>VFQU01000415.1_pt1 | contig 39548 bp, 34 predicted proteins | sample 3512311 | NCBI WGS metagenome assembly VFQU01 (sample SAMN10412377, study PRJNA504923) | tailings metagenome | isolation source: Relicate 3 Philex TSF3 active mining site | place: Philippines: Tuba, Benguet | collected 2017-08-29
GGCCTGGCCGGAACCCGCACCGCCATCGACCTGCACGTCCAGGCCTTCGGCCGCGTAGAGACCCTTTTCGACCGCGAGCAGGAAGTTCGATTGCGGGCCCCAGAAATCGACGTCGAGCGTGAATCGCACGCGGGTACGCGCCTGGGCGAGGGCGGGGGCCGCCAGCTTGAACTGCGCCGCGGCGGCCGCGCCAGCGACGCCAAGGCCGAAGGTGCGGCGTGAAATCTTCCCGGTCATGCTTGGTTTGCCTTTCGGTTTATGGGTTCGGACGGGCGCCGGCGAGAGTCCGGCGTCATTCCGTAGCCACCGATAAAGCAAACCCAGGGCCAGCCCGTTGCTGGGCCCATTTCGTATACTTAAGCCGATTTCTGCCTAAATTTTACCCGCCGTGCTTACGCGGCGAGCGAAAGCGCATCGACGAAGGTCGCCGGATCGACATTGCCGCCCGAAACGACCGCGACCACCGTCTTGCCCTTGATCGGCAACTTGCCGGCCAAAACGGCCGTGGCGGCGACCGCACCGCCCGGCTCGGCGACGAGTTTGAATTCCTGGAACAACGTCGCCATCGCGCGCTTCACTTCCTCGTCGGTCACCGCGAAACCGCCTTTGAGCAGCTTGCTGTTCAGCGCGAAAGTCATCTCGCCGGGCGTGGGGGCGAGCAGCGCATCGCAGATCGAGCGCGCGTTGGGGTCGTTCTTGATCCGCGTGCCCGCTTCCAGGCTGCGCTTCGTATCGTCGAAACCCACGGGCTCGGCCGAATAGACCGGCACGCCGGGCAGGGCACCCGACAGCGCCAGTGCGGTGCCCGAGACGAGGCCGCCGCCGCCACAGCACACCACGACCGCATCGGGCGTGATCCCGAGCGCTTGGCATTGCTGCGCGATCTCCAACCCGATCGTGCCTTGGCCCGCGATGATGTTGGGATCGTCATAGGGCTTCACGAGCGTTGCGCCGTACTTGGCTTGCAGCTCCAAGCCCATCTTTTCGCGATCCTGGGTGTAGCGATCATAGGGCACGACGGTCGCGCCGAAGGCCTTGGTGCGTGCGATTTTGATCGCGGGCGCGTCTTCCGGCATGATGATCCAGGCGGGCATGCCGAGCATTTGCGCGGCCGCCGCGACACCTTGCGCGTGATTGCCCGACGAGAACGCGACGACGCCGTTCTTGCGCTTGTCGGCCGGGATTTGGCTGATCGCGTTATACGCGCCGCGGAACTTGAACGAGCCCGTGCGTTGCAACGGCTCCGCCTTCAGCAGCAACCGCCCGCCGAGTTTGGCGTTCAGCAACGGCGCTTCCAGCAGCGGCGTTTTGACCGCGAAACCTTCGAGCCGCTTGGCGGCGGCAACGACGTCGTCGAACACGGGCAGGGCCATCTTCATCCTCGCTATAATCGGACGCGCGAGAGTGGCGCGCGGCAGGGGCCGCGATCAAGGGCGAACATGTCGCCCGACAATTACCCCGATGCCTTCGCCAGCAACGCCGCCAGCGCCATGCGGCAGACGGGTTCGTCGAGCGTGGGCGCATGGCCCGTATCGGGAATTTCGACCTGCATCAAATCGGGTTTCGTCGCCTTCATCTGGGCGAAGGTCTCGGCCGACAACACATCCGACTTGGCGCCACGCACGACCAAAGCGGGCAGCGCCGACGCCGCGCGCCACAGCGCCCACAAATCGATCTCGGGATCGCCGCCGGGCTGAAGATTGGCGGCGATCTTCACGTCCCAATCGTAGTGCAGCTTGCCGTCGTCGCCGGTGCGGTAGGTATTTCGCACGAGTTGATCCCAGCCTTCCGGATCGTTCGCCAGCACGTCGGGCAGGAATTCGCGCAGGGCTATCGACGCCGCGTTCCAATCGGGCTGTGGCCGGTCGACCGAAATGTAATCGAGGATGCGTTTGGCGCCGTCTTGCGCGATATCGGGGCCGATGTCGTTGACGACCAGCCCGGCGACCTGGCTCGGCAGCATCGTCGCCAAAGCCATCGCCAGCAAGCCGCCGAACGATGTGCCGATCACGACGAAGCGGTCGATGCGTGCGGCGATCGTCAAAGCGCGCAGATCGTCGAGGTAATATTGCGGCGCATAGGTCGAGATGTCGCGCGCGTAGTCCGACTTGCCGCGCCCGCGCAGATCGGGCGACACGACGCGATAGCCGTTATTGGAGAGATGCGTCGCGACCCAATCGAAATCGGCGCTGTGCCGCGTGAGGCCGGGCAGGCACAGGATATCGGGCGCGTGGCGCGTGCCTTCCGGCGCCCATTCGGCGTAATGCAGCGACAATCCGTCGGACGCCGTAAAGCGCCGCGCCGATTTCATCCGCCGCGTTCCTCTTTCTTCGCCGCGTCCCAGAGCTTGTCCATCTCGGCGAGATCGGATTCCGCCGGCGTGCGGCCACGCTCGCGCAGCTTTTCTTCCACGCGCCCGAAGCGGCGCTCGAATTTCGCGTTGGCGCCGCGCAACGCCGTCTCGGCGTCCACGCCCGCGAGGCGCGCGACGTTGACCAGCGCGAACATCAGGTCGCCGACTTCTTCCTCGAGCTTCTTCGGATCGGCGATGGCGAGCTCGACGCGAAGTTCGCCGACTTCCTCTTCGACCTTGTCGAGAGCGGCCCCGGCCGTCCCCCAATCGAAGCCGACGCGGCTCGCGCGCTTTTGCAGCTTCTGGGCGCGCAACGCGGCGGGCAGGGCCAGCGGCACGCCGTCCAGCGCGCCGCCTTGGGCCTTCGCTTGGCGCTCATGCGCCTTGGTCGCTTCCCAGGCTTCGGTCTGTTCCTCGCTCGTCTTGTCCTCGCGCTTGGCGAAGACATGTGGATGCCGGCGGATCATCTTGTCGGCGAGGTCGCGCGCGACGTCGTCGAAGGCGAACGCCTTGTCTTCCTCGGCCAGGCGCGAATGGAACACGACCTGGAACAACAGATCGCCCAATTCCTCGCGCAGATGCGCCATGTCGTTCTTTTGGATCGCGTCGGCGACCTCGTAGGCTTCCTCGATCGTGTAGGGCGCGATCGTCGCGAAGCTCTGTTCGAGATCCCAGGGGCAGCCGGTCGCGGGATCGCGCAGCTTGGCCATAACGGCCAGAAGGCGCGCCATCGGCGGCGCCGTTTTGTCGAGCGGGTCGGTCATGATGGGCGAGGGTATAGGCGGGTGGTTACGGCTTGGGTAGGGCCTTGGCGGGCAGGGCTGCATTGTCGATTATCGCACCCCGCCAATCCACGCCATCGACTTGGGCATGGCTTAAGTCCGTGCCTGACAAATCGGAATCGACGAAGGCGGCCCCGGTCAGTTCGGCATGGGCGAAGCGCGCATTGGCGAAATAGGCCGACGAAAACGACGCTTCGCGGGCCTTGGCGCCGTAAAAATCGGCCTGGTCGCCGACGGCAAGTTGGAAATCCGCCCGCGCGAGCCGCGTTCCGGCAAAGTTCGCGGCGCACAGATAGGCACCCTTGAAGGTGGCGCCGGTGAAATCGCCGTCCGACAGATCGTAGCCGGACAGGTTGGAGCCCGCGAACGAGAGCCGCGTGCCGGCCGGGTCGTTGGCGCGGACGCGGCGGCCGAGCACGCCGATCGCGGCCTGCACATCGGTCTGGATCGGCAGATAGACCGTTTCGGCCGTCGCGGGCTGGACGGGCGGCGGGCAACGGTCACGGACGAAGGCGGCGAGGGTCTGAACGATCGGGCCTTGGTCCTTGGGCCGGGCGCGGGCTTGGCGCTCCAGCGAGTACACGGCGCCGATCCGGACCTGGACCTTGTCGTCGCCAAGCCCGGCGAAGGCCTGGGCCATGATCTCCGCCGATTTGCCGATCTCCGTCGCTTCGGCCGTACGCTGCTGCGCCTCGACCAGTTTGCGCGCGGTCCAGGCGCGCCAAGCGAGGAACGGCAGAACGGCGAAGGCCGCCGCCGCGACCGTCACGTCGCGTAGATCGGCCGCGTTGGCCAGTAGCCAAAACCAGAAAAACTCGAGTTCGCCGGACATTGGGGGTGGAGCGTACGGAGTCGCCGGACCGCCGTCCAACGTCATTCCATAAATCGCATAATGTATATTATCAAAAATAAAAGACTATATTTTGAACCAGCCACTTAGCCGATAACTCGCGCCTTATTTCGCAGCTTGCACCGCCTGGCGCGCAACCACGTCCAGGATCAGCCCGTCATAGCCCGGTTCGACGCCTTGCGGCAGCTTGGCGGCCAGCGCTGCGTAATCCAGCCGGTGGTTCATGTGAGTCAGAACCGCCCGGCGCGGCCCTACCCGTGCGATCCATTCCAGCGTCTGGTCGAGATGGCTATGGGCGAAGTTCGGCTGCTCCTGCAGGCAGTCGACGATCCAGCTGTCGATCCCGGCCAAGGCCGCGAACGCGGCTTCGGGCAGTTCTTTGACGTCGGTCGAATACGCAAAATCGCCGAACCGGAGCCCCAGCGTCGGGTCACGATCGCCGCCATGGACCTGCATGAAGGCCGTGACGTCGATATCGCCGATCCGGATCGTCTGGCCGGGTTCCAGCACCTTGGGCACCAGAACCGGTACCACCCAAGCGCCTTTGAGCGCCAATTCGTTCGGCGGCTCGAACGCGTAACCGAACCGGCGTTTCGCTTCGGCCAAAGTGCGCGCGTCGCCATAGCAATCCAGCGCACCGTTTTTGAGCCAGTTCAGCGTGCGCAGATCGTCGATGCCGTGCATGTGGTCGGCATGTTCGTGGGTGAATATCACCGCGTCGAACTTGGTCAGGCCCGAGGCCAAAAGCTGCTGGCGAAGGTCCGGGCTGGCATCGACCAGAATGCGCGTCGTGGCGCTTTCGACGACGATCGAAACCCGGGTGCGTTTGTTCCGGGGATCGGCGCTGGAACAAACGGCGCACGTGCAGCCGACGAGGGGCACGCCGGCCGAGGCGCCGCTGCCCAGCATCGTGACTTTCAGGTTTTGGCTCACGCCGCCGCCGCCGCGGGCCGTTTGGCGCGCGCGAACAGCTTGTAGAAATTCTCGGTCGTGACGCGGCCCAGCTCCTCGACCGTGACGTTCTTGAGGCCGGCGACGCAGCGCGCCGTGTGGATCACGTAGCTCGGCTCGCAGGGTTTGCCGCGCATCGGGATCGGCGCCAGATACGGCGAGTCCGTTTCGACCAGCAGTTTTTCGAGCGGGATTTCCTTCACCGTGCGGCGAAGATCCTCGGCGTTCTTGAACGTGACGATGCCGGAGATCGAGATGAAATAACCGAGATTCATCGCGTGCTGCGCCAGTTCCAGGCTCGACGTGAAGCAATGCAGCACGCCGGTGACACCCGGCAATTCCGCCGCCGCCCAATCGAGAAGCTCGATCGTATCGGCATCGGCATCGCGCGTATGGATCACGACCGGCAAACCGGTCGCGTGGGCCGCGCGCAGATGGGCGCGGAAATTCTCGCGCTGCGGCTCGCGCGGACTTTTCTCGTAATAGTAATCGAGACCGGTTTCGCCGATCCCGACGACCTTGGGATGCGCCGCCTCGGCGACCAAAGCATCGGTCGCGGCTTGCTCGTGCTGGGCTTCGTGCGGATGAACGCCGACCGTGCAGAACACGTTCGGGGCACTTTCTGCGATCTTGCGCACGTTGTCGAACGCCGACAGCTTCGTGCCGATGGCGAGCATCGTTTCCACGCCCGCCGAACGCGCGCGCGCCAGCACGCCCGGAAAATCCTTTTGCAGTTCCGGGTAGTCGAGATGGCAATGCGAGTCGACCAAGATCATTTCTTGGTCCCTGCCCCCGGCTTCGCCGCCTCCGCCGCCGGATCGACATAGCGCGGGAACAGGCCTTGCGGGGCGGGCAACGCCGTGCCCGCGACCAGCACCTTGTCCCAAGCGGTCGCGTCGCGCGCATCGGCGGGAACGGCGAGCTGGTCGAGCAGCTTCGCCATCGTCGTGGGCATATAGGGCTGAAGCAACAGCGCCACGCGGCGCAGGATTTCCATCAGCACGTACAGCACCGTCGCCATGCGCGCGGGATCGGTCTTGCGCAAGGTCCAGGGCGCTTGCGCATCGACATAGCGGTTGGCGTCGGCGACGACCGCGAACACCGCGTCGAGCGCCTTGTGGAACCCTTGCTGCGCCATGTCCGCGCGCACGATCGCCAGCAACGCGGCGGCCTTGTCGAGCATCGCGCGATCGGCGTCGGTGAAGTCGCCCGGCGTGGGCACGCAAGCGCCGGCGTTCTTGGCGACGAACGACAACACGCGCTGGCCGAGATTGCCGAGATCGTTGGCGAGATCGGTGTTCATGCGCCGGATCATCGCCGCGTGCGAGAAATCGCCGTCCTGGCCGAACGGCACTTCGCGCATCAGGAAATAGCGCACCTGGTCGAGGCCGTAGGTTTCGATCAGCTTCAAGGGATCGATGACGTTGCCGAGCGACTTCGAAATCTTCTGACCTTCATTGGTCCACCAGCCATGCGCGTAGACGCGTTTGGCCGGCGCCAGACCGGCGGCTTCCAGGAACGCGGGCCAATAGACCGCGTGGAAGCGCACGATATCCTTGCCGACCATATGGACCGAGGCGGGCCAGAAGGTCTTGAACTTCTCGTCCTCGACGTTGGGATAGCCAACGGCCGTGATGTAGTTGGTCAGCGCGTCGAGCCACACATACATCACGTGCTTTTCGTCGCCGGGCACTTTGATGCCCCAGTCGAACGTGGTGCGCGAGATCGACAGATCGTGCAGCCCTTGCTTTACGAAGCTCATCACTTCGTTGCGGCGCGTGGCCGGGCCGACCGCGTCGGGGTTCTTCTCGTACCATTCGAGCAGCCAATCGCCCCAATCCGACAGGCGGAAGAAATACGACGGCTCCTCGACCCATTCGACCTCGGCGCCCGAAGGTGCGCGCTTCTTGCCGTCGGGCCCGGTCGTGAGCTCGGACTCGTCGTAATAGGCTTCGTCGCGCACGGCGTACCAGCCGTCGTATTTGCCGAGATAGATGTTGTCGTTGCCCTTGGGCGTCTTGCGCGCGGCCATCGCGCGCCAGATCGCCTGGACGGAATCTTTGTGGCGCTGTTCGGTCGTGCGAATGAAATCGTCGTTTGAGCAGCCCAGGGCCGGCAGCAACGCGCGGAAGTTTTGCGAAACCTTGTCGGTGAAAGCCTGCGGATCGACGCCGGCCAGGGCCGCCGCCTTGGCGACTTTCTGGCCGTGCTCGTCGGTGCCCGACAGAAAATGCACGCGGTATCCGTCGAACCGCATGAAGCGCGCCAGCACATCGCAGGCGAGCGAGGTGTAGGCGTGCCCGATATGGGGAACGTCGTTGACGTAATAGATCGGCGAAGTGACGTAGAAGCTTTTCATGGCAGGATATATGGCCCGCCGGTTAATTCCGTGCAAGCACAGGACTAATTTGGCCGGGTTCTTGCTTCCTTCCGGTCCGCCATGGATGACATCGACGCCTATCTCGACCAAACCGCCGCGATTCTCGGCCTCAAGATCGACCCCGCCTATCGGCCGGGCGTTCGCGGCAACCTGGAACGCACCTTCGCCATCGCCAAGGCGGTGACCGAGTTCGATCTGCCGGACGATCTCGAAGCCGCCCCCGTTTGGCGGCCGGAGGGGTTGAAGTGACCCCGATCGAGTTATCGGCGCACGAGATCGCGCGCCGCGTCGCCTCGGGCGGGATTTCGGCGCGCGCGATCGTCGAGACGATGCTGGTGCGCATCGCGAGCCAGAACCCGGAGATCAACGCCTTCACCGACGTGATCGCGGGCCGCGCGCTGGCCCAAGCCGATGCGATCGACGCCAAGCGCGCGAAGGGCGAGAAGCTGGGTCCCCTCGCCGGCGTGCCCTATGCGGTCAAGAACCTGTTCGACATCGAAGGTGTGCCGACGCGCGCGGGCTCCAAGATCAATCGCGACCTGCCGCCCGCCAAACGGGATTCGTTTCTCGGCCGCCGGATGAACGCGGCCGATGCGATCTGCCTTGGCGGGCTCAACATGGGCGAGTACGCCTACGACTTCACCGGCGAGAACGAGCATGACGGCCCGTCGCGCAATCCGCATGACCGCACGCGCATGGCCGGCGGCTCGTCGGGCGGTTCGGGTGCGGCAATCGCGTCGGGCATGGTGCCAGTGGCGCTGGGTTCCGACACCAACGGCTCGATCCGCGTACCCGGCGCGCTCTGCGGCATTTTCGGCTTGAAGCCGACCTATGGCCGCCTCGGTCGCAGCGATACGTTTCCGTTCGTTGGTTCGCTCGATCACCTCGGGCCCTTCGCGCGCTCGGCGAAAGATCTCGCGCTCGTCTACGACGCGCTGCAAGGTGCTGACGAAGCCGATGCGGGCCAGACGCCGCGCGACATCGAACCCAGTTTCACCAATGTCGGGCTCGGCGCCGATGGTTTGCGGATCGCGGTCGGCGGCGGTTATTTCGCCCAAGGCGGCGAAACCGTCGTGTTCGATGCCGTCGCGCGCGCCGCGAAAGCGCTGAATGCGACGCGCGAGGTGATTCTCCCCGAAGCGCAGCGCGCGCGCGCCGCCGCCTATACGATCACGACGATCGAAGGCGCGCAGTTGCACGAGAAGCGCTTGCGCACCCGCGCCGCCGATTTCGATCCCGCGACGCGCGATCGTTTGCTCGCCGGCTTGATGGTGCCCGCCGCTTGGTATGTGAAGGCGCAACGCTTCCGCCGCTGGTACGCCGATCAAGTGCTGAAGCTGTTCGCCGATATCGATGCGATCCTGCTGCCCGCCACGCCCTGCGCCGCGCCAAAGCTCGGTCAGGTGACGATGAATATCGGCGGCCAGGAAATGCTGGTGCGGCCCAATCTTGGGATCTACACCCAGCCGATTTCGTTCATCGGTCTGCCCGTGGCGCTGGCGCCGATCCACACCAAGGGCGCCATGCCGCTGGGCGTGCAGATCGTCGCCGCCCCGTGGCGCGAGGATATCGCCTTGCGCGTGGCCTATGAACTCGAACGCCAAGGTATCGCGACCGCCCCGGTCGCCGGACTCTAAGAAAGAGCGCGAAGATGGAAGTCGATATTCCCGAGGTGAAGGCCGAACTGACCGCGATGTTCGAGCGCTATGAAAAGGCGCTGACGACCAACGACGTCGAAACGCTCGACGAGTTGTTCAAGAACGCGCCCTACACGATCCGCTACGGCATGGCGGAAAATCTCTACGGCTATCTCGAGATCGCGGCGTTCCGCGCGGCACGGCCCAGCGTGGGGCTTCAACGCACGCTGGAAAAGCCGGTCATCACGACGTTCGGGCGCGATTTCGGCACAGCCTCGACGATGTTCCGCCGCACGCCGGGGCGCGTGGGCCGTCAGATGCAAACCTGGGTGCGCTTCCCCGAAGGCTGGCGCGTCGTCGCCGCGCACGTGTCGATCATCGACGAACCGAAGGCGTAATTAAGCCGCCGCTTGTTGAAGCGCGCCGAACGCCGCGAGGATCGTCTGCTTGCGGTCGAGATTGAGGCCTTCGGCCGCCGAGCCCAGGCGCCCGATACGCTCCCACGCCTGGACCCAGGCTTGGGCGCCGCGCGCCGCGGCGCGGGCGGCCAGCGCATGTTCCTCGGGCAACGCGGCGGGTTGTCCCGCCGCGGATTTGGCGAGGCGATGGACGAGCCCGCCCATCAGATCGAGGGCGGTGCGCAAGCTCGCCGCCGCATCCTCCCCGCCCCGCGCCAATTGATCAGCGAAACGCTGCACGGCGAGCGCGTCGAGCTTGGGCAGATCGGCGACCAACGCCAGAACTTCGCGATAGAGCTCCGCCCCGCCGCGATCGGCCAAATCCATCGCGCGGCCGATCGAACCGTCGGACAGCGACGCCAACACCGCGCGCTCGTCGCCGGGGATTTCCGGCCGATAGCGCGACAACAGCGTCACGACCTTCGCCTCGGGCAGCGGTTGCAGGAACAGCATCCGGCAGCGCGAACGGATCGTCGGCAGCAAGCGCCCGGCGGCGTGCGTGACCAGCAGCAACAGCGCTTGCGGCGGCGGCTCTTCGAGGGCTTTCAAAAGCGCGTTCGCACCCTCGGTATTCATTTCGTCCGCCGCATCGACGACGACGACGCGCCAAGCGCCTTCGGCCGGCGTCATGTGCAGGAACTGGACGACGCCGCGCACGTCATCGACTGGAATCTCGCTGCGCATCTTGCCGGTCTTCGGATGGACCGTGCATTCCGCCACACTCATGTCAGAATGTCCGCCCGACGCGACGCGGCGATAGATGGGATCGGCCGGCGACAATGCGATTGAACTAGGCTGTGCGGGCGCGCCGAACAGCGAATCCCCTTGGGGCTTGGCGCCTTCGGCCAGCACGAAACGCGCGAAGCGATAGGCGAGCGTGGCTTTGCCAATACCGCGCGGGCCCGCGATCAGCCACGCATGCGGCAGCTTGCCCGAGTTCCACGCCGAGAGCAGCGTCGCCTCGGCCGCTTCATGGCCGATGAGATCGGGATTGGCGCGGGGTGCGCGTTGGAATTCGCCGGGATCGGACATTGCGCGCCGACCTTAGCGCGCGGTGGCGAGCGTGGGAAAGCGTTTGACGAGGGCGCGCCATATCCGCGCTTCGACCTGGTCGAGCGAGCCGCGCGCGTCGATCACAGCACAGCGTTTGGGTTCGGCCTTCGCGATGGCGCGGAAACCTTTGCGCACGCGCTCGTGGAAGTCGCGCCCGAAACGCTCGAAGCGGGTTTCGGCCCCGGCCCGCGCACCCGCACGGGCCAAACCGTCGGCGACGGGGATGTCGAGGATCAGCGTGAAATCGGGCTTGAACGCCCCCAGCGACGCGCGATGCAGCGATTTTACGTAAGCGGGGCCAAGGCCATGCGCATAGCCCTGATAGGCCATCGTCGAATCCGCGAAGCGGTCGCAGAGAACCCAAGCGCCGGTGTCGAGCGCGGGTTTGACGAAGCGGTTCACGTGTTCGACGCGCTGCGCGTAGTTGAGCAAACCTTCCGATTGCGGCGACCAGCGGCCGGGATCGCCTTCGACCAGCAGCTTGCGCAAGGTCGCGGCTTGTTCGATCGAACCGTCCGCCGGTCCGCCGGGCTCGCGCGTGCGGCGAATGTCGATCCCCAACGCCGACAAACGCGCGGCCAAACGCGCGATCTGCGTCGATTTGCCGGCCCCTTCCCCGCCTTCGAAGGTAACGAAGCGGCCGCGCGCGGTCATTTCCGCGCGCCGAAGACCAGGTAATTGACCGCCGCCGTCATCCGCCCGCCGAAGCCGAGCTTATCCACGCCTTCCGACGCGACCAGCGGCACTTCGACCGGCGTGACGCCCGGTGCCGACATCGTGACCTTGCCGAGCACCTGACCCGCCTGGATCGGCGCCGCGACCGGATTGTCATAGACGATCTTGGCCTGAAGTTGCGGGCGCAGGCGGCGCGGCATGGTGATCGCCACGTCCTGCGCCGTGAGGAGCGACACGCCGGGCTTCTGGCCGAGCCAGATATCCGCGCGGTCAACTTCCTGACCGGCCGTGAACAGTTTGTAGGTCTGGAATTCGCGGAAGGCCCAGTCGATCATCCGCTCGGATTCCTCGGCGCGCGCGCGCATCGACGGCCAGCCGTTGAACACCGCGATCACGCGCCGCCCGTCGCGCCGCGCCGTGGCGGTGAGGCCATAGCCGGCCGCGTCGGTATGGCCGGTCTTCATGCCGTCCGCCCCGGTGTTGCGATAGAGCAGCGGGTTGCGGTTGCCCTGCTTGATTTCCTTGCCCGTGCGATCGTCGCGCCCGTAGGTGAAATCGAGTTCGCTGTAGTAATGGAAATACTCCGGAAAGTCGTCGATCATCCGCTTGGCCAGCGTCGCGAGATCGCGCGCGGTCATGTAGTGATCGGGATCGGGCCAGCCGGTCGAATTGCGGAAATTCGAATCGCGCAGACCGATATGTTTGGCCTCGGCCGTCGCTTGTTCGGCGAAGGCTTCTTCGCTGCCCGCCAGCGCTTCGGCCAGCACGATGCACGCGTCGTTGCCCGATTGGATGATCATGCCGCGGATCAGGTCTTCGACTTTCACGCGCCCGCCCAGCGGCACGAACATTTTCGAGCCCTGCATGCGCCATGCGCGTTCGGAGACCGGCAGCATGTCGTCGAGCGCCAGGCGCTTTTCCTTGATCGCTTTGAAGACCATGTAGGCGGTCATGATCTTGCTCATCGACGACGGCGGCATGCGCTCGTCCGCGTTGCGGTCGAGCATCACGAAGCCGGTCTGGTAATCCATCACCAAAATCTGGCGCGCCGTCATCTCCGGCACGCCGTCGGCGTTGACGGCGGGGCCGCGCGCGGGGGCCGCGCGTTGGGCGGGCGCCGCCGGCGGCTGCGCCTGACGTTGCTGCTGCTGCTGACGCGTCTGGGCCTGCGCCGTTTCCGGCGTCATGACGGGAGCGGCCGCCAGTGCGGCGGCCAGGACGAGGGTCAATACGGGCAACATAGTCTCGCCTTTCAATCGACGACGATTCGCGCTTCGGGAACTTCGCTGCCCAATGTGGCCAAAACGCGGTCGGCCTCGGTTACATCGGCGATCGGTCCCAAACGCACCCGGTAAACCTGCGCGCCGTTGACGCTGGCCGGGATCACCTTGGTCGAACCGTAGCGCGACAGACGAACCGACAAACGATAGGCGTTCTCGTAATTGCCGAACGCGCCGGCCTGGACCCACAAGCTCGAGGCGCGTGGTGCTGTCTGCGTCAAGGTCGGGCGCGCCATGGCTTGCTGTTCGACCGGCAAGGCCGCGACTTCGCGCGAGACCGGCGGGCCGGCTTGCGCGACTTGGTTGGCCGGGGCGCGGCCGTTGACCACGGGCGCGCCGCGCGACGACGAATTCGCGGCCGGCGCTTGCGCCGCAGGCGCCGGATCGTTCGCGGCCTGAGTCGGGATCGGAGCCGCACGCTGGGCAAGCGGCGCCTGGCGCGCGTTGTTATTCGCGGCGTTGCGCGAATTGCCGTTCGCGGGTGCTTGGCCTTGCAATATTTGCGACGGCGGCGGCAAAGCCGACGACTGCACGGGGCCGGAAGACGCGCGCGAGCCCGGCGGGGGCGGCAAAGCGTCGGATGCCACTTCCGTGCGCGGAACGGCGGCGAAAGTGCGGTTCTCGTCGCGGCCCGTGAGCGCAGCCTTCAACTGGCGGCTTTCGTCGGCCAAGAGTTCGACCTTCACGCGGGCCGTGCCCTGCCCTTCGAAGCCGAGCAACTGGGCCGCCCGGCGCGACACGTCGATGATGCGTCCGCGCGCGAAAGGCCCGCGATCGTTGACCCGCAGCACGATCGAGCGGCCGTTTTCGATATTCGTCACGCGCACGAGGCTGGGCATCGGCAGCGTCGTATGCGCGGCCGTCAGCGAATTCATGTCGTAGAGTTCGCCGTTCGCGGTCAGCTTGCCGTGGAAATCCGTGCCGGACCGCTCGCCGCCATAGAACGAGGCGATGCCCGTCTCGACATAGTTCCAATCTTCGGCCGGGTAATACCAAACGCCTTGGATCTGGTAGGGATCGCCGACCTTATAGATGCCTTGGGCGCGCGCGGGCTGTTCGGGCGCCGGTTCGGGCCCTTGCATGGACTTGACCGCCGTCGCCCCCAGCTTCAGCTGCGAGCAAGCGCCAAGGGCCAGCATGATCGCCAGCAGCGCGCCGGCGCGAGAGATCGATGAAATCCGCATGACGCGAACGATACAAAGCCGGCCCGGACCGGTCCTAAAAACGCGGCGAATCGCCTCGATTCGCCGAACCCTTAAAAATTAAACCTCGCCGATACGGTCGGCAAGGTGGCCGACCGACAAAGCGAAATTCACCGACCGGTTCCAGCGCATGATGCTGCGGAAATTGTTGTAGACGACGAAGGCGCGCCCGCCCTCGCCCATCGGCTGGACGATCGACGCCGGCAGGTCCGGCGCCACGGGCAGATCGGCGCCATTGGGCATCCGCACGCCCAGGCTTTGCCATTCGGACAAGGGCTTGGTGACCTTGTTGTGGTCGACCAGATCGCGCGCGAAACCGGTCGGCAGCGATACCTGGCGGCCCCAATTCTCGCTCCCGCGCCAATTGGCCTTGACCAGATAATTGGCGATCGAGGCGAACACGTCCGGCCGGCTTTGCCAGATATCCGGGTGCCCGTTGCCGTCGAAATCCACGGCATAGGCCAAATAGGACGACGGCATGAACTGGCACTGCCCCATCGCCCCGGCCCAGGAGCCGCGCATGTCGGACGCCTTGGCGTGGCCGCGATCGACGATGCGCAAAGCGTTGAACAATTCCTCGCGGAAAAACGCCGCGCGCCGCCCGTCATAGGCGAGGGTCGCGAGGGCCGCGAAAATGTTGAAGCCGCCCGTGTTGGCGCCGAAATTCGTTTCGATCGCCCACAGCGCCACGATGAAGCGCGGCTGCACGGGAAAACGCTGGGTCACGCGGTCGAGCAACTCGGCGTTTTCCTTCACCCGGTCGCGGCCGTTGCGCACGCGCTGGTCGTTGACCACGCGGGCGAGATATTCCTCGAAGGTCAGGCGGATTTCGGGCTGGGCGCGGTCGAGTTCCAGCACGCGCGCGATCGGCGAAACGCCGCGCAACGCGTCGTCGAGCGTCGAATCCTTCAGGCCCTTTTGGCGGCCCTCGGCGCGCAGATCGCGCAGCCACGCGTCGAAAGGCTGGTCGTTCGCCATAGCGAAGCCCGGCAGAGAAGACGCGGCGGCGAGGCCCGCCAGAACGGCGCGGCGATTCGGAAAGTACGACATGGCGAATCTCATGCCATGGACCCTCGCGTCGTGGCAATGCGTAGTGCTTCGCGCGGCCTACCATGTTGCCATTGCGGCAAAAAAGGGGCAGTTTCCCCGCACTTTGCGGAACCCGACGACAGATCTTCCCGATTCGACGCGCGCGCAAGCGCTGCTCGCCCGCGTGTTCGGCGCGCGCGCGGCCGCAGCCCGCATCGATGCGCCGATCGACGGCGCCATCAACCGCACTTTTCCGGTCACGCTCGACGATACGCGCTATGCGTTACGTTTGCGCGTCAACGAAGCCGGCTTCCGGTATGAAAAGGGCATCGCGAAATCGGCCCTTGTCGGTGCCATCCACGCCGCCAAACGCGACGGCGCGACGGATCGTTTGGCCGCCGCCGCGAAGCCCAACGGCAAGGCGCCGCCGCACGCGCCTCAGCTTCATCATTGGAGCGACGGCGACGATCTGTGGCCCCTGCCCTGGGAGATCGCAAGCTGGTGTCCGGGCGATGCGATCGGCGCCGCGCACGCCACGCCTTCCGCCGCCGCGTTGATCCGTGCCGCCCACGCCATTGCCGACATTCACGCCGTCGCGTTCGACGGCGGCAAGGCCGATCTGTTGAACCTCGCCGGGCCCGATCAGGATTTCGCGTCCTGGGTCGGCGGGGCGATCGAACGCGAACTCGCGCGCGGCCCCGTTCCGGGTGCGATCGACGGTTACGCCCGCGCCATCGCCCGCAAGGCGAAACCCGTCGCGCGCTGGACGCTGGTGCATAACGATCTGCACGGGCTTCATCTGATCGACGATGCGGCGGCCCAGCGCCTGTGGATCATCGATTGGGACAACGCGCTGGTCGCGCCGCCCGAACTCGATTTCGTGAAGCTCAAACACTGGACGCGCATCGACGCGCGCAGCGGCCATTTGTCGGCCGACGCGGCGATGTATGGCGCGATCCTGTCGGCGTACGAAGCCAAGACCGGCCGCACGCTCGATGCCGACGTGTTCGCCGCGTGCGAGGCCTTGTGGCTGCTGCGCGTCTGGCGCTTCGAAAGCGAACGGCGCGAACAAGGCCGCCCGACGCCGATCCTGTTCGCCGGGCCCGAGATTTATCGCGCGGCCCTCGATCGTTTGGCGGAGGCCGCATGAAAGGCGCCATCGCCATTATCCCCGCGCGCTACGGCTCGTCGCGCTTCATCGGCAAACCCTTGGCCAAGGTCGCGGGCGTCGAAATGATCCGCCGCGTTTGGGCGATCGCCATGGCGGCCGAAGGTGTGGGCGGCGCCGTGGTCGCGACCGACGATGCGCGGATTTTCGATGCGGTGCGCGGCTTCGGCGGCGAAGCCGTGATGACGCCCGAAAGCTGCCGCAACGGCACCGAGCGCACCCATGCGGCTTCCGTCGCCTTGGGCTTGGGCGATGCGGACGTGATCAATCTTCAGGGCGACGCGGTGCTGACCCCGCCTTGGGTGATCGGCGCGCTGGCGACCGAGCTTGCGCGCGACAGGTCGGTGCGCACGGCCACGCTCGCCACGCGCATGGCGCCCGAAACGATCGACGCGCTGCGTAAGCAGAAAGCCGCGGGCCAAGCCGGCGGCACGACCGTGACGTTCGATAAGAACGGCGACGCGCTTTATTTCTCGAAGGCGATCATTCCCTTCGTGAAGAAGCCCGATGGTGCCCCGCCGATTTGGCGCCATATCGGTATCTACGCCTTCCGCGCGGAAACGCTGGCGGAATACGTGACGCTGCCGATGGGCCCGTTCGAGAAGGCCGAGGAGCTCGAACAGCTTCGCGCGCTCGAGAACGGCATCAAAATGCGCGTCGTGCCGTGCGATTATCGCGGCCGCACGCATTGGTCGATCGACAGCCCCGACGACCTCACGCAAGCCGAAGCGATCATCGCGCGCGAGGGCGAATTGCTGCCCGTCTATGACGGCACGGCGAAGGTTCTTTGATGCGCAAAGTTCTGTTCACCCGCCACGGCAATACGTTTGCCCCCGGCGAGAAAGCTGTGTGGGTCGGCCTGCGCAGCGACTTGCCGCTGGTCGCCAAGGGCCTCGACCAAGCGCGATTGTTCGGCGAGGCCGTGCGCGCCGCCGGTTTATCGGTCGGGCCGTTGCGTTCGGGGCCGCTCAAACGCACGCGCGAATATCTGCGCGTCGCGTTCGACTCCGCCCCCGAGATCGACGATCGCTTGGCCGAGATCGATTACGGCAAATGGGAAGGCCGCACGACCGAAGACGTCGCGGCCGAAGTGGGCGCCGAAATGGTCGAGGCGTGGAGCAAGCGCGGCGTGTGGCCGCGTTTGCAGGGTTGGAAGCCCGATCTCGACAAGCTCGAAGCCAATATCGGCGAAGTGATCGCCGATCTCGCCGCGATGACCGAGACGACGATCCCGGTCGTGTGTACTTCGCAGGGTATCCTCAAATTCGTCGGCAAGCGCGACGCGGAATTCCACGCGCGCGGCCTGTCGCAAGCCGACGGCAAAGGCATGGCGGTCGCGACGGGATCATGCTGCGGCGTGTCGATCGATAGCGGGCGCTTGCGCGTCGATTTCTGGAACGAAGCGCCCGCCCCCGCCCGACTCAAGGCCTGGGCCGAATCCTGAATTACTCGGAGGCGGACGGCGCTTCCGGTTGCGCGGGTTCGGGGGCCGCCTCGGCGGGCGGTTCGACCGGCGCTTCACTCGCGGGCGTCGTTTCGCCTTCGGGCTTGGGAGCGTCGGGCCCCGGGAACAATGCGTCGGTGCGCTTCAAATACCAGTAATAGCCGAGGCCCATATATTCGCGGATCGCCTCGGACAGGTAATTGAGATTGTAGCCCAAGCGAAATTGGCTATCGAAGGGCCGATCGGGATCGGTCGCGTAGTCGATCGGATAGGGAATCAAATTCGGCCAGCCGGCTTTGCGGAACGTGCCGACCGCGCGCGGCATATGGCGGGCCGATGTGATCAGCAGCCAGGTTTCCTCGGGCTCCGGCTTGATCATTTCGAGGCTGAGGCGCGCGTTCTCGAACGTGTTGCGCGACTTGTCCTCGAAGATGATCCGCGTGGTGTCGAGCCCGATGCGCGCGAAAATGCGGCGCACGACGTCGGCTTCCGTATCGCGGCCGTCGATCAACTCGATCGAGCCGCCGGTGAACACATGGCGCGCCATCGGATAGCGCCGCGCGAGTTCGACGAACGCGTCGAGGCGCGGGCTGCCCGCGGCGAGCAGTGAGGACGGCACGCCGCGCTTGCCGATCACGTCGTAATCGATGACGCCGCCGAGCACGAGAATGCCGTCGATGCGCGGCGGCAGCGTGACGATCGGCGGAAACCGGTCTTCGATCGGGCGCAGCGCCATCTGCCCGATCGGATAGAGCGCCACGGCCGTGGTCAGCAACGCCGACACGCAGACGAGGAAACGGCCCAGCCGCCACCAGCGCGTCCACAGCACGAGGCAGCCCGCGACCCAGATCGAAAGCAGCAAACTGGCCGGTTCGGCGATCAGCCAGACCAGTTTGGAAAGCCAGAGTTGGAAGTCGATATTCATTGGGGCGGGCACTCTACGCGCCCGCACGGGCCCAGGGCAACTGACGGTAAACTCAAGCCAACCGGCGCGTCGCGGGCAGGCGCATCGTGACGCGCGTGCCCTCGCCCGGCGCGCTTTGGATTTCCAGCGTGCCGCCATGCAGCTCGGTCAACGCCTTGGCGATCGGCAGGCCCAAACCGATGCCGCTTTCCCGCGCGACGAACGGATTGTCGGCGACGCGCATATAGGGTTTTTGCGCGCGCTCGATATCCTCCGCCGCCATGCCCACCCCGCTATCGGCCACGCGGATAAAGGGACCGGCCGCGTCCTCGCCCGCCTCGACGCGGATCGTGCCGCCGGGCTTGGTGAACTTCACCGCGTTCGACAAAAGATTGGTGCAGATCTGGCGCAGCTTGGTGGGATCGGCCAGCACGCGCAACGCGGGCTCGGCCGCATGCGACAAGGCGATGCGCTTGGATTCCGCCTGTTTGCGCACCAAGCGCAAACTCGCCTCGACCGCTTCGGCGAGGCGCGCGGGTTCCTCGGCCAGCGGCAATTTTCCGGCTTCGAGGCGGGAGAAATCCAGAATGCCCTGGATCACCGCCTGCAAATGGAACGCGGCCTGCACAATGTCGTCGAGATAGCCGCGCTCGCGCGGATCGAGCCGCCCGCTCGCTTTGATCTGCAGCAACTCGGCGAAGCCGATAATGGCGTTGAGCGGCGTGCGCAGCTCGTGGCTCGTATGGGCCAGGAACTCGCTCTTGGCGCTGTTGACGCGCAAGGCGTCGTCCAGCAAGGCGCGCAATTGCTCGGCGGTTTCGGGTTTCGCGGCATCCATACCCGCCAGACTGGGCGACGGGGGTTAAGGAAGTGTGTTCACGCCGCGCGGTCGTCCGCGCTATGTTGCGGCGCCCGCAAGCCCCGTCGGACCGGATGGACGCAAATGCGGAGGGGTGGCCGAGCGGTTTAAGGCACCGGTCTTGAAAACCGGCAAGGCGGCAACGTCTTCGTGGGTTCGAATCCCACCCCCTCCGCCATCGTTCCGTGGCCCCATACGGGGCCGAGGAACGATGACGACGCGGATGCGGTGAACGAACCCATGGTTCGTCCGCGCGCATCGCGCGCGGCGCGTAGCGTCAGCGAAGTCCGAGCAACGCGAGGAAAAATCCGCGCCATCAGCGCGGATTTTCAATCCCACTTGTGCCGTTCCAAGGCGGTACTGATCTTTTGGTTCAGATAGAATAAACGAGGCGAGAAACTCGTTAGAAATGAATAGAAAATTTGCTCTTGCATCAAAGTTCATCGACGCCAGTACTATCAAAACTTTGATAGTGTAATTTTGTTAATCCCTTGATCGTCAAAGAAATAAATGGCATCTGTTGTGAACAGGGAGAACAGAAATGAGCGATGTAATTTATACCACTGTACCAGGCAAAATTCAGACGCTTCTTTCGAAGGTTAAGCAAGTTGGCGTCCCACCAAAAGTTACCCATGCTTGGCTCAAGACCATTGGCTTTACATCTAGCAATGACAGCAGCCTTATGGGTGTACTGCGAGTGGCAGGGTTAATTGACAGCAGCGGAGTGCCAACTGCGCGATGGAGCCAGTTTCGGGGGGCACGAGGGAAGGAGGTGCTTGGAGAAGGAATCCGGCAGGGATACTCAGAACTTTACGCTGTTTATCCGGATGCGCACGCGCGCACGAACTCCGATCTAGAGCATGTATTCAGTTCTAGTTCGAAGGCCGGAAAGCAAGCAATTCAGAAAGCCGTGTCTACCTTTAAGAATTTGGCTACAGAGGCCGAGTTCAAGAACCATGCAGTTGAGGGGGATACTCATTTTGAAGCTGAAACTCTTCATGCTCCGGCGATTGACTTGAAGACTGCAACCAAGGTTGAAGCTAAGTCCAGTGCCCCATCGCTGCATATAGATATACAAGTCCACGTTTCTTCTGAAGCTTCGGCCGAGCAGATAGACCAGATTTTCGCAAGCATGGCTAAGCATCTGTATGGCAGGAATTGACTTGGATCCTTTTACTAAGAACGTTGTGCGCGCAGCTCTGGCGACCCAGCATGAGATCGGTGCGGCGTTGGGCGCGCCTGAGGAAGGCAAACGGGCGAGCAACGCTAACGCTGTAGTGCCATCAATCTTGTTCAAACGCACTCGTGGATATTTGGAGAAGATCGCCAATCAAGCCAATGGAGCATATTCACAGGGATGGTTTGATGCTTCCGCTGTAATGATTAGACGACTTTTAGAGACCCTTATTATTGAGGCATTCGAAAAGCACGGGCGGGCGACTGAGATACAGAACCGCGATGGAGACTTTCTTTATCTTCGAGACCTAATCGCAAAGACAGTTGCTTGCACTGCTTGGAACTTGAGCCGTAACTCAAAGCAGGCATTGCCGCGGCTCAAAGATGTCGGTGACAAATCTGCTCACAGCCGTCGATTTAACGCGGTACGAAATGATCTTGATTCAATTAAGGCTGACCTGCGGTGCGTGGTAGAGGAACTGTTATCCCTTGCAGGGATGCGGTGAACACCCCATCAATTTGACTACGTATTGCGCGAAGACTGGCCGCGTATTGTGCAGGCAGGAGATTGGGCTCGATTGTGGTACGTTGGATCCCGCCGATCCGTCGCTGCGCGAAGAACTCGACCGGCCCGGTCTGTTGCTCGTCTCGGCACGGCGATGAATATGCGGCACTGGTTTTTCGTCGCGGCGTTCTTCGCCGCTTCGCCGGTTCATGCGGAAACGAAAACGATCTGCACGATCGTCGTCGAGGCGGCGAGCGGTGCGGTCCTGCGTCGCGACGGCGATTGCGCGCGCCGCGCCCCGCCCGCCTCGACGTTCAAAATCCCGATCGCGCTGATGGGATACGATTCCGGCTTCTTGAAGGATGCGAACGTGCCGGTCCTGCCCTATCGCGACGGTGATCCCGCGTGGAACCCGGCCTGGAAATCGCCGACCGATCCGGCGAAATGGATGAGGGAGTCCGTCGTCTGGTATTCGCAGCGCGTGACGCAGGCGCTGGGCAAGGACCGCTTCGCGGCCTATGCGCGCGCGTTCGGCTACGGCAATCGGGACACGCGCGGCGATCCCGGCAAGGACAACGGCCTCGATCGCGCGTGGCTCAGCTCGTCGCTCGCGATTTCGCCCGACGAGCAGATCGCATTCCTGCGCAAGCTGCTTGCGCGCGAACTGCCGGTTTCGCCGCAGGCGATCGATATGACCACGGCGTTACTCGATCAGGGGCTGCGCGGCGATGGATGGCGCGTCTACGGCAAGACCGGCAGCGCCCCGCCGCGCAACGCCGACGGCACGCTTAACCATGCGCGGCCCTGGGGCTGGTTCGTCGGCTGGGCGATCAAAGGCGAGCGGCGCGTCGTGTTCGCAAGACTGACCCAAGCGACCGCCCGCCCGCCGGGCCCCTCGGGCCCCGCCGCACGCGATGCGCTGCTGCGCGACTTGTTCGATGCCGGGGCCCCTTAGAAAACATAGGCGTACTTGTTCCGTTCCGGTCGCGATCCCGGTACAGCGCGGCGAAGCTCGTGGTATTGTATCCGCCGGTACCCGCGTGCGAGAGTGATTCGCCGCGTAAAAACAAAAGCATCGCCGCTCGTTAAGACTTTCGCCGCCCTTTCCCACTCGCCGATCACAGACGCTGATGGACGCGCCCACCAATCCCAGAACCGACGAAGAGACGCTGATCTCCGACATCGACCGCATCAAGCGGACGGGTAACACCGTTCCGCGCATGGCGGTCGTGCTGTCGATGAAGCGCTCGCAATGGTTCAACCGGCGGCGCGAGAATTTCTACGTCGTGTTCCACGCGATCCGCGAAATGGTCGGCCGCCTCGAAGGCAGCGTCTATCAGCTTTCCAATTTCGACATCGTGTTCATCTTCCGGGTCGACAACCCGAACCAGTTCGAGAGCGTGGTGACGGAGCTCGACGATCTGCTCCGCCGTCACTCGGTCGCCACGGGCCTGCCCGACGAGGAAATCGAAGAGAGCTGCACCTGGTATAATTTCGAAACGCAGTTCAACGATTTCCACGATTACGCGCGCGCGGCGCTGGAGGATTACAAGAGCCAGCAGGACGCGCGCACCCGCGCCCTTCAGCGCGCCGGCGCCAACGCCCCGCCGCCGTTGTTCGCGCAAAACTTCCAGGCCTTCACCGCTTCGTCGCTGTCGGCGACGGAGGAGATTTTCGGCCGGTCCGACATCAAATCGTTCCTGCGCAACCAGCCGATCTGCATCGCGCTGACCGGCAACCAGCTGCGCCCGATCTTCCGCGAGTATTACTTCTCCGTGAACGACGTGCGCAACCTGATGCAGCCGCGCCTCAATATGCGCGGCCAGCGCGGCCTGTTGCAGATGCTGTTCCGCACCTTCGATCACCGCCTGCTGCGCGCGTTGCAGGAAGGCTATCTCGGCAAGACGTCGGGCAATATCTCGATCAATCTGACGGTCGAGACGGTGCTGTCCGACAAGTTCCGCGAGTTCGATCAGCGCATCGGCACGTTCCTCGCGAAGGGCAACATCATCGTCGAGCTGCCGCGCTTCGACGTGTTCGCCGATCTCGAAGGCTATAACCGCGCGGTCGACGTGCTGCAGAAGGCCGGCTACCGCACGCTGCTCGACGGCCTCACGCCCGACGTGTTGACCTTCTTCCGTCGCGCCGATCTGCGCGCCGACCTCATCAAGATGGTCTTCATGAAGGACCATGCCGAGGATTGGAAGATGCGCGGGCTCGGCGCCATGCTGGCCGAGGCCGACATCAACCGCGTGATCATGAGCCGCTGCGAAACGCCGCTGGCGTTCGAGCTTGGCCAAGCCGTCGGCATCCGGATGTTCCAAGGCTGGCATATCGACGCGCTGATGCGCGCCCAGGCCCCGGCGGTCGGCGCGCCCCGCCCCTGATGCGGCTCGCCGATCTTCAAACCCCCTGCCTCGTTCTCGATCGCGCGGTTCTGACGCGCAACATCGCGCGCATGAACGCCCGCGCGAAGGAATTGGGCGTGACGCTCCGCCCGCATATGAAGACCGCGAAATCGGCGGAGGTCGCGCGCCGCGTGCACGGTGGCAAAGCGGGACCGATTACCGTCTCGACGCTGGCCGAAGCCGAGTATTTCGCCAAGCACGGCTTCACCGACATCGTCTATGCGGTCGGCATCTCGCCCGACAAGCTCGACCGCGCGGCGAAGCTGATGGCGGGCGGCGTCGATCTTAAAATCCTCACCGACGAAGTCGGTGTCGCGCAAGCCATCGCCGAACGCGGCAAGGCGTTGGGCGTCAAGTTCCGCACGCTGATCGAGATCGAAACCGGCGGTGAGCGCGCTGGCGTGCTGCCCGCCTCGGTCGAGCTAGATGCGATCGGCAAGATTTTGGACGATGCGGGGATGCTCGCGGGCGTGCTCGCCCATGCCGGCCATTCCTATGGGGCCGACGGTATTTCCGAGATTCAGGAAATCGCCGAGGATGAGCGCGCCGGCGTGGTCGCGGCGGCCGAACGTTTGCGCGCGCAAGGGCGCAAAGCGGATATCGTCAGCGTCGGGTCGACGCCGACGGCGCTTTACGGCAAGCACCTTGCCGGCGTCACCGAAATGCGGCCCGGCAATTTCGTGTTCTTCGATCTGTTCCAGACCGGGATCGGCAGCTGCGAGATCGGCGACGTCGCGGTCGGCGTGCTGACCACGATCACCTCGCACCGCATTGCGCGCAAACAGATCCTGCTCGATGCCGGCGCGCTGGCCCTGTCGAAGGATACCGGCGCCAACCGGCATATGGATGCGGGCTTCGGATTGTTGCGTCCGGCGACCGGCGAGCTGCCGGACAAACCGCTCGCGATCCTCGACGTGCATCAGGAGCACGGGATCGCCAGCTATGCGCGCGGGCTCGACCAGGTCGATCCCTTCCCTTACGCCGATTATCCTGTCGGCGGGCGCTTGGTCGTACTGCCCAACCATGTCTGCATGACGGCGGCGATGTATGACCGCTATCACGTCGTGGATGGATCCGACGAAATCATCGACGTGTGGGATCGCGTTAACGGCTGGTAGAAACGCCCGGATATTTCGGGTTCGCCAACGCCGTCCGCATGCGCGCGTTTTCGCGCAACGCGCCCGCCAGCCCCGCATCGTTATCGTGCTTGCCCGCACGGATCGCCGCGACGAGCGCCTTGCCCGACGCGGGATCGATGCGTGGGCTCGCGGTCTTCTCGAATTCGCGCGCGGCGATCGACAGCGCGTTCGCGACCATCAACGAGTCCAGGCGCTTTTCCTCGGGCAGCAGCGATAGAAGATTCTTGGTCAGCGTATCGCGTGCGATGCCGAGCAATTCCAGCGCGTCCGCGCGGTCGCCCGGCAAGGACGGCAGATCGAATCCGGGCGCCGCATCGGGTGCGATCTCGTTCAGCAATTCGAATTCGAGCTCGGCGATGCGCCTTCCGGTCAAGGCGAGGTCGAGCGAAGCCTCGCCGCCGCCCACGAAACGATCGCCTTGCTGGAGCGCGATCACCGCCCAGCGCGCATGGGCCATGATTTCCCAATAGCGCAAGATTTCGGGCGCCACGGCGCGGCCGTAACCCGCCAGGAAATCCTCACGCGCCCCGATGCCGCCCGCCGCGCGATCCCAACGGCCGAAGCGCCAGCATTTGGCGCAGAACCAGCCGAGATCCTCGTCCGGATCGCTCCAACCCGCGAATTCCCAATCGAGAATGCCGGTGAGGCCCTCGTCGTCAGCCATGTAATTGCCGGTGCGATAATCGCGATGGCACAGCGCGATGGCGCCCTTCGCGGGCGCGTTTAGTTCCAGCCAGCGCAGCGCATATTCCAGCGCGGGCCGCGGATCGCGATAGGTGTCGAGCCAGGCGCGATATTCGCCGATCGCCGCCAACGCGGGCGACGTCTCGAGCTTCTTGAGGAAGGAAAGATCGGCGCGCGGCGGCGCGACCTTATGCAGCTTGGCGAGTTCGGCGCCGAGATCATGCGCGAGTTTCGTGCGGTCGCCCTGCCATTTGCGATCGTCGGTCAGGATATGGCCAAGCGCCGTGCCTTCCAGGCGCCGCATCACATAGAACGGCTTGCCGATCACGCCCGCATCTTCGCACGCCCCCAGCGGTTCGGGCACTTTGACGCCGGCGGCGAACGCGGCCTTCAGGATCGCGTATTCGGCCGCACGGCTATGGCTGACGGCGACACCCGTGGGCGCATCGGTGCGCAGCACGCACGGGATCACGCCTTCGTACCTCCCGCCGCGCACGCGCGCGTCGAAGGCCCAGTTTTCCTGAATGGCGCCGCCGGAGAGCTTGTGCAGGCGCGCGACCTGCACTTGATTGGCGCCGAGCGCGCCGATCAGCCAGCCCGCCAGGATCGGCGACGCGGTCGCCGGGTTCAGCGCCACGCCCAGAACTCCGTGCCTTCCTTGGCGAGGAATTTGGCGAGCACCATCTTATGGACTTCGGACGCGCCATCGACCAAGCGCGCTTGGCGCGCATAGCGATACATCCATTCGAGCTTCACGTCGCGCGAATAGCCCTTGGCGCCGAGCAATTGGATCGCCGTGTCGATCGATTTATGCAGCACGTCGGCGACCGCGACCTTGGCCATCGACACTTCCTTGCGCGCGAAATCGCCCTGATCGAGCTTCCAGGCCGCGCGCATGGTCAGCAAGCGGCCGATCTCGATATTCATCGCCGCCTCGCCCAGCATCCATTGCACGCCTTCATGGTCGATCAACTTGGCGCCGAAGCTCTTGCGCTGATCGACATAGGGCAACGCGATTTCCAGCGCGCGCCGCGCCATGCCGAGCCAGCGCATGCAATGCGTGAGGCGCGCCGGGCCGAGGCGGATTTGCGTGGCCTTCAAGCCGTCGCCGACATCCATCAGGCGGTCGGCATCGTCGATTTCGAGCCCGTCGAACTCGATCTCGCAATGGCCGCCATGTTCCTCGGGCCCCATGATCGGGATGCGTCGCACGATCCGCCAGCCCGGTTGATCGGCGTGGAACAGAAAGGCGGACAGGCCTTTGCGCGCGTCGTTCGACGTGCGCGCGATCAGGATGAAGTGCTTCGCCTCGCCCGCTCCGGTGATGAACCATTTGCGGCCTTTGACGATCCACTTGCCGCGTTTCTTGGTCGCGGTCGTCAGCATCATCGTGGGGTCGGAGCCGGAGCCGGGATGCGGCTCGGTCATCACGAAGGACGAGCGCACGCGACCGTCGACGATCGGCAGCAGCCATTTCTTCTTCTGCGCGGCCGTGCCGACCTTGGCCAGCAGCATCATATTGCCGTCGTCGGGGGCGGCCGAGTTGAAGGTGACGGGCCCGAACAACGCGCGGCCCATCTCCTCGTAGCACACGGCCATCGACGCCATGTCGAAACCGGCACCGCCATATTCCTTGGGCGTTTGCAGCGCCCAAATGCCCGCCTTCTTCGCCTTGGCGCGCAGCTTGGCGAGCGTATCGAGCCGCACGTTTTCGCCGTCGCCCCAATTGATGTCGTGATCCTCCAGCGGGAGCAGCTCCTTCTCGACGAAGGCGCGGATCGCCGCACGGGTTTTCTCGATCTTCGGGGCGAGGGCGAAATCCATGAGCGGACCTTACGGCTTGAAGAACGGCGCGTTGACCAGCAGCGTGTTTTCCATGCGCATCAGCAGCGGCGAGGCTTTGGCGAGGTAAGCCTTCCACGCCGGATCGGCGCCCAGCGCCGCACGGCGCTCGGCACGGTCGGCCGCATCCTTATAGGCCCACAGATGCAGGATCTGGTTGAGGCCGCCGATGTCGGATTGATAGTAGCCGATGCAATTGCCGAGGATCTTCGACTGCACGGGCCAGCCTTCTTCCTTGTAGAGCTTGAAGAATTCGCCCAGCTTGCCGTGCTTGAAGGTGTAGTTGCGGAAATCGACCAAGCCGTAACCGCCCTGCCCGTGCCCTTCGGCCGGCCAGAACGGCACATTCTTCATGATCGTGTTGTTCTGCGCCACGAATGTGCCGGCATTGTCCTTCATCCAGGCCTGCCAAACCGGATCGGCGTAGAGCGCGTCGCGCTTGGCTTGCCGCTCGGCGATATCCTTGTAGCCCCAGAGATGGACGACGGTGTTCACCACACCGGTTTCGACCATGTAGTAGCCGAGCGGATTGCCGAGATGCTTGGTCTGCGTCGCGAAGGCTTGCGCCGCGTAATCGGCGAAATATTTCGGCACGAGGCCCGGCTGGGCCGTATAGGTGCGGACATCAACGATCATAGTTTCGGCAACTCCCTTAGAGAAACGACAGCGTATGTCCGCCATCGACGACCAGAACCGCGCCCGTCATGTAGCGCCCGGCATCGGCGGCGAGCAACAGCAATGCGCCGTCGAGGTCTTCGGGACGGCCGAAGCGGCCCATTGCCACGCGCTCGACCATTTTGGCGCCGGCTTGCGAGTTGAGATATTCGCGATTCAGATCGGTTTCGATATAGCCGGGCGCGATCGCGTTGACGCGGATACCGTCCTTCGCCGCGACCAGCGCCAGCGTTTGGGTCAGGCTGATCAGCGCCGCTTTCGCCGCCGAATAGGCGGGGACGCGCGCCGACACGCGCAAGCCCAGGATCGACGCGATATTGACCAGCGACCCGCCATGGCCATGCTTGCGGAATGCGGCAAGGGCCGCGCGCGCCACCAGATTGGCGCCGTCGAGATTGGTGGCGAGGGTTTCGCGCCACGCCGGATCGTCGATCGCGGTCGCGTTCTCTTTCCGCGCGATCCCGGCATTGTTGACCACAACGCCAAGCGCGCCGAGTTCCGTTTCCGCTTCGTCAAAGGCGCGGGTCACGCTTTGTGCATCGGTCACATCCATGGCAACGGGCAAGGCCCGGCCCCCGGCGGCGGCGATCTCAGCCGCCAGCGCTTCCAAGCGATCGACGCGCCGCGCGGCGATGGCGACTTTGGCGCCAGATTTCGCGAGCGTCTTGGCCATATGGGCGCCCAGCCCCGACGAAGCGCCGGTGACGAGCGCGACCTTACCGGTCAAATCGAAGATCGCGCTCACTTGATGTCCTTCGCACGCTCGCGCAGCGTGAATTTCTGGATCTTGCCGGTCGAGGTTTTCGGCAGCGGGCCGAACACCACGAATCGTGGCACTTTGTAGCCCGCGATCCGCCTGCGCAGCCAATCGGAAATTTCCTTGGCCGCGACCGGCGAAACGCCCGGCTTCAGCGTCACGAAGGCGCAGGGCGTTTCGCCCCATTTCGCGTCGGGTTTGGCGACGACCGCCGCTTCCATGATCGCGGGATGTTTGTAGAGCGCTTCTTCTACTTCGAGCGAGGAGATGTTCTCGCCGCCCGAAATGATGATGTCTTTCGATCGGTCTTTGACCTCGACATAGCCGTCGGGGTGACGCACGGCAAGATCCCCGGTCCAAAACCAGCCGCCGCGAAACGCCTTGCGCGTGGCTTTCGGATTTTTGAGATAGCCCTTCATGATCGTGTTGCCGCGCAGGCAAATCTCACCCAGCGTCTTGCCGTCGCTGGGCACTTCCTCGCCCGTATCGGCGTCGCGCACGGTCAGGTCGTCGGCCGTGATGTAGCGAACACCCTGGCGCGAGATCAGGCGTGCGCGCTGATCGAGCGGCAGTTCCGCCCAGCCGCTCTGCCATTCGCAGATCGTCGCGGGGCCGTAGCTTTCGGTGAGGCCGTAAAGATGCGTCACGCGAAAGCCGAGTTCCTCCATGCTTGCGATGATCGCCGAGGGCGGGGCGGCACCGCCCGTGGCGACCTCCACGCGATGGGGCAGTTTGCGCTTCACGTCGGCCGGCGCATGGGCGAGCAGATTGAGCACGATCGGCGCGCCACACATATGCGTGACCTTGTGGGTCGCGATCGCCGAGAAAATCAACGCCGGATCGACGCGCCGCAGGCAGATATGCGTCGAACCCAGCGCGGTCGCGGCCCAGGTGTAGCTCCAACCCGAACAATGGAACATCGGCAGCGTCCACAGATACACGCTTTCCGGCCGCAGCCCGAAGGCGAGCGCGTTGCCCAGCGCGTTCAGATACGCGCCGCGATGGTGATAGACGACACCCTTCGGATCGCCCGTCGTGCCGGACGTATAAAGCAGGCAGATCGCCTGCCACTCGTCCTCCGGCCAGCGACCGGGATAATCGGGCTCACCTTGGGTCAGGAAATCCTCGTACTCGACGGCGCCGAGTTTCGCCCCCGCCCCGTCATATTCGGGATCGTCGATATCGATCACCAAGGGCTTGGCCTTGCACTGGCGCAAAGCCGCGTCGGCCGTGGCGGAAAACTCGCGATCGACCAGCAGCACCTTGGCGTTCGCGTGATCGAGGATGAAGGCGATCGTCGCGGCGTCGAGGCGATAGTTCAGCGGATTGAGGATCGCGCCCGCCAAAGGGACGGCGTAATGCGCTTCCAGCATCGCCGGAATATTCGGCGCCAAAATCGCGACGGTGTCGCCCTTTTTTACACCGCGCTTGACCAATGCGGACGCGAAGCGGCGCACGCGCGCGGCCATCGCCGCATAGGTGATCGTCGTGCGGCCGTGGATCGCCGCCGCCTTCTTCGGATAGGTCGCGGCGGTGCGGAACAGAAAGGTCAGCGGCGTCAATTGGGCGTAGTTCGCCCGTGTTTTGCCGAGGTCGAGCTCGTACGGATCGGGCTTGGTTTTCGCGGCCACTTGCGGTCTCCCTGTCGATATCGATTGTCGGGCCCGTCCCCCTCGCCCGTCAACCGCGAGGGTGCTAAGTTCTTCTCATGATCCGCATCGATATCGTTTCCGACGTCGTCTGTCCCTGGTGTTTCGTCGGCAAGCGCCGGTTGGAACGTGCGCTGGCCGCCGAAGCGCCCGGCGAAATCATCGTCGGCTGGCGGCCCTACCAGCTCAATCCCGATCTGCCGCCCGAGGGCATGGATCGGCGCGAGTATATGCGCGCCAAATTCGGCGAGGAACGGATCGCCGAAATCCACAAGCGCCTGACCGCGATCGGGCTGGAGGAAGGCATTCCCTTCGATTTCGACGCGATCAAGCGTTCGCCCAACACGCTGAAGGCGCATCGGCTGATCAAGCATGCCGAAGCGAAGGGGCTTCAGGACCAATTGGTCGAGGCGCTTTTCACAGGCTATTTCATGCGCGGGCAGGATGTCGGCGACACGGCCACCCTCGCCGCCATCGCCGGCGCGCTCGGCATGGATCCGGCGGGGACGGCCGCCTATCTCGACGGCACGGAAGACGAGGCCGAAACGCTGGAAGCGATCGACTTCGCCCGCCAGATCGGCGTGCAGGGCGTGCCCTGCTTCATCGTGGAACGTAAATACGCCGTCTCCGGCGCGCAACCGCCCGAGGCTTTCGCCGAAGTCTTCGCGCGCGTACGGGCCGAACGCGAAACCGCCTAACGTTTCCGCAACGCGCGGCGCAGCAATTTGTCGGCCTCGGCGAGGAAGAACAACGCGGCGGCGGCTCCCGCGCAGACCGCCATCGCGCGCGCATCCAGTGCCGCCGACCCGAAAATCGTGTGGAACGGCGCCGCGTAGGTGAACGCCATTTGCGCGCCGAAGCAGATCGCGACACCGATCCAGACCGCTGCGGTGCCTTTCAAGCCTTCGATCGTCAGCGCCGGCCCGTGGGCGTAACGCACCGAGAACAAATAGCCGATCTGCATGAAGACGATCGTGTTGACCGCGACCGTGCGCGCCATGGCCGCGTCGTAACCCGCCCCCAGCGCCCACGCGTGAACCGCGAAGGTGCCGAGCGCCATCGCCAGGGATATGGAAACGATGCGCCACACCAACTCGCCGCCGATCAAACGCTCCTTCGGGTCGCGCGGCGGCCGGCGCATCGCATCCGGCTCGCCGGGTTCGAAGGCCAGCGCCAAGCCCAGCGCGCCTTCGGTCACCAGATTGACCCACAAGATCTGCACGGGCGTGATCGGCAGGGCCACGCCGAACAAAACGGCCAGCGCCACCAGCAGCGCTTCGCCGCCATTCGTCGGCATCATCCACACGACGACCTTGCGGATATTGTCGTAGACCGTGCGGCCTTCGCGCACCGCCGCGACGATGGTGGAGAAATCGTCGTCGGCGAGGACGATCCCCGCCGCCTCTTTCGCGGCATGCGTACCTTTGCGCCCCATCGCGACGCCGATATCCGCGCGTTTCAAGGCCGGCGCGTCGTTGACGCCGTCGCCGGTCATCGCCACGTCCTTGCCTTGCGCTTGCAGCGCATCGACCAAGCGCAGCTTGTCCTCTGGGCTCGCGCGCGCGAACACGGCGCAATCGTTCGCGACTTGGGCGAGCTTCGTCGCATCGAGCCCGGCGAGGTCGCGGCCCTCGGCCGCCCTTGTGTCGTCCGCAAGTTTCAACTCGCGCGCGATGGCGGAAGCGGTGCGCGCGTGATCGCCGGTGATCATCTTGATCTGAATGCCGGCGGAACGGCACGCCGCGACCGCCTCCTTCGCCGCGTCGCGCGGCGGATCGACAAAGCCGACGAGCCCCAGGAAGCGCGCTGCCGCGTCGCCCGATCCTTGCGTGGCGAATCCCAATACGCGCCTTCCTTCGTCGGCCTGCGCGTCGATGATCTTGCGCCAATGGTCGATATCCGTCCCGGGGCACATGGCGAGGACGGCTTCGGGTGCCCCCTTTATCCACGCCGTGCCGTCGGCTTGGCGTGTGAGCATGTAGCGATGGGCCGCGTCGAACGGGACTTCGTCGATGCGGCGATGCGCCGCGCGGGTCGCGCGGGGATCGAAGCCTTCCTTATGCGCCCAATGGAGCAAAGCGCCTTCCATCGGGTCGCCGGCGATCTTGCCGTCCTTCACCTCGGCGTCGTTGCACAACACGGCCGCCATCGCGATGCCCGCCCGGTCGCCGACCGCGTCGGCGACGTGCATCTCGTTGCGCGTCAACGTGCCGGTCTTGTCGGTGCAAATGACGCTGACGGACCCCAAGGTCTCGACGACCGGCAAGCGGCGCACGATTGCGTTGCGCTTGGCCATGCGCCGCACGCCGATGGCCAGGACGATGGTCAACACCGCCGGGAGTCCTTCGGGGATCGCCGCGACGGCCAACCCGACGACGGCGAGGAAGGTTTCGTCCAGCGGTGCGCCGTGGCCGAACGTGCCGATGGCGAAGACGATCGCGGCGCATCCCAAAATCAGGGTCGTGATCTGGCGGCCGAACGCGTCCATGCGTTTGACCAAAGGCGACGGCGTGTCGTCGACATCGCTGACCAGACGGCCGATCTTGCCGAGCTCGCTCGAAGCCCCCGTCGCGACCGCCACACCCGTCCCGGTTCCCGCGGCGACGAGGGTGCCCGCGTAAGCCATCGTTGCGCGTTCGGCCAGCGGCGTTTCGCGCGCGACAGGATCCGGCGATTTCACGACCGGCACGGATTCTCCGGTCAGCGCGGCCTCCTCGATCGTCAATCGGCTGGCGCGCAGCAGACGCAGATCGGCGGGCACGTGATCGCCCGCCTCGAGCAGCACGATGTCGCCCGGCACGACATCGCGCACCGGCAACGACACGCGTTTGCCGTCGCGCAGGACATTGGCGCCGGGAGCGGCCATCGCGCGGATCGCGGCTAGCGCGTCCTCCGCCTTGCCTTCCTGCACGAAGCCGACGATCGCGTTGACGAGGACGACGACGAGAATGACGCCCGCGTCGATGAAATGCCCCAGTGCCAGTACGATCGCGCCGCTCGCCAGCAGCACGTAAATCAGCACGTTGTGGAACTGGCGCAGGAAGCGCGCCGCGACACCCGGCCGTTCGCGCTCGACCAGCGCGTTATGTCCGTATTTCGCGAGGCGCGTTTGCGCCGATGGGGTCGTCAATCCGCCGGCGCTCGCATCGAGCGTGTCGAGGACTCTCTCCGAGGGTTCCGCGTGGAATTCGCCGTTCATCCCCGCAGAATACGCAATCGCCGCATCACGCCGCCAGCTTTGCGAGCTCGCCCAAGAATTTGCGCATGCCTTTCAATCGCTCCGCGCTCGTATCCCAGGCGCGCATATAGACGAGCTTGTGATCGGGTCGCAGCTTCACGAGCTGCGGCTGCTTCATCATCAGATCGACGAGCTTCTCCGGCCGCGCGAATTTGTTGCGCCGGAAGCCGAGCACCGCACCCTTGGGGCCCGCATCGACCTTGTCGACGCCCGCCGCCCGGCACAGGCGCTTGAGCTCGATAATGTCGAGCAGGTTTCGCACCTCGTCGGGCATCGGGCCGAACCGATCGACGAGTTCGGCGGCGAAAGCGTCGATCTCGCTGCGCTCGGCGAGCGTCGCCACGCGGCGATAAAGGCCGAGGCGCACGGTCAGATCCTGCACGTAAGTCTCCGGGATCAGCACCGGCATACCCATGCCGATCTGCGGCGACCATTCGTCCGGCGCGCCATCCTCGCCCTTGGCGCCGCGCGATTTCGCCTGGCGCACGGCCTCCTCCAGAAGCTGCTGATAGAGCTCGACGCCGACTTCTTTGATATGGCCCGACTGCTCTTCGCCCAGCAGATTGCCGGCGCCGCGAATGTCGAGATCGTAGGAGGCGAGCTGGAAGCCTGCGCCCAAACTGTCGAGCGTCTGCATGACTTCGAGACGCTTTTGCGCGGCCTGGGTCAGCACGCGGTCGCCGGGCACGGTGAAATACGCGTAGGCGCGCAGCTTCGACCGACCGACGCGCCCGCGCAACTGATAGAGCTGGGCGAGGCCGAACATGTCGGCGCGATGCAGGATGATCGTGTTCGCGCTCGGGATGTCGAGACCGCTTTCGACGATGTTGGTCGATAGCAAAATATCGTAGGTGCCGTCGACAAAGGCCGACATCGTGTTTTCGATCGTCGTGGGCGGCAATTGGCCGTGCGCGATCGCGATTTTGCATTCGGGCACGAGTGTTTCCAGACGCTCGCGCACCGCGCCCAAATCCTCGATGCGCGGCACGACGTAGAACACCTGCCCGCCGCGGAATTTCTCGCGCAAAATCGCTTCGCGGATCACCACGGGATCGAAAGGCAGCACGAAGCTGCGCACCGCCAGACGATCGACCGGCGGCGACGCGATCAGCGACAAATCGCGCACGCCCGTCAGCGCCATTTGCAGCGTGCGCGGGATCGGCGTGGCCGTTAGCGTCAGCACATGCACGTCGGAACGCATCTCTTTGAGACGTTCCTTCTGCGCCACGCCGAAATGCTGTTCCTCGTCGACGATCACGAGGCCGAGATGGCGGAACTTCACGCCCTTGGCCAGCAACGCGGTCGTACCGACGACGATCTCGACCGCACCTGACTCGGCATCGGCGCGTGCTTGCGCTTGATCCTTGGCAGAAACGAGACGCGACATCTGCGCGATGCGGATCGGGAAGCCTTCGAAGCGGCGCGTGAAATTCCGGAAATGCTGGCGGGCCAGCAGCGTGGTCGGCACGACGACCGCGACTTGGACGCCCGACATCGCGGCGACGAAGGCCGCGCGCAAGGCGACTTCGGTTTTGCCGAAGCCGACGTCGCCGCACACAAGCCGATCCATCGGCTTGCCCGCCGCCAAATCTTCGATCGAATCCGAGATGGCGCGCGCTTGATCTTCGGTTTCCTGAAAGGGAAACCGCGCGCAAAACTCGTCGAACAGGCCTTCGGGGACCGTGAAGCGTTCGGCTTCGCGCATCTGGCGTTCGGCGGCGAGCTTGATCAGATGGTTCGCGATATCCGCGATCCGCTTCTTGACCTTCGACTTGCGCGCCTGCCACCCCGCCCCGCCGAGCTTGTCGAGCATCGCGCCGGCGTCTTCGGAGCCGTAGCGCGTCAGCGTGTCGATATTCTCGACGGGAACGAAAAGCTTGTCGTTGTCGGCATAGAGGATGCGCAGGCAGTCGTGCGGCGCGTTCGCCACCTCGATGGTCACGAGGCCGTCATAGCGCCCGATACCGTGATCGACATGCACGACCAGATCGCCTTCGGCGAGCGCCGAGGCTTCGGTCAGGAAATTCTCGGGCCGGCGGCGTTTGCGCGCTGCGCGCACCAGACGGTCGCCGAGAATATCCTGCTCGGTGATCGCGGCGACGGCCGCGGTTTGGAAGCCGTTCTCCAGCCCGAACACGGTCGTCGCGACGACCTGCTGAGGCAGCTTCTCGACATCGCCCCAATTCTTCACCACGGCCGTCTCGGTCAGGCCGTGCTCGTGCATCAGATGCGCAAGCCGTTCGCGCGACCCGGCCGAATAGGCGCAGACCAGCACGCGTTTGCCGGCGGCACGCTCGGCGGCGACGCGCGCGCGGACCGCGTCGAACAGATTGGTGTCGGCGGCTTTGGCGCGGTCGGCGGAGAAATCGACGCCGGTTTTGCCGCCGGCATCCAGGCCCTTGGCGCCCGGCGCTTTCGCGAAGGGCGACATGGCGACGGTCGCGCGCACGGCCAGAACGGCGTGGAATTCTTTCGGCGCCAGATACAGCGCGTTCGGCGGCAGCGGGTTATAGGCCGACGCGCTCTCACCGAAGCGATCGGCGTTTTTGCCTTTCGAGAAGGCTTCGCGGGCCAAGGCGCGCGCGTCGTGAAATTCCTGGATCTGTTCGAAGCGCGACGCGGCGGCTTCGTCGGCCTGCGGGTCGAGCGAGACGACCGCCTCGGGCAGATAATCGAACAGCGTTTCCAGCTTTTCGTGGAACAACGGCAGCCAATGTTCGAAGCCGCCGTAACGTTGGCCCGCCGAAACCGATTCATACAGCGCATCGGTCGGCGACGGGGCGCCGAAATTGTCGCGATAGCCGGTGCGGAAACGCTCGATCGACGCTTGGTCGAGCAGCACTTCGCTGACCGGTTTCAGCGCGAAACCGTCAAGGCGGCCAGTGCTCTTCTGCGTCATCGGGTCGAAGCGGCGGATCGCTTCCAGCGTGTCGCCGAACAGATCGAGGCGCACGGGCTCGGCCAAGCCCGGCGGGAATAGATCGACGATGCCGCCGCGCAGCGCGTACTCGCCAGGCTCGCGCACCGTTTCAGCCTTGCGATAGCCGTCGCGCACCAGGAAGGCGAGCAGCGCGTCGAGCCGCAGCTTGCCGCCGGTTTCGGCGCGGAACATCGCGCGGGCGAATTGCGCCTTGGCGGGCACGCGCTGGGTGATCGCGTTGACGGTCGTGAGCACGATCCGCCGCCCCTTGCCCGCATCCGGCGGCTGGGCGAGATCGACCAGCGCGTCCAAGCGCCGGCTGACGACCTCGCTGTTCGGCGAAACGCGGTCATAGGGCAAGCAATCCCAGGCCGGGAACGAGATCACCGTCGCCGGGGCCTGGAAGAACCGCAAACCTTCCAGCAATTGCGACACGCGCGCATCGTCGCGCGCGATATGCAGCACGTCGTTGCCCTGGCGCGCCAATGCGGCCAAGGCGGCAGCGTCCACGCCGGGCGGTGCGCCCAGCAGGTCGAGCCGCTTGCCGCTGGCCAGTTCGTTATTGAAAGAAAGGGAAAGCAATGCTTTACGGTACGAGTTTAAAGTTACGCAGGAGCCTCAAAACATCGGTATCGAACTCGGACGGCGGTTCCTCGCGGCCCAAGGCCCAATCCAGAATGACCGGATCGCCCGCTTCCAACAGGGCTTCGTAACGATCCAGCTGCCCTTCGTCGAAGTCCGGCAGATGGGCCTTGGCGAAGGCGCCGAGGAGGATATCGGTCTCCTTCATGCCCGTGTAAAGGCTGCGATGGATCAGACGCTTACGGCGGATTTCGATCGCTTCGGGCATGTTCGCGGCTCGGCCGGAATCGGGGCATGGGTATAGCGCCTGCCGGGGCTTCCTGTCACCCTGCCCGCCACGATGCGTCCGTCGATTCTTTTTCCGCTTTTCGCCGACATCAAAACCCTGCCGGGTCTGGGGCCGAAGATCGCCGCCTTGGTCGAGCGCGCGGCGGGCCCGCATCTCGTCGATCTGCTGTGGCATTTGCCGACCGGCCTGGTCGATCGCCGCTTCTCGCCCGCCATCGCCGACGCGCCCGAAGGGGCGGTCGTCACCTTGCGCGTACGGGTGAGCGAGCATTTTCCGTCGCGCCGCCGGGGCATGCCCTACAAGGTGCGCTGCGAGGATGCGAGCGGCGAAATCGACCTCGTCTATTTCCACGCCAAGGGCGATTACCTGGAAAAGCTGTTGCCCGTCGGCGCCGATCGCGTGATCAGCGGCAAGATCGAACGTTATCGCGACGGCGTGCAGATGCCGCATCCCGACCATGTCGCCCCGCCCGAGCAGTTCGAAGCGATCGCGACGGTCGAGCCGACCTATGGACTGACGGCGGGCCTATCGCCCAAAGTGCTCGTCAAAGCAATCAAAGCGGCCGTCGCCAAAGCGCCCGAACTGCCCGAATGGGCCGACAAGAACTTGGTTGCACAACGCGGCTGGCCGTCTTGGCGGGCGGCCCTGACGCAAGCCCATGCGCCCAAGGAAAATTCGGATACGCAGCCGGGTACAGTCGTGCGCAGCCGCTTGGCCTATGACGAGTTGTTCGCCAACCAACTCGCCTTGGCGCTGGTACGCGCGCGCGACCGGCGCCGGCCGGGGCGCAGCGTCAAAGGCGATGGGCGTTTGCGCGAGAAGGTCCTCAAGGCCCTGCCCTTCAAACTCACCGGCAGCCAAACGGTCGCGCTCTCGGAAATTCTCGGCGATATGGGCGCCCCCGGCCGCATGCAGCGTCTGCTGCAAGGCGACGTGGGCAGCGGCAAAACGGTTGTCGCGTTCCTGGCCATGCTGACAGCGATCGAAGCGGGTTATCAGGCCGCGTTGATGGCACCGACCGAAATCCTCGCCCGCCAGCACTACGAAACGATCCTGCCGCTGGCCGAAGCCGCCGGGATCGAGGTCGCGGTGCTGACGGGCCGCGACAAGGGCAAGGTCAAGCAAGCCACACTCGACCGGCTGGCATCGGGCGAGATTTCCGTCGTCGTCGGCACGCATGCGCTGTTCGAGGACGACGTCGCGTTCGACAATCTCGGCCTTGCGGTCATCGACGAACAACATCGCTTCGGCGTGCATCAGCGCGTCGCCTTCGCCGCCAAGGGCGCTACGGAAGAAGGCGGCGTGGATACGTTGATTATGACCGCCACGCCGATCCCGCGCACGCTGGTCATGTGCGCTTACGGCGACATGGACGTGTCGAAGTTGACCGAGAAACCGCCCGGCCGCAAACCGGTGAAGACCGTCGCCTTGCCGCTGGAGCGCATGGACGAGGTCGTCGAGCGCGTGCGCGGCCTGATCGACAAGGGCGCGCGCGTCTATTGGGTCTGTCCGCTGGTCGATGAGTCGGAGATCGTCGACCTCGCCGCCGCGACCGAGCGCCACGCGGATTTGACCGCGCGTTTCGGCGAAAGCCGCGTTCACCTTATCCACGGCAAACTGAAGCCCACGCAGAAAGATGCGGCGATGGAAGCCTTCGTCAACGGCCCGCCCGGCGTGCTGGTGGCGACGACGGTGATCGAAGTCGGCGTCAACGTGCCCTCCGCGACCGTGATGGTGATCGAACACGCTGAGCGTTTCGGCCTCGCGCAATTGCATCAGCTGCGCGGGCGCGTCGGCCGCGGCGCCGCGGAATCCTCCTGCGTTCTGCTCTACGGCCAGCCTTTGGGCCAAACGGCGAAAGCGCGGCTCGAAATCCTGCGCGAAACCGAAGACGGATTCCGCATCGCCGAGGAGGATTTGCGTTTGCGCGGGGCCGGCGAAGTGCTCGGCACCAAGCAATCGGGCCTGCCGCAATTCCGCCTGGCCGATTTGGCGGCGCACGCCGATCTGCTGGAGATCGCGCGCGACGATGCGCGGGTGTTGCTCGAAGCCGATCCCACACTCGACAGCCCGCGCGGCAAGGCGGTGCGCACGCTGCTTTATCTGTTCGAGCGCGACGCCGCCTTCAAACTGGCGCGCACCGGTTAGAAGAAATCGAGCAGCGCTTCGATCGTTTCGAGCGGCGCTTCTTCCGCCAGGAAATGCCCGCATGGAATCTGCCGGCCGCGCACATCGTCGGCCCATTGCTGCCAAATTTCGATCTGGCCGCCTTTGTCGGTCGCAAGCCCCTTCCCGCCCCACAAGGCGAGCAAAGGCGCCGCGATCTTGCGCGTGCCGAAATCGGCGCGGTCGTGTTCGACGTCGGTCGTCGCCCCGGCGCGATAATCGGCGCACGCTGCCGCGATCGCGCCCGGCGCGCGGAACGCGTCTTTATACGCCTGCATAGGGTCGTCGCCGATCGCGCCGAAATCCTTCACCCAGGATCGGACCGTGTACTCGAGATAGGCGTCGGGATCGGCGGCGATCATGCGTTCCGGCAGACCGCCGGCCTGCGCCAGGAAATACCAATGATAGGTGCGCAAGCCGATCGCCATATCGGCCATTCGATTCCAATTGGAAAGCGTGGGCACGATGTCGAGCGTCGCGATCTTCGTCACCA
>VFQU01000416.1_pt1 | contig 39435 bp, 37 predicted proteins | sample 3512311 | NCBI WGS metagenome assembly VFQU01 (sample SAMN10412377, study PRJNA504923) | tailings metagenome | isolation source: Relicate 3 Philex TSF3 active mining site | place: Philippines: Tuba, Benguet | collected 2017-08-29
TCTTCCCGCCCTGCGCTCGCCGCCCGCCATGTTCGTCCCTCGCCTGTGTCTTGCGCTGCTGATCGCCTGCCTGCCGTCGCTGGCCGGCGCCGCCCTGCCCGCCGCCGTCGACGGCCAGCCGCTGCCCTCGCTGGCACCGATGCTGGAGAAGGTGACGCCGGCGGTGGTCAACGTGCACAGCAAGACCGTGGTCAGGGTGCGCAACCCGCTGGCCGAGGACCCGTTCTTCCGCCACTTCTTCGGCCTGCCGGCGGTGCCGCAGGAGCGCGTGCAGCAGTCGCTGGGCTCGGGCGTGATCGTCGACGCCCGCGCCGGCCTGGTGCTGACCAACAACCACGTCATCGAGGGCGCCGACACGCTGAGCGTGACGCTGGCCGACGGCCGCACGCTGGAGGGCGAGTTCGTCGGCGCCGACCCGGATACCGACGTCGCGCTGATCCGCATCCCGGCCGAGCGCCTGGTCGCCGTGCCGCTGGCCGATTCCAGCGCGCTGCGGGTGGGCGACTTCGTGGTCGCGGTGGGCAACCCGTTCGGCCTCGGCCAGACGGTGACCTCGGGCATCGTCTCGGCGCTCGGCCGCTCGGGCCTGCAGGGCCTGGGCTACCAGAACTTCATCCAGACCGACGCCAGCATCAACCCGGGCAATTCCGGCGGCGCGCTGGTCAACCTGCGCGGCGAGCTGGTCGGCATCAACACGGCGATCTTCAGCCCTTCGGGCGGCAACGTCGGCATCGGCTTCGCCATCCCGGTGCAGCTGGCCCAGGAAGTGATGCGCCAGCTGCTCGCCTTCGGCGAAGTGCGGCGCGGCAGCCTCGGCATCCAGAGCCAGGACGTCACCGCCGAACTTGCCGACCTGCTCGGCCTCGAGGACCGCCGCGGCGCGGTGGTGACGCGGGTGCGCGAGGACTCGCCGGCCGATCGTGCGGGTCTCAAGCCCGGCGACGTGATCGTCGCGCTGGACGGCAAGCCGGTGGCCGACCGCCAGGCGCTGCACAACGCCGAGGGGCTGCTGCCGGTCGATGCGCCGGTGGCGCTGAGCGCGCTGCGCGAGGGCCGCGAGCTGAAGCTAAGCGTGGTGCTGAAGGCGAAGCTGCGCGAACTGTCCGGCGCGGGGCTCGATCCGCGGCTCGAGGGCGCGCGCTTCGTCGAGCTGCCCGAGCGGCTGCGCCAGCGCGGCGGCAACGGCGTGGCCATCGAGGAGGTGCGCAGCGGCAGCCGCGCGGCGCGCAACGGGCTTCGGCCCGGCGACCTGGTCACCGCGGTCAACCGCCGCGAGTTCGCCGACCTCGAGGCCTTCCGGCAGCGGCTGGAGGCGCAGCCCGAGCAGCTCGTGCTCACCGTCGTGCGCGGGCGCAGCGCCTACCTGGCGCTGATCGAGTAGCCGCCAGCAGTGGACCGCGGCGCGCTCACGCGGCGGTCGCCCTGCCGCGTGCTAATGTGCCGCCCGTTGCGCACGCCCGGCGATCCGCCTTGATCCACGCCCTCACCCTCGACCTGGACGACACCCTGTGGGCGGTCGCGCCGGTGATCGAACGCGCCGAAGAAGCCCTCGACGCCTTCCTGCGCGCCCATGCGCCGCGAGCCGCCGCGCGCTGGCCGGTGGCGGCGATGCGTGGACTGCGCGAACGGGTCGCCGCCGCCCATCCCGACCTCGCCCACGACTTCAGCACGCAGCGCCGTCTGACCCTGCGCCACGCGCTGGAGGACGCGGGCGAGGACGTCGCGCTGGTCGAACCGGCCTTCGAGGCCTTCTACGCCGCGCGCAACCGGGTCGAGCTGTACGCCGACGTCGCCGCGGCGCTGGAGCGCCTCGCCGCGCGCCGGCCGCTGGCGGCGCTGACCAACGGCAACGCCGACCTCGGCCGCATAGGCCTGTCGCGTCACTTCCGCTTCTCGCTGGGCGCCCGCGAGTTCGGCGCCGCCAAGCCCGATCCGGGCATCTTCCTGGCCGCCTGCGCGCGCCTGGGCTGCGCGCCGGAATCGGTGCTGCACGTCGGCGACGATCCCCTGCTCGACATCGCCGGCGCCGCCGCCGCGGGACTGCCGAGCTGCTGGATCAACCGCCACGGCGCGCGCTGGCCCGAGCACCTGGCCCCGCCGACCGTGGCCGTGTCCGACCTGACCCAACTCGCCGACTGGCTCGACGCCGGCGCGGCGATCCGCCATTCCGCCTGACGACTCCGCATGAGCCTGCCGCCCTGCTTCACCACCGCCGACGCCGCGCCGCAGCCGATCCCGCTGATCGCGCTCAACCGCGCCGACCTCGCCCGCGTGCTCGCCCCGCAGCCCGATCGCGTGGCCCGCTGGGCCGAACGCCACGGCTTCGCCGGCGATCCCGGCAGCGTGCTCACCGTGCCCGACGCCGACGGCGCGATCGCACTGGCGCTGGTCGGCATCGGCGACGCCGAGGACCCGCAGTGCATCGCCCACGCGCCCTACGCGCTGCCGCCGGGCGACTACCAGCTCGCCACCGGCGAGGGCCATCCGCTGCGCCTGCCGACCGCGCTGCTCGGCTGGGGCCTGGGCGCCTATCGCTTCGAGCGCTATCGCAGCGGCGGCCGCGCCCCGGCGCGGCTGCTGATGACCAAGGACGCCGCCGCGCAGTCCGAGGCGTTCGCCCTGCTCAAGGCCTCGACGCTGGTGCGCGACCTGGTCAACACGCCCACCGAGCACATGGGTCCGGACGAGCTCGAGGCCGCCGCGCTGCGCGTCGCCGAGGCCTACGGCGGCGAGGCGCGGGCGATTCGCGGCGTCGACCTGATCAAGCAGCGCTTCCCGGCGATCCACGCGGTCGGCCGCGCCAGCCACCGCGCGCCGCGTCTGATCGAGCTGCACTGGGGCGATCCGCAGCATCCGCGGCTGGCGATCGTCGGCAAGGGCGTGTGCTTCGACACCGGCGGACTCGACCTCAAGCCGGCCGAGGGCATGCGCAACATGAAGAAGGACATGGGCGGCGCGGCGCACGCGCTGGCCCTGGCCCAGCTGGTGATGGCGCTGCGCCTGCCGGTGCGCCTGCAGCTGCTGATCCCGGCGGTCGAGAACGCGGTCGGGCCGGAGGCGTTCCGACCCGGCGAGGTGCTGGCCACGCGCGCCGGCATCAGCGTCGAGATCGACAACACCGACGCCGAGGGTCGCCTCGTGCTGTGCGACGCGCTGACCTACGCCGCCGAGGCCAAGCCCGACCTGCTGCTCGACTTCGCCACGCTGACCGGCGCGGCGCGCGTCGCGCTCGGCCCGGATCTGCCGGCGCTCTACGCCAACGACGAGGCGCTGGCCGCCGACTACCTGGCTGCCGCCAACGCCACCCGCGATCCGCTCTGGCGGATGCCGCTGTGGCGGCCCTACCTGACGCTGCTGGCCAGCCAGATCGCCGACATCGCCAACGCCGGCAGCTCGCGCATGGCCGGCTCGGTGACCGCGGCGCTCTACCTCGAGCGCTTCGTGCCCGAGGGCCAGCGCTGGGCGCACACCGACGTCTACGCCTGGAACGACAGTCCGCGTCCGGGCAAGCCGGCCGGCGGCGAGGCGCAGGGCCTGCGCGCCGCCTACGCCCTCCTGAAGACCCGCTACGCCAACGGCTGAGGCGCCCATGGCCGATCACGGCGACATCCTGCGCGAACTGCGCATCGAGCGCGGTGCCCGCGCGCCGCGCCGGCGGCGCTGGCCGTGGTGGCTGGCGGCACTCGTGCTGGTCGCGGCGGGCGGCCTCTGGCTGCTCGGCCAGCGCCCGCTGACGGTCGAGACCGCGCAGGCGCGCAGCGCGCGCGCCGACGGTCCGGTGTCGGTACTCGACGCCGCCGGCTACGTCACCGCCCGGCGCATCGCCACGGTGTCGGCGAAGATCACCGGCAAGGTCGAGGAAGTGCTGATCGAGGAAGGCATGCGCGTCGAGGCCGGCCAGGTGCTGGCCCGCCTCGACGCCGCCGACGCCCGGGCGCAGGCGGCGCTGGCCGCTTCGCAGCTCGCCGCGGCCGAGGCCGCGCTCGGCGAGGCGCGCGCCCAGCTCAGGCTGGCCGAGCAGACCCTGTCGCGCAGCCGCGAGCTGGCGGCGGCCAAGCTGCAGCCGCAGTCCGCACTCGACCAGGCGCAGGCCGACTTCGACGCGCGCCGCGCGCGACTGGCCCAGCTCGAGCGCCAGGTGCAGGTCGCCCGCGACCAGCGCGCGGTGGCCGAGCTGGCCGTCGACAACACCGTGGTGCGCGCGCCGTTCGCCGGCGTGATCGTCGCCAAGGCGGCCCAGCCCGGCGAGATGATCAGCCCGATCAGCGCCGGCGGCGGCTTCACCCGCACCGGCATCGGCACGCTGGTCGACATGGATTCGCTCGAGGTGCAGGTCGACGTCAACGAGGCCTACATCGGCCGCGTGCAGCCCGGCCAGCCGGTCGAGGCGGTGCTCAACGCCTATCCCGACTGGCGCATCCCGGCCTCGGTGATCGCCATCATCCCGACCGCCGACCGCAGCAAGGCGACGGTGAAGGTGCGCATTGCGCTGGTCGACCGCGATCCGCGCATCGTCCCCGACATGGGCGTGCGGGTGAGCTTCCTCGAAGACGCCGCCGACGGCGCGCAGGGCGGCGGCGTCTGGGTGCCGGTGCGGGCGATCGTCGGCGACGGCGCCAACGCCGCGGTCTATCTCGTCGTCGACGGCGCGGCCAAGCGCCAGGCCGTGCGCCTGGGCGAAACCCGCGACGCCGAGCGCCGCGTGCTCGACGGCGTGGCCGAGGGCGCGACGCTGATCCTCTCGCCGCCGACCGACCTCGCCGACGGCCGGCGCGTCGCCGGCGCCGCACGCTGAGCCGTGGCCGCCGACGCCCGGCCGCTGGTCGAGATCCGCGGCCTGACCAAGACCTACGTGCGCGGCGCCGAGCGCATCGAGGTGCTGCACGGCATCGACCTCGACATCCCCGCCGGCGACTTCGTCGCGCTGATGGGGCCTTCGGGGTCGGGCAAGACCACCCTGCTCAACCTGATCGGCGGGCTCGACTCGCCCAGCGGCGGCGAGCTGCGCATCGACGGCCAGCGCATCGACACGCTCGGCAGCGACGCGCTGGCCGCCTGGCGCGCCGAGACGGTCGGCTTCGTCTTCCAGAGCTACAACCTGATGCCGGTGCTGTCGGCGCAGCGCAACGTCGAGCTGCCGCTGCTGCTGACCTCGCTGCGCGGACCCGAGCGGCGCCGACGCGCGGCGCTCGCGCTCGAGCTGGTCGGCCTGGGCGACCGCACCGGCCACAAGCCCAGCGAACTCTCCGGCGGCCAGCAGCAGCGCGTGGCGATCGCCCGCGCGCTGGTCTCCGACCCGAGGCTGCTGATCTGCGACGAGCCCACCGGCGACCTCGACCGGCGCACCGCCGACGAGATCCTGCGCCTGCTGCAGCGGCTCAACGCCGAGTTCGGCAAGACCCTGGTGATGGTCACCCACGACCCGCGCGCCGCCGAGTACGCACGGCGCACGGTGCACCTCGACAAGGGCAGCCTGGTCGACGATCCCGGCGGACACGGCTGAGGGCCGCGTCGCCGGTACACCGCCCGGTGCCGTGCTTCGGAATTGGCGGTCACTCGCATCCCGTGCTGAGGCCCCCTCTCCCGCGGGCGGGAGAGGGTTGGGGTGAGGGTGGTGCCTGGCGGTGACGACGAGGCTGCATCGACGCGACGCCAACCACAGGCGCTTCGGCACGATCTCCCCCGCCTGCGGGTGGGGCGAACTCGATGTTCGGTCTCGCCTCGAATAGGCCACCCGCTCCGAAGCACCGCACTAGAATGACGGCCTCCCCAGGTGGAACGCAGCCCCATGAGCGAGGCCTTCGACGGCATCGAACGCAGCACCGGCCCGTCACCCGGCCACGCGATCATCTGGCTGCACGGCCTGGGCGCCGACGGCCACGACTTCGAGCCGATCGTGCCCGAGCTGGTCGAGTCGCACTGGCCGGCGATCCGCTTCGTCTTCCCGCATGCGCCGATCCGCCCGGTGACCATCAACGGCGGCATGCGGATGCGCGCCTGGTACGACATCCTCGGCCTCGAGATCGCGCAGCGCCAGGACGAGCGCGGCGTGCGCGAGTCGATCGCCGCGGTCGACCGGCTGATCGCCCGCGAGGTGGCGCGCGGCATCCCGTCCGAACGCGTCTTCCTGGCCGGCTTCTCGCAGGGCGGCGCGATCGCGCTGGCCGCCGGGCTGCGCCACCCGGCGCGGCTCGGGGGCATCATCGCGCTGAGCACCTACCTGCCGATCGCCGAGCGCAGCGAGGCCGAGGCCAGTGCGGCCAACGCCGGCGTCCCGATCTTCATGGCGCACGGCAACCTCGATCCGGTGGTCGGCCACGCGCTCGGCCTGATGAGCGCGGAGTTCCTGCGCCGGCTCGGCCATCCGGTCGACTGGCACAGCTACGCGATGCCGCACGCGGTCTGCCCGGAAGAGATCGCCGACCTGGCGCGCTGGCTGGACGTCCGGCTCGGCGCGTGAACGCGGCACACGGCGAACCGGCGCTGCTCGGCCCGCCCGACTTCTGCCGGCTGCCGGTGCTGTTCGCCACCGCGCTGGCGGCGCAGATGGTGGTGCTGGCGATCGGCCTGGTGCCCTCGGAGACGCCGGCCTGGCGACCCGCGCAGTGGCTGGCCGCCAGCGCGCTCTCGCAGTGGCTGGCGCTGTGCTCGGCGCTGGCCCTGTGCAAGGCGCGACCGCTGCTGGCCGCGCTGCCGGCGCCGGGCTCGGCGCTCGCGGCCTGGGCCCTGCCGGTGCTGGTGGCGTTCAGCGGGAGCTGGCTGGTGTTCGGCATCGCGCCGCTGATCGATGCAGAGCTGTTGCCGGCGCATACCGGAGCGCTCCGCTTCAGCGCCTCGATCGCCGCGATCGCCGGCATGCTGGCCGCCGTGCTGCTGCGCTACCTGCATCTGCGGCGGCGCTGGGAGGCGCAGGTGGCGGCACAGGCGCAGGCCCAGGTCGAGGCCCTGCAGGCGCGCATCCGGCCGCATTTCCTGTTCAACAGCATGAACTCGATCGCCAGCCTGGTGCGCCGCGATCCGCAGACCGCCGAACGCGCCATCGAGGATCTCGCCGAGCTGTTCCGCGCCGCCCTCGGCAGCGACCCGCGACCGGCCACGCTCGACGAGGAGATCACGCTGTGCGAGCGCTTCCTCGCCATCGAGTCGCTGCGCCTGGGGCCGCGGCTGGGCGTCGACTGGCGGATCGACGCCGACGTGCCGCGCCAGCTGGCCCTGCCGCGCCTGCTGCTGCAGCCGCTGGTCGAGAACGCCGTGCGCCACGGCATCGCCCGCCTCGCCGAGGGTGGCCGGATCGGCATCACGCTGCGCCGCGACGGCCGCCGGCTGCGGTTGCGCATCGACAACCCGCGGCCGGTCGACGCCGACGGCGATGCCGGGGGCAATCGCCACGCCCAGGCCAGCGTCGCCCGCCGCCTCGCCCACTTCTTCGGCGAACGCGCCGACATGGCCGTGGATGCCGGCCGCGGCTACTATGCGGTCGAACTGAGCCTGCCCATCGACGCCTGAGCCCGGATGCGCATCGTCATCGCCGACGACGAACCGCTGGCCCGCCAGCGCCTGCACGACCTGCTGCTGACGGTGCCCGACAGCGACGTCGTCGGCGAGGCGACCACCGGCCGCGAAGCCTGCGAGCTGGTCGACCGGCTGCACCCGGACGTCGTGCTGCTCGACATCGCCATGCCGGTGATGGACGGACTGGAGGCCGCACGTCATCTGGCGTCGCTGGAGCCGCCGCCGGCGGTGGTGTTCTGCACCGCCTACGACGCCCACGCGCTGGCCGCCTTCGACGCCGGCGCCATCGACTATCTGATGAAGCCGATCCGCGCCGAGCGCCTGGCCGAGGCGCTGCAGCGGGCGCGCCGATTCGGCGGCGAACAGGCGCGCGCGCTCGGCGAGCGGCTGCCGGCGGCACGCCGGCGCAGCCACCTGTGCGCGCGCCTGCGCGGCAGCCTGCGGCTGATCCCGCTCGACGAGGTGCGCTACCTGCAGGCCGACGAGAAGTACGTCGTCGTCCACCATGCCCACGGCGAGGACCTGATCGAGGAATCGCTGAAGGCGCTCGAGACCGAGTTCGGCGAGCGCTTCCTGCGCATCCATCGCAACTGCCTCGTCGCCCGCGACGAGCTGCTCGAGCTGCGGCGCACGCCCGACGGCCAGACCCGCGCCCGACTGCGCCACTCCGCCGACCTGCTCGAGGTGAGCCGGCGCTGCCTGCCCGGCCTGCGCCAGCGCGTACGCATCCTGTGAGGACGGCATGAGTCGAACCCTGCGGATCGCCACCCGCAAGAGCGCGCTCGCGCTCTGGCAGACCGAGCACGTCGCGGCGATGCTGCGGGCGGCGCATCCCGGCCTCGCGGTCGAACTCGTGCCCCTGTCGACGCGCGGCGACGAGGTGCTCGACCGCTCGCTCGCCGCGGTCGGCGGCAAGGGCCTGTTCCTGAAGGAGCTCGAGGTCGCGATGCAGGAGGGCCGCGCCGACTGCGCCGTGCACTCGCTCAAGGACGTGCCGATGACGCTCGACGGCCCGTTCGTGCTGCCGGCGATCCTCGAACGCGCCGATCCTTTCGACGCCTTCGTCAGCAACCAGCACGGCTCGCTCGCCGCGCTGCCGGCGGGCGCGCGGGTGGGCACGTCCTCGCTGCGCCGCCAGGCGCAGCTGCGCGCCGCGCGCCCCGACCTCGCCCTGCGCGACCTGCGCGGCAACGTCAACACGCGGCTGGCCAGGCTGGACGCCGGCGAGTACGACGCCATCGTGCTGGCCTGCGCCGGGCTCGAGCGGCTCGGCTTCGCCGGGCGCATCCGCGAGCGGCTGCAGGCGCCCGCCTGGCTGCCGGCGGTCGCGCAGGGCGCGATCGCCGTCGAGTGCCTCGCCGGGGACGCCGACGTGCAGACGCTGCTCGCCGTGCTCGACCACGCACCCACCCGCCGGCGCGTGGTCGCCGAGCGGGCGATGAACCGTCGCCTGCACGGCAGCTGCCAGGTGCCGATCGCCGGCTACGCCGTCGAGATCGCCGGCGAACTGCAGCTCGAGGGCCTGGTCGGCGACGCCGCCACCGGCGCGACGGTGCGCAGCAGCGCGCGCGGCCCGAGCGACGCCGCCGAGGCCCTCGGTCATCGCGTGGCCGAGGCGCTGCTCGCCGCCGGCGCCGGCGCCCTGCTGCCCGGCACGGCACAACCGGGCGACCCGCCGCGCTGAAGTCCATCGCCGCCGCACCCGCGCGCGACGGCGTGCGCCCGGGGCGGCCCTGCTATCCTCCATGCGTCCGTCGCCGGCCCAGGGGCCCTCATGCGTACCTCCACGCTGCTCCTGCTGGCCGTGCTGGCCTCCACCGGCGCCACGGCGCAGTCGAGCGCGGAAACCGACGCCGAGCTGGCGCAGCTCATCCGCAGCCTCACCGATCGTTCCGGCGCCCACGCGCGGCAGTCGACGGCCGCCGACGGCCGCGTCGACGTCGAGCTCGGCGCCGGATTCCAGCACGCCCACGTATCGGTCCTGGGCGAAGACGGCACGCTGCGCGCCACCTGCGTGGGCAGCGTCGTCGAGGCCAACCGGTTCTTCGGCCGCGACCTCGACACCGGCGCCGCGCTCGCGCCGGCGAAGTCCGCGCCCGCGGTGACGCACGACATGGCCGGATTGCACGGCATGTCGCCGGAGGAGTACGCCTTCTACTGGAACCTGATCGAGCAGGCCAAGGCGTCGCCGCAGGAGATCCAGAGCAGCACCATCGCCATCGTCAACAACGACGGTGCCGGCGAGGGCTTCAACGATCCCACCGCCACGCCGGCCGAAGGCGGCAACGCCGGCGCGACCCGCGGCCAGCAGCGGCTCAACGTGTTCAACCACGCCGCCGACATCTGGGAGTCGATCCTCGACAGCACGGTCACGATCAACGTGCGCTCCAACTTCGACCCGCTCTCGCCGTGCACCACCTCCGGCGGCGTGCTCGGCTCGGCCGGACCGAACAACGTGCACGGCAACTTCAGCAACGTGCCGTTCACCAACACCTGGTACGTCGGCGCGTTGGCCAACAAGATCGCCGGATCGGACCTGGCGCCGGGCACGGCCGAGATCTCCGCCACGTTCAACAGCAGCGTCGACGCCGGCTGCCTCGGCGCCGGCACGCGCTTCTACTACGGCCTCGACAACAGCACGCCGGCCGGCCGGATCAACCTGCTGGTCGTGGTGCTGCACGAGATCGGCCACGGCCTCGGCTTCCTCACCGTCACCGACGGCGAAACCGGCGCGTATCTCAGCGGCTTTCCGGACGCCTGGGCGCGTTTCATGTTCGACCGCACGGAGAACCTGACCTGGTTCCAGATGACCACCCCGGCGGAGCGCGCGGCGTCGGCGATCAACCCCAACAACCTGCTCTGGGACGGCCCCAACGTACGCATCGCCTCGGGTTTCCTCACCGCGGCGCGCGAGGCCGGCACCGGTCGGGTGGAGCTGTACACGCCGGGCACGTTCGAGCGGGGCTCGTCGGTGTCGCACTGGAACACCACGGCCAGCCCGAATCTGCTGATGGAGCCGTCGATCAACACCGGGCTGCCGCTCACGACCGACCTGACCCGCCAGCTGCTGCGCGACATCGGCTGGTTCCGCGACGCCAACAACGACGCCGTGCCCGACGTGATCGGCAACGTCCTGCCCTCTGGCGGCAACGTCGTGCCGGGCGCGAACGTCAACATCACCTGGACCAATCCCGCCGGATTCTCGCGCAACGTCACCATCGAGCTGTCGACCGACGGCGGCGCCACCTTTCCGACCACGATCGCGTCGGACATCGCCAACAGCGGCACGCGCGCCTGGACGGTGCCGAACACGCCGACGGCGCAGGGGCGCATCCGCGTTCGCGAACATGATTTCGTCGCGCCGGCGGGCGTGTCCGCGGCCAACTTCTCGATCGGCGCCGGCAACACCGCGCCGACCTTCACGCCGGCAGCCGCGCTGGCGCGCCAGCAGGGCAGTCCGTCGGGTGCCGCGGTCACCGTCGGCACGGTCAGCGACGCCCAGACCGCCGCCGGCAGCCTCGTGGTCACCCAGATCGCCGGCGGCAGCGCCACCGGCATCACCGTGGGCAGCATCAGCAACAGCAACGGCACGATCAGCGCGCCGGTCTCGGCCAGCTGCTCGGCCACCTCCGGCACCGTGCGCTTCCAGGTTTCCGACGGCTCGCTCACCGGCACCGGCAACCTGCAGGTCAACGTCAGCGCCAACGCGCAGCCGACGCTCTCCTACGCCAACGCCGGCGTCAACGGCGGCGGCTCGACCACGGTCAACCCGGCGACCGGGCCGAGCGACAACGGCAGCGTCGCCTCGATCGCCGTGCAGTCGATGGGCACCTACACGGGCACCGTGTCGGTCAACAACAGCACCGGCGTGGTCAGCGTGTCGAATGCCTCGCCGTTGGGCACGCACACCCTCACCATCCGCGCCACCGACAACTGCGGGGCGACGCGCGACGCCGGCCTCCAGCTGACGGTTCGCGACGCGCAGGTGTTCTCCGACGGGTTCGAGTAATCCCCGGTCCCCGGCCGCGGCTCAGCCGGCGGCGGTCTCCGCCGTCGCGCTGCGCGCCGTCTCCGGCGTGATCTTCATGATCGAATGGCGCAGCTCGCGGCTGAGGATGATCTTGGCGTCGCGGGCGAAGGCCTCGAGGCGCTCGTCGTAGGCCAGCTTGCCGGCGTCGTCGACGCGCACCAGCCTGAGCTCGCGCAGCTTGCCGATGAAGCCGCGGAAGAGCGCGCGGTCGAAGAACTCGGGCGCAGCCTGCGAGTAGAGCAGGGAGAGTCGCTGCGCGGTGAGGTGGCACAGCGTCTCGAGCTCGCCCGAGGAAATGCGCCCCGGGCCGTTCTTCACCAGGATCGACACCGCGATGTAGTAGCGCTCGAAGGCCTGCTGCAGGCCGTGCGCGAGCACGCGCAGCTGGAACACCTCGTCGGTCTGCCCGGGGCCGCGCTGCAGGAAGCCGCTGTCGCCGTCGAAGGTGAACAGGCCGCGCGCCACCAGAACGTCGATCACCGCCTCGATGCGCCGGCCGAACTCGGCCTCGTCCCAGGGCAGGAACAGCTCGGCCTTGATGAAGGGGTAGATCAGCTTGCCCAGCCGCACCACGCCGGCGCGGCTCATCCGCCGGTTGCTCTGGAAGCAGCAGGCGACCCAGCTCGACGCGGCGAACAGGTGGACGACGTTGTTGCGGTAGTAGGCCTGCAGCGAGCCGGTGGCCTCGTCGAGCGCGAGCACGTCGCCCAGCGGATGGCTGATCCGGCGCAGCACTTCGACCTGCTCGCCGTAGGCGATGATCTCCGCCGCGCTGCGCTCGGTGACGGTGATGCGTTCGGAGTACGGCACCGCGGCGAGCAGCCCGCGAAAGAGGTCGATCAGCGCCACCAGGTCGCTCTCGGCCATCGCGTACTTCGGCGTGGCCAGCAGGCACAGCGCCAGCAGGTTGATCGGATTGACGTCGGCGGCGCGGTTGATCTCGACCTGGATGCGCTCGGCGAGGTCGTCGACGGCCGGGTTGAACCAGGCCGGGCGCTGCCCGGTGTCGGGATCGACCGCGCGCCGCCAGTCGCCGGCGTGGGCGTCGAGCACGTCGTCGAGGCGGATCGGCTCGCCGAAGTTCACCGCGACCTTGCCGTAGCGGTGGCGCAGCACGCCGAACGCGCGCAGCAGGCCGAGCAGGCTCTCCTTCTCCTTGGGCCGGCCGGACAGCTCGGCGAAATGCGCCTTGCCCTCCATCAGCTTCTCGTAGCCGATGTAGACCGGCTGGAAGATCACCGGGCGGCGGCTCTGCCGCAGGTAGGCGCGCAGGGTCATCGCCAGCATGCCGGCCTTGGGCGCGAGCAGCCGGCCGGAGCGCGAGCGGCCGCCCTCGATGAAGTATTCGATCGACACGCCGCGCTCGATCAGGCTGGCGACGTACTCGCTGAACACCGCCGAGTACAGCGCATTGGCCTTGAAGCTGCGGCGCAGGAAGAACGCGCCGCCGCGGCGCAGGATCGGGCCGACCAGCGGCAGGTTGAGGTTGACCCCGGCGGCGATGTGCGGCGGCACGATGCCGTTCTGGTAGAGCAGGTAGGACAGCAGCAGGTAGTCGATGTGGCTGCGGTGGCAGGGCACGTAGATGATCTCGTGCCCCGGCGCGACCTGCTTGAGGCCGTCGAGGTGGTGGACGGTGACGCCGTCGTAGAGCTTGTTCCAGAACGCGGTGAGCGCGAACGAAAGCGAACGCACCACCGGATGCGAGTAGTCGGCGGCGATCTCCATCGCGTAGCCGCGCGCCCGCGCGTACGCCTTGCCGTAGGCGACACCGTCGCGGCGCGCCTGGTCGGCGATGGCGTTGCGCACCGGCTCGGCGTCGAGCACGGCGTCGACCAGGGTGCGGCGATGCGACAGGTCCGGGCCGATCACCGCCGTCCGCACGCGGCGGAAGTGCGCGCGCAGCACGCGCGAGAGCTTGCGCACGCTGCGTTCGGGGGACAGTCCCTCGGCCAGCGTCGCGCGCAGCGAGACCGGCGCGGAGAAGCGCACGATCGTGTTGCGGCCGTTGAGCAGCACCGCGAGGAAACGGCGGAAGCGGCCGACCAGCGTCCAGTTCTCGGAGAACAGCACGCGGAACCAGCCGCTCTGCCGGTCCGGCGCGCGACCGACGAAGATCGACACCGGCACCAGCTGCACTTCGCGGTCGGGGTGCGCGCTGAGCGTGCCCACCAGCCGCGCCAGCGCCTCGGAATGGGTGCGGTTGCGCGGCCGGCGGAACAGCAGGCCCTGGCGTCGCGACAGGGCGAAGAAGGCGCGCCCGCGGCCCGCGGCGTCGCCGTCGGGCAGCGCCCGCATCGGCGACGGCAGCCCGGCCTCGCGGCAGGCCTGCTCGAGGATCAGCGCGTTCGACAGGCCGTAGCGCTCGATCACGTAGCACACCGCCGTGCCCGCGTCGGCCGCGGCCGGGGGCTGCGGCGTCTCGACGCGGATCGCCAGCCACGGCTCGATCAGCCTGCCGAGCAGCCGGAACCACAGCGAGGGGCGCGCAGCCGCCGCACGCGTCGACGGCGCGACGGCCTCGGCAGCGTCGGGGAAAGGCAGCTGGCCGCTCGCCCCGGCGGCCGGCGCCGGCGGCTTACTCGTCGCCCGCACCATCGGCGTCGGCAGCCGCGGCTTCGGGCGCCGGCGCCTCGGGCATGGCGGCCGGAGCGGCCTCGACGCTCGCGGCAGCGGCGTCGGCGGCCGCGGCGGCGAGCTGCTTCTCGATGCCCTCGATGGTCTCCCTGCCGAACCAGCGGCCTTCGCGACGCACCATGTCGGACTCGACTTCCAGGGTCTGGTCGAAGAAGCGGTAGGCCATCTTCACCTTGGCCGCATCGCCGTCCTGGCTGACCACGCTGGTCCGCACGCTGGCCAGCGAGTCGTCGACCATCAGCCCGTAGATCGACAGCACTTCCTTGACGCCGCCCATGACCACGCCGGCCTTGGCCATGGCCTGCTCGAATTCCAGGGACTGCAACTCGTCGAGGCTCTTCAGCTCGAGCTTGCGCGCGGTCTGCACCATCGCCGACACGGCGCGGCGGGCCAGCTCGCGATCGGCGAAATCGACTTCGCCCAGCCACTTCGCGACGCCGTCGAGCAGGCCGGCGATCTGCTTCTTCTGGGTGTCGCTGAGCTGCGGATTGTCCTGCACCCACTGCTCGGAGAAGCCGCGGCCCATGGCGATCAGCAGCGGCATCTGCGCCTTCATCTCGGCTTCGTACTTCTGCAGCGCCGGCTCCAGCTCGGCCATCAGCGCGGCCTCGGCGTCGGCGGCGGTCAGCTTGCCCATGACCGCGGCGAACTCGAGGCGGTCGTCCTCGCTGGGCGCCTCTTTCCTGGAGGACTCGAACTCGGCCTTCATCCGCTCGATCGCCGACGGCGGCAGGGCCGCCTGCAGCGCGCCGAGCAGGTCGTTGTCCCTGAGCTCGGCGGCGACGCGCTGGGTGGCCTCCGCCGGACCGTCGCCCGCCATCGACTTCGAATCGGCCCCGGGCTGCGCTTCGCGCTGGCAGGCGGTCAGCCCGAGCGCGAGCAGCGCCGAAAGGCACACGGTGGCAAGGCGATTCATTCGCGCTCCGCGGAGTCGGAAAGGGGCGGACTCTAGCAGATCGGCCGAGGCCACCTCGCGACACCGCGGCTTCGCGGCGGCGGGCGATTCAGGCGCCGGAAAAGAAAACGGGAGGCTTCATGCCTCCCGTGAGTGGGTCCGGGGTGAGCGGACCGGGCAATCGTCTGGTTGTCACTACAGGGCTTGGGCTTGGTATCACCACGAGGGTTCGCGGGGGCCGGCGTTCGCGGCCGGAGACAATCCTACCTGCGCGACATTGCTAATGCAATACCTGAGATAACATAATTCAAGATATTGTTTTATATGGATAATGCCGCGCGAATCTCCTCCCGGATCGCGAGCGCCGCCGCCCGCGGGTCCGGCGCGTTGCGGATCGGACGACCGACCACGACGTGGTCGGCGCCGGCGCGCAGCGCCTCGCCGGCCGCCATGGTCCGCTTCTGGTCGTCGCGCCCGCCCTCGCCGGCGGCGCGGATGCCCGGGCAGACGATGAGGAAATCGTCGGCGGTGGCGGCGCGGATCGCCGTGGCTTCACGACCCGAACTGATCACGCCGTCGCAGCCGGCCTCGCGCGCCATCCGCGCGCGCGCAAGCACGGCGTCTTCGGGCGATTGCGACACGCCCTGGGCGCGCAGGTCGACGGCGTCCATCGAGGTCAGCACGGTGACCGCCAGCAGGCGCAGGTCGCCCTTCACCTCGGCCGCCGCGCGCAGCATCGTGCCGTAGGCGTGCACGGTGCAGAACCGCACCGGCCAGCGCGAAAGCCGCTTCACCGCCGCGGCGACGGTCGCCGGCACGTCGTGGAACTTGAGGTCGACGAAGATCGCCTTGTCGCGGGCGGCCAGCGCGTCGAGCACGCGGAAGTAGTCGCCCGAGGCCAGCAGCTCCATGCCGATCTTGTAGAAGCCCACCGCGTCGCCGAGCCGCTCGACCCAGCCCAGCGCCTCCTCGCCGCAGTCGACGTCGAGGGCGAAGATCAGCCGTTCGTGCAGCGGGATGTCGGCGCGCACCGGCTTCAGTCCATCCGCAGCGCCGCGTGCAGGCAGGCGCGCGGATCGCGCTCGCGCAGCGCGGCATCGCAGTCCTGCATCAGCGCGCTGATCCAGTGCCCGTAGGCCGGGTTGGGCAGCATGATCCAGCGCTCGCCCCACCAGTCGGCGTAGGCCGCGGCGGCGCGGTTGCGGGCGGCGCGACTGCCGTCGTGGCCGTCGATGAAGTCGCCGAGGTTGTCGCCCAGCATCAGCAGCACGCGATGGCGAGCGCCCACCCACTTGCGGCGTTCGCGCTTCTCGTGCGCCGGGGCGCGCGGGTCGCCGGACAGCAGCAGGTTGGAGCGGTCTTCGGCGACGGGGAATCCGAGCGCCCGGAGGTTGTCCGCGGTCGATTCGATCTCGCTCTCGTGGATGCGGTTGGTCACGAAGTAGACGGTGACGCCGTGCTGTTCGGCGTAACGGGCGAACTCGACTGCGCCCGGGATGGCGCGGGCGCGACGCTCGAGGCTCCAGCCCAGCCACAGCTCGCGGGTGTACACGGTGTCGTCGCGCACGCCGCGCGCCTGGAACGGGCTGTTGTCGATCATCGTCTCGTCGGCGTCGACGATCACCGCCGGCGGCATCGCCTCGAACCCGCTTCCCAGCGTGCGCTCCTCGCGCGGCAGGGCGTCCCAGGCCGGATCGGTCAGGGCGACGTCGAGCATGCGTCGCGCCTGGTGGAAGCTGCCGCGCGCGGCGGCGGCGTATTCCGCCGAGGTCTGCATCCACAGCGTGGCGTGCAGGTTGTCGTGCGGCGCGGTCGCCTGGAGGGCGGGCGCGGCGTCCGGCCGCGGCGCGGTGGCGGCGCAGGCGGCGAGCAGGAGGGCGCTGGCGAGGGCGAGCGCGGGGCGCAGCGTCAGGTTCGAAAGCATCGGGGTCGGCACGGCATCGACGGGGTGCCCGAGTGTACACAAGGCCCGCGACCGTCCCGTGCAGGGGCCGGAGGGCGCCCCGCGCTCAGTCCTTGAGCAGCGCCGCGATCGCGCTCAGTCGATCCTGGGTGCGCGCCGCGCGGACCTCGGCATGCGCGCCGCTGGTGTCGCCGTCGCGCAGCAGGTCGGACTCGGGCAGCTCGGCGAGGAATCGGCTGGGGTCGAGCCTGAGCAGGTCGCCGAAGCGGCGCGCCTGGCGCGAGTGGCTGAGGGTGAGCAGGGCGCGGGCGCGGGTAATGCCGACGTAGAACAGCCGGCGCTCCTCTTCCAGCCTGCCTTCCTCGAGGCTGGCCTCGTGCGGCAGCGTGCCGTCCTCGACGCCGACGATGAAGACGTAGGGAAACTCCAGCCCCTTGGCCGCGTGCAGGCTCATCAGCCGGACCGCGTTGCCGGGCTCGCCGCGATCGGCGTGGCCGAGCAGGGCGAGCTGCGCGGCAAGACCATCGGGACCGACGCCGCGAGCGCCCTCCAGCCAGCCGGCCAGTTCCTCGAGATTGGCGCGCCGGCGCTGGAAGCCGGGCTCGTCCTTGCACTGCGCGCGCAGCGCGGCGAGCAGGCCGCTGCGCTCGGCGGCCTCGCGGCACAGCGCCGCCGGCGTCGCGTCGCGGCCGAAGGCGCGCAGCTTCTGCACGATGCCGGCGAATTCGGCGAGCCCGGCGGCGGCGCGCGCCGGCAGCTGCTTGAGCAGGCCGATGCTGTCGGCGGCGCGCGACAGCGGCATGCCGGCGTGACGCGCCAGCTCGGCGAGCTTGGCCAGCGACGCCGCACCGACCTCGCGCCTGGGCGAGGCGATCGCGCGCAGGAAGGCGGCATCGTCGTCCGGGTTGGCCAGAACGCGCAGCCAGGCCAGCAGGTCCTTCACCTCGCCGCGGTCGAGGAAGGCGGTGCCGCCGGTGAGGTGATACGGCACCTGCAGCAGCTGCAGCGCCTTCTCCAGCGCGCGCGACTGGTGGTTGCCGCGGAACAGCACGGCGAACTCGCTCCACTCGGCGCGCCGGCTGCCGCGCAGGAACGCAATTTCGCCGGCGACGCGTTCGGCCTCGTGCTCGGCGTCGCGGCACGCCCAGACGCGGATCGGCTCGCCCTCGGCGTGCTCGCTCCAGAGCTTCTTGACGTGCAGGTGCGGGTTGTTGGCGATCAGCGCATTGGCGGCGCGCAGGATGCGCCGCGTGCAGCGGTAGTTCTGCTCCAGCGCGACGACCTTCAGCGCCGGGAAGTCGCGACCGAGCTGGGTGAGGTTCTCCGGGTCGGCACCGCGCCAGCCGTAGATCGACTGGTCGTCGTCGCCCACGCAGGTGAACGCGCCGCGCGGCCCGGCCAGCAGCGACAGCAGGCGGTACTGCGCGGTGTTGGTGTCCTGGTACTCGTCGACCAGCAGGTAGCGCAGGCGCTCGCGCCAGCCGCCGGCGCGCTCCGGGTCGGCCTCGAGCAGCGCCGCCGGCAGGCGGATCAGGTCGTCGAAGTCGACCGCGTTGAACGCCGCCAGGCGCTGCTGGTATTCGGCGTAGGCCGCAGCCGCTTCGCGTTCGCGCGGGCTGGCGGCGACCGCCGCGGCCTGCTCGGGCGAGAGGCCGGCGTTCTTGGCGCGCGAGACCAGTCCGCGCAGCGCGTCGAGTGCATCCGGCTTGGCGCCCTTGGGCAGCAGCTCGCGCAGCAGGCCGGCGCTGTCGTCGGCGTCGAACACCGAGAAGCCGCGGCGCAGGCCCACCGCCTCGTGCTCGATCTGCAGCATGCGCAGGCCGAGCGCGTGGAAGGTGGAGACGGTGAGCTCGTCGGCGGCATCGGCCTTCAGCCGCGCGCCGACGCGCTGGCGCATCTCGCGGGCGGCCTTGTTGGTGAAGGTGATGGCGGCGATCTTGCGCGGCGCCAGCCCTTCGTGTGCCACCAGGTGGGCGATCTTCTCGACGATTACCCGCGTCTTGCCGCTGCCCGCGCCGGCCAGCACCAGCAGCGGACCGTCGCAGTAGCGCACGGCTTCGAGCTGGGCGGGATTGAGTCCGGACATCGGGCGGGGCGATCGACGGGGCGCGCATTCTCGCATCCCCGGCAGGTGCGGCGCCGGCGTGCCGCGTCACATCCGGCGCCCGACCATGACTATGGACGCTGTCGTCGCCGCACCCGGCGACGTTACCCTGCCCCCTCGACCGACCGGATTCCCGCCATGCCGATCCTGACCTCGCGCCTGGGCCTCGCCCTGGCCCTGGCCTTCGCCTCGACCGCCGCACTGCAGCCGGCGCCTGCCGTCGCCCAGTCGGGCAGCGAGCGCAGCGCCGACCCGCTGATCATGGAGAGCGAGGGCTTCCTGCATGCCCATCCCGATCTCAAGCATCGCCGCGCCGGCGTGATCGCCTACCAGAAGGGCGACCACGAGCGTGCCATGCAGGAGTTCCGCCGCGCCGCGCGCTTCGCCGACAAGCCCTCGCAGGGGATGATCGCCGAGTTGCTCTGGCGCGGCGAGGGCGTGCCGCAGAACCGGGTGGAGGCGTATGCCTGGATGGATCTCGCCGCCGAGCGCCACTACCGCACCATGCTGATCCAGCGCGAGATGTACTGGGCCGAGCTCGACGCCGACGAGCGCGCGGCGGCGATCGCCTTCGGCGAAGCCCTGTACGCCGAGTACGGCGACAAGGTGGCCCAGCCGCGCCTGGAGAAGCGCATGCGCCGCGAACGCGCGCGGACCACCGGCAGCCGCACCGGCTTCGTCGGCACGCTGCAGATCCAGCTCTACGGGCCGGCCGGTCCGGTGACCATCGACGGCGCCAGCTACTACCACCCGGACTACTGGGAGCCGGAGCGCTACTGGGCCTGGCACGACCGCACCTGGAAGGACCCGCCGCGCGGCGTGGTCGACGTCGGCCCGCTGCGCAGCGCGACCGGCGACGCCGGCGTCCCGCCGCCGGCCGACGACGGCGCCGACCGCGAATAGCCGCGGCGCCGGGCGCCCCGGGCAACCGGGGCGCCCGGTTAGACTTCGCCCATGGCGAAACTCTACTTCTACTACTCGGCGATGAACGCCGGGAAGACCACCAACCTGCTGCAGAGCGCGCACAACTACCGCGAACGCGGCATGCGCACGCTGATCCTCACGCCGCGACTGGACGACCGCTTCGGCCGGGGCATCGTCGCCTCGCGCATCGGCCTGCGCGCCGAGGGCCGGGTGTTCGAACGCGACGACGACCTCGAGGCGATCGCCCGCGAGGACATCGCGGTCCGCGGCGAGCTGCACTGCGTGCTGGTCGACGAGGCGCAGTTCCTGAGCAAGCGCCAGGTCTGGCAGCTCACCGAGATCGTCGACCGGATCAACGTGCCGGTGCTCGCCTACGGCCTGCGCACCGACTTCCGCGGCGAACTGTTCGAAGGCAGCCAGTACCTGCTGGCGTGGGCCGACTCGATGAGCGAGATCAAGACCATCTGCCACAGCGGCAGGAAGGCGACGATGGTGGTCCGCGTCGACGCCAACGGCCGCGCCGTCACCGACGGCCCCCAGGTCGAGATCGGCGGCAACGAGCGCTACGTCTCGGTCAGTCGCGGCGAGTTCAAGAAGATCACCGCGGGAGAGGGGCGGATCGAGCTGCAGCAGGGCGTGTTGCCGCTGGAGCCGGTGAGCGGTGAGCGGTGAGCGGTGAGCGGTGAGCGGTGAGCGGTGAGCGGTGAGCGGAAGAGGCTCGAGCAGCGGGAACGCTGGGTCAAGTCGGATGGCGCTGCCCACCCTCATCGCCGGGTCTACCGCATCGACGCGGGGCTTGCGGCCGATGCACGGACCGCTCACAGCTGACCGCTCACCGCTCACCGCCCCACTGTTAACCCTTTCCTAACGCACCTCGCCCGACGCCCTCGCTACGCTGCCCCTCCCCTGCCGCAGGCGACTGTGCCCGCGGCGCCGCACCGGACTTCCGTCGCCCCCCGCGATGTACCTCGACTACTACGGCCTCAAGGAGCCGCCGTTCTCGATCACGCCCGATCCGCGCTTCGTGTTCCTCAGCGAGCGCCACCGGGACGCGCTCGCGCACCTGCTCTACGGCATCGGCCAGGGCGGCGGCGGCGGCTTCGTGCAGCTCACCGGCGAGGTCGGTACCGGCAAGACCACGCTGTGCCGGCTGCTGCTCGAGCAACTGCCCGAAGGCACGCGGGTGGCGCTGGTGCTCAATCCGCGGCTGTCGCCGATCGAGCTGCTCGAGACCATCTGCGAGGAGCTCAAGCTCGACCTGACCGGCCGCCGCGGCAGTCTCAAGGGCCTGGTCGACGCGCTCAACGCCTACCTGCTCGACGCCTATGCGCAGGGCCTGCGGGTGGTGCTGATCATCGACGAGGCGCAGAACCTCTCGGCCGAAGCGCTCGAGCAGGTGCGCCTGCTGACCAACCTGGAGACGCCGACCCAGAAGCTGCTGCAGATCATCCTGCTCGGCCAGCCCGAGCTGCGCGAGCTGCTCGCGCGCGAGGACCTGCGCCAGCTCGCCCAGCGGATCACCGCGCGCTACCACCTCACGCCGCTGGGGGCGGATGAAACCGAGGCCTACGTCCGCCATCGGCTGAGCGTCGCCGGCTGCGCGCGTTTTCCGTTCAGCCGACTGGCGCTGCGCCGCCTGCACGCGCACGCCGACGGCGTGCCGCGCCTGATCAACATCATCGCCGACCGCGCCCTGGTGGCCGGCTACGCAAAGTCGCTGGACCAGATCGGCGAACGCGAGGTCGACGCCGCGGCCGCCGAAGCGCTGCCGCCGCGTCGTGCGCCGGTCGCGCGGATGCGGCCGGCGTGGCTCGCCGCCGGCGTGCTGGCCGTGGTCGCGCTGCTGGTCGCCCTGTGGCCACGACCGGCGCCCGTGGTCGACGCTGCCGATGCCGCGACGGATGCCGCGCAGGCCGCCGGCGGCGCGGATGACGACGGCGCCGAAGGTGCGAGCGCCCTGGTCGACGGCGCCGCGCTGGAGCTGCACATCGGCGAGGCGGGGGCGTCCAGCCTGCCGGCCTGGAACCGCCTCCTGGCGCTGTGGATGCTGCGCGCCGACGAGGCCGACGTGCGCAGCGCAGCGCGCTGCCCGCTGCTGCTGGCCGACGGCGTCTACTGCCTGCGCGCCGCCGGGAGCCTGACCAAGCTGGCGACCCTCCGGCGACCGGTGATCCTGCGCCTGTCGGCGGGCGGTCGCGACGCCTGGGGCGTGCTGCTCGGCCTGTCCGAGCAGCATGCGCGCCTCGAGATCGGCGGGGAGCAGGTCGACGTCGGTCGCGCCGAGCTCGAACGCGTGTGGCTGGGCGAGTACCACGCGGTCTGGCGTGCGCCCGCCTTCGTCGCGCTGCCGATCCGCCGCGGCGACAACGGGGCATCGGTCGACTGGCTGCGCGACCTTCTGACACGTCGGGGATTCCAGCGCGGCGACCCGGGCGGCCCGGCCTACTTCGATGCCGGCCTCGAGGAAGCGGTGCGCCGCCTGCAGCTCGCCCACGGGCTGCTCCCGGACGGCATCGTCGGCCCGGAGACGCTGTTCGCGCTGACCACCGACCAGCGCGGCGGGCCGCGACTGCGCCGCAAGCTGCCCTAGGCCCATGTCGCTGATCCTCGAAGCGCTGCGCAAGTCCGAGGCCGAACGCCAGATCGGACGTGCCCCCGGCCTGCTGACGCCCATGCCGGTCCTGCGATCGTCGCGACGCCGCCACGGCTGGCGCTGGGCCACGCTGCTCGGCGCACTGCTGCTCGCCGCCGCGCTGGGCGCCGCCTGGTGGCTGGGCAGAAGCGGCGCGCAGCCCGCAGCGGACGATCGCCCGCCGGATGCTTCGGCGCGAGCCACCGCCGGCGAACCGCACGAGGCACCGGCGACGACGCCCGCGGCGGCCCCGCCGATGGTCGCCACCGCTGCGCCCGCCGCGCCGGCGCCGCGCGAGGCGCTGCCCGCCGCCGGGCCCGTCGACCATCCCTCCGACCCGGACTTCGCCTCGACCGAGCGCGAGTCGCTGCCGATGCCGCCGGCAGACGCGACGCGGCCCCGCCCGGTCGCGGTGCCGCCGGTCGCTCCGCCCGCCGCTTCGGCGGCGGCGACCGCGTCGCCCTCCCCTGCCGCGGCCGACGTCGCTCCGGTCCCGGTCGACGAATGGCTGCCTCCGCTGCGCACCCTGACCGAGGCCGAGCGCGGCGGGCTGCCGCCCCTGCGCATGAGCATGCACGTGTACAACGAGGATCCGGCGCGGCGCTTCGTGCTCGTCGACGGCCGCCGCCGGGTCGAGGGCGACGTCCTCGGCGAGGGCGTGCGGATCGAACGCATCCGCCGCGACGGCGCGGTGCTCGAGCTCAGGGGCCGTCGCGTCCTGCTCGAACGCCCCTGATGTTCGTCCACGTCCCCGGCCGCCGCCGCCCGCCGCCGCCCTGGGTCGCGCCGCTGATCGTGCTGCTGTCGATGCTGGCCTTCACCTGGCTGGCGACGCTGGCCGCCGAGCCTCGGGCACTGCTGCTGCGCCGCTGGGGCGCCGTGCCGGAGACCCTGTTCGCCCCCGCCGAGCCGCTGGCCGGACTGCTCGACGGCCGGCTGTTGACCCTGCTCAGCGCGCTGTTCATCCATGCCGACTGGCTGCATCTGGTCGGCAACCTGCTGTTCCTGGTGATCTTCGGCCTGCCCGCCGAGCGCGCGCTGGGGCCGTGGCGCTTCCTGCTGCTGTTCCTGATCGGCGGCGCGCTGGCCAACCTCGCCGCGGTGGCCTTCGTCGAGTCCTCGCGCGCCGTGGTGGTCGGCGCCTCGGGCGCGATCTCGGCGGTGATCGGCGCCTACCTCGCGCTTTTCCCGCGCGCGCGGCTGGGCTTCGTGCTGCCGCTCGGCCTGTTCCTCGAGTTCGTGCGCACGCCGGCCTCGGCGATGATCGGCGTGTGGGCGCTGCTGCAGCTCGTCTTCACCTTCGTCGGCCCGGGCTTCGGCGCGGTCGCCTGGTCCGCGCACGTGGCCGGCTTCCTGATCGGCCTCGCCTTCGGCTTCGCGGCGCGGCCGGCGATCGCCCGCCGCCTGCGCCAGCAGTGATGTCGCCGGGCCGCTGCGCGCACGGCCGCGCCGACTCGCGGTTCACGCAGTGGCCGTGGACAATGCCCGGATGAACCAGCGCACCCTCTACAAGATCACCTTCCACAACGCGGGCAAGATCTACGAGCTGTATGCCCGCCAGGTCGCCAGCAGCCCGCTGTGGGGCTTCACCGAGGTGTCCGATCTGGTGTGGGACGCCGGCGAGGGCCTGGTCATCGACCCCACCGAAGAGCGCCTGCGCGACGAGTTCGGCCAGACCCGCCGCCTGCACCTGCCGATGCAGTCGGTGATCCGCGTCGAGGAAGTCGACGGCAAGCGCCAGCTCGCCATCCGCGACGCCGCCAGCGGCGAGAAGGTGGTGACGCCGTTCCCGCTGCCGGCGAAACCGCGTTAGGGCAGATCCAGTCGCCAGTTGCCGGTTCTTTAGAGCAGTTCCAGTAGCCAGTTCCAGTGGCCAGTCGAAGCCGCTCGCCGCCTCGCTCCTGCCCTTCTGGAACTGGCAACTGGCTACTGGAACTGCTCTAACGCGGCGGCGGGATCACCACCTCGAAGCGGGCGCCGCCGAGCTCCGGCGAGCGCGCCACCTCCAGCTCGCCGCGGTAGGCGCGGACGATGTCCTGGACGATCGCCAGGCCGATGCCGTGGCCGTGCACGCGTTCGTCGCCGCGCACGCCGCGCTGCAGAAGGCTCTCGACCTTGTCCGGCGGGATGCCGGGACCATCGTCCTCGACCGCGATGCGCGCGCTGCGCGACCCGGGCTGCGGTCGGTCGACCCGCAACAGCACCCGCGAGCGCGCCCACTTGAAGGCGTTCTCCAGCAGGTTGCCGAGCAGCTCCAGCAGGTCGCCCTGCTCGCCCTGGAAGCGCACCGCCGGGTCGATCTCGAACTCGCAGAGCACCCCGCGCTCGGCGTAGACCTTCTCGAGCCCGCGGACGATGTTCTCCGCGTGCGGCTCGATCGCCAGCGGCACGGCGAAGCGCTGATGGCCGGATGTGGCGGCGCGCGAGAGCTGGTAGGCGACGATCTCGCCCATCCGCTCGACCTGGTGCTGCACCTCGTCGCGCAGGGTCGGGCCGTCCTCGCCCGACTCCAGCCGAGTGCGCAGCACCGCCAGCGGCGTCTTCAGGCTGTGCGCGAGGTCGCCCAGGGTGTTGCGATAGCGCGCCAGGTGTTCGCGCTCGCCCTCGATGAACGCGTTGAGGTTGTCGGTGAGCGGCCGCAGCTCGGCCGGATAATCGCCGTCCAGCCGCTGGCTGGCGCCGCGCTCGACCTTGCCGAGGTCGCGCTCGACCTGGCGCAGCGGGAACAGGCTCCAGCGCAGTACCCAGGTCTGCAGGCCGAGCAGAAGCAGGCCGGCACCACCGAGGTAGGCCCACAGCGTGCGGCGGAACACGCGGATCTGGCGATCGGCGAACTGGGTCGTCTCGGCGATGAACACCGAGAAGGTCACCGAATCCTCCGCGCTGACTTCCCAGGCGACGCCGATGCCGAAACGGTAGATCGGTCCGACCGGACTGTCGATCGGCCCGACGAAGGCGCTGTCGCCGGGCTCGAGCGGCTCGTCGAAGGGCAGTTCGCGGCCGCTGGCCGAGCCCGACTCCCAGCGGAAGCGTTCGCCGACGATCGCGGCGTACAGGCCGCTGCTGCCGGGCTGGTCGAAACGCGGCTCGGGTGATTCGGCGGGCGGGATCAGCGCCTTGCCGCGGGTCACGTCGGTGCCGGCGAGATAGGCGAAGGCGTAGGTCTGCAGGCGTTCGCGGACGCCCGCGAGCGTGGCCTCGGCGAAGGCGCGGTCGAGCGCATAGCCGGTCAGCCCGAGGAAGGCGATCAGCCCGAGGCTGGCCGCCATCAGCTGGCGCGCCTGGAGGGAGAGCGGTCGGCCGAGCATGGCGGTCAGCGGGCGCCTCCCTGCCCGCCCGGGCTCACTCGTTGCGCGGGATGGCGAAGCGGTAGCCGCGGCCGCGCACGGTCTCGATCGGCTTCAGGCTGCCCTCGGGGTCGAGCTTCTTGCGCAGGCGGCCGATGAACACCTCGAGCACGTTGGAGTCGCGATCGAAGTCCTGCTGGTAGATGTGCTCGGTCAGGTCGGCCTTGGAGACCAGCTCGCCGGCATGCAGCATCAGGTACTCGAGCACCTTGTACTCGTAGCTGGTGAGGTCGACCTGCTGGCCGTCGACGTTGACCGTCTGCGCGGCGAGGTCCAGGCGCACCGGGCCGCACTCGAGCTGCGGCTTGCTCCAGCCGGCGGCGCGGCGCAGCAGCGCGTTGAGACGGGCCAGCAGCTCCTCGATGTGGAACGGCTTGACCAGATAGTCGTCGGCGCCGGCCTTCAGGCCCTCGACCTTGTCCTGCCAGCTCGCCCGCGCGGTGAGGATCAGGATCGGGAAGCTCTTCTGCTCGCTGCGCAGGGTGCGCACGAGGTCCATGCCGGAGAGCTTGGGAAGTCCGAGGTCGATCACGGCGACGTCGAAGGGCATCTCGCGGCCGAGGTAGAGGCCTTCCTCGCCGTCGCTGGCGGCATCGACGGCGAACCCCTCGCGGCGCAGCCGGGCCGACAGGGTCTCGCGCAGCGGGGCTTCGTCTTCAACCAGCAGGATGCGCATCCGTTCGGGTCTCCACTCGTGGGTTTGTCGGGGGGTGCGCCGGGCAACCGGTCAGTCGTCGCGCTGCCGGTCGCGGTCGCGGTCGCGGTCGCGAGCGCGGTCGCGAGCGCGCTCGCGCTCCTGCGGGATGGCCTGGTCGCGGGCGCGGCGACGCGGATCGTCCTGCATCACGCGCACCCGGCCTTCCGGCGTCAGCACCTTCATGCGGTAGATCTCGCGATCGCCGCGCTGCATCGGCCGCACCTGCAGCACGCGCCCGCCGGTTTCGGTCTCGATGCGGCGGATCGACTCGGGCAGCCGCGCCCGCGGATCCTCCTCGCGGCCGGCGCCATGCGCCGGAACGACGGCGAGCGTCGCGGCGACCAGCAGCAGGGCGGGAAGGATTCGCATGGGAGACGGAATCTTAACGGTCGGGGGCGGTTGTGCAAGTCCGGGCAGCGGCCGGCGCGGACGGCGACGAATGCGGCGCCAGTCTGTTTTTCAAGGCGTTAACCCCCTCTGAACTCTTCCGGCCGAACGGGACCGCGGGCTGAACGCCCCGTCCGGGCGGCTCAGAAGATCTCGCCGACGCAGCAGCGCAGCGAGCCGCCGGCCTTCTCGATCTCGTCCAGCGGCAGCGCCTCGATGCGCCAGCCGCAGCGCTGGAAGGTCGCGCGGCTCGACGGCGACAGGCCGTCGGCGGCACGCTCGCTCATCCACACGGTCCTGGGATCGAGCGCGATGCAGTTGCCGGCGAAAGCCGCCAATTCGCTGCGGTCGAGCACGATGGCCTGGTCGCGGTACAGGCGCAGCAAGGCCTCCGGCACCCCGGCGCTGGCGAAGCCGGAGGGACCGATGACCAGGCTGCGGCCGCCCAGCGCGCTCATCACCACGTTGGCGTGGTACTCGCCCGGCGCAAGCTCGAAGGCCAGCGTGGCGCGCAGTCCGAACGCCGCATGCATGGCGACCACCCCGGCGTCGTCGCAGCGCGGCCCCAGCCCGGCAAAGCCGAGGCCGCGGGCGCGGTCGATCACCAGCGTGCCGGTGAGTTCCGTCAGGCCTTCGCGGCGGCGCAGGTCGATCGTGCGATAGCCGAGCAGCTCGCCGAAAAAGGCCGGCAGGTCGCTGCGCTCGGCCTCGCGGGCGCGCACCGGATGGCGCATCCGGCCGATCAGGAAGCGCCCCTTGGCCTCGCCGGGCTTGCGCGCCGTGGCGAACACGTTGTTCGGAAACACCGCATCCGGCGTGTCCTCGGCGCCAGGAAAGGCCAGCGTCGGCAGGCACGCCGCCAGCGCGCGCTGCAGACCGGCGTGCTGCAGCAGGGCGCGGGTCGAATCGATCTGCGGGCTGCCCGCCATGTAGGCGTTGTCGCTGGCCGACTGCTCCGCAAGCCGCATCCCGATCGGCGTCACCAGGAACGCCCCGCGCGCCCAGCCGGGCCGTTCGGGCGAAGCCTTCGCCGCAGCGGCGAGGAAACGATACGGGTCGTGGTGGATCATCGGCTCAGGCCACGCGCCGCTCGGCCGCAGACTCGACCGCCGCCAGCGCGCGCTCGACCAGCGACCAGCCTGCGCCCGGCCGGTGCGCGCCCTCGCTGAGGATCTGCCGGAAGGCGCGCCCGCCGGGTTCGCCGTGGAACAGGCCCAGGACATGCCGGGTGATGTGCTTGAGCGCGACGCCAGCGGAGAGCCGGGCCTCGACGTAGGGCCGCAGTTCGCGCAGCAGCGCCGCCCGCGGGCGCGGCTGGCGACCGCCGTCGAACAGCGCGAGATCGAACTGGTGAAGCCGATAGGGCTGGTGGTAGGCGGCGCGCCCGATCATCACCCCGTCGACGTGGTCGAGATGCGCCTGCGCTGCCGCCAGCGACTCGATGCCGCCGTTGATCACGATGCGCAGGTCCGGCCGCTCCGACTTGAGCCGGTAGACCTGCTCGTAGCGCAGCGGCGGCACCTCGCGGTTCTCCTTCGGGCTGAGTCCGCTCAGCCAGGCCTTGCGCGCATGCACCGCGAAAGTGTCGACGCCCGCAGCCGCCACCTGGTCGACGAAGTCGCGCAGGCTGGCGTAGTCCTCCTGCTCGTCGACGCCGAGCCGGCACTTCACAGTCACCGCAATCGCCACCGCCGCGCGCATCGCCGCCATGCACTCCGCCACCAGCGCCGGCTCGCGCATCAGGCAGGCGCCGAAGCGGCCCGACTGCACGCGGTCGGACGGACAGCCGACATTGAGATTGACCTCGTCGTAGCCCAGCCCCTCGGCAATCCGCGCCGCCGCCGCGAGCACCGCCGGCTCGGATCCGCCCAGCTGCAGCGCCAGCGGCCGCTCGACCGGATCGAAGCCCAACAGCCGCGCCCGATCGCCGTGCAGCACCGCATTGGCGTGCACCATCTCGGTGTACAGCCGCGCATGCGGCGCCAGCACCCGATGGAAGGCGCGGCAGTGGCGGTCGGTCCAGTCCATCATCGGAGCGACGCAGAGCCGCCAGGGCTGGGCGACCGCGGGTGTGAAGTGGGTGCTCGGCGGGCTCATGCTGGGCGCATTCTGCCGTGCCGCGAGGATCGGCGCAGTTTCGGCGGCTAGACTGGGCCGCATCGAAGGGTTGGGGCTGACGGATGATCATCCCGGATCACTGGGCCGAGGCCCGGGTGCAGGCGCGGCAGGGCGCTAAGCGCTTCACCGTGCGCCGCTTCGGCTGGTCGAACGAGAGCGTCCAGGACGCGCAGCGGATGGCGCAGGAGCGCGCCGATGCGGCGCTGGCGCGGCTGCTCGGCGGCGAGGCGCTGCCGCGCTTCGAGCCCCGCCGCGCCTACAACGGCGCCGAGGGCGTGCCGATCCGCGAGGAGGTGCTGGCCCGCCACGGCGATCACGTCATCACCCGGAACATCTACGGCGCGCCCTGCCTGAACACGCCCGACGTGCTGTTCGCCGACATCGATTTCGCCGAGGGCCCGCCGCTGGCGATCAGTCTGCTGGCGGCGGCGCTGCTGGCGCTGCTCGGCTACGCGATCGGCGGATGGCTGCACGGGCCGACCCTGGCCTGGCTGATGGCCGGCGCGGCGGCGTTGCTCGGCGGATTCGTCGCCCATCTGCTGCTGCCGCTGCTGGTCGATGCGCTGGGCGGCGCGGAGGCGCTGGCGCTGCGTCGGCTGCGCCGCGCGCTGGCGCAGCGGCCGGGCTGGCGCGTGCGCGTCTACCGCACGCCGAACGGGCTGCGCTTGCTGGCGCTGCATCGTCGCTTCCGGCCCGACGAGGCCGAGGTCGAATCCTTGTTCCGCGCGCTGCGCGTCGATCCACGCTATGCGCGGATGTGTCGGCGCCAGGGCTGCTTCCGCGCACGGCTCGGCCCCAAGCCCTGGCGCATCGGCCTGGGCGGCGCGCGCAGGCTGCGGCGCGTGGTGTGGCCGGTGACCGCGGAGCAGCTCGACCAGCGGCGGCAGTGGGTGGCCGACTACGAGGCGCAGTCGGCGGGCTACGCCGCCTGCCGCTACCTCGAGACGCTGGGCGACGGACGCATCGACGCCGAAGCCGACCGCGTGCGCGATCTGCACGACCGGCTGAGCGCGGCGGAATCCGGACGACCGATCGCCTGAATCCGCGCGCGGCGAACCGCTCAGCCGCGCCGCGAGGCCAGTCGCCGCCGACGCATCAGGACCAGCTCACGCAGGACGCCGCCGAGGAACATCGCCGCGATCGCTGCGCAGACCAGCGGCATGAACCAGCGACCCATCAGCGTTCCGAGCTCGATTCTGTAGGGCGACTCCGGCCTGTAGTAGACGGCGATGCGATCGCCGGGGTCGTAGGAGGTGGTGGCGCGACTGGCGGTCGCCGTGTACCAGCGCCCGTCCACCTCGTGGCGCACGCGGACGTCGTAGGTCGCGTGGCGCGTCGACGGCGGGCCGTTGCGCTGGGACGACACCACCACCGCTTCGCCGCGCAGATGGGTGCGCGCGATGTCGATGTTCATCGCGGTCAGCCACAGCACGATGCCGAGCATCAGCAGGCCGACCATCGAGAAGGTCGACAGCAGCAGGATCGACAGCACCTGGTGCAGCTCGTTGGACTGGGCGTCGGGCTGACCGCGGGTCATGCAGGGGTGTCCGTTTCGCGGGGCGAAGGTCGAAGGGCTGGGGCGGCGCGTGGTGCAGCGTCGCATTCACGGGAAACGCAGCGAAGCTGCGCGGCCGGACATCCTGCGCGCGATCAGCGCTGGCGCCTTCGCAGCGCGGCCAGCTCGGCATCGACGCGGGCGAACTCGCCGGCGAGGTCGCGGCGCGCGGTGGCCGAGAGCGCCCGACCGTCGCCCGGCCCCGGCGGCGTGCCCTTCCAGGCGAATGCGACGCGATTGCTCACGGCCTGCTGTCCTAGCTCGATCACCCGGCCGGAGAACGCATGGCGCAGCCGCGCCATGTGCTTCTCGGCGTCGTCGCAGTAGAGGTTGCTGGTCAGCACGCCGCCCTCGCGCAGCGCGGCGGCGCAGTCGTGGTACCAGCGCTGGGTCGACAGCGGCGCCGGGATGCCGCCGGGATCGTAGGCGTCGACCAGCAGGGCGTCGTAGCCGTCGCGGTGGGCGCGCACGTAGTCCAGCGCATCGGCGTGGACGACGCGGAAACGCACGTCGTCCTCGGGCACCCGGAAGCGTCGGCGCAGCGCGATCACGTGCGGGTTGATCTCGACCACGTCGATCGAACAGTGCGGCAGGTGGCGATGGCAGTACTTGGCCTGCGAGCCGCCGCCCAGACCGACCAGCAGGATCCGCCGCGGATCGCCGTTGAAGCGCAGGAAGCCCATCATGGTCCGCGTGTAGCCGATCAGCAGCGCATTCGGCCGCCACACCGACATGCGGCTCTGCGCATCGGCGGCAGTGAACTGCAGCGAGGCATGGCGCAGGCCGCGCCGCACGAACGGGCGCGGTGCGCCGGCAGCCGGTTCGCTCGGGGATGCAGAGTCCGCGGGCACTTCGCCGAGCAGGCGGCGCCACCAGTCGAAGATCATGGCGCGATGATGCCAGCCCGCCGCAGGCCGGTCATGCCCGGCCTGCCGGCGAAGCGGTCAGCGGCTACACTTCCCGCCCCCTGCGGAGCCATCGATGACCCACGCCACGCCCGCCGAGCTCGAGGCACGCGCGCTCGCCAAGACCTGGTTCTATCCGTTCCGCCTGCCCTCGGGCGCGACGACGCCGACCTACGACGGCGGCGCGCTGGACCAGATCCACCACACCCGCACGCAGATGCTCGACGCCGCGCTCGATCGCGGGTTCGGCGGTCGTTTCGACGGTCTGTCGGCGGTCGACCTCGCCTGCCACCAGGGCTGGTTCTCGGCGCATCTGGCGCAGCGCGGCTTCGCCCGCGTGACCGGCGTCGACGCCCGCGACGAGCACGTCGCCGACGCCGGCCTGATCCGCGACGCGCTCGGCCTCGGTCAGTGGTCGATCAGGCAGTCGGACGTCCACGACCCGGCCCTGCTCGACCTCGGCCAGCACGATCTCGTGCTCTGCTTCGGCCTGATCTATCACCTCGAGAACCCGGTCGGCGCGCTGCGCGTGGCGCGCGCGCTGACCCGCCGGCTGTGCCTGGTCGAGACCCAGGTCGTCCCGGGCCTGACCGGCTGGGTCGACTACGGCAGCTACCGCTTCGTGCGGCCGCTCAAGGGCAGCTTCGGGATCATCGACGAAACCGGCGAGACGCACGGCCCGGAGGCCTCGACCACCGGCATCTGCCTGGTGCCCAGCGTCGAAGCGCTGGTCTGGATCATGCAGCGGATCGGCTTCGCGCGGGTGGAGGTGCTGCCGGTGCCCGACGACGGCTACGAGCAGCTCGTCCACCGCAAGCGGGTGATGGTCGCCGGCTGGATCGACTGATTCTCAGCCGCTCGACAGGTGGCCGATGCCGGCCGCCTGCGCATCCCAGTCGCCGCGGCCGTCGAACGGCGTCACCTTCAGTTCGGCGATGGTCTCCGGATCGAGGCAGCGGACGTTGACGTCGATGCCGTCGGGATTCGAGCGCGGCACGTAGAAGCTCTTCACGCCGCAGACGCGGCAGAACAGGTGGCGCGCCGCGCCGGTGCCCCAGCGGTATTCGCTGAGCGCGTCCTCGCCCTGCAGCAGGCGGAACGCGGTCTTCGGCACGATCAGGTGGAGGAAGCCGGACTTCGCGCAGATCGTGCAGTTGCAGTCGAGCGCCTCGACCGCGGCCGGGGCGTCGACCTCGAAGCGCACCCGGCCGCAGTGGCAGCCGCCGCGATGGGTGACCGCGGCGGCAGCGCCAGCCGTCACGTCGAGGCGGCGGCCGGCGGCGGCAGTGCCGGCGCGACCTTCGCGGCCGGCGCCGGGCGACTGGCCAGCTTGACCAGCAGCCAGACGAGGCCGGCCAGCAGGGCGATCGGCAGCAGCACCGGCAGCAGCACCGCCAGCGCCGCGACCAGCAGCGCCAGCGGCACCGCCAGCGCCACCACGAGCACGGCGACGATGACCGCGGCGAACGCCGAGGCCAGGCCCGCGGCCAACCCGAACAGACCCGCTCCGATTCCGGCGATACCGCCCCATAGGCCGGTCAGCAGGCCGCCGACCCCGGCCAGCACGCCGCCGGCGGCTTCCAGCGCCCACCACGGCGTGAGCAGAGCGCCGATCAGCATCATCAGCAGCAACAGGCAGCCGAGAATCAACAACATGGTCAGCATGGCGTTCCTCCCGAGGGTGCGCGCGGCGCGCCCCGTGCCGATAGTGGACCGCGCCGCGCCTTCAGTGTGACGAGGACATGCGCCGAACGGTTGCGGGGCTGTTCATCGATCATGCCGAGGCCGCACCGGGCGTCACTCCGGACTGGCGTACAGCGCCTGGCGCGGCGCCCCGCTCAGCTCGGCGGCCAGCTTCGCCGCGCGCGAGGGCGGGAGATCCTCGCAGAGCCGACGGTAGAGGCGCTGGCCGGCGGCGAGTCGCGCTGCCGCATCGTCTCCGGCGCCGGCGAGCACGATCACGAACTCGCCGCGGCGCTGGTCGGCATCGGCGGCCACGCGGTCGCGCAGCGCCGACAGGGGGCCGTCGAGCACCGTCTCGAAGCGCTTGGTCAGCTCGCGCGCCAGCACGCCGCGGCGCTCGTCCCCGAGGCCGGCGGAGAGGTCGTCCAGGGCCTCCTGGATCCGGTGCCCGCTCTCGTAGAGGATCAGGGTGCGGGTCTCCGTCGCGAGTTCCGCGATGCGGGCGCGGCGCGCGCCGGCCTTGGCCGGCAGGAAGCCCTCGAACACGAAGCGATCGCTGGGCAGGCCGGCCACCGACAGCGCGGCGATCGCCGCGCACGGCCCGGGCACCGGGCTGACCGGCACGCCTGCCGCGCGCGCCGCCGCGACCAGTCGGAAACCGGGGTCGCTGACCAGCGGCGTGCCGGCGTCGCTGACCAGCGCCAGCGACTCGCCGGCGACCAGTCGCGCGACCAGCGACTGCGCCTGGCGGGCTTCGTTGTGCTCGTGCAGCGCGAGCAGCGGCCGTTCGATGCCGAAGTGCTGCAGCAGCGGGCGGGTGTGTCGGGTGTCTTCGGCGCAGATCGCGGCCACCGCGCGCAGCGTGTCGACCGCGCGGGGCGCTAGGTCACCGAGGTTGCCGATCGGCGTGGCGACGACGTGCAGCACGCCCTTCGGGGGATCGGCGCTCGGGCACATGGATCGGCCTCCGGCCGCGGCCGGGAGCATCGCGGCCTTCCGCTATGATCATGCCATCGCCGGCCCGACCCAGCCCTGCATGACCTTCTTCCCGCGCTTTCTGGCCGCCTGCGCGCTGGCCGCCATCCTCGCCGCCTGCGCCGGCGCGCCGATCCGCGGCGAGGTCGAATCCGCCCGCATCGCCGAGGCCCTGTTCCGCGAAGGCGACCTTCGCGGCGCCGCCGAGGCCTGGCTCGACGCCGCCGAATCCGACCGCCGACAGCGCGACCGACACCTGCTGCGCGCAGCCGAAGCCTGGCGCGAGGACGGCGACGTCGACGCGGCGCGGGCCGCACTGGCACAGGTCGATGCGCGACGACTCGACGCCGGCGACGCACTGCGCCTGGACCTGCTGCGCGCCGAACTGGCCCTGCAGGCCGGCGATCCGTCGGCCGCGCTCAATCTGCTGGCGCTGTCGGCAGGCAGCGTGTCCGCCGCGCAGCGGCCGCGCCTGTTCGAGCTGCGCGGGCGCGCGCTCGAAGCGAGCGGCGATCCGTTCGGCGCGGCCGGCGAGTTCGCTCGGCTCGACGCGCTGCTGCCGACGACGGAGCGACGCGAGAACGGACGTCGCGTGCGCGGCCTGCTGCGCCGGCTCGACGACGCGACGCTGTCCGATCGCGCGCCGCGACTGGCGGCCGATGATCCGCTGCGGCCCTTCCTTGCGCGGGTGATGGACAGCCGCGGCCTGGCGCTGCCGGCCGGCTATGCGGCGCCGGCGCCGCCGCCGAGCGCGCCCGGCGCACGCCCCGACAGCGTGATCGCCCTGCTGCTTCCGCTGAGCGGCCCGCTGCGCCAGGCGGCGATCCCGGTGCGCGACGGCTTCCTCGCCGCGCGCTTCGCCAGTGCCGGCGGCAAGCCCTCGGTGCGCGTCTTCGATACCGGCGAGACTCCGGAGCAGGCGGTCGTCGCCTACCGCCGGGCGGTCGCCGAAGGGGCCGAGCGGGTCGTCGGCCCGCTCAGCCGGGACGCGGTGGCCGCACTGTTCGCCGAGCGCGAACTGCCGGTGCCGGTGCTGGCGCTCAACCGCAGCGCGGGGACACCGCCGCCCGGGCACCTGGGTTTCGCCATGACGCCCGAGGACGAGGCCGTGGCCGCGGCGCGGATGCTGGCCCAGCGCGAACACCGGCGGGTGGTGGCCGTGGTGTCGGCGGACGATGCCGCGCAGCGCGCGCTCGATGCCTTCCGCGGCCGTCACCTGCTGGACGGCGGCGAGCTGCTCGCGGTCGCCGTGCTGCCCGCCACCGGCGTCGATTTCCAGCCCGAGATCCGCGCCGCGCTCGCCGGCGCCGGGCTGCCTACGTCGGCGCCGGTCGACCTGACCATCCCGCACGACCCGGGCTTCGACGCGCTGTTCCTCGCCCTGCGCCCCGGCCAGGCGCGTCTGGCGGTACCCCAGCTGAAGCTCTTCGGGCTGCTCGGACTGCCGATGCTGGGCACCTCCATGCTGCATTCGGCGGAGGACGCCAACCCGCAGGACCGCGAGCTCGAAGGGGTGGAGTTCACCGAGATCCCGTGGCTGGTCGAGGATCGCCCCGGCATCCCGTCGCGCAGCGCCCTGCGTGGCCAGCTCGACAGCGCCAGCGGCGGCGCGGCCCGGCTGTTCGCGTTCGGGATGGATGCCTGGCGCGTGGTGATGGAGGGCGCGACGCTCGAGGAGGCCGACCTGCCCCTGCCCGGCGCCACCGGCGAGCTTCGTCTGGATGCCCTCGGCGAGGTGCGCAGCCAGCCGGTCATCGCCCGCTTCCGCGGCGGCCGCGCGCGGCTGCTGGAATCGGGCGGCCTCAGGCCGGAGTAGGCCGCGGCGATGGACCGGCAGGCGGTCGGTGCGCAGGGCGAAGCCGCTGCCCGCCGGCTGCTGGAGCGGGCTGGACTGCGCTTCATCGCCGCAAACGTGCGCTATCGGTTCGGCGAGATCGATCTGGTGATGGCCGACGGCGACGGACTGGTCTTCGTCGAGGTGCGTGTGCGCGATTCGGCGCGCTACGGCGGTGCCGCCGCCTCGGTGACCGTCGGCAAGCAGCGCCGCATCGCCCGCGCCGCGTCGGCCTGGCTGGCGGCGAATCCGGCGCTGGCGCAGCGGCCGTGTCGCTTCGACGTCGTCGCGCTGGGCGAGCCGGGCCCGGAATGGATCCGCGACGCCTTCCAGGTGGACCACGCCGCGTGAGCGCGGTCACGCTGCCGGCGGCGCTGCGCGCGCGGCTCGGCGCGGCGCTGCCGGCCGATGCACTGCTCGCCGACGTCGCCAGCCGGCTTGCCTACGGCGTCGACAACTCGGCTTTCCGCGGCATGCCCGCGGCGGTCGTGCTGCCCTCGACGCACGCCGAGGTCGAGGCGGTGGTGGCGGCCTGCGCGGAATCCGGACAGCCGCTGGTGGCGCGCGGTCGCGGCAGCAACACCACCGGCGCCAGCGTCCCGGGCGACGGCGCGCTGGTGCTGTCGCTGGAGCGAATGCAGCGGATCCTGGCCATCGATCCGGACAACCGCGTCGCGGTCGTCGAAGCCGGCGTGCTCAACGGCGACCTGCAGCAGGCGCTGGCGCCACGCGGGTTCTTCTGGGCGCCGGATCCGACCTCGGCGCCGTGGTCGAGCGTCGGCGGCAACCTCGCCTGCAACGCCGGCGGGCCACGGGCGATCAAGTACGGCGCCTGCCGCGACAACGTGCTCGCGCTGCGCGCGGTCGACGGACAGGGTCGCGGCTTCCGCAGCGGCGCGGCGGTGACCAAGAACGCCAGCGGCTACGACCTCGCGCGCCTGCTGGTCGGCAGCGAAGGCACGCTGGCGGTGATCACCGAGGCGACGCTGCGGCTGATGCCCCTGCCCGAAGCGCGACGCGGTCTGCGCGCGCTGTATCGCGACGCCGACGCCGCCGCCGCGGCGGTGGCGCGGGTGATGGCCCAGCCGGTCGCGCCCTGCGCGCTGGAGTTCATCGACGGCGCGGCGCTGGCGCTGGTGCGCGCCCAGGGGATCACCCTGCCCGACGCTGCCGGCGCGGTGCTGCTGATCGAAGTCGACGGCCGCCGCGACACGCTCGACGTTGACGTCGCCGCCGTCGCCGCTGCCGCCTCCGGCGACGGCCTTGTCGCACTCGACGTCGCGCCGGATGCCGCCGCGCAGGCCGCACTGTGGGCCGCGCGCAAGGCGCTGTCGCCCGCCCTGAAGAAGCTCGCGCCCGACAAGATCAACGAGGACGTGGTGGTGCCGGTGGCGCAGCTGCCCGCGCTGGTCGCCTTCGCCCAGGCGCTGTCGCGCCGCCACGACCTGCCGGTGGTGTGCTTCGGCCACGCCGGCAACGGCAACCTGCACGTCAACCTGATGCTCGACCGTCGCGACGCGCGCCAGGCAGCTGCTGCCGCAGCCGCGCTGGCCGAGCTGTTCGCCGAGGTCGTCGCGCTCGGCGGCGCGCTGTCCGGCGAGCACGGCATCGGCCTCGGCAAGCGCGACTTCATGGCCGGCGCGCTCGACCCGGTGACGCTCGCGCTGATGCGCGGCCTCAAGTCCGCGTTCGACCCGCGCGGCATCCTCAATCCGGGCAAACTGCTGCCGTGAGCCTCGACGGACTGCTCGCCGAAATCCGCGCCTGCCGTCTGTGCGAGGCGCACCTGCCGCTCGGCCCGAATCCCGTTCTGCGCGCGTCGGCGACGGCGAAGCTGCTGGTGGTCGGCCAGGCGCCGGGCACGCGCGTGCACGCCAGCGGCATCCCCTGGAACGACGCCAGCGGCATCCGCCTGCGCCACTGGCTGGGCATGGAGCGCGAGCGCTTCTACGACGAGCGCGACATCGCCATCGTGCCGATGGGCTTCTGCTATCCGGGTGCCGGCAAGGCCGGCGACCTGCCGCCGCGTCCGGAGTGTTCGGCGACCTGGCATCGCCGGCTGCTGCCGCTGCTGCCCGGGGTGCGCCTGACCCTCTTGATCGGCCACTACGCCCAGGCCTACTTCCTCGCCGACCGGCGCGGCCGCACGCTCACCGACACGGTGCGCGACTGGCGGCGCTACCTGCCGGCGTTGATTCCCCTGCCCCATCCCAGCCCGCGCAACCAGCTCTGGCTGAAGGCCAATCCGTGGTTCGAGGAAGAACTGGTGCCGGCGCTGCGCGAGCGCGTCCGCGAGGCGCTGGACGAAGCCTGAACGCGGGATGCGGGGCTTCGGCGCGGTTCAGCCAGGGATTGCTGCAATCGGCGCCGAACGCACGGACGGTCCCCGCCTCGCTGCGGTCGGTCACTGCTCCCGCGTTCTCCCCGCGCAACCGGAGAACCGCCATGCAGAAGCCACTCCTTCCCATCGCCCTCGGCGCCGGTCTGGCCGTCGCCGGAATCGCCGTCGCCGCCTACCAGGGCCTGCGCCACGATCATGCCGAAGTGGTCTCCCGCACGCCGGTCGTGGCGTCCGAGCAGGTCTGGGGCGAGGTGCTGGCCAGCACGCCGATCAGGGAACTGGTCGCCGTCCCGCGCCAGGTCTGCCGCGACGTGACCGTGCAACAGCGCCTGCCCGAGCGCGACGGCAACGTCGGCGGCACCATCGCCGGCGCGGTGATCGGCGGGCTGATCGGCAACCAGGTCGGCGGCGGCAGCGGCCGTCGCGCGGCCACGGTCGCCGGTGCCATCGCCGGCGGCTACGCCGGCAACGAGATCGATCGCCGCCACCAGGGCGGCCGGACCGTCGCCAGCACCCGCCAGCAGTGCGAGACCATCGACGAGGCCCGCGAGGAGATCGTCGCCTGGCAGGTCAGCTACCGCGAACCCGACGGCACGACCGGCGAACTGCGCAGCGCCGAACCGCCCGGCGAGCAGGTCGCGCTCGGCGAGCGCGAGCGCGTGGTCGGCTACGACGTGACCTATCGCCACCAGGGCACGGAGCGCAGCGTGCGGATGGCCAGCGATCCGGGCGAGCGCCTGCCGGTGGTCGACGGCAAGGTCGTGCTGGTCCTGGACGAGGGCGCGCCGTCCGGCGGCTGACGACTTGCCCGGGGCGCCCTGCAGCGCCGGGGCGGCCGCGCGGCCGCCGCGGCGCAGTGCGTCAGATCAGCCCCCAGCGCGGCAGCAGGAAGGCCATCGCCTGCAGGAAGAACAGCGCGTACACGCCGGCGATGGCGTCGTCGAACATCGCGCCGA
>VFQU01000417.1_pt1 | contig 39378 bp, 37 predicted proteins | sample 3512311 | NCBI WGS metagenome assembly VFQU01 (sample SAMN10412377, study PRJNA504923) | tailings metagenome | isolation source: Relicate 3 Philex TSF3 active mining site | place: Philippines: Tuba, Benguet | collected 2017-08-29
TGCCCCACATCGTCATAGAAACTCCCCACCCCAGGCCGTTCCCAACGCGCAATCTCGAGCAACCGCGCCGCGTTCCCCGTCTGCCGCACCTTCTCGAGCTCATCCTCCAGCCACCAACGGTTGTTCAACGGATAATCCACAAAGTCCAGAATCGCCCCGCGCTCTGCCCCGCTCGCTCCATACTTCGCCACACTGGTCTGCAACCCAATCGTCCGGAACAGCGCCGCGCACAGTTCCTCAATCCGCGCCCGCAACCCCGGCTCCGTCGGCCACTCCGCCAGCCGCGCCCGCGCCCTCTCCACCCGCTCTTCCACCCCCCAATCGGCCCGCTCCAAAATGCCGTTCACGTCATCCTCAATTTTTTTCTCGTGCCGCAGCCGCCGCCGCGTGTACGCGTCGTACACCGCCCGTAACTGATTCATTTGCCAGCGCCAATTGCCACTCAACCAGGGCATCTCCGCCCCCAGTTTTTCCCACGCCGCCAGCGTCGCTTCCACCCCGCCGTTGTCCCCGAGCGGCCCTTTCCAGTTCCCCTCCAGCGCTAGAATCGCATCAGCAATGGTGGCGGCGTGAGGCGCCGAGAAGTGGAAGCGGGCATATTCCACCAACATCTCGCGCGCCTCACGCCGTGGGTTCCAGCCCAGCATCGTGAACACCACCTTGTTCACATCGTCATGCACCCCATCGGAGTAGCTCAAAAATCCTGTACTGAGGTTCGCAATCCGGTGAAAAATTCTCCGCATCTCCCCGGGCCGCGGGTTAATCCCTTCCCGTCCCAACGTCAACGCATAGGCCTGGTCCCAGTTCGGCACCTGAAACTGGCAAATCTTGTTGTGCGTAATGTCCGGGTACAGCCGCAACCCATACTCGCGCGGCAATCTCGCCCGGCTCCGCTCCGCCGGCGGGCTCGACGGACCCGCCACCAGTCCCCCCAACCACCGCGGCCGCTCCTTCTCTATCCACCCGTACACATACTCCTCCCGCTCCCGGTTGAAGCCCTGCAAGGACAGCCACATTTTCGCCCGCGTCCGCCGCGCCAGATCCTCCAGCAACGGCATCACCAGCTCCGGCGCGTTATGCCCCGGGTCTCCCCCCGGCACAAACACCCCGTCCAGCCGCGCACTGTCCGCCACCATACCCTCAAACTGCCGCAAAAAAGCCGCCCGCTTTACCCCGTCCGTCAGGTCAAAATCCGCCGGCAGCCACACCCAATACTCAATGTCGTACTTCGCCGCCATCCGGCTCATCGCCCGGTGCATCTCCGCCCGTGTCACCTTCATCAGCGGCGCCGGCTTCTCGTCCTGAAACGGTATGTTCTCCACCGCGTTGGCCCCGAACAACACCAGCTCCCGCACATACTGGTCCATCTGCGCCACATCCCAGGCGTCATAACTGTTCGCCGTCGCCCGGTAGCCCAGTTGATGCCCCCGCAGGGCAAACTCCGGCTTGCTGCGCTCTCCCGTGTTTTCCGTAATTTGCAGCGTTCCCGGGCCCCATTCCACCCGCCGCAGAAACGAACCCAATCCGTACAGCAAACCCCGCCGCGACCCGCCCACAATTCGAACCCAATTCCCGCCCGTCGTCCATTCATACTCCTCGGCGGCCAACTGCCGGTCCACCCCCAGCCGGATTTCTGGCCCTCCCACCGCCGAACGGAACGAACCCGATCGCCGCGTCAACTCCTCCCGCAGCACCGTCGCCGCCACCTCCTCGCCCCCGTCCACAATCCGCGCCTCGCGCAGATCCAAACCCCACCCGCACACCGTCCACAGCAGCAACAGATAACGCATGCTTGCCAATCTACAACAATTTGCTATACTCAAAATTTCGGAATCCCTCCGTCTGGGAGGCCGCGGGCAGCAGTCAGGTCCAACGCCGTTTGAACCATTCAGAGCATCCCCTTTTCGGTGAGGCCCTCGCTCACCACCTCAATGCAGTACCAGTAGTAAACCGTTCGATTCACACGATCATGGCTCAAAAACAGGGAAAAAAATACTTGGCCGCCGCCAAGCAGGTCGAAGCGCGGGTTTACCCCGTCGCCGAAGCCGTTGGCCTCGCCCAGAAGATCAAATTCTCCAAATTCAACGAAACCGTTGAAATTCACATGCGCCTTGGTGTGGACCCCAAGCACGCTGACCAAATGGTCCGCGGCACGGTCGTCCTCCCCAACGGCCTCGGGAAATCCAAAAAGGTTCTCGTCATTGCCTCCGGTGAGAAGGTCCGGGAAGCGGAAGCCGCCGGCGCCGACTTCTTCGGTGGCGATGAGATTATCGAAAAGATCATCAAAGAGAACTGGCTCGACTATGACGCGGTGATCGCCACCCCCGACATGATGCGCTCCATGGCGCGTCTCGGTAAGGTGCTCGGTCCTCGCGGCTTAATGCCGAACCCCAAAACGGGTACGGTCACCACCGACGTCGCTACCGCCATCAATGAGGTCAAGGCCGGTAAAGTGGAATTCCGTGTCGACAAGACCGGCGTCATCCACGCCCCCATCGGCAAAATCGAGTTCACGCACGACAAACTCGTCGAGAACGCCGAAAGCCTCATCAATGCCGTGTTGCGCGCCAAACCGGCTGCCGCCAAGGGCAAGTATGTCCGCAGCGCCACGCTCTGCTCCACCATGGGCCCCGGCATCGCCATCGATGTCTCCGATGGTGGCGCCAAGCTCACGGCCGCCAGTTAAGGAACTCTCAACATGAAGAACAAAGCTGACAAACAGAAAGACTTCGAGGCCATCAAAAAGGCCCTCCTCGAGTCTCCCAACGTCTTCGTCACCGGCTTTGAAAAGCTCACCGTCGCGCAGGATTACGAATTGCGCAAGACGGTCCGCGCCGCCGGTGGCCGCTATAAGGTTGTGAAGAATACGCTGGCCGAAAAAGCCGGCGCCGGCCATGCCATTGAGTCCGCCGTCTCCGGCCTCAAGGGTATGAATTCCATCGCCTACACCGATGGTGACCCGGTCGCCCTGGCCAAGGCCCTCGTCGCCTATGCCAAGGCTAACCCCACCTTCACTTTCAAGGCCGGTTTTGTCGAAGGCCGCGTTGTCGAAGTCAAGTCCATCAACGACCTCGCCAGCCTCCCTTCCAAGGAAGAAATCTTCGCCAAACTGCTTTATGTCATCAACGCGCCGGCCCAACAGCTGGTCACCGCTATGAATGGTGTCGGTCGCAACCTCGCCGTGGTCGTCGACCAGGGCGTCAAAGAAAACAAGTTCAATCAGTAAAGTTCAATTAATCGGAGTAGATCACAATGGCTGACATCAACGCTATCGCGGAACAAATCCAGGGCCTCACCCTTCTTGAGGCCTCCCAACTCGTCAAGTTGCTCGAAGAAAAGCTCGGCGTCTCGGCTGCTGCCGCTGCCGTCGCTGTGGCCGCACCCGCCGCTGGCGGCGCCGCCGCCCCGGCCGCTGAAGAGAAGACGGAATTCACCGTCGTTCTCACCGCTGCCGGCGCCAACAAGATCAACGTCATCAAGGTCGTGCGCGAAATCACTTCGCTCGGCCTGAAGGAAGCCAAAGACCTCGTCGATGGCGCTCCCAAGACGGTGAAGGAAGGCGTCACCAAGGACGAAGCCGAAGCCATGAAGAAGAAGTTCACCGAAGCCGGCGCTTCCGTCGAAGTGAAGTAGTCTCAGCGAAGTAACTTCTTTCTTTCAACAGAACGAACCCAACCACGGCTCCCCGCTCGCGGGGAGCCGTTCTATTTCACCCCCCGCGTATGCACTGGCTCGGCATACAGCAGATCCCCCGTCACCCCGTCATAATACTGTACAACTATGTGCGGTTTCTCGTAGGCCACCCACCGCAGCCGCCCCTCGGGGCTGTAGTTCTGGAACACGTTGTTGATCTGCGCCACCGCATAGATCGGCCGCCAGCGCAGCCGCGCCGGCACGTCATTCCGGACAAAGCTGGACCACCGGATCTCGCACTTCCGCCCCCGCGAATCAAAGGTCCCGTTCGTCGGCCGGCTCCCTTCGGAAATCAATGGATGGTTCTGCGAGTTATGCGGCCCCGCCGCAAACTCCCACACCCGCTCGGTCACCTTCACCGCCCAGGAGTTGTGCAGGTCCCCGGTCATCACCAGCACCGGCTTGTCCAGCTTCTCCCAGAACTCAATCAGCTCCTCCCGCTCGGCCAGAAACGCCGTCCAGGCATCGTCCTTGCCCGCAATCGGGTCATTCGAATTGGGCGCCCCCACATGCGGCACCATCAGGTTCACGCTCGACGCCAGAAAGAACATGTCCGCGTCACTGGCCGCCATGCTCTCCTTCAGCCACCTGTGTTGCGCCGCCCCCAGCATCAGTGGGCCCGGCCGCCGCGGGTCCGCCATGTCGTGCATATCACGCATGCCCCGCGTATCGAGCAGGTACACCTCCACGTTCCCCACGCGGAACTTGCCGTAGTTATGCCGCCCAATCGAGTAACTTGCCCGCCCCTTCCGGGCAAAGCCCGGCTTCACCCGCAACCGGTGCCGGTCCAGCACCGCCGCGATCTCATACACGCCCGCATTCGGGTCTCCCGGCGGCGCATTCTTGCCCGGCGGCACCCCCGCCCGCTGCCCGCCCCAGTGCACGTGCAGGTTCGTCATCTCGGCCCGGTTCAGCTTCGTGAAGTCGGCCTCGCGGTCCGTCAGAATCTCCCCATCGAGCTCGGCTTCACTGAGCCAGATACCCTGCCGGGTCGCCGTCGGGTTAGTGCCCGCAATGTAGTGATACCAGCCCGTCAGCGCAATGTCCCGGAACACCGCTTCCTGCGTCTTCACCCCGGCTGACCCGGTCCCGTAGACATCGTTCAGGATCTCGTGATCATCTGGCGTGAAGTAGCCCGGCACATCCCGGTGCCAGCGCGCCATCGTCTTGCCGCGCTCCAGATACAGCTTGAAGTTCTCCCACACCCCCGTAATGCTTGGCGCCAGCTTCACCAGCCGGGGCAGGGCACTCACCCCCGTCTGCTTCTGCCACTCCTCCACCGGATAGTCCCGCTTCTCCTCATAGATCCAGTCCCCGTTCATGATCTGGAAGAGCACCTTGCGCCCGTGCTGCTCATGCATGGTCTTGTAAGCCGGCAGCGTGCGGCCCAACTCGCCTCCCACCTTCTGGTCTGCGCAGGAGCCGAACTGGAAGCTGAAGTTGAACAGGCCCCGCGGGTTGGTCTCCGGGTCTCGATAAGCTTCCGGGCTCGGCAGCGTCTGGAAGGTCCCTTCCTCGGCCTTGCCTTCCACCATGTAGTAGTAGCGCGTGCCGGGCGCCAGTCCCCCCAGCCGCATCCACGCCGAGCAATCCTCACCGGCGCGTGTCGGTGCGGGTGCTGACACCTGCGTGTACTCTCCCGGCCGTGTCCCGTACCGCACCCGGAATTCCGCCGGCCGCGCTGTCCGCGCCCATACCCAAACCTCATTCATCCCCACGTGCCCCAGAAAGGGGCCGTGGGTGATGGGGGCCACGCCCCCGGTCTGCAACGCCAGCGCCGCCTGCGCCAATTCCCGCCGGTTCAGTTTCATGCTGCCTCGCTCTTTAGAAATAAGACCACATCGGCTTCTTCTCGGTGTCCTTCTTGGGGTCCGAATACCACTTCAGAAAGGCGTTCACTGCCGAAGCCACCGCGCCACTCTGATTCGCATAGGCGGTCGGCACGCCCACGGGCGACATCATCTGGAACATGCCCAGAAACATCTGGTAGATGACATCCTTGCTCACCTGCTCCAACCTTGCCTTGGCCGTCGGCGGACACATGCCCCGCCGCACAATGTACTCGCGATAGTCCTTGATCGCCGTGGCGCTCGACGTCACCAGCATTTCCACACCCACCCGGTTGCCCTTCATCCGTTGCTCCCAGTAAGCCCGGTCTGACGGCAACAGCGCCAACACTTGCAGCCGGTCTCGCGGTTGCGCCGCACACTTCATCCGCGCGTCCCCACACTTCCACCCGAATACGACTCCATACTTGCCCCGCAGGAAGTAGGGCGGGGCAAACTCCTTGCCCTCCGCTTCTCCCTCGTAGGGCGGAATCTTGGCCCACTCCACCAACTCATCACCCCACGCCCGCCGGATCTTCTCCTCCTCCTCCGGGTGGATCGTCCAGTTCTTCACCTTCTGCTTGGCCGGGAACTTCTCCTCCGCCATGTTCTTCAGAAACTGTATGAACTCTTCAAGGGTCAACTGCGGGTTGATCAAGGATTCATACATCTTCAACAGCGTGGGCCCGCCTGGGTCCACGCGGCAATCCGGGTTCTTCCGTCCCAGATACAGAAACTGAAACGCCCCAATCGCCCGCTTCGTTTTCTCTCCGCACTTCCCATCCACCGCCAGAAAGTCGATATTCGGCAGCAAACCTCTGTAAATCCAGTGATTCAGGCGCGCCTGCACCGTCATCACATCCTCGGAATGGTTGGGCGCATTCTTCCCCACGGCGCCCTTCAACTTGATGTATTGTCCTGCTGACATGAGTCCTCACTAACTGAGGGCCTGTTTCACCACCTTGCCATGTACATCAGTCAGACGGAAGTGCCGGCCCTGAAACTTGTAAGTCAATCGGGTATGGTCCACACCCAGACAGTGCAGCAATGTTGCCTGTATGTCGTGTATGTGCACCGGGTCACGCACAATGTTGTAGCTGTAGTCGTCGGTCTCGCCGATCGTCGTCCCGCCCTGAATACCGCCTCCCGCCATCCACATGGCGAAGCAGCGCGGGTGATGATCGCGGCCGTAGTTCGTCTCGGTCAAACGTCCCTGGCAGTACACCGTGCGGCCAAACTCGCCGCCCCAAACCACCAGCGTGTCCTTCAGCAAGCCGCGCTGCTTCAGGTCCATTACCAGTGCGGCTGAAGCCTGATCCGTGGCCTGGCATTGCAGCCGCAGGTCCCGCGGCAGATCGTTGTGCTGATCCCACCCGCGGTTATAGAGCTGAACAAACCGCACGCCCCGTTCCACCAGCCGCCGCGCCAGCAGGCACTGCTGGGCAAAACTGCCCGGCCGCCGCGCATCCGGCCCGTACAGGGCCATTGTCTCCTCGCTTTCCTTGGACAAGTCCATGAGTTCTGGCACCGAAGTTTGCATCTTGAATGCCATCTCATATTGAGCGACGCGAGTTTCAATTTCTGGGTCAAAAATGGTCTTCGCCCGTGCCTGATTCAGTTGCCGCGACAGATCCAGTATCTGCTTCCGCCCCTCACGCGGCATCCCTTCCGGGTCGTTCAGAAACAGCACCGGGTCCGCTCCCGCGCGGAACTTCACGCCCTGGTAGCTCGACGGCAGAAAGCCTGAAGACCACAAGCGGCTGAAGAGCGGCTGGTCCGTGTTGATGGCCGCCTTCTGGCTGATCATCACCACAAAGCCCGGCAGGTCCTTGTTCTCACTCCCCAGCCCGTAGCTCACCCACGAGCCGATCGACGGCCGCCCCGGCTGCTGAAAGCCGGTCTGGATGAAGGTGATCGCCGGGTCATGGTTGATCGCCTCGGTGTGCACGCTGCGGATCAGGCAGATGTCATCGGCAATCTTGTGGTGCCACGGAATCAGCTCGCTCAGCTCCATCCCGCTCTGGCCCACCTTCTGGAAGTTGAACAGGCTGCTGGCCACCGGCAGCGTCGATTGCCCTGAGGTCATGCCCGTGATGCGCTGGCCCATGCGGATCGAGCCCGGCAGGTCCTGCCCCTGATACTTCTTCAATTGCGGCTTCGGGTCAAAGAGGTCAATCTGCGACGGCCCGCCGGACATGTGCAGAAAGATCACGCTCTTGGCCTTGGGCGGAAAGTGCGGCGCCGTGGGGCGGTCTTCGCTCGCCAGCGCCGCGAAAGCCGTGGCGCCAAAACCCGTCAGAAAGGCTCGCCGGTGTAAGTGGGTCATCTGCATCTACTCCTTCGTCACTACCTCATCGAGATTCAACACCGCCGAGGCCACGCCCATCCACGCAGCCAGTTCCACCGGGTCTTTCGCCTTCACGGGCGACTCACCCACCCGCACCAGCTTCGCCGCCCCTTCCGGGTCCGCGCGATAGGTGCTTTCCATCTGCTTCAGCGCTGCCTCGAGCGTCTTCACTTCCAAGGCATTCGGCACGCGTGCCGTGGCCAGCCGGAACAGATGCCGCAAGCGCTTGTCCGCGCTGCTCTGCTCCACCAGCGTGCGCTCGGCCAGCTTGCGCGCCGCCTCCAGAAACGTCGTATCGTTCCACAGCGCCAGCGCCTGCAGCGGCGTATTGGTCACCGCCCGCCGGGCCACACACTTCTCGCGGTCGGGGGCATCAAAGATGGCCAGCGTCGCCGGGGGCAGCGTCCGCTTCCAGAAGTTGTACATGCCGCGCCGGTACAGGTCCGGCCCGTGCGACTGCACATAGCGCTGCGCCGAAAACTGCGCCCCATACGCCACCTCTTCCCACAAGCCCGGCGGCTGGTAGGGCGACACGCTGCGTCCGCCAATCGTGGGGTTCAACAAGCCTGCCACGGCCAGCGCGTTATCCCGCACCAGTTCCGCCGGCAAGCGGAAGCGCGACATCCGCGCCAGCAGTCGGTTCTCCGGGTCGCGCTCAATCAACTGCGGCGAGCCCGCCGAGCTCTGCCGGTACACCGCGCTCATCACAATCTGCTTCTGCAGCCGCTTCAGATCCCAACCACTCTTCACAAAATCCACGGCCAGATAGTCCAGCAACTCCGCGTGGCTCGGCAACTCACCCTGGCTGCCAAAGTCCTCCACCGTCTTCACCAGGCCCGTGCCAAAGAACTGCGCCCACAGCCGGTTCACCGCCACCCGTGCCATCAGCGGGTGTTCCGGGCTGGTCAACCACTGCGCCAGCCCCAACCGGTTGCGCGGCAGGCTGGCCGGCATCGGTGGCAGAAAGCCCGGCGTCGCCGCCTCCACCTTCTCGCCCAACTGGTCATACTGGCCGCGCTTCAGGATGTGCGTCTGCCGCGGCTCGGCCCGCTCGGCCATCACCATGACGGTGGGGATTTCTTCGGTCAACTGTTTGCGCTCGGCCCGTGCGTGCTTGAGCCGCCCATAACGCTGCTGCGTTTCGGCCGGGGCGTCGTAAGTCAGATAGTAGTCGCGCAGCAGTTCGACGTGCGCCTTTTCCCGCTTGATGCCCGGATGAAAGAGCAGATACCGCACCGGCTCTTCCACGGCCAGTTGCCGCGCTTCGCTCGTTTCCAGCACCCGGTTGTAGATGCGCCAGTCATCAAGCGAACCAATCATCTCCCGGAACAGGAATGGCGCCGGGTTGTCGAACTGCACAGCGGCCTGCGCGCCTTCCGACCGCAATTCGCGCGGCTGGCCGTTCACCAGCAGCGTGAAGCGCCCACCGCCCAGATGGTTCAGCGTAAAGTGCGTGAACTCGTTGTACGGGAAAGGCTCCGGCGCAATGTAGGAAATCGTCTTGCCCCCCGCGCCACTCACCTTCACCAGCAGGTGCGCCCCGCGCCGCAGGTCGCCGATGGAAAACACCTCATCGTTACCCACCTCCAGCCCCACTCCGTTCTGCTTCTTGCTGAAGATCGTCATCGGCTCCAGCTTGTTGCCCCCGCGGAACCAGAACGCCAGGCTGAAGGCCTTGTCCTCATTGAGCCCCTCAGGCTCAGGCACCTCAATGCGCGCCGGCGCATCCAGCAAGGCCGATTGCCCAACCGGCCCAGGGTTCGGCACCGGTGGCTGGCCCAGAAAGCGGCCGTGCCGGTAAGTGCCCGTCGCCTCATTGAAGTTGCCTTCGAGTTCATAGTGCGCCAGCAAACCCTGCCGCGCCGGGGCCTTCATCTGTGGCAACTTGTCGCGCTCCCACGCCTCCAATGTCACCGCCGATAGTTGCTTCTCCAGTTGCTCAATCTCCCCGTCCAGGCGCTTCTCCCGCTCGGCCTGCGTCTCGGTGCTGAGCTTCAGCATGGGCGCGGCGTTGCCCTTCTGCCCATCCAGCCCCTTTTCGTCGATGTTGTGGAAGAAGGCGTACATGCGGTAGAAATCGCGTTGCGAGATAGGGTCGTACTTGTGGTCGTGGCAGCGGGCGCAGCCCACCGTCAAGCCCAGAAATGCGGTGCTCGTTGTCTCGACGCGGTCAATCACATACTCGGCCAGATACTCATCGGCAATCGCCCCGCCCTCGTAGTTGATGACGTGGTTGCGGTTAAAGCCCGAGGCCAGCTTCTGTTCCCGCGTGGCGTTGGGCAGCAGGTCCCCCGCCAGTTGCCACACCGCGAACTGGTTATAGGGCAGGTTGCGGTTGAAAGCGCTGATCAGCCAGTCGCGCCAAGGCCACATGTCGCGATGCGAATCAATGTGGTAGCCGTGCGTGTCCGCGTAGCGGGCAATGTCGAGCCAGTGCAGGGCCATCTTCTCACCGTAGTGCGGGCTCGCCAGCAAACGGTCCACCTGCTTTTCATATGCCTGCGGGCTCTTGTCGGCCAGGAAGGTATCGAGTTCGGCAATGCTTGGCGGCAGACCCGTCAGGTCCAGACTCAGCCGCCGCAGCAGCGTCGGCTTGTCGGCCTCGGCGCTGGGCGCGAGGCCCTCTTTCTCCAGCCGCGCCAGTACAAACTGGTCCACCGCCGTCCGTGGCCACTGCCGGAGCTTCACGGCCGGTGGCGTCTGCGCCTTGGGCGGCACATAGGCCCAGTGTTCCTGCCACGGCGCACCCTCTTCCACCCAGCGCTTCAGCGTCGCAATCTGCGCCTCACTCAACTGCACCTTGGCCTGCGGCGGCGGCATGCGGCGCGCGGGCCGTGTTTCGCTCACCCTTGCGAGTATGGCTTGCGTCTTGGCCAGCGCCGATGCCCGATCATCCAGCCGCAGGCCCGCCATGCGTGTGCTCTCATCCGGCCCGTGGCATTGAAAGCAGGCGTCCGACAGGATGGGCCGCACTTCCCGCAGAAAATCCACCGCCCCCAACGGCAGCGCCAGTAACAAGAGGAAAATGCGCATAGAACCTCACCATGAAACTATCACAGCGCTTCTGCGTACTATTGCTTATGCAATCCTTTCTTCTGCTGGCCGCCCTGGGCCTGGCGCAGGATCTCACCCAATGGGAAGCTCATGGCGTAAAGTTGGGCCGCACGGAGTATCGTGGAAAGCCTGCCTTGCAAGTCCTCGCCCTGCCGGGAATCCCCAACGGCGAAAGCTATGCCGTGCTGCGGGGCAGCGACTTTGGTGACGGCGTAATCGAAGTGGAACTGGCTGGCTTGCCCGGGGCGGGCGCCAGCGCCACGGCGCGCGGCTTCGTCGGCCTGGCTTTCCGCCTGGCGGATGGCCGCTTCGAGTACATCTATCTCCGACCCACAAACGGCCGCGCCGAAGATCAGGTCCGCCGCAATCACTCCACGCAATACAGCTCTCACCCCGACTATGACTTTGCGCGGCTGCGCCGGGAAGAGCCAGAAAAATACGAAAGCTATGTCGACCTCGAACCGGGCGCCTGGACGCGCGTAAAGATTGAAGTGAAGGGCGATCAGGCCAGGCTATACGTGCACGGCGCGGCCCAGCCCTGCCTGATCGTGAACGGCCTCAAACTGGGCGCCCGCCGTGGGGCCGTTGCCCTCTGGGTCGGACCCGGAACCGAGGCTTACTTTACCAACCTTCAGGTCAGAAGCGGTAACTGAGGTTCAGATAGGCGTTGAAGCCCGGCGAATCAATACCAGAACCGTGCAGCCGGTAGTTCTGGTCGAGCAGGTTCTCCAAGGCCCCCATCAACCGCCAGCGGTCGGTCAACGCATAGCCGCTGCGGAAGGAGAGCGTCGCCCACGGTATGGTCGACAGATACAGCGGCACGCGCACTCCATCGGCCACCCCTGGCAGCACGCGGTTCTGTATCTGGAGCAGCGTCTCGTTCGTGGGCCGGAAGGTGCGGCTCACGGGGTCAATAAACTGCGAAGCCATGGTCGAGTTGAAGAATGAGGCGATGTCCTGCCGGCGGCGCGAAGCGCCAATGCGCTCATCGTCAATGTCCCCGCCAGACAGGCGCGACTGCCGCCCCTGGGCAGCCAGCGTCACTTCCATCCACGGCCGGCGTCCGCTGGGCGTATGCCGCACTGTCACGGCGCCCATCTGCGGCGGCAGGCGGCGTATGTTGCGGTTGGGGTTGAGGTCGCGCCCGACGATGTAGCTGTAATTGCCATCGATGCTCAGACGGCTCGTCAGGCGGTAGAGCAATTGACCCTCCAGCCCGTAGTAACGCGACGCTCCGTCATTGACGAAGGCCTTGACGGCGCGCGGGTCCACGTTGGTGGCGACGGTCACCACGCCCTGCTGACGCTGCGCGGCCGTCGGCGGAATCACCGTCACGGGTAGCCCCGCGAGGCTTGTCGGCGGGTTGGTGGCCGGAAAGAGCAGCGTGCGGCGTACGATCGGGTCCGTCAGATCAGCATGAAAGCCTTGCAGGCGCGATTCCAGCTTGCGGCTGCGCAGCGTCAAGCCGAACTCGTAGTTCATCAGGCTTTCCGCTTGCAGCGCCCGCAGCCGCTCATTCTTCGACAGCGCGTTTTCCCCCGCGCTGGTGGCCAGCAAAGCTCCGGCGGGAATGGCTTCCGAGGCGGGAATCTCATAGCCAAGATCGTTCAGCCCCAGTGCGCCGAGGTCGTTCAGATTCGGCGCGCGAAAGCCCCGGCTGGCTACTGCATGTAGCCCCAGCCAGCTCGTGGCATCCACGCGCAGCGAGGCGTTGTAGGTCGTATCGCGAAACCAGAGCGTGTTGGTGCGGTCGGCAAAGCGCACTGCCGTGTGGCGCAAGCCACCCGCCACCCGCAGCCGGCGGTGCAACTGCCAGGATGCCTGCGTGAAGAAACCCAGATTGCCATAACGCGAACCATCCGGATACAGCGCTCGCGGCCGTGTCGTGGCCCCGGTCACCGGGTTGAAGACGTCGCGTGTGGAGGCGATGTACTCGTCGTAGAAGTCGCCTCCAAAGCTCAACTGCCCGCGCGTGCCCAGATGCCGCGTGCCCTGTGCCGTGTAGCCATAAACGTTTACCCGGGCGAGATCATTCGTGATGGGGTCCCGGTCCAGCAGGTTCTGCCGGCGCGTCCCGTCGGTTTGCTGGTTGAAGGAAAAGGTGGTGCTCAGCGAATCAAGCCAGCCCTTGTCGAGCAACTCGTAGCGGCCATAGAACCAGTTCAGCACCTGCGGCGAGAAATCGGATATCTGCCGCCCCAGGCCGCCATTGAGGTCCTTGTAATTGCGGCTGTTGAACTGCTCACCCCGCTGGTAGTTCAGCGTTACCAACTGGTTGTCGCGTGGCCGCAGAGCCAGCTTGGTTTCAAATCCGTATTGCTGAAAGCCTGTGTCCTGCTGCCGTGAGCCGATCAGGTCCCGCGCCGCCGCCGGGCTCAGGCCGAAGAAGCGGGTGTAAACGTTCCGCTCATCGAGGCCCCGGCCGGCGCGCAGATCATTGTGGGCCCGCCCGGATGCCCCGACCAGCCAGAAGATACGTTCGCTGCCGGTGGACACGCGGGCCGCGGCCATACCGCTCAGGTCAGCGGTGGCGCCGCCGAAGGAAAGCATGGCGTGCGTCTGCCCGAAGCGGGGAGCTTCGCTGGTCACCTGGATGGACCCGCCCAGCGAGTCGCTGCCGTACTGCACACCCGTGGGCCCCAGAATGGCTTCAACCCGCTGCGCCTGCGAAGGTTCCACAAAAGCGAGGTATTGGTTGGGGCCTGAGCGAAAAGTGGAGTTATTGAAGCGTATGCCGTCCATCAGATTGAGCACCTGATAGCCCGTCAGCCCGCGCAGGAAGGGCGACACCTGCGCCGTGCCCGTTTGCTGCACCAGTATGCCGGGAAGGTTCTCGAGTATGTTGCCGACCGTGATCAGGTGCCGCTTTTCGATCTCTTCCCGGTCTAGCACCGCTGTTACGTGGGGGCTCGTTGCAGCTTCTTCGACGCCGCCGCGCGTGGCCGTGACAGATACCTGCGTGTGGACAGCGGCGGCTTCCATCTTGAGCTCCAGTGGCTGGGTCAGGTCCTGTACCAACTCACGGCTGGTGAAGCCTGCCTTGCTGAGGCGCACCTGCACGTTGCCTGTCCGGCTCGCCGGCCATTCGAAGCGGCCTTCGGCGTTGGTTTCACCGGCAAACAGGATCTGCCCCGAGGAAGCGTAGATCTCTACCCGCACGCCGGGCAATGGCTTGCCGTCCGGGCCGTTGACGATGCCAGGAATAGCTCCTTGGAGAGCGAATGAAAGAAGAAGGAAAATGCAAGCGAGCTTCATCTGGAACCCTGACAGGCTAACACTAAAGCTGTTGCAATTGAGTGAACGGAAGGATGGTGAGTCGGGTGGGATTCGAACCCACGACCACCGCATTAAAAGTGCGATGCTCTACCAACTGAGCTACCGACTCCCGACAATAGTAGTATAGCAAGACAGTGATGAAAGTCGGACTGATTGGCACCGGAGCCATTGCGCACAAGCACGCGCAGGCCTACCACAACATTGGCTACCAGATCGTAGCAGTAAACAACAAGACGGAAGAGCGCGGCCGCGCCTTTGCCGAGAAATGGGGCGGCACTTTCTACCCTGACTGGCGCGACGTTTGCACTCATCCGGAAGTGGATTTCATTGACCTTTGCACCTTTCCCGATGTGCGCTTCGAACCGCTCAAGGTGGCCGCCGACGCCGGCAAGCACGTGCAGGTGCAGAAGCCTATCGCCATTGATACCGCCACGGCGCAGGCCATGGTGGACTACGCCAAGGCCAGGAATGTGCGCCTTGGCGTGGTGAGCCAGGGACGGTTCAACGACGCCATGCTCTTCCTCAAGAAGGCGATCGACGCGGGCCGCCTGGGCAAGATCTTCCAGGCCGACGCCTACGTGAAGTGGTGGCGCAGCGAGGAATACTATTCGCGGCCCATCAAGGGTTCCTGGGCTGTGGAGGGCGGCGGCTCACTGATCAACCAGGGCATCCATCAGGTGGACTGGCTGCTCTACCTCATTGGCGACGTCCAGCAGATCTTCGCCCAGTGGCATCTCGGCGTGCGTCACAAGATCGAGAGCGACGACGTACTGAGCGCTCTGCTGCGCTACCAGAACGGGGCAACGGGCGTGATTCAAACCTCCACGGCCATGTGGCCGGGCTTCAACGAGCGCATCGAAATCCACGGCACCAAGGGCAGCGTGGTGGTGACGGGCGACCGCATCACGCGCTGGGAAGTGCCGGAAGACGAGGGCGACCCCGCGCCCGTGGCCGCAGACGTTTCCAGCGGATCCAGCGACCCGATGGCTATTTCGCTCGCGCCCTTTGAGCGCACCTTCCTCGACTTTGGCGACGCCATCCGCACTGGGCGCGACCCGCTGATCAGCGGCGTGGAAGGCTTGCGTGCGCTGAGTCTGGTGGAGGCCGCCTACACCAGTGCGCGTGAGAATCGCGTGGTGCAGTTGGGGAGCCCGCGTGGATAACTGGTGGCGCCTGCGGGTGCCGGCGTCGAGCGCCAATCTGGGCCCTGGCTTTGACGCGCTGGGCCTGGCCTTAAGTCCGTATCTGATGTGCCGCTTTCGCCGTTCGGCGCAACTGGTGATCCGGGCCACGGGGCGCGATGCGGAACTGATCTCCACTGGCCCCGACAACCTCATCTGGCAGACGGCGCTCACCGTAGCGGAACACACCGGTGAAACCATGCCGCCAGTGGAACTCGAAATCGACAACGAGATTCCGCTTGGTAAGGGCCTGGGTTCCAGCGCCGCTGCGCTGACAGCCGGTGTAGTGCTGGCCGATGCCATGCTGGGGCTGAAATGGAAGACCCACCGCATCCTCGATGAAGCCGCGCGCATCGAAGGCCACCCGGACAATGTCGCCGCCTGCGTGCTGGGTTCGATTGTGGCCAGCGCCATTGATTCCAGTGGTATGACTCGCGCCGTGCGCCTCGAATTGCCGCCCAGCTTTGAGGTGGCGGTTGTTGTGCCTCATTTTCCCTTGCCGACTTCGCAGGCGCGGGCAGCCCTGCCGGATGGATATTCCAAGGCTGATGCCGTGTTCAATGTGCAGCGTTCGGCATTGCTGATTGCCGCGCTCGCCACCGGGACGATCAACGCCTTCCCGGCCGCACTCGAAGACCGTTTGCATCAACCCTACCGCGAGCGTCTGGTGCCGGGGCTCAAAGAGATTCTGCGTCTGCGGGCGCCCGGGCTGATGGGCTGCTGCCTGAGCGGCGCCGGGCCCAGCATTCTGGTTTTCTACGAAAAGGGCCACCGCGAAGTGGTGCGCCACGTGCAGCAACTGTTTGCCGCCCATGGCCATGCCGCTGAAATACTCGATTCCGAAGTGGACCGCCAGGGCTATCGCCTGATTGAGGAGGTGTGATGCAACGCCGCAACTTTCTGGGAGCGCTGGCCGCCCCACTGGCCGCGCAAGAGCGAAATCAGCGCGTAGTGGTTTTGTTTGAAACATCCATGGGCGAAATTGAAGTGGCCTTGAGCGGCGATCGCGCGCCCGCCACGGTGGCCAACTTCCTGCGCTATCTGGACGCCGGTTACTACAACGGCGGCGTGTTTCATCGCACGGTGCGTATGGACAACCAGCCGCAAAGCCCCGTCAAGATTGAAGTGATCCAGGGCGGGCCCAACCCGGAACGCAAAGATCGCTTCGCCCCGCTGAAACTCGAACGAACCACCGTCACAGGCCTGAAGCATATGGATGGCGCCATCTCCATGGCGCGCTTTGAACCCGACTCGGCCACTGCAGACTTCTTCTTCTGCATCGGCGATCAGCCGGAACTCGACTTCGGGGGCAAGCGCAACCCGGATGGGCAGGGCTTCGCGGCATTTGGAATGGTGTTGAAGGGGCGCGAGGTGATTCGAAAAATCCAGCAGGCCCCTTACGAGGCGCAGCGGCTTACCCCGCCGGTGGTGATCCGCCGGGTGCGGCGCGTCGAGTAATCGCCTCCAGCACCTCGTCAGCTTCAAAGTCACGGCCTGCGTCGCGAAAGTAGGCTTCGAGCATCTGGTACACCTCGAGGTCGTTCGGGTCCATTCTGAGCGCCTCGTGGCACCAGTTCTGAAAGGCGCGGACCTCGTTAATGCGCAGGCTCAACTGTGCGAGCAGTTTCGCAATCGCGGCAGATTCTTCGCCATTCTCAATCGCCAGTTCGAGAGCAGCGATGGCTTCACCCACGCGGCCTGCGGCAATCAGAGGCTGAACGGACAATACATGCGGGTCAGTCATCAGTCCTTCTTCAATTCAAAGCTGCCGAGAATGCGGCGGTAGGGGTCGACGTCCCGCAGGGAATGGTTGCCAGTGAGCAGGCCGTTTTCGAGCACCGCGCGAAAGTCTTCAATGACCAGCCGCGGGTCCGTCGTGGTGAACAGCAGCGTGCCGAAATCAATGCCGCAGCGGCTGAGCGGAAGCGTGATCTCAAAGCCATTCTTCCGGTTCATCAGCGTAAGCCGGCCAGCGCAGAACTTCTCCTTGACGGTAAGTTGCAACTCCATCTCATGCTCGGCGTTATAAATGCGGGCCTTGCCTTTCCAGCGTCCCTGATAGTCTTCGGGCTTCACATTCTGTGGCGTGGGCAGCGTGCGGGCAGTGCCGTAATCCGGACGTGGCAGGTCGCGCAAGAGGCCAGCCCGCTCCTGCGTCACCGCCCAGTGGGCCGCGGTGGCCAGCACTTGCTGTGTTTCTTCCGTCAGGCGCAGAACCGGCAGGACCGCCTGCGGCCCTTCGCAGGTGCGGCCATTGAACACCTCCAGAAAGACACACGCGTTGAGATAAGTGCCGGTGGGGGAAGGATGCGTACCGTCAGCATCGAAGAGCTCAACATCCGGCGCGGTTTCGCGAACCCGCTTCCAGGCAAGCCCTACCGGCGCCAGGGTGGCCTCCAGTTGGCGCGCTGCCTCGGAATAGGCGTAGTCGAGGCCAGTCTGGAACTCGGGATACAGCTTGCGCCCCCAGGTGAGATACAGCACGGGCTTGGCGCCGCTGCGCAGGATTTCGGTTTGCCAGAAGCGGGCCCAACGCCAGAATCCAGCAGGATCATTCACGCCCCAACGCCCGTCCACGTAGTTTTGCCCCAGGGTGGATTGTTCCTGGAGCACAACATAGTCCCACCCGCCGGCGCGAAGTTCTTCAAGGCCCGAAGTGAGGCTCCAGACCTCAGCCAGATTGGCGCCGCCCCGAGTGACGCCTTTCGCCTCGATCGGGCGCCCCCCACTGGCCTTGGCCAGGGTGGCGAGCATGGCCGGCAGGTCGTTGTAGTAGGTGTAGGAATTGCCCAGGAATAAAACGCGCAGCGGCGTTTCTGTTTGGGGCGCTTCCTGTCCCGCAGCCCACAGGGCAGTGGTGGCGAGCAGTACGGCGAGACGCATAAATGCTATTTTGTCATGGCGATGAGTGCAGTTCGAATTTTTGAGTGGCCTGGAGAGGTGAGCTTCTTTGACGCGGACCCGCGGCGCGAAATGTCGCCGGTGGCGTACTGGCGGGTCCTCCAGAATGCGGCGGCGGGCCATGCGGCGGCACTGGCTGCGGCCACCGAAGACCTGCGCCGGGGCGGACAGACGTGGATGTTATCGCGTATGAAGCTCGAAGTGGACCGGGCGCTGATGTTGGGGGAAAAGTTCACCGTGGAAACATGGCCCAGCACGCGCATCAAGGGGGCGCGGGCCTACCGCGACTATGCTTTGAAGGACGCCACCGGGAAGGTTTGCGCGCGGGCCAGCAGCCTGTGGGTGATTGTGGATCTGGCGACGCGGCGCCCGGTGCGCATTCCTGACGCCATTGCCGCGCTCAGTGTGGACCCCGGCTATGACACTCCTGCTCTGAGCGATGTGCTGCCCGCGCCGGAGGGCGGCGAAGCGGTGGAATTCCGCGCCTGCTGGAGCGATGCCGATCAGAACGAGCACGCCAACAATGCGGCGATGCTGCGCTGGGCAGTGGATGCGCTGCCCTTGCCGTTTCTGGAACAGCGCCGCTTGTCTGCCGTGGAGGTGCACTATCTGGCCGAAGTGGCTATTGGGGACTGCGTCCGCGTGGTGTCCCAAGGGGAAGCCGAGGTGCGGCAGGAAATCCGCCGTGGGGAAACGCCGGTTGCCCGGTTGTTGAGCCGGTGGAGTTAGCGGCGTCTAGCCTTCCAGTTCTTCCAGATCGGCGAGGTCTTTCATTCTTCCACTGGAACGCTTGTTGTTTTTCAAGTCCTCCAGACTGATTGTTGGTATGGTCAATTCGCCGATATCGACCAGAATCTGCCGCGCATAGCAATCCTCAAAGTCAACGCCAGAAATCGAAGTAAGCAACTCAATTCGCAGGGGCGGTACCCCCATCCTGAGTATCTGATTTTCTTGCATTAATGCTTCAATCACTTCTTCCCCTATCGAAAGTCCAAACTCGCGTAGCGCTTGGCCAGCGCGCTCGGCATTGATTCTATCTCTCGCTACCCACACATCCAGATCATTCGTCGCCCGCACATAACCATGTGCTGCCAGTGCATACCCACCGATCAACAAGTACTTAACGCGGCAGGAATTCAGCAATTTCAAGAACTCGCTGAATTCTCTCGTTAAGCTTAGCTTTCCCATAACAGTTCCTGCGCGCCAATTCTAATGCCGCAATGCGTTCCTCCGTCGGACGGCTCAGCCAGTAGGCGCGATCACTCTGGCGATCGCTGAGTTGCTTGATTTCAATGCCGCCGTTGGCATTTGGAGCCAACTCAAGGATCTCCTTGCTCTTCATAGCTCTAGTTTATGCCCCTTAGATTACTCAAATCCCGCGGCGGTCGCCCCAGAGCAGCACATGAAGGCGTGGTGAGTAGCGGTAGCCATGTTGCTTGCAGGCCTCAGCCAGCCACAGTGAACGCTCATGCAACTCATCGGGATTGCGTCCCTCGGGCATCAGCAAAATCTTTTCCGGCGGGGCCACAACCTCTGTGGCCCAAGCCTCGATCTCAGCCAGATCCGCAGGTTGCGTCACCACAAACTTCAACTGGTAGTCACACAGGCCCATTAACTGGCGGACGGCTTCGGGCTGGCGCCGCAGCTTCTCATGCTGGATGGACCAATAGGCATCCGCCACCGGCGTGGAATTAGCCAGCTTGGGCGAGATGCTCATCAGGTCGCAGGCGATGTCACGATACACCGTGCCCGCGGTCTCAATCGTGATGTGCAGACCGCGCTCACGAAATGCGGCACAGAGCGGCACTGCAGCGGGAAAGAGCATGGGCTCACCGCCGGTCAGCACCACGTGCCGTGCCGGGTATCGTGCGACGGCAGCCAGAATCTCATCCTCGGTCATCTCACTGCCTTCGGGTTGCCACGAAGTGTACGGCGTGTCACACCAGACGCAGCGCAGATTGCACCCCGAAGTGCGGACGAAAACACTCGGTACACCGAGTAGGGTACCCTCGCCCTGCAGGGAGTAAAAGATCTCACTAATCTTCATGGGGCGGGTAGGGGAGCGGGTCAGTCAGTCCTGCTTCGTCGAAGCCTTTCAGGCGCAGCAGGCAGGCATCGCAAGCACCACAGGGACGCCCTTGCTCGTCCGGGTCGTAACAAGTGGAGGTAAGCGCGAAATCAACGCCGAGTTCATGGCCCAGGCGCGTAATGCCAGCCTTGGTCAGGGCGATGAGCGGCGTGTGAATGCGCAAATTCTGTGTGCCCTCTACTCCCGCCCGCGTAGCGAGGTTGGCCAGGCGCGTAAAGGCTTCAATGAACTCAGGCCGGCAATCGGGGTAGCCCGAGTAATCGACGGCATTGACGCCAATCACGATATCTTCCGCGCCCAGCACTTCAGCCCAGGCCAGCGCAAAGGAAAGAAAGATGGTGTTGCGCGCGGGCACGTAGGTAATGGGAATGCCAATGCTCATCGCCGCGGTATCACGGCCCTTGGGCACGGCGATGTCACTGGTGAGCGCCGAGCCACCGAAGGCGCGCAGGTCAATGGGAATCACTTTGTGTTCCACGGCTCCGACTTGGGCTGCGATGCGTTGGGCTGCAGTCAGTTCAAAACGGTGACGCTGGCCATAATCGAAGCTCAGGGCATGCACGGCGAAGCCTTGCTGTTTGGCCCAGGCCAGGCAGGTGGAGGAATCCAGGCCACCGGAAAGCAGGCAGACGGCAGGTTTCATGGACGCGGGTCCTTGGGGTAGGTCAGGGTGAGGAAAAAGCCGAGGATGGGGAACACCGTCAGCGCAAGCAGTGTATTGTGCAGGCCCGCCGCATCAGAGACTTTGCCCACCAGGGGGATGAAGAGAAAGCCGGCCATGCCCCAGGCGAAACCCATCATCAGGGCTGAAACCGTGCCCGCCTGACCCGGGGCAAGCTGCTGGCCCATGACCACGTTGACGGGAATGGTGAAGAGCAGCACCAGCCCACCCAAAGCGAGGGAGGCGAGCGAGATCCAACCGGTGGTGAGGAAGAAGGTGAGCAGGAAGGGCACACTGCCAATCATCGAGACGAGAATGGTGGTGCGTCCGCCAAAGCGATTTGCCAGGTTGCCCCCAAGGAAGCCGCCCAGCGCGCCGCAGGCCAGGTAGAGGCTGAGGGCCTGACTGGCGGCGGGGATGCTGAAGCCGCGCTCGCGCGTGAGGTAAAGCGGCAAGAACTGAGTGAAGGTGATCTGCACGATGCTGCGGATGAAGACGAGGAAGTAGAGGATGGTGAGCGGCTTCCAGACGGCCTTGAGCGGCGCGGCGTCGAAGCGCTTGCGGGCGGTGGCGACGGGGTCCACGTGGGCGGGCAGATAAACCAGCAGGAGAATCGTGACGAGCACACCGGGGATTGCGCCCCACCAGGATTGCGCAAAGCCGCGGTGTTCAATCAGCGTGGCAAAGAAGGTGGGGCCAATGGCGAGACCGAGCGTGCCGCTCGAGATGAATACAGCCATCCAGAAGGGCTTGTCCCGTTCAATTCCGAAGGTGGCTCGCGCACTGGCTTGGGGGTGAAAGCTGGAAATGCCAAGGCCGCCGATTACCGTCAACAGCATCACCATGGCGTAATTCGGCGCCAAACCAATCAGCGAAATGCCGAGGCCCGCCAGAGCCGGGGCGAGAGTGGTGAACAGGGGACTGTGCAGCCGGTCGGAAAGATAGCCAAAGCCGGGTTGGGTTACCGAGTTGGCGAAAACATAAAGGCCCGCGAGAAAACCGGCCTCAGTGAGGTTGATGCCCATCTTGGTGGCCAGCAGCGGCTGGAAGGCAGCAAGGGCTGAGCTGTAGAGATCAATAAAGAAATGACCAATGCAGAGCAGGATGAGAGAAACGAATATACGGCGTTGCGCGGGGTCCACAGCAGGCTGCGGAACGGCCAGAGGATAACTGCCAGAGCTCATGTGGGGGAAACTACCAGTATAGATGGCCGTACTCATTGGAATACATCCCGTCAAAGAAGCCTTGCAGGCGGGCCGGGCGCTGGACCGCGTTTTGGTGGCGAAGGGCGCGGGCGGGCCGCGCATACAGGAAGTGGTGGACTTGTGCCGTCAGCGCAAGGTAAACGTCCGCTTTGAGCCGCGCGATGCGTTGGACCGTGCCGCCGGTGGCCCGGGAAAGCATCAGGGCGTGGTGGCCTTCGGGGCAGAGAAGCGCTACAACGAGCTCGATGAAGTGCTGGGGCAGGAACTGATTCTGGTGCTCGATGGTGTCGAAGACCCACACAACCTGGGCGCCATACTGCGCACTGCTTCCGCTGCCGGTGCCGGGGCGGTGGTGATTCCCGATCGTCGCGCTGTTGGCTTGACTGAGACGGTTGCCAAAGCGGCTGCTGGGGCGCTGGAACATGTTCCCATCGTGCGGGTGACGAATATCGCCCAAACGCTGGAGAAGTTGAAGAAGCAGGGCTACTGGATCTACGGCCTCGATGAACGCGGAGATCGTTCTTACACTGAGGCTGGCTTTGACCCCAAGACCGTGCTCGTGCTGGGCGCCGAAGGCCATGGCTTGCACGAGAACGTTCGCAAAGGTTGCGACTTTCTGCTGCGTATTCCCATGACAGGTCCGATTCCGAGCCTGAATGTGAGTGTGGCGGCAGGCATCGTAATGTTTGACTGGAAGAGACAGAGGGCTAAAACGTAAATGCGTATTCTTGTTTTTTTGCTGGTGGCGCTGAGCCTGCCGGGGCGCGACCCCGTGCGGACGCGCAAGGTGATGGTGGTGGCGCAGGAGCCGATTGCTACTGATGTGGGAGTGGAGATTCTCCGCAAAGGTGGCAATGCTTACGATGCCGCGGTGGCCGTAGGCTTTGCGCTGGCTGTAACGCATCCCACCGCGGGCAACATCGGCGGCGGTGGCTTTGCGCTCGTGCGCACGGCCCAGGGGAATTTCAACTTTATCGACTTTCGCGAAAAGGCACCCGCGGCCGCGACGCGCGACATGTACCTGGACGCGGCAGGTAACCCCACGCGCGATTCCGTCGTTGGCTGGCGGGCCAGTGGGGTGCCGGGTACGGTGCGGGGCCTGGCTGTGCTCCACCAGAAGTACGGCAAGTTGAAGTGGCGTGATGTCGTGGCGCCCAGCGTGAAGCTGGCTCAGCGTGGCTTCCCCGTGTCCTATGCTTTGGCCCGAAGCTTACGCGGCCAAGGCGCGACGCGCCTGCTGGGGCAGTTTGCGGAATCGAAGCGGCTCTACCAGAAGGGTGGCGCCTATTGGGAGGCCGGGGAAACGCTGCGGCTGCCGGAACTGGCGCGCACGCTGGACCGTATTGCGAAGCGCGGTGCGGATGAGTTCTATACGGGACTCACGGCCCGCCGCCTCGCGGCTGAGATGGCGGCCAATGGCGGCCTGATCACCGAACAGGACTTGCGCGATTACCGCGCCGTGGAGCGCCAGCCGCTCAAGGGCACTTACCGCGGGCATGAGGTGATCACCGCGCCGCCACCCAGTTCCGGCGGCATTGGCATGCTGCAGATGATGGCGATGCTTGAGCGGCTCGATTACGCCAAGGCGGGCATGGGCAGTGCGCGCCATGCGCATTTGCTGGCCGAGGTGATGCGACGTTTTTATGCGGACCGCAGCTTCTTTCTGGGGGATCCGGATTTTGTGAAGATCCCCGTGGCGAAGCTGACTTCGGCGGACTACGCCGCTAATCGCGCCGCCACGATTGACCGTGCGCGCGCCACGGCTTCCTCTTCTTTGCCGCATGGCAGCATCCCCCCCGAAGAGAGCCCGGAGACGACGCACCTCTCCATCGTCGATGAGCAGGGCAATGCGGTGTCCCTCACCTACACGCTGAATGGCGGCTACGGCAGTGGCGTCACCGTGCCGGGCCTCGGCTTCCTGATGAACAACGAAATGGACGACTTCTCTGCCAAACCCGGCGCGCCCAACATGTTCGGCGCCATTGGGGGAGAGGCCAATGCCATTGCTCCCGGCAAGCGCATGCTTTCCAGCATGACGCCCACCATAGTCACGCGCGACGGCAAACTGCGCCTCGTGATTGGCGCACCCGGGGGAACGCGCATCATCACCGGCGTCATGCAGGCGATCCTGCATGTGCTCGATTTCAACCTCAACATGCAGGACGCCATTGATGCGCCGCGGCTGCACCACCAGTGGCTGCCTGACAAGCTCTATCTGGAACGTGGCTGGAGCCCCGACACCATCGAGATCCTCCGCTCACTGGGCCACACCGTCGAGCCCAACACTCCCACGGTGGCGAACGTGCATGGCATCCTATTGGAAGACCAGTGGCTGCAGGGCGCCCCCGACGGGCGAACGAACGGCAAAGCCGCCGGCTACTGAAACACACCCTCCATGGATCACGTTCTTTCAACGCACCTCTGTGTGCAACACCGGCTCACGACTGTGTGGCTGGACCGCATCTGGGAAGCTGGCATTCCCGCGGTGGAAATCTTCTGCGCCCGCCAGCATCTCGATTACCGCAACCGCGCGCAGGTCAATGAACTGGGCCACTGGTTTCGTGACGCCCAACTCAAGCTGCACTCGATCCATCTGCCCATGTACAGCGATGATCAGTGGGGGCGGTCGAGCCCCAACGCCGTGCTCACCATGACGGAACTGTCGCGGCCGCGCCGGCAGGAAATGGTGGATGAGTTCAAACGCGCGCTGGAAGTGGCCGAGTCCATTCCCTGCCGCTACGCCGTGCAGCATCTGGGCGTCAAGGATGAGACCTATGATCTGCGCAAGTGGGACGCCGCTTTCACGGTCATGGAAGAGCTGAATCTGTTTGCGCGCCAGCGCGGCGTGGAGATACTGCTCGAGAACATCCCGAATGCGTTCTCAAGCGCGGAACGCCTTATGGGTTTCGTTGAATACACCCACCTCAGCAACGGCTTCTGTTTCGACACCGGACATGCCAACCTCATGGGTGGCGTAGCCCAGGAATGGAACATCATGAAGGAACGTGTGCGATCCACCCACGTGCACGACAACGACGGCAAGAACGACAACCACCGCTTTCCTTTCCTGGCCAGCGATGGGTCGATTGCCTGGCGGCAGGTGATGACGCTGCTGCGGGCGCGTCCGGGGCAGTATCCGCTGTTGCTGGAGTTGCGCGAGGTGCCTGAAATTCCGAAGCCCTTTGAGGCCGCAGCGGAGGTGTTTCGGCGTCTGGAGGATCTGGAGCCCTGGCAGGAAGAGGAAGCAAGATGAGTGAATTTCCCCGCGTTTCGATCAAGAACATCGGCCAGTTTGATGGCCAGACCGTTCGCCTTTCTGGTTGGCTTTACAACCTGCGGCGCAGCGGCAAAATCGCCTTCCCGATTCTGCGTGATGGCACCGGCTTTCTCCAATGCGTAGCAGTAAAGGCGGAACTGCCGGAGGAAACCTTCGAAGCCGTTCGCAATCTCACCCAGGAATCTTCCCTGACCGTCACCGGCAAGGTGCGGGCCGAGAGCCGTGCGCCGGGCGGTTATGAACTCGATGTGACCGCTGTTGACATTCACCAGCGCGTTCCCGAAGAGGACCCTTATCCCATCACCCCCAAGGACCACGGCATCGACTTCCTCATGGACCGCCGTCACCTCTGGCTGCGGTCGAAGCGCCAGTATGCCATTGCTCGTGTGCGCCATGAAGTGGTGCGAGCCGTGCGCGATTTCTTCGACGACAACGGCTTCACGCTGGTGGATACGCCCATCTTCACGCCCGCTGCCTGTGAAGGAACGTCCACCCTCTTTGAAGTGGATTACTTCGAGGACGAGAAGGTTTACCTCACGCAAAGCGGACAGCTCTACAACGAAGCCAACGCCATGGCGCTGGGCAAGGTGTATTGCTTCGGGCCCACCTTCCGGGCCGAGAAGTCAAAGACCCGGCGCCACCTCACCGAGTTCTGGATGGTCGAGCCGGAAATGGCCTACGCCACGCTCGAAGACGTGAAGGTGCTGGCCGAAGGCTTGGTCTGTTCCATCGTGGAGCGTGTGCTGGATCGTCGTCAGGAAGAATTGAAGATTCTCGAGCGCGACGTCACGAAGCTCGAAAGCGTCAAGGCACCCTTCCCGCGCATGCAGTACGACGACGCGGTGAAGATCCTGCAGGGCAAGGGCAGCGAGATCCAGTGGGGCACCGATTTCGGCAACACCGACGAGACCCTGCTCACCGAAGGCTACGACCGCCCCGTGATGGTGGACAAGTACCCCACCGACATCAAAGCCTTCTACTTTGAGCCTGACCCGGAACGCCCAGAACTGGCCCTGGGTGTGGACGTCATTGCGCCCGAAGGCTATGGCGAAATCATCGGCGGCGGGCAGCGTATTCATGATCTGAACCTTTTGCTCAAGCGGCTCGAAGAGCACCAACTGCCGCGCGATGCCTTCGAGTGGTACCTCGATCTGCGCAAGTTCGGCAGTGTGCCGCATGGTGGCTTTGGCATGGGCATTGAGCGCACGGTGTCCTGGATGTGCGGCCTCGACCATTTGCGCGAGGCCATTGCCTATCCGCGCATGCTGTACCGGACACGGCCATGAAACGCGGCAGGCAGGTGGCGGTAATCGGCGCGCCCATGGACTTGGGCGCTGGACGTCGCGGCGTCGATATGGGTCCTTCAGCGGTGCGTGCGGCAGCGCTTCATGCTCGCGTTGCGGCCCTTGGTTATGACGTGGAAGATCTCGGCAACATTGACGTTGTGCAGCCTGAGGCCATTCATCCGAAACCCTCCGCCGCCCGCTTTCTTCCCGAGATCGCCGCCAGTTGTGCCCGTTTGGCCAAACTCGTGGAGCGGGCTGCCGGGGAAGGGAAGTTCCCCCTCGTTTTGGGTGGCGATCACAGCATCGCTGCGGGAACTATTGCCGGTTTGGCGAAGCACTTTCGCAAGCGCCGCGAACGGCTCGGCGTGATCTGGATTGATGCCCACGCCGACATGAACACACCCGACACCTCGCCCTCAGGCAATGTACACGGCATGCCGCTGGCAGCCACTCTCGGCATGGGGCCGCGGGAGCTGACCCATCTCGGCGGCTTCGCCCCCAAGGTGCTGCCTGAGAACACAGTGCTGATTGGCCTGCGGGATGTGGATGATCTCGAAAGCGTAAATGTACGGCAGTCCGGCGTGACGGCCTTCACCATGCGCGAAGTGGACGAGCTCGGCATGCGCACCGTGATGGCGCGCGCCATGGAAGCCGCGGGTCGCGGCACGGCCGGCATCCATCTCAGTTTCGACATGGACAGTGTCGACCCGGACGACGCCCCCGGTGTGGGCACCCCAGTGCGCGGCGGGCTCACTTATCGCGAGGCCCATCTGGCCATGGAAATGATCAATGACTCACAACGGTTGGTATCGCTGGAGGTGGTGGAAGTGAATCCGATTCTCGATACGGCAAATCGTACGGCGCTTCTCGCCGTGGAACTCATCGCGTCGGCGCTGGGCAAGAGGATCCTGCCATGAAACTGCGCGTAGCGGTGGTCTATGGCGGACGCAGCGGCGAGCATGAAGTGAGTCTGCGTTCCGCGGAGTCCATTCTGGCCCGGCTCGATCGAGACAAGTACGAAGTCGAACCCATCCTCATTACGCCCCAGGGCGAATGGCAGCCCCGCGCCATCCTGCCGCAACCGGGCGCGAACCCGGGCATCGATGTAGTCTTCCCCATCACCCACGGCACCTTTGGCGAGGACGGCACCTTGCAGGGTTTGCTGGAACTCGCGGACCTGCCTTACGTTGGCCCCGGCGTGCTTGGTAGCGCGCTGGCCATGGACAAGGAAATGACCAAGCGCGTCTTGCGTGACGCGGGTGTGCCGGTAGTGGACTTCCTCGTTCAGCGCCGGGGGGAACTCAATGCCACGGCCATCATCGAACAACTGGGATTGCCGGCGTTTGTGAAGCCCGCCAATCTGGGTTCGTCGGTGGGCATCAATAAAGCCAAAACTCCGGAGTCCCTCGCTGTGGCGCTGGCCGAGGCTGCGCGCTACGACACGAAGGTGCTGGCCGAGCGCGCTGTCATTGGGCGCGAGTTCGAGTGCAGTGTGCTGGGCAACGAAGTGATGAGGGCCAGCTACCCGTGCGAGATTGTGCCCGAGCGCGAGTTCTATGATTACGAAGCGAAGTATGTCCTTGATACCACACGTATCGAGTTGCCCGCGCAGCTAAGCACTGAGCAAACGGAAGAAGTGCGGCGACTGGCCATCGCCGCCGTGCGAGCGCTCGATTGCGAAGGCATGGCGCGCGTGGATTTTCTGATGGAAACCGCCACGGGTGCCTTCTACGTCAATGAAGTGAACACGCTGCCGGGCTTTACGTCCATCAGCATGTACCCCAAGATGTGGGAGCACGCCGGCGTGCCTTACGCGCAACTGCTCGATGAGTTGATCCAACTGGCTCTTGCCAGACACGCGCGGCGGCAGGCCACCAGCTATCAACGCCTATGAGACTGTTGCCGCTGCTTTTGGCCTTGCCGCTCGTGGCGCAGGATGACCCATCGGGATTGCGTGAACACGTCCGCCGCTTTGTTGATGTCTACAGCCTGATTGAGGCCAATGCCGCCGACCCCGTCAACGCCGCCGCAGCCTTTGAAAACGGCGCTCTGCCGGCGATGATGCGGCAACTGGACCCCCACTCCGTCTTCTTCAACAAGGACCAGTTTGAACAGCTGCGTGAAATGGAAACCTCCACGCGCAAGGGCTTTGGCAGCATCGTCAGTGTTCTGCCCGGCCGTGTGATCGTGCTGCAAACCACACCCGCCAGCCCCAGCGAACGTGCCGGCCTGCAGCCGGGCGATGAAATCATTGCTATCAACAACATTGCCCTGAGCCGTTTTGACATGGAGCAAATGGTGGAGTACCTGGGCTATACGCGCCAGCGTGATGCTCTGCTCACCGTACGCCGGCAGAACTTTCCGCGGCCTCTTGAATTTGTCCTCTCACCTGCCACTCTGAATGCCCCCACCGTGGAACGCGCCTTTCTGCTGCAACCCGGCTTTGCCTACATCCGCGTCTCCAGCTTTGAAGAAAAGACCGGCCGTGACCTGCGCAACGCCATCGACAAACTCGGCGGCAACGCCTTACGCGGCCTGGTGCTGGACCTGCGGACCAACCCGGGCGGCGTCTTTGCCAGCGCCCTCGAAACCGCATCGCTGTTCTTGCCGGCGGGCACAAAGATCACCAGCATTCGTGGCCGCAGCAAGAAGCAGGAGGATATCGAAGTGCCCACTGGCATGGAACCCTACACATTCCCCCTGGCCCTGTTGATCAGCGGCAAGTCGGCCAGTGGTTCGGAGGTCGTGGCCGCTGCATTGCAGGACCATGGCCGCGCCGTAATTGTGGGCGAGCCCAGCTACGGCAAGGGTCTCGTGCAAAGCGTCTACCCGGTCTTTGGCGGTAACGGCCTCGCGCTCACCACGGCTTACTACTACACGCCCAAAGGCCGCTCCATACAGCGTCGTTACGAAGGGGCGCAGATCGATGCGCAACTCAACCCCGCTGCCGCTGGTGTCCAACCAGACCTCACGGCCGCCCCGGAGCGTGTCACGCGCCTGCGCGCCTTTCTCGATGGCAATGGCCTCATTACGGCCTTTGCCACCGAATGGTTGACGCGTAACCCCAAGCCCACCCCCGGCTTCACCCTGCCGCGTCAAGTGCTCGATCAATACCAGGCCTGGCTCGGTCAACGCAATGTGCTCCCCACGCTCGCCGAATGGTCACTCGACCGGGACTGGATCCACAGCCGTCTCGAACAGGAGGTGCTCAACCTCGGACTGGGTGTGGAGTATGGTGACGAGGTGGAGGCTCGGCGCGATCCGCAAGTACGCCGCGCGCTGTCGGAGATAGAATCGAGAAATGCTGGCAGGGGTGCTATGGCTGCTGTTGGGAATGGGGGCGAAACCTCCCACCTACTCGCAACACATCGCGCCCATCCTTTCTAAACACTGCACGGGCTGCCATCGCGCCGGTCAGGCTGCCCCGATGGCCCTCACTTCCTATGCGGAAACCCGGCCCTGGGCCCGCGCGATCTGGCAGCAGGTGGCGGCTGGGAGTATGCCGCCCTGGCATGCCGCGGGTGAAGCTGGACGCTGGGTGGGCGAGGCGAAGCTGAGCGCAAGCGAAAAGGAACTCATCCGCGATTGGGTCCGTCTGGGTGCCCCGGCAGGCAATCCAGCGCCCGGTCCCCCTCTTCCACTGCTCCCCGCCGGATGGCGCATCGGTCCGCCGGACCTCATCCTGACTATCCCCACCACCCTCGTCGAGGGCGAAGAACAAACTCGCACCTTTTTGCTTGAAACAAATCTGACTCAGGACGTTTGGGTGCAAGCCATCGAAATTCAGCCCGGCAATCCCCGGCTGGTACATCATGCCGCACTGCGTACGCTGAACACGATCCATGTTCCTGGGGAAGGACCCGAACAATGGCCCACTGGCATGGCCAAGCGTCTTCGCGCGGGCCAGCCTCTCGAACTGGTCATTCACTACGGCCGCGGGCAGGATGGCGACCGCGACTCGACCCGCATCGGTCTCCGTTATGCCACCGCCCCGGTCCGGCAGGAAATCCATTTGCTCACCCTCGAGCAAAGCTCATTCCAGATTCCCGCACAGACGCCAGACCATACTCTCACCGCCGCCACCCGCCTGCCGGAAGCCGCGCAGTTGCTTTCCTTCAACGTCGAACTGCGCTACCGCGGCAAGGCTGCCCGCATTACCTCCGGCGACCAAGTGCTGCTCGACCTGCCCCGCTACGAGTACGAATGGCAGCGCAAGTACACCCTCACCCAACCCGTCCTGCTGCCCGCCCACAGCGAACTTCGCTTCACGGCAATCTACGACAATTCCGCCAATTACCGCTCCAACCCTGACCCCACGAAAGCAGTCGGCCCGCCTGAGGAGCTCATGCGGGCCGTTATCGAATACGTTGTGGAACGCTGATGCGCTATTGCGGCACCGGCCGGCCCATGGACTTGTAGATGCCTTCGATCATGGCAATGTTGTCCTTGGCCTTCTGGTTGTTCTTGTCGAACTCCAGCACGCGACGGTAGCTCTTCAGCGCGGCCGGATACTTGCGGAACGGCGGCAGCTTTTCGTTGTACATGTACGCATCGCCGTTGCCCATCAAGGCTTCAGCCATGGTTTTCTTGACGCCAGAATCATTGGGGCTAGCCTTCAACGCGGGCTCGAGCACCGCCACAGCTTCCTCGTACTTCTTGTCCTTCATCAGGGCCTTGGCCTCGTCCACCGCCTTGTTGGCAGCCATCAGCAAAGCCACACCCAACACCAGGGAAACAATAATCCGCTTCATGTCTTGATTGTAACCATGGGAAACTCAGAAGTTGCACCCATGCCGGAAAAGTTGATCCAGATTGCCAACGCCCTGGGCATTGGCCGCATCCAGCGACACATCTTCCTCTGCGCCGATCAGTCAGATGCCAAGTGCTGCTCCCATGCCACCGGCATGGAAGCCTGGGATTATCTCAAGCGCCGCATCCAGGAACTCGGCCTGGGCAAAGGCGAACAAGTCGTCTTCCGCACCAAGGCCAATTGCTTGCGCGTCTGCGAGCAGGGGCCCATTGCGGTGGTGTACCCCGAGGGCGTCTGGTATCACTCCGCCACGCCGGAAGTGCTTGAGGATATTCTCCAGAGCCACATTCTGCGGGGCATTCCGGTGGAGAAATATCGCTTTGACGGGATAATAAACAAAGAGAATGGCGAAACGGCTGATCGTGGCAATTGATGGGCCGGCGGGCGCGGGCAAAAGCACGCTCGCCCGGCGCGTCGCGGAGCGTATGGGCGTGGTCTATATCGATACTGGCGCCATGTACCGCGCTGTCGCCCTCTGGGCCGTCCGGCAGGGCACCCCGCTCGATGATCCGCAACAACTGGAAGTGCTGGCCCAGCATGCCCGTATTGAGTTCCTCGCCGGCGCCAAAACCGTCCTGCTGAACGGCGAGGATGTCACCGCCGCCATTCGCGAACCGGCCATTGCCAGCGCCGCCAGCCAGGTGGCGGCCTTGCCCGGTGTGCGGCGTGCCATGGTCGCCCAGCAGCGCGAAATCGCCGCGCAATCGAGTGTGGTCATGGAAGGACGCGACATCGGCACCGTTGTCTTCCCCGACGCGGAAGTCAAAATCTACCTCGACGCCAGCACGGAGGTGCGCACCGCCCGCCGTCTGGAGGAACTCACAGCCAAAGGGTTGCCTGCCGACCCCGACGAGTTGCGCCGGCAGATTGAAGAGCGCGACGCCCGCGATCGCAACCGCGAGGCCTCCCCCCTCTTGCAGGCAGCCGACGCCACCTATCTCGACTCCTCCACGCTCACCCCATCCGAAGTGGAAGAAGCCATTTTGCGCATCGTTCGCGAGCGCACCAGTAACGGAAAGGAACATCACAGTTGAATCCCTGTTTGGTGATGAAGTTCGGCGGCACGTCCATGGGCTCCGCCGAAAGAATGAAGGTGGCGGCCCGCATCTGCGCGGATGCCCGCCAGCAACGCCCCGTGACCATCGTCGTCTCGGCCATGAGCAAGATTACCGACTTGCTGCTGTCCACCTTGCGCGCCGCCGAGGAAGGCGACAGCGATGGAGTGCGCGAGAACATTCGCATCATTGAGACGCGTCACGTTGAAACGGCTCGCGAACTGCTCCCGCCCGCCCGCCTCGACAGCGTGCTGGCCAGCGTCCATTCCCTCCTCGCGGAATTCGAACGCATCGCCCGCGGCATTCTTATGCTGGCCGAACGGCCACCCCGCAGTGTGGACGAAGCCGTGGCCATTGGCGAGCGCCTCAGCGCCACGCTTATGGCGGCCTGCCTCGATTCCTCCGGCACGCCCGCCGTCGCCGTCAACGCCCGCGACGTGGTCGTCACCGACGCTGTCTTTGGCAATGCCTCGCCGCTCATGGAACTCACGCGCGAAAAGGCCTGGAAGATTCTCGTGCCCAAGATGAACGCCGGCATTCTTCCCGTTGTGACCGGTTTCAATGGCGCCACCGTCGATGGCAAACCCACCACACTGGGCCGCGGTGGCTCTGACTTTTCGGCCTCCATTCTGGCCGCGGCTCTCGACGCGGGCGAACTCTGGATCTGGACCGACGTCGACGGCATCATGAGCGCCGACCCGCGTCTGGTGCCCGATGCCGCCGTTCTCGATATCGTCACCTATCGCGAAGCTGCGGAACTCGCCTACAACGGCGCCAAGGTGCTTCATCCGCGCACTCTCGCTCCGCTGGTGGAGAAGCGCATTCCCGTCTGGTCCAAGAATTCCTTCAACCTCCAGGCCCCAGGCACCAAGATCGTCCCGCACGCGGAGGGCGTCGGCCCCCGCGCAGTCACCTCCATGGCCAACGTCGCGCTCATCTCCATTGAGCCCGCCAGTGCGGCCGTCCCCGGCACCCTGCTAATGGGCCGCGTGCTCGAAGCGTTGGGCCGCGTCAACACCGAAGTCCTCGCCTTTACCAGTTCGAGCTACCAGCAAAGCTTCTGCTTCCTCATCCGCAAAGACGAAGTGGCCGCCTCGCTCGCGGCCATGAAGGCGGAACTCAGTCTCGAACTCGCTCACGAGTATGTTCACCCCATCGAAGTCGATGACAACGTCGGGTTGCTGGCGGTTGTTGGCGAAGGCATGGCCGGCCATCCCGGCCTGGCTGGCCGCGTCTTCACCGCCATCTCGGCCGAACAGGTCAACATCATTGCCATTGCGCAGGGCTCCAGCGAACTGACGATTTCCATCGTCGTCCGCCGTGACGGTCTCGAACGCGCCGTCAAGGCCGTTCACACCGAGTGCCATATGGGTAACGCCACTCCGCAGAATTAAGCCCTGTTTCTCTACACCCGGCCTTCCTGTAAGGACATCTGAAAAGGGAATGCCAGAAGAGATTCTGCTGCAAAACGAAAGCCTGGCCACGGACGCCGAGCTTCTGCACCAGGTGCGGCAACGCGATGGGGATGCCCTTCTTTCCCTCTACCGCCGCTACCGCTTGCGAATCTTTGCATTGACGCTGCGAATATTGAAGAACCACTCACAGGCTGAAGAGGCACTTCAAGATGTTTTCCAGCGCTTATGGGATCACCCCGAAAAGTTCGATCCCGCCAAGGGCACTCTCCTGGCATGGCTCCTCACGGTAGCCAGAAATATTTCACTCGACTATAAAAGAAAAGAATCCCGCCGGGCGGTTTATCACGTATACCCTGATGAAGTGAGCCAAGTTGAGGCTCCGCGCAACATGGTAGTGAACCTCGATTTCGAAACCGCGCATTCACTCCGGCAGGCTCTTGGTGCTCTGCCGGCGGAACAGCGCAGAGTTTTGGAGCTGGCTTATTACGACGGGATGACCCACCCTGAACTGGCCGAGCAGTTGGGAGAATCACTCGGCACAGTGAAAACGCGGATCCGGCTGGGCATGCAGAAACTCAAGCAAGCCTTTCGGCTGGAAATATTGCAGTAACCCATGATTCGTCGTTGTGAACAGCAGGATTCCGATTGGGATTCCCTGGCTCTTGGAGCTTTACCAGAAGAGCAAGCTCTCAGCCTTGAGGCTCATCTCGCTGGCGGCTGCCCGGTGTGCCGCAGCCGCTATGAAGAAGCCTGCCTGGCCCTGACTGCTCTTCCCCTGAGCCTTCCGGAAGCCACCCCGGGTGACGCTGTTGAACAGCGCCTGGCCCGCTACGTTCACCCCAAACCGGCTCGAGCAAAAATCATCTCCTGGCCTGTCAGGACCGCCCTACCCTGGGCGGTTGCTGCCGCCAGTCTGGCTTGCGCCTTCTGGTTTGGCTCCCACCGTCCGGCGCCGGTTCGTATGGTGGAGCTTCGCACCGAAGAGCGCGTCGTGGATCCCAATCCCGAACTCCTCAAGCGCATTGCCCAACTCGAAGCAGCCGCCAGCCCCCGCCCGGCCTCTGCCCCCACCATCGTGGAGAAAGTGGTGGAGCGGGAAAAGCTGGTGCCCGTTTCCGATCCCCGCGTTCCGGAACTGGAAGCCGAACTGGCCCGCCTCCGCCAGGCTCCGCCGCTCGTGCAACGGGTGGCCGACCCGCGTGCTACCGAGCAAGTGAAGCTGCTCGAAGCCAAAGTGCGCGATCTTGAAGCACAGTTGTCCCGTCAGGCCCGGCAGTACGATCTCTTGCAGGCCCGTCACAGCCGCGAATCCCAGCAGTTGCAAAATCTCGTCGCCGATTACCGCAACGCCTTCCGTACCATCGAAGCCAACGGAATGAAGCAGGTGGAGCTGGCCCGCGTGGACGAAGCCGCCGGACACAGCGCCGCGCGCGCTCTCTACTCCCGCGATGGGGGGCTGCTCGTGCTCGCGCATGATCTGCCTCCCTTGCCCGCCCGGAAATGCTACCAGTTGTGGATCCTGCGCAAGGGTAATCCCTCCATCGTCAGTGGCGGTTTGATCAAGCTCGATGAACAAGGCCGCGGCTTCCTGCAAAGCCCTCCCACGCTGGCCCTGCGTGACGCCACCGGCTTTGCCATCACCGATGAGCCCGAGGGCGGCAGCGTCGTTGCCCGCGGCAAGAAACTGCTCTTCGGCGCCCTCTAGAAGTGAAAGCTGGTGCGGGGCGCCAGTGTCACATACCCCACACCGTTGCTCAAACGGTTCCAGCGGAAGTCCACGCCCAGTGACATCCGTGGCGTAGCCCGCCATTCCAGCCCGCCGCCCAGTTGCACTCCTGGATTCAACCCTCCCTGACCAGAAGGAAGCCTGCGTCCACTAACTTCACCGGCGGCCGTAATCTGTCCGCCAATCAGCGCTCCATTGAAAGGCGCGCCACTGCCGAACAGCCCCGCCACTGCATTGCGCAATTCCGCTGGCAGATTGGCGTCGCTTCTGACGCCAATCTGCGTTTGCTGGTTCGAAATCGTGACATACAACCCCAGGCCCGCGTTCACGTATGGACGCAGCCGCCAGCGTTCCAGCGCCTTTGCCTGATACTTGAAGCCGAACGGCACCACCTGCAGAATGTCCACCGCGGACACCGCGTCAAACCGGACGGGAAAAGGCGCCGCCCCCGTGCCGGTCAGGGCGTCGTTGAGGCCCCCCGGGCCCAGCACAGCCAGATTCGCCACCTGCGCCACATTCGAGGTCACCGTCAGATCGCCCAGCGACCGGTTGAGGCCCGCGCTGAACTCATATAACAGGAGTCCACCAGGCAACTTACGCAATGGTAAGTTCACGCTGCCCCCAAAATAAGTGCCGCGCCGCGTGCCATAGGCTCCGCTCTGTCCGCCCGCCAGAAAGCTCGCCGACGCGCCAATCTGGCCCAGGGTGGGCAACAACTCCTGCGGCATGCCTTCGCGCGCGGGCGGGGTTTGCGAAGCCACCACCTCAGGCGCTGGCACGGGGGCTGGTTGGGCCCGCGCCGCCTCGATTGCCGGCAACTCCTTTTCGCTCAACAGCTTTTCAATCAAAGCTTCAGCCCGTGCCAGCCTCGCTTCCAGCTCCGCAATCCGCCGCAAGGCCTCTTCCTGCTGCGTGGCGCAAAAGCCACAGCCTGTGGCCAGACTGACAAGTAACAACACTCGCGTCATGACTATCAATCTATCAGCCAGCAAATTGCCCACTGGTGAATCTGAACGGGCAACTCACATCGTTTGCCCCAATGAACCCAGTCTTCAAGACAAAGGAGAATTCATGCTGAGAAAGACGTTCCTCAAAACGATCAGCCTGTCCATGGCCGCCACTCTGGCCATGGCTGCGCCCACCCTGGAATTGCGCTCGGGACAAACCACCGTCGTCCTCGCGCAGGAGTTTCTGACCGCCGCCACCACTTTGGGCGTCAGTGTCGCCCCGCTGGCCGAAGGTCAGGTCCGCGTGCGTAACAACCGCACATCCGCGGTCTTCCCGGTCACCAATGGCAGTGTGGACACCGGCAGCCTGCGCCTCGAAGTGTTCCACTCCGGCGGTCTTTCCCTGACCGCTGGCGAAACCGTGGTCACTCTCGAGCAGTTTGCCATTGAAAACACCGTGAACGGAACCCTGCGCCTGAAGGGCATCGTGACCGCCAACGGCACGATGGTGGGCGAACTGCCCCTCTTCGACCTGACTCTGACGGAAAGCCCCAGTGCCCGTCCCGGCAACCTGCTCCGCTCCGACATTCTGCTGGGCGGGAATCTGCGCCTGTCCGGCGTCCGTGTCTCCCTCAGTGGGGAAGCCGCCTCGGCCTTGAACGGTGTGTTCAACGTGACGGCCTTCTCGCGCGGCCTCAACATCGGCATGGCCACCGTGGAAGCCTTCTTCGATGAACGGCAAAACCTGCTCTAAAGGAAAGGAACCCAGAACAACATGAAGACCAAACTCATCCTTGCTTCCCTCGCTCTTGGCCTGGCCTCGCTGGCCAGTGCGCGCACCTTCAAGCTGGTTCCCACCAACAGCCAGACCTCGGTCGTCCTCGCCCCCGCCTTCGTGGGCGCCCTGGGCACCCTGGGCGTGACTCCGGGTGGCCTGGAACTTGGCAATCTCGCCGTTGCCAACGGCGTTGCCACCGCTACCTTCCGCATCCCCTCGGGCCGCTTTGACGCCGCCACGCTGGGCTTGCAGATTCTGCACACCGGCGGCCTCACTCTGCGCGCTGGCTCCACCACGGTGGTTCTCTCTGATTTCATCATTGAGAACTTTGCCGCTGGCCCGCGCCTGACGGGTCTGGTGAAGGTCAACGAAAACATCGTCGGCCGCGTTCCCCTCTTCACTTTGACGCTGGCCGGCCTGCCCAACGTGCAGACCTTCAGCGAAACGGCTGGCACGGTCTCCATCGGCGCCCGCCTCACGCTCACTTCTACGGCCGCCACGGCGCTGAACAGCATCTTTGGCGTCAGCGCCTTCACGGAAGGGTTCGTCATCGGCGACGCCACGGTGAGCGGTACCTACCTGCAGTAACACTCTGTCCAGGAATTGCTCCACGGGGCAGCCTACCGGCTGCCCCCTTTCCTTTTCTGTCGCACACTGGGTTTATGAGCACTGGGGAACCGAAGCACCTGAGCGAAGCCTGCGTGGATGAAGCCTTTGCCATTGTCGGCGAAAAAGGCGTGGCCGGGCTCAGCATCCGCGAAGTGGCTCGCCGTCTGGGGGTTTCCCATCAGGCGCCCTACAAGCACTTCCCCTCTTCCGAGCACCTGCTGGCGGAAATCGTCCGCCGCACCTACGAGATGTTCACCGACTTCCTCAACCAGCGGCCACGCACCGGTAACCCTCCCGAGGACATGCACACCCTCGGCCAGGCCTACCTCGAGTTTGCCCGGCTGCACCCCATCCATTACCGGCTCATGTTCGATACTCCCATGCCGAATGCGGATCTCCACCCCGCCATGAAGCAGGCGGGGCATGACGCTTTTGCCGTTTTGTTGGGGGCCATGGCGGGCAATCAGGTGCATGGCCGTCTTGATGCGCTCTTCGTTTGGGCGGCCGTGCATGGCCTGGCCACCATCCAGCAAACCGGCGCGCTCAAAGACCTTGGCTTTACCGCCGCGGAACGCAAGCAGGCAGCCGACCACCTCTTGCAGCGCATTGGCGCGGCACTGGCCATTCCGGACGGCTGCCCGCCAGCAAAGTAAAAGGCCCCCGGATGTCCGGGGGCCTCGCTACATGGGATTCTGCGGTGCTCTACTTGCCCGTGCGTTCGCGGGAAGCAATGATCCGGTCCACGATGCCGTACTCGATGGCCGCCGGCGCCTCGAGGATGTAGTCGCGCTCCGTGTCCCGGGCGATCTTGTCAATCGGCTGGCCTGTGGCGTCGGCCATGATGCCGTTCATGACTTCCTTCATGCGCAAAATCTCGCGCGCGTAGATGTCGATGTCGGTGGCCTGACCGCCAAGGTTGGACATCGAGGGCTGATGAATCATGATGCGGCTGTGCGGCAGCGCAAAACGCTTGCCCTTGGTGCCGCAGGCGAGCAGAACGGCGGCCATCGACGCCGCCTGACCCACACAGTAGGTAACGATGTCCGGTTCCACCAGATTCATCGTGTCCAGAATGGCCAGCCCCGCGGTGATCGAACCGCCCGGCGAGTTGATGTAGATGTTGATGTCGCGGTCCGGGTCTTCGCTGGCCAGGAAGAGAATCTGGGCCACCAGCAGGTTGGCCACCTGATCGTCAATCGGGGTGCCCAGAAAGATGATGTTTTCCTTGAGCAGGCGCGAGTA
>VFQU01000418.1_pt1:0-37500 | contig 39364 bp, 30 predicted proteins | sample 3512311 | NCBI WGS metagenome assembly VFQU01 (sample SAMN10412377, study PRJNA504923) | tailings metagenome | isolation source: Relicate 3 Philex TSF3 active mining site | place: Philippines: Tuba, Benguet | collected 2017-08-29
ATTTAACCACGCTTCATAATTTGAAAAACGTGCTCCATGAAAATACATTCCACTTAACCATATAAAAATAATTCCTAATTGTCCAAAATGTGCACTAAAAACTTTACGTGATATTTCTTCTAGATCACTCGTTTGTGTGTCGAAATCATGGGCATCTGCATGTAAATTCCAAATCCATGTTGTTGTATTTGGTCCTTTTGCTAATGTTCTCGAAAAATGTCCCGGTTTTGCCCATTTTTCAAAGCTTGTTTCTACCGGATTTCGATCGACTACAATTTTCACTTTTTTTGCTTCACGCTCTGGTGGGCTAATTGTCATCGAATTACTCCTTTTATATAAATAATATTTACTTTTCTCTTTTAGAAAATTTTTGTTTTATTAAACAAAGTTAAAGACCGAACAAGGCTTTTAATAATATATTTTTATAATGAGTTAGAAAAATATGCTTTAGGGGTTAAAAAATGTAATGCTAATTTTATTCAAGAAATGACAATTGTCATTTCTTGAATAAAATTAAAGTTTATCAATTGTATCAAATTCAAATTTAATTTCTTTCCAAACTTCACAAGCTGCAGCTAGTTCAGGACTCCATTTACAAGCTGCACGAATAACATCTCCTCCTTCGCGAGCAAGATCACGTCCTTCGTTACGTGCTTGTGTACAAGCTTCTAATGCAACTCGGTTTGCTGCTGCACCAGGAGCATTACCCCAAGGGTGTCCTAATGTTCCACCACCGAATTGTAAACACGCATCATCGCCAAAAATTTCAACTAGCGCTGGCATATGCCAAACGTGAATACCACCAGAAGCTACTGGCATTACACCTGGAAGAGAAGCCCAATCTTGTGTGAAATAAATACCACGACTACGATCTTTTTCAATATAATCGTCACGCATTAAATCTACAAACCCTAATGTAACTTCACGTTCACCTTCTAGTTTTCCTACAACTGTACCAGAATGTAAGTGATCTCCACCTGATAGACGTAGAGCTTTTGCTAAAACACGGAAATGAATACCGTGATTACGTTGACGATCGATTACGGCGTGCATTGCACGGTGAATATGAAGAAGTAAACCTTCATCACGACAATATTTTGCAAGTGTTGTATTTGATGTAAAACCAGCTGTAATATAGTCATGCATAATAATAGGTACACCAAATTCTTTTGCACATTCAGCACGTTTTAACATCTCTTCACTTGTTGCCGCTGTTGCATTTAAATAGTGACCTTTGATTTCACCAGTTTCACTTTGAGCTTTATAAATTGCTTCTGCAACAAAAAGAAAACGATCTCTCCAACGCATAAATGGTTGTGAATTTACGTTTTCATCATCTTTTGTAAAATCTAATCCACCACGTAAACATTCATATACTGCACGTCCATAATTTTTTGCAGATAATCCTAGTTTTGGTTTAATAGTACATCCTAAAAGCCCACGTCCATATTTATTTAATTTGTCACGTTCGACTTGAATACCATGAGGTGGTCCTTGGAATGTTTTACAATAAGCTGGTGGAATACGTAAATCTTCTAAACGTAATGCACGTAAAGCTTTAAATCCAAAAACATTTCCAACAATTGAAGTAAATAAGTTTGTAACTGATCCTTCTTCAAATAAATCTAATGGATAAGCAATGTAAGCAATATATTGATTTTCTTCCCCAGGAACTGGTTCAATATCATAACAACGTCCTTTATAACGGTCTAAACTTGTTAATCCATCTGTCCATACAGTTGTCCATGTTCCAGTTGAAGATTCCGCAGCTACAGCTGCACCACATTCTTCTGGTGGTACACCTGGTTGTGGTGTCATACGGAATGCTGCTAAAATATCAGTATCTTTAACTTGATAATCTGGAGTATAATAAGTTAATCGGTAATCTTTTACACCAGCTTTAAAGCCAGCACCTGCTCGAGTTTCTGTTTGTGGAGCCATTTTTTTCTATTTAAAAATATTTTTCGATCCTAGAATCTACCCGTTTCGCTTTATAATTATATAAAGTATATATATATTATATACTATTAAAAAAAAAATCAATTCAAAAATTTAAAATATTTGAATTTTTTTTTTTTTTTGTTATTCTTATCAGAAATATAGATTTTTTTATTGTCTAAGACGAAATATTTAAACAACAATTTTTTGGAATTTTGCCAAAAAAATTTTTTTGATACATGATGTTTTATGAATACATCGACAAAAACACAAAATAAAGGAAGTATTACACAAATTATTGGTCCAGTTATTGACGTAACTTTTCCACCAGGAAAAATGCCTAATATTTATAATGCTTTAGTTATCGATGGAAAAAATGAGGCTGGTCAAGATCTTTCTGTAACTTGTGAAGTACAACAATTATTAGGAGATCATTGTGTTCGTGCAGTTTCAATGAGTGCAACAGATGGGTTAATGCGTGGAATGGAAGTTATTGATACTGGAAATCCACTAACTGTTCCAGTTGGACAAGCGACATTAGGTCGTATTTTTAATGTTTTAGGTGAACCAGTTGATAATTTAGGTCCAGTAGGAAATAAGGAAGCATTACCGATTCATCGTTCAGCTCCAGCGTTTGTTGATTTAGATACAAAATTATCAATTTTTGAAACTGGTATTAAAGTAGTTGATTTATTAGCGCCATACCGTCGTGGTGGGAAAATTGGATTATTTGGTGGTGCCGGAGTAGGTAAAACTGTATTAATTATGGAATTAATTAATAATATTGCAAAAGCTCATGGGGGTGTTTCAGTTTTTGGAGGTGTTGGGGAACGAACACGTGAAGGAAATGATCTTTACATGGAAATGAAAGAATCTAAAGTAATTAATGAAGAAAATATTACTGAATCTAAAGTTGCATTAGTTTATGGACAAATGAATGAACCACCAGGAGCTCGTATGCGTGTTGGATTAACAGCATTAACAATGGCAGAATATTTTCGTGATATTAATAAACAAGATGTTTTATTATTTATTGATAATATTTTTCGTTTTGTACAAGCCGGTTCAGAAGTTTCTGCATTATTAGGACGCATGCCATCGGCAGTAGGTTATCAACCAACATTAGCAACAGAAATGGGTGGGTTACAAGAACGTATTACTTCAACAAAAGATGGTTCTATTACATCAATTCAAGCAGTTTATGTTCCTGCGGATGACTTAACAGATCCAGCACCTGCAACAACATTTGCACATTTAGATGCTACAACTGTTTTATCTCGTAATTTAGCATCAAAAGGTATTTATCCAGCTGTTGATCCACTAGATTCAACTTCAACAATGTTACAACCTTGGATTGTTGGCGAACAACATTATGAATGTGCTCAAAATGTAAAACAAACTTTACAACGTTATAAAGAATTACAAGATATTATTGCTATTTTAGGTTTAGATGAATTATCAGAAGAAGATCGTTTAGTGGTTGCACGAGCAAGAAAAATCGAACGTTTTTTATCTCAACCATTTTTTGTTGCAGAAGTTTTTACAGGATCACCAGGAAAATATGTTAGTTTAGCAGAAACAATTCAAGGATTTAATTTAATTTTATCTGGCGAACTAGATGATCTTCCAGAACAAGCTTTTTATTTAGTTGGAAATATTGATGAAGCTATTTCAAAAGCAACAACTTTATAAACAATTTTATTCTATTATTTAAAAAAAGTCCCTATGAGTTTAAAACTTCAGATAATGACACCTGATAAAATATTTTTAAAAGAAGAAGCCGAAGAAATTATTTTACCAACTAATACTGGTCAAATAGGCATTTTAAAAAATCATGCCCCATTAATAACTGCTTTAGATATTGGTGTTATGCTTTTACGTTCGCAAAAAAATTGGACTCCAATTGCTTTAATGGGTGGTTTTGCTTTAATAAAAAATAATCAGGTTACTATTTTAGTAAATGAAGCTGATTCAATTGATACAATTAATTCAGAAACGATTGAACAAGATTATTTAGAAGCAAAAGAAAAAATGGAACAAGCCACAAATCTAAAAGATAAAGTCGAAGCTAATTTTTCATTTAAAAGAGAGCGAGCTCGATATCAGGTTGTTTTTCAAGCAAAAAAAATTTAAAATTTATATTAACTTTTTTCAATTTTTCAAGCAAAATATTATTTTGCTTGAAAAATTGAAATTTTATTCTAAAACAATTATGTCAAGATATACAGGTCCACGCATACGTATTATTCGTCGTTTAGGAAAATTACCGGGTTTAACAACGAAAACAACAAATCGTTTATCTTTACCAGGTCAACACAATATTTTACAAAAACAAAAAAAATATTCGCAATATGGTATTCGATTACAAGAGAAACAAAAATTACGATATAATTATGGTATTAATGAAAAACAATTAATAAAATATGTTCAATTAGCAAAAAAAATTAAAGGTTCAACTGGAGAAATTTTATTACAGTTATTAGAAATGCGATTAGACAATATTATTTTTCGACTAGGTTTTGCTCCAACAATTATTGCCGCACGACAATATATTACACATGGTCATTTTTTAGTAAATAATAAAAAAATAAATATACCTAGTTATCAATGTCAAATAAATGATATTATTTCTATTGCACTAAAAAAAAAATCAAAAGATTTGCTTTCAAATCAATTTAATAAAAATTTATTAGTACCGCCCCATTTAATAATTGATAAGGAAACAAATATCGCCAAAGTTATTGGATTAGTTAATCGTCAATTTATTGGTCTTGAATTAAATGAATTATTAATTATTGAATATTATTCACGTAAAGTTTAATTTTAAAAGTTTTATTTTTTGATAAAATTAGTTATCAAAAAATAAAACTTTTAAAATTAAAAGGTATTTAGATTTTTTAAATTAATATTTGAAATTTTTATAATTTTTTTGGGCCGAGCTGGATTTGAACCAGCGTAAGCATCGCTAGCGGATTTACAATCCGCCCCCATTAACCACTCGGGCATCGACCCTCAAAGAAATTATAATTAAAAAAAAAAAAAAATCAACTATTATGATATAATAATATCAAAGGGGATGTGGCGGAATTGGTAGACGCAACGGACTTAAAGGATCAATATAATTTGAGCTTTTTGAAGGAAACTTTAAAAATGATCGCTGTCAAAATCAGGGAACGAATAAACCCTGAGTCAAAGCAATTTATTGCGAGGTGCAGAGACTCGACGGCAGCTACTCAAAAGATTTAAAATCGTGAGTAAAGAGAGAGTCCGTTTAAAATAATGAAAATCCGTTGGTTCATTGAACCGTGAGGGTTCAAGTCCCTCCATCCCCATGAGCTTAGTAGGATTTGAACCTACATTAGAAACTTAGAAGGTTTCTGTCCTATCCCTTAGACGATAAGCCCTATATTCTCTCGTAATGAGAGAATATATTAATAACCAAAAACTTTTTTAAAAATTTCTTGGACTTTTTCTCCTGAATCAATTGATTCTAATGGATCTTTTCTTAAACGATGCCTTAAACATAAAGGAATAACTTTAAAAATATCTTCAGGTGTTACTTGTTTTCTATTTTCAAAAGCAGCCAGAGCTTTACTTGCTCGATTCGTTACAATATCACCACGTAATCCATCAACATTTAATTCAGAACAGATCTGAGAAATTTTTATTCTATAATCGTAATTCATTTCTACTTCTTTTAAAAAAGCTCTTCCGTCCAAAATTTTATTTTTTAATTCTTCTTGTGAATCGATATAACTTTTTCTAAATGTACTTGGTGAACTATCGAAACTTGAACGTTGTTCAACAATTTTTACACGTAAAGTTGGATCTTTAACAGTTCCAATTTGTGCGTGCATTCCAAATCGATCTAATAATTGTGGTCGTAATTCTCCTTCTTCTGGATTCCCGGATCCAACTAAAATAAAACGAGCAGGATGACTAATTGAAATACCTTCACGTTCAACTGTATTCCATCCAGACGCTGCTGCATCTAATAAAACATCTACTAAATGATCATCTAGTAAATTTACTTCGTCAACATATAAAATGCCTCGATTTGCTTTTGCTAAAAGACCTGGTTCAAAAGCTTTTACCCCTTCAGTTAAAGCTTTTTCAATATCGATAGTTCCACAGACACGATCTTCTGTTGCCCCTAATGGTAAATCTATCATTGGAATCTTTTTTTTAACAATTTCGATTGTTTCATTATTTTGCAGTTTTTCTCGAATGTCATCACTCATTAATTCCGGGTCATTAGGATCTGAATTAAAAGGATCATTTGCTATAACACTAATTTCCGGTAATAAATCAATTAGCGCTCGTACAGTTGTTGATTTTCCTGTTCCACGATCCCCCATAATCATAACACCACCAATTTTCGGATCAATAACATTTAATAGTAAAGCTAATTTCATTTCTTCTTGTCCAACAATTGCTGTAAAAGGAAAAACTGGACGACTTTCTTCGAGTTGAATACTATTTTCCATAAAAAAATTTAAAAATAATCTCTAAAACATAAACATTATAAATTATAATAAATATTTTTACAAGTAAATTTTATAAATAAATATTTTTTACCTTTTTTGAAATGTAATTTTTTACAAAATTATTTGCTGGATAATCAAAAATATCTTTTGGTTTTCCGATTTGTTCGATTTTACCGTTTTGGAAAATCACAATTTCATCTGCAACTTCAAAAGCTTCTTGTTGATCATGAGTAACAAACACAGTGGTTACTGGGACTTCATTATGTAATTTACGTAACCATAATCTTAATTCTTTACGAACTTTTATATCTAGTGCTCCAAACGGTTCATCTAATAGTAAAATTTTTGGATTTTTAGCAAGTGCACGTGCTAATGCAACACGTTGTTTTTGACCACCGGATAATTGAATTGGATATCGAGATGCAAATTTTTCTAATCGAATCAATTTAAGAAGTTTTGTAATACGATTAAAAATTAAATTATTGTTTTTTTCTTTTAAAAGTATTGGAAAAGCAATATTTTCATATACTGTCATTGTGTTAAATAAACAATAATTTTGAAAAACAAATCCAATATCACGTTTTTGAATTGAAATATTAGTTGCATTTTTTCCTGATAACCATATTCTACCTTCATCAGGTTTATCAAACCCAGCAATAATACGTAATAATGTTGATTTACCGGAACCTGATGGACCAACTAATGCAACTAACGAACCTGTTTTTATTTCAAGATTAATATGATTTAAAGCTTGAAAATTGTTAAATTTTTTTGATAAATTTTCAATCAAAATACTCATTTGCTTTTTTTTTTAAAGAATATGTTATTTTGTTTTTATTAAAAAGTTGCCATTTTATAAGGCTTGTTTTCAAAGGAAAAGATGATGTTTTTTCTTCTTTTAATTTTATTAAATAATTTTCAATACTATTTTTATCTGACTCTGTTTCAATTAAAAGAAAAAATTCTTTAAATGAATGAAGAATTTTTTTATATGTCAAATTGTTTTTCTTATCATCTTGTTCTTTATTATTCTGGACTTCATGAATTTTACGTCGAATTTTTTCTTCATTTAAAGGATTTATTGACATATCAATTCCATAAGAAAGTTTCCCTTGTTTTTTAAATTGTGCATTTTTATAAAAATGAATTGTTTCGGCAAGTGCTTGTTTTAAATAAAAACGGGGAACAATTAAATCTAAAAGACCATGGTGTAATAAATATTCTGAAGTTTGAAAATTATCTGGTAATTGTTCTTGTAAAGTCTGTTCAATAACACGTCGCCCAGCAAATCCAATTAATGCTTTTGGTTCAGCAAAAATTAAATCTCCTAACATTCCAAAACTTGCAGTAACTCCCCCTGTTGTTGGTGAGGTTAAAACAGCTATATATAGTAGATTTGCTTGCGCTTGATATACTTGTAAAGCAGCTGATATTTTTGCCATTTGCATTAAACTTAAAATGCCTTCTTGCATTCGTGCTCCACCGGATGCACAAATTAAAATAAGTGGAAGTCCTTTTTTTGTTGCATATTCAATTAATCTTGTTATTTTTTCTCCAACAACGGATCCCATACTTCCACCCATAAAATGAAAATTCATGACGCCTAAAGCAACTGGAATATCATCAATTAATCCAGTTCCTGTTTGAATTGCATCTTGTAATCCAGTTTTCTGTTGTGCTTCTTTTAACCTTTCGGAATATTTTTTTTGATCTATAAAATTTAATGGGTCACATGGTGATAAGAGTTCATCGATTGGTCTCCATGTACCATTATCAATTAATGCTTCAATTCGTTCTTTACTATTCATATGTAAATGATAGCCACATCCAAAACAAATTGATTGATTTTCTTTTAAATGTTTTACATAAAGAATAACACCACAATTATCACATCGAGTCCACAATCCTTGATTTGATGGTAATTCAATTTTACTTGTTTTAATTAATCCGTTATTAACATTGCTTTTTTTAGCTCGTTGATCATCAATCCATGATAACATTGACATATTTCTATTTTCATAATTTTGTTTAAATTTATTAAAATCATATCAATCAAAAATAATTTATATTAATTATAATAATATCATAAAATTTTAAAATTATTAAAATTTTATGATATTATGTTTTTAATAATTTTAATTAAAAGGATTAGAAGTATGACAGCAGCTTATTTACCAACTATTTTAGTTCCATTAGTAGGTCTTGTTTTTCCTGCAATTGCAATGGCATCTTTATTTGTTTATATTGAAAAACAAGAAATTAATTAAAAATTATTTTAGAGACATTATTTTGATGTCTCTAAAATAAAAACTTGACCTTTCATCTCTATCATTTTATACTATATTAAAAACAGGCCCATAACTCAGTTGGTAGAGTGATTGCCTTACAAGCAATAGGTCATCGGTTCGAGTCCGGTTGGGCCTAATATTTAAAAATACTTTGAAACGTTTTATTTTAAAATGTAGTACCTTGATTATTTAAATAAATATTTTTATAATCTTTACTATATAAATAAACATAAATTTTTTCATTATTTATCAGATTTTTTTGTATTATACAAAAAATTTTAATTTTTTTAATTTTTGGAGATTAACGCTATGACAATAGCGATTGGAAAAAATAAAGAAAAACGTGGATGGTTTGATACGGTTGATGATTGGTTACGTCGTGACCGTTTTGTTTTTGTAGGCTGGTCAGGGTTATTACTTTTCCCATGTGCTTATTTTGCTTTAGGGGGTTGGTTAACAGGAACAACTTTTGTAACATCATGGTATACACATGGATTAGCTTCTTCTTATTTAGAAGGATGTAATTTTCTTACAGCAGCAGTTTCTACGCCTCCAAATAGCTTAGGACATTCTCTTTTATTTTTATGGGGTCCTGAAGCACAAGGTGATTTTACACGTTGGTGCCAATTAGGTGGTTTATGGACATTTGTTGCTTTACATGGTGCATTCGGGTTAATTGGTTTTATGTTACGTCAATTTGAGATTGCACGTTCAGTTAAACTGCGTCCATATAATGCGATTGCATTTTCTGCGCCAATTTCAGTTTTTGTTTCAGTATTCTTAATTTATCCATTAGGTCAATCTGGATGGTTTTTTGCTCCAAGTTTTGGGGTTGCAGCAATTTTTAGATTTATTCTATTTTTCCAAGGCTTCCATAACTGGACATTAAATCCTTTTCATATGATGGGAGTTGCTGGTGTTTTAGGTGCTGCACTTCTTTGTGCGATTCATGGAGCAACTGTTGAAAACACTCTTTTTGAAGATGGTGATGGTGCAAATACTTTCCGTGCATTTAATCCAACACAAGCTGAAGAAACATATTCAATGGTTACAGCAAATCGTTTCTGGTCACAAATTTTTGGGGTTGCTTTCTCGAATAAACGTTGGTTACATTTCTTTATGCTATTCGTTCCAGTAACGGGGCTTTGGATGAGTGCTTTAGGTGTTGTTGGTTTAGCATTAAATTTACGTGCATATGATTTCGTTTCTCAAGAAATTCGTGCAGCGGAAGATCCAGAATTTGAAACTTTTTATACTAAAAACATTCTTTTAAACGAAGGTATTCGTGCATGGATGGCTGCACAAGATCAGCCGCATGAAAAACTTGTATTCCCAGAGGAGGTTTTACCACGTGGAAACGCTCTTTAATGGTACATTAACTGTTGGTGGTCGTGATCAAGAATCAACAGGTTTTGCTTGGTGGTCAGGAAACGCTCGTTTAATTAATCTTTCGGGTAAATTATTAGGAGCTCATGTAGCACATGCAGGTTTAATTGTTTTTTGGGCTGGTGCAATGAATTTATTTGAGGTTGCACATTTTGTTCCTGAAAAGCCTATGTATGAACAAGGACTTATTCTTTTACCTCATATTGCAACATTAGGGTATGGAGTAGGTCCAGGTGGAGAGGTTATTGATACTTTTCCTTATTTTGTATCAGGGGTTTTACATTTAATTTCATCTGCTGTATTAGGATTCGGTGGTGTTTATCATTCTTTAGTAGGTCCTGAAACTCTTGAAGAATCTTTTCCATTTTTTGGTTATGTATGGAAAGATAAAAATAAAATGACTACTATTTTAGGTATTCATTTAATCATCTTAGGTATTGGTGCTTGGCTTTTAGTATGGAAAGCAATGTATTTTGGTGGAATTTATGATACATGGGCACCAGGCGGTGGTGATGTTCGAATTATTACAAATCCAACGATAAACCCAAGTGTTATATTTGCTTATATTCTAAAATCACCTTTTGGTGGTGATGGGTGGATTGTGAGTGTTGATAATATGGAAGATATTATTGGTGGACATATTTGGATTGGTACACTAGAGATTTTTGGTGGAATTTGGCACATTTTAACAAAACCGTGGGCTTGGGCTCGTCGAGCTTTTGTATGGTCAGGGGAAGCTTATTTATCATATAGTTTAGGTGCAATCTCTTTAATGGGCTTTATTGCTTGTTGTATGTCATGGTTTAATAATACTGCTTACCCAAGTGAATTTTACGGCCCAACTGGTCCTGAAGCTTCACAATCTCAAGCTTTCACATTTTTAGTACGTGATCAACGTTTAGGTGCAAATGTTGCTTCTGCACAAGGTCCAACAGGGTTAGGGAAATATTTAATGCGTTCACCAACAGGTGAAATTATTTTTGGTGGTGAAACAATGCGTTTTTGGGATTTCCGTGGTCCATGGTTAGAACCATTACGTGGTCCAAATGGATTAGATTTAAACAAGTTAAAAAATGATATTCAACCTTGGCAAGAAAGACGTGCGGCTGAATATATGACACATGCCCCTTTAGGGTCACTAAATTCAGTAGGTGGTGTAGCAACAGAAATTAATGCGGTTAATTTCGTATCTCCAAGAAGTTGGTTAGCTACTTCGCATTTTTGTTTAGGATTTTTCTTTTTTGTTGGTCATTTATGGCATGCTGGTCGAGCTCGTGCGGCTGCGGCTGGTTTTGAAAAAGGAATCGATAGAGATACAGAACCTGTATTATCTATGCGTCCATTAGATTAATAAAATGAGTACAAACAAATGTTTGTACTCATTTTATTAAATATAAATTTATAATTTATTTTGTATTTCTTTATCTCTTATAATTCCATAACGTAATAACCGCGTTGCAAAATAATCAATTAATTCTCGGTTTTTTTCGATTTTTAAAGATGCTAAATTAAAACTATTTAAAACAACTGAATGAAATAGAAAATCTCTTTCAATTTTATAAAGATTACCATAATTTATATTTGATTTGTTTGAAAGATTTTTTAAAGTTAGATTCTTATGGATATATAAATCGGGGGGAATCCAATCTATATTCGAAAGACGTTCTTCGGGATCAGGAATATATAAACGATACCAATCAATTAATGATTTTTTAATTTCCCCCATTTCTAGTCCAATAGTATATTGCCAATTTATTGAAATCCCAGGTTCTTGATAATTATTAGGTGTATTGAAATTATTGATTTTTTCAACTTTAAATTTTTGTAAAATAGTTTTTGTTAAAAATAAATTATAATTATTTTGATTTTGAAAATGAGAATTTTCTATATTTGTATTTTTTTCTTGTACAAGAAGATTTATAGAATAAAAATACCATTGATTGACTAATAAAAAACTAATATATTGAATAATTTTTTGATCTTCTAGACCAACAATTGAATTTGCATATTTTAGTTTATTCGAATTTTTTTTTCCATATTGATATAAACATTCAGTTGATTTTCCTAAATTGAAAAACACCAACAAATTTTCTAATTCAATTTTTGTTTGAATTTGTGAAAGTAGAATTTTGTACATTTTATCATGACGAGTATTTTTTTTTCTATCCCATAAACTTAAACTGATAACTAAATTTGTGTAGTTTGTATTTAAAAAAGTTAATCCAATTGTTTTACTAGCTTGATAATAAGAAAAATTTATTACATTAGTAATATTTTGGGTTTTTATATTACTATAACTTGTAATATAATCTATTCCTTTTTCAATTGTTTCAATGGTATGGGTTGTTTTTTTTAAAATTGCTTGTATACAGGATTCGTTCATGATTGATGCAATTTCAGAAGCTGTTAAACCATTTGTTTTTTTTCCTAAATAATTCCAAGAAATGTTTTTTTCTATTTTTCTATTTTTACTATAAAATTTTAAAATTTGGATACGTTTTTTGTGTGACGGAATATCCAATGTAATAATTTTATTAAATCGACCAGGTCGAGTGAAAGCTGGATCAAGGGTTTTTAATCTATTTGTTGCTCCAAAAACTATGAATTTTGTTTGATTTTCAATACCGTCCATTTCAATTAAAAATTGAGTTAAAATATTTAACTTCATTTTTTTTGTTTCGACATCCGTTGTAGTTTTTTCTTCTAAATCTGTCATTTGAGATTGTTTATATTCAAAAACTTCCGTTTTCGAGGAGTGTTGAAGATTGACATCATTGAAAATAGGTTTTGGTATTAGAGATTGATTTTTTGGTCCATATGATGTATATAAAAATTCTAGATTTTTGGTATTTATGCTTGAGTTTGTTAATACATTTTTTCTTTTTTCTCCTAATGAATCAATTTCATCAATAAAAATAATTGCTGGAGAAATGTTTTTTGCATAACGAAATATTTTTTTTAATTTTTTATGTCCTTGATCTTTTGTATTAATTAATAAACTTCCTGATTGAATAATAACTGGTATTTTACTTTCTCCGGCAATAGCTTGAACTAATAATGTTTTTCCATTTCCCGGTACTCCGGCTAATAAAAACCCTTTTGGAGTCGATTTTTTTAATTTTTTTATTTGTTTTGAATTTCTTAAAATTAAAATAATTTCACCTAGTTCGGGTAAAAGATTATCAATTCCAGAAATATTTTTAATTTTTTTATTTGTTTTTTTTATAATTCGAAACGAAGAATCTTTATAAAAATATTGTTCTTTTATATTTTCAAAATCAATTTGTGAAGTTTTTCCATATTCGATTAAATAAGTAATTAATTCACGTCCATAATCTTTATATATTTCTTTTAAAAAAAATGAAATATATAAAACTAATATAAATTTTGTAATAAAAATCCATGAAGTAAAAGAAATATATTCCCAATTTTGAACAAAACTTTTTTGTGAAGTCGAAAGATTTGGTTGTTTTAATATTGTATAGAAAATATTTTTTTTACTAAAAAAAATATTTTCTAAATATTTATTTTCAATATTATCAGTTTTGTATAAAATCGCTTTTTTATTTTTCTTAAAAATTTTCCTTTTTTTTAGAACTTTAATAGATATTTTTTCTGAGTAAAAATCATCGATTTTTCTAAATTTTTTAACTTGTGGTTTAAGATTTTTTTTAAAATTGAAAATATTTGGTGATAAATATATTATATTTTGTTTTTTTTTTAGACTTGTCCCAGAAAAACCATTTTTTACACTTGTTAATGTTAGTAATTTATTGGCAAAAATATTATTTGTTGAATCGTTAAAGATTAATAATTTTGTTGGGAGAATTATTTTTAATATATTTATATTTTTTTTTAATTTTTGTTGAACTAAATTTACCGATTCATTTGTATTATAGTCAATATAATTATATCCAGATATAAATCGTTTTTGTAGTTTTTTTGCATTATACCTTTTTATATTTTTTCCTAAAATATTTAATATATCTATTTTTTTTATCAAATTGTATTTATTTTGAAAGTGTAGGTATTTTTTCGTATTTACAAAATCAGTATTGAAAAAAATATTGTTAATATAGAAAAATCTATTGATAGTATTCTCAAAATATTTTTTTTTTTGCTTTCTTATTTTTTTTGTTAACATAGGTTTTTTTTCAGCCGATAAAATAAGAATTTTTTTTGTATTATTAAAATTTTCTTCTAAATAAAACTTTTTAATTGCATTTTGACGAAAATTTTTTGAATACATTGTATTTGTATTTTTTTTCTTATCTGTAAAATTTCTTTTTTCTATAAAATAAGTTTCAATTTTTTGTTTATTTTTAAAAACAGATATTTTATTCATTTTTTTTGGAATTAAATCGTTTTTATATAAAATTATGTTATTAAAATTTGTATTTTTTAAGCTTTCATTGTTTGAAAAAGAAAAAATTTCTTCTATTTTAATAATAGAATTTATATTTTTTATTTTTTTGAATTTTGAAATATTATTTTTTTCAATAATTCCAACTAAATTTATTGTTAAGTTTTTTTTTAAATCAATTAATAATAGATTTTGATATACATTTAAATTATTTATATTCTTTTCTTTAATTTGACGTAATTTAAAAAAATCAAAACTTTCCCAATTCATTTTTTCATGGTTTTTTTTTCCACCTAAATAAATATTTTGCGATAAAAAGTAAAAACTATTTTTTTGATATTTTTGATAAAAATTCTTTGTTAATCCAAAAAAAAAGGGGGAAAGAAATAAAATTTTTTTTACTGATAATTTTTCAAAAATGTTGATATTATCAAACAAAGCTTTTTTACTGATTTTATAATTTTTTAATAAAAATTTTTTCATATGTGATTTGTTTTAATAAAATTATGATGTACTTTATTTTAAAACAATTTTGATGATTTCGAAATTCGAAATCATCAAAATTGTTTTAAAATAGTCCTAATGTTAAAGAAATATCAATAGGTAATGCTGCACCAATTCCTAACCAAATTGCCGCAATTGTACCAATTAAAAATACAGTTGTTGCAACTGGACGTCTAAAAGGGTTTTGAAATTTATTTATATTTTCAATAAATGGAACAAGAATTAAACCTGCAGGAACTGCAGCCATTAAAAGAACACCTAATAATTTGTTCGGAATAACACGAAGTATTTGAAATACTGGATAAAAATACCATTCAGGTAAAATTTCTAATGGTGTTGCAAAAGGATTAGCTGGTTCACCAAGAGCAGCTGGATCTAAAACAGCTAGTCCAATCACACAAGCGAATGTTCCAAAAATACAAACTGGAAAAATGTATAATAAATCGTTCGGCCATGCGGGTTCTCCATAATAATTATGCCCCATACCTTTTGCTAATTTTGCGCGTAAAATTGGATCTGATAAATCAGGTTTTTTTGTTACTGCCATAAATATTATTTAAAATAAAATTATAAAGATTTTTTTAGGGTTTATTAAACAAGCGAAAATTTATAATGGACCAGAAATTCCTTGTTTTCGGATCATTAAAAAATGCATTAGCATGAAAACAGCTGTTGCTAATGGAAGAACAAATGTATGTAAACTATAAAAACGTGTTAAAGTCGCTTGGCCAACACCAACACCTCCACGAAGTAGTTCTACTAAAGGTTCTCCAATAACTGGAATTGCATCAGGAACACCCGTTACAATTTTAACTGCCCAGTAACCAACTTGATCCCATGGTAAAGAATATCCTGTTACACCAAAAGAAACTGTACAAACAGCCATTATTACACCTGTTACCCATGTTAATTCTCTTGGTTTTTTAAAACCACCTGTTAGATATACACGACAAACATGTAAGATCATCATTAAAACCATCATACTTGCTGACCAACGATGAATTGATCGTATTAACCAACCAAAATTCACTTCCGTCATAATATATTGAACTGAGGCAAATGCTTCCGCAACGGTTGGTCTATAATAAAATGTCATTGCAAAACCAGTTGCAACTTGTACTAAAAAGCAAGTAAAAGTAATTCCACCTAAACAATAAAATATATTCACATGAGGTGGAACATATTTACTGGAAATATCATCTGCTATAGCTTGAATTTCTAAACGTTCTTCAAACCAATCATATACTTTACTCATAAAAATTTTTTCTAATAAAATAAAAAATGAAAACACAATTAGGCTAAATAATTTCGTCTTTGTATATAGTTTACATAATCTTTATAAATTGTCTATAAGTTTAAATACGTTTCTCATTAAAACGAAGACCATTTCACATCAATTGCTACTTGATCAACTATTCCATAATCTTTTGCTTCTTTTGCTGACATAAATTGGTCTCTATCCATATCTTTTGATATTCGAGTTAAAGTTTGTGCTGTTCGTTCTGAATAAATTTTTCCAACTTGTTTTCGTAATCGAATAACTTCTTCAGATTCAGATAAAACTTCTGATGCTTGTCCTTGCCCACCACCTTCTGGTTGATGAATCATAATACGAGCGTGAGGTAAAGCTATTCGTTTTCCTTTTTCTCCACCTGCTAAAACAAATGACGCCATAGAAGCAGCTGTTCCAACACAAATAGTAGAAACATCCGCTTCAACAAAGTTCATAACATCATATACTGCAATACCACAAGTTACAGAACCACCGAGTGAATTTATAAAAATATAAATATCTTTTAATTTTTCTTCAGCGTTTAAATATAACATAATGCCAATTAATTGATTTGATACTTCATCATCTAAATCTTGGCATAAAAATAAAAGTCTTTCTCTATATAAACGATTAAATAAATCGACCCATTGAGCGGAAGGTTCTCCTGGTAGTCGAAATGGAACTTTTGGAACACCAATTGGCATATATTTTTTTTCCTTTAATAATAAATTAAATAAAAAATATAATGGTTTTTATAAAAACCATTATATTTTTTATTTTTATGTTATAATAAATATAATTTTATATTATATAATAAAAAGAAAGAAAGTAAAATAAATTCAAAAAAAAAATATGGGATTACCTTGGTATCGTGTACATACCGTTGTTTTAAATGATCCAGGCCGATTAATTTCGGTTCATATTATGCATACAGGGTTAGTAGCAGGATGGGCTGGTTCAATGGCATTTTATGAATTAGCTGTTTTTGATCCATCAGATCCAGTTTTAAATCCAATGTGGCGTCAAGGAATGTTTGTTCTTCCTTTTATGACACGTTTAGGAATTACACAATCATGGGGTGGTTGGACTATAAGTGGTGAAACAGCAACAAACCCAGGAATTTGGAGTTATGAAGGAGTTGCAGCATCACATATCATTTTATCTGGTTTATTATTTGCCGCATCAATTTGGCATTGGGTATATTGGGACTTAGAACTTTTTCGTGATCCACGAACTGGGGACCCGGCGCTTGATTTACCTAAAATTTTTGGAATTCATTTATTTTTATCAGGTCTTCTTTGTTTTGGTTTTGGAGCTTTTCATGTAACAGGTCTATTTGGTCCTGGTATCTGGGTTTCAGATCCATATGGAATTACAGGAACAGTTCAACCAGTTTCACCTTCATGGGGGGCAGATGGATTTGATCCTTATAATCCTGGTGGTATTCCTGCCCATCATATTGCTGCTGGAATTTTAGGCGTTTTAGGTGGTATTTTCCATTTATGTGTTCGACCTCCACAAAGATTATATAATGCTTTATGTATGGGGAATATTGAAACGGTTCTATCAAGTAGTATTGCTGCAGTTTTTTGGGCAGCATTTGTAGTTGCTGGAACAATGTGGTATGGTTCAGCTGCGACACCAATTGAATTATATGGACCAACAAGATATCAATGGGATTTAGGATTCTTCCAACAAGAAATTGAAAAACGAGTACAAACAAGTTTAACTGAAGGAAAATCTTATTCTCAAGCTTGGTCACAAATTCCTGAGAAACTAGCTTTTTATGATTATATTGGAAATAATCCTGCAAAAGGTGGATTATTTCGTGCAGGTGCAATGAATAGTGGAGATGGTATTGCTGTTGGTTGGTTAGGCCATGCTGTTTTTAAAGATAAGGATGGAAATGAATTATTTGTTCGTCGAATGCCAACATTCTTTGAAACGTTTCCTGTAATTTTATTAGATAAAAATGGTATTGTACGTGCGGATGTACCATTTAGACGTGCAGAATCAAAATATAGTATTGAGCAGGTTGGTGTTTCGGTAACATTTTATGGTGGAGAATTAGATGGGGTTACATTTAATGATCCATCAACTGTAAAAAAATACGCACGTCGTTCTCAATTAGGTGAAATTTTTGAATTTGACCGTGCAACGTTACAATCCGATGGTGTTTTTAGAACAAGCCCGCGTGGTTGGTTTACTTTTGCTCATTTATCATTTGCTTTATTATTCTTTTTCGGACATATTTGGCATGGTGCACGAACTATTTTCCGAGATGTTTTTGCTGGTATTGATGTTGATTTAGATGAACAAGTAGAATTTGGTGCATTTTTAAAACTTGGTGATACATCAACTCGACGCCAATCAATTTAATCGTTTAAATTAATTTTTAATAGTTTATTTTTTAAGATCATGGAAGCATTAGTTTATACTTTTTTATTAGTAGGTACTTTAGGAATTATTTTTTTTGCAATATTTTTTAGAGAGCCTCCACGTATTGTTAAGTAATTAAAATTATGGTACCCAGAGTTTTGGGTACCATAATATCCTAGTTAGTCTTCATGTTCTTCAAAAGGATCTCGTAGTTTTTTTGAAGGTGGTCCAAACCCGACGTATATTGAATATCCTGTAATACTTAATAATAAAGATGATAAAAAAATAATAAAGAAAAAAGCTGGACTTTCCATAATGAATTGATTTTTAAGTAAAAAAAATTTTTTTTAAAATTATATAAGACAATATTAATATTAATAGTATGTTATTACAGAAAGTAAAAAAAATCTAAATTTTTTTTATGGCAACAAAATCAACATTATCAAAAGATAAAGATCCAGGAATTGTAACAACTGTTGGGACATTATTACGTCCATTAAATTCAGAATATGGAAAAGTAGCTCCGGGTTGGGGAACAACAGTTTTAATGGCTGTTTTTATGGCTTTATTTGCTGTTTTTCTTGTTATTATTTTAGAAATATATAACAGTTCAGTTCTTTTAGATGAAATTCCAATGAGTTGGCAATCATTATCAAAATAATTTTTAACTTTTATATTGTGTTAATATGTAATTCTATTGACACAATATAAAAGTTATTTTAAATAGAAAAAATCTCAAATCCTGTTCCGGCAGGAATTAAATGTCCAACAATAACGTTTTCTTTTAAACCACGTAAAAAATCAGTTTTTTGTTCAATAACACTATTACTTAAAATACGCGTTGTTTCTTGAAAACTGGCTGCTGAAATAAAGCTTTCAGTTTCTAAAGATGCTTTTGTTATTCCTAATAAAACTGGTTTATAGCGAAGGGATTTAAAAGTATTTCCAAAATTTATAGATTCAATATATTTAATATCAATTAATTCTCCTTGTAATAATCCACTTTTATCACTTTCACAAATAAAAACTTTGGTAGTCATTTGTCGAACAATTATTTCAATATGCTTATCGGCAATAAAAACACCTTGTTCTTGATATACTTTTTGAATGCTATGAACTAAAATTTGTTGAATAGTTTTTATACTTTTTTGAAGGGCTTTTTCAAATGGATATTTTTTTTTATAATTATGAAAACATAATTCTAATTTATTATGAATATTTTCTTTTTTTTTATCTAATTGTTTGTAATTACGCGCTTCAAAAAGTTCTTCGATTTTTGGAATTCCTTGAATAATATCTTCGTTTTTTAATTTTTGATAAAATAATGTCATTAATAAATTATTTTTTTCTACAAAATCTGAATTTTTAATATGAAATAGACTTTGTATTGAAAATAAATAGGGATCAGCTTTTCGAATTGTAATAGTTTTTTCTGTTTGCTCAATAATTTGTCCAGTAAAATTTGAAGCTAAATTTTTTGTTAATTGATCCCCAATACGAATGACTTTCCCGATAAACAATTTGATTTTTTCGTCTTTGTAAATAAAAAATGTTTTTTCGGAATTTGTTAAAAAAATTGTTTTATGTTTCCCTAAAATATCCTTTTTTACTTTTGTAACTTCACCCTTTACTGGACTACAAATAGAATAACGGTAAAGAATAGAATTCTCTAAAATAGTATTTTTTTGAATTTTTAAATTTTTTTTTATATTTAAAAGTTTTTTTTCAGATAAAGCTTTAGTTTTTGAAAATAAAAAATTTTGTGGAAATTTATATTTTATATTTATTCGACTATAAATATCATTCTTATAAAAATTGATAATAAAACTAGTCGAAATATATTTAAATTTATAAATTTTACTAATATTTTTTCGTTCAAAATGTAATTTTTGAAGATTTATTTTTATTTTATATTTTTTTTGTTGATTAAATAAAAAATTCCCTAATTTGAATTTCTCAATTAATTTTGTTTTATTAAAAAATTGTTTATAAAAAAATTTTTTTTTAACTTGTTTCTGTATTATTGTTTTTTTTATTTTTTTATACAAAAGAAATGAATTTTCAGATTTTTTTATATTTTTCAAAAATATTTGGTTTCGCGAAATCGAGGTACAGATAGGAGTTGAATAAAAATTTGTATTTTTTACTAATTTTCGAATCTTTAAAATTTTTGTTTTTGAAAAATATAAAAATTTTAAATTATTTACAATAATTTGTTTATAAACATTTTGTGAACTAAAAAAATTTTCTATATTTCTAGGGGTACGGTATTTTTTTTGTTGAATAATATATATTAAATAATAAGAATTATAAAATAGGAACCAACCAGAATAACTAACAATTTTGATATTTTGTTTTTTTTTATTTATGTTTTTAAAACATATAGAGGTTTTATTATTCAAACGATCAACTTTATTCGAATTTTTTGAAAAAATTATTGAAAACTTCTTTTTTCTAATCAAGTTTTTTTGATATGGGTTTTTTTTTAATGATTGAATTTGTTTTATTTTTTTTTGGTTTAATTTTTTTTCATTAAAAATAACAAATTCGAAAATCGCTTTTTTTTTTTGGAGAGGTGCTTTAAAAGTTTTTGTATCCGTTAATATTTTATATGTTTTTTTTTTTTCAGTATTTTTTTCAATTTTCGAAAAATAGATCGTTTTTTCAATAGAAAAAAAAGAATCTTTTAATAATTTTTTTTTTTGAAATAAAATAAAATCTTTTTTATTTTTTAATATAAATAATTTTACAGAAACAAATTTATTAAAATCTTTTGATTCAATTGATGTAGAAATAAAAAATTTAATAGGTAATTTCTTTAATTTGTAAAAATACCCGATTTTTTTATATAAAATCTTTGATATGTATAATTTTCCTAAATTCTCGGATACGAAAAAATTTATATTTTTAAAATTTCGAAATAAATTAGATTTTTTAAATTTTTTTTCAAAAAAAATTTCTTTTTCTTTCGCTTTTAAGGAAATTGTTGAAAAATAAGGAACAATTTTATCACTTTGCAATACTATTGACTTCTTATCTATTAAATCACCTGAAGATATAAATAAATTTGATTGTAAAGTAGATTGATAAATTTTTCCTTCTAAAATCCATAAAGTGCCGAAATTTAGTCCTAGTTTAAAATTATTTCGTGTTTTATTTTGTAAGAGAAGAATATTTTCAAAAAAAATCTCGCCTTCTTGTTTTGCACGAATATCATATTTTGTTTGAACTTCATTAGTTTTAATATTTACCAGAAAAGAAAATTCTGCTAATAATTGATTTTCTTTTACAGTTTGTTTTTGTTTAACAAAAAGAATTGTTGATTTTGGAATATCAAAATTGAATTTCTTCTGTAGTTTAGAATTTGTTAAATATAAAGTTGATTTTTCATTTGTTAAAAATGCAATTTGACCGTGTAAGGTACGAATTAAATTTCCGATTATAAATTGTTTAAACGTAATAATTCCTGGAGAGGGTGATCGGATTTCTTGCATTACATCTCCTGAAAAAACCCCTCCAGTATGAAATGTTCGCATTGTTAATTGTGTTCCGGGTTCGCCGATAGATTGAGCTGCTAAAATACCAACACATTCACCTAAAGAAACTAATTTATTCGTTGATAAATTCCACCCATAACATAATTGACAAATTGAATTTTTTAAATTGCATGATAATGGGGATCTAACAAAAATTTTTTTTTTCTCGCGATTTAATTTATTAGCCAGAGAAACCGTTATAATTTGATTTTTTTTTCCTAAATTGAAAATATTTTCTGCTAAAACGCGCCCAATTGCTTTTTTTTCTAATGAAACAATGATTTTATTATTATTTTTTGTCGGATTTAAAAAAATACCTTGTTTTGTTTTACAATCATATTGACTTATTATAACATGTTGTGCCACATCCACCAATCTGCGTGTTAAATATCCGGAATTTGCCGTTTTTAAAGCTGTATCTACAAGCCCTTTTCGCGCTCCGTAACAAGAAATAATATATTCTGTTAAGCTTAATCCTTCTCGGAAATTGCTTCGAATAGGAAAATTTAGAATTTGGCCTTCAGGGTCGGCCATTAATCCACGCATTCCAACTAATTGCCGTACTTGTGAAATATTTCCCCTTGCACCCGAAAACGCCATCATAAAAACTGGATTTAGTTTATCAGTTTTATTAAAATTTTGAATAACATTATAACGAATAAGTTCACTGGTTTTATACCATAAATCTATGATATTTTGAAAATATTCGACCGGTGTAGTTTTTGATGTTTTATTATTGTAATTTGCTTGATTTATTAATCGTTCTGTTTCAACAATTAAATTAGCTTTACTAGGTGGAATTTTTAAATCATCAATATTTAATGAAAGACCGGCTTGACTTGCGTAAAAAAAACCAAGATTTTTTAAATCTTCAATAAAATTAATTGTTATATTGTTTCCATATTGGGTTAAACACCATAAAATTAATACTTTCAATCTTGTTTTATCAAAAGTTTGATTAAAAAAAATTTCTTTTTGCATCATAAAAAAAATTATTATTAATAGTAGAATTAAAAATTAATCGACCAAATGTTGTTCTAATATATTTATTTTGTTGTTTTAAATTATTATTAAATATAATAAAAAAATCCGAATATATGACAAAAAAATAACCATTTTTTTGAATTTGTAATTCAAAAATTTTTTCACGTTTTTTTAAAGTTTCATATTTTTTGTTCCAACGCAACCATAAATTGACATGTATTGATTTTTGTCTCATAAAAAAATATGAAATAGCTTCATTTATTGTATTAAAAATATATGGTTTAATATATTTTAATTTTATATTTCTGGTTGTTAAATAATAACAACCTAAAATCATATCTTGACTTGGTAATATATTAATTTCTCCATTTGCGGGTGATAATAAATTATTTCTGGACCACATGAGTGCCCAAGTTTCTGCTCTTGCTTCGAATGATAAAGGTATATGCACAGCCATTTGATCCCCATCAAAATCAGCATTAAATGCTGTACATACTAATGGATGTAATAAAATTGCTCGACCATCTATTAATTTTGGTTGAAATGCTTGAAAACTCATTCGATGTAATGTTGGTGCTCGATTTAATAATATTGGGTGAGTTTCCATTATTTGTTCTAAAATTTTTAAAATATAATTATTTTCTGTTTGTAAAAATTTTTTTGCACCAACAATTGTTCGAACTTCTTTTTGCAATAAAAATTTTATTAAAAAGGGTTGAAATAATTCAATTGCTAATTCTTTTGGTAAACCACATTGATGTAATTTTAAAGTTGGGTCAACTACAATAACAGATCGACCTGAATAGTCTACACGTTTACCTAATAAATTTTGTCTAAATCTGCCTTTTTTTCCTTTTAACATATCGGATAATGATTTTAATGGCCGATCATTTAATCCACATATTGGTTCTGTCCCACCTTTTCCATTATCAATTAATGCATCAACAGCTTCTTGCAGTAATCTTTGTGCGTATTGAAATAAAAAATCATCGAATTGTAATTTTCGTAATGAATAACGTTTGACTCTTTTATTTCGATATAAAACTTTTTGATAGAGTTTATTTAAATCTGATACTGCAACTTGATCATTATCTAATTTTATAATTGGTCTCAAATCAGGTGGTAAAACAGGCAAAATTGAAAGAATCATCCATTCTGGTCGTGTATTATTTTTTCGAAATTGTTGAATAATTTTTAAACGTCGAATTTTTTTTGTTTTTGTTCGTGTTACTAATTGAAATTGACGAGTAAAAAATTTTTTTAAGGTGTGTTGTTCTTTTGTTTGCAATATATATTTATTATTATATAAAATTTCACTTTCACTTTCTAAATCTTTTAAATCTTCATTTAAAAAAAATATTTGTTGTCGAATTTCTTTTTCTAAAAAAAATAAATTCAGTTGGTTTAAAAAAAACTTAATACTTTTAGCTCCTAAAGAACTGCTTTTCTTACTAATTGAATTATATGACGATTGATATCGGTAAAGTAATATATCTTTGTCGATTTTTTCTTCCATTGTACTATAAGAAGAAAACCATTTTAATTCGGCTTGTCCAATAGTGGATGATTCCCAAGAACTTGTATTTTTACATATTAAATAACAAAAATTATTTTGTTGAGTATTTTTTAAGATTTTTTCGTTTTCGGTATTTGTACTTAGCAGATCGGTACAATAAGCTAAAGCTTCAAGTTTTTTTTTTGGAATATCAAGTAAAAGTGAAATATGACACGGTCTACTTTTTAAATACCAAAGATGTGTAACTGGTAAACTTAATTCAATATACCCAAGACTTTCGCGTCGAATATTTGAAGAAATAAATTCTACTCCACATTTCGAGCAAAAATATTGTTCTGATTGTATTTTTTTATTACCACAACTACATTCAAAATCATTTATAGGTCCAAAAATCCTTTCACAAAATAATCCACCTTTTTCGGGTTTTAATGTTTTATAATTGACCGTTTGTGAACTTGTAACTTCACCAATAATTTTATTATTACTCGATAATATTCGATATTTTCCATCTGGTAATTTTCGTTCCGCCCATTTTTTTATTTCGTCTGGAGCTGGAATACCAATTTGCATGGAATTAATTCCAATTTTTATTTTTTTTGTTGTTTTCATAAATGATTGGGAAATTTTAATAAAATATTATTTTCTTTGTTTTTTTTGATGTAAACCCGAAAATTGAAATATTTAAACATAATGATTGTAATTCTCGTACTAAAACTTTAAAGGATTCGGGTGTTCCAAAATGAATTGTTTTATTTTTTAAAATACAATCAATGACATGATAACGACCTTTTATATCATCAGATTTTATAGTTAATAATTCTTGTAATGTAAAAGCAGCTCCATATCCTTCTAATGCCCAAACTTCCATTTCACCAACTCTTTGCCCGCCATGTTTAGAACGACCACGTAAAGGTTGCTGCGTCACTAACGAATAAGGTCCAGTTGAACGCGCGTGAATTTTTTCTTCGACTAAATGAATTAATTTTAAAATATATGAATATCCAACAGTTATATTTTGATCAAAAGGATTACCAGTATGACCATCAAATAATTGAATTTTGCCTGGAAATTGAGTATTAAACAGCCAATTTTTTTTTGTTTTTTTTGAAGCTTTATAAAGCTTTGAAAAAACAATGCTACGGGAAGATTCGAAACCAAACATTTCATCAAACGGTAATATTTTATAATCTTCTTTTAATTGAACTGCCGCTAAACCAAATAAACATTCAAAAATTTGTCCAACATTCATTCGAGAAGGTACACCAAGAGGGTTTAATATTATATCTATAGGTTTGCCATCAGGAAGATATGGCATATCTTCTGATCGAACAATTTTTGCAATAATACCTTTATTCCCATGTCGACCTGATATTTTATCCCCGATTTGAATTTTTCTTTTTTCAGTTATATAGATATGAATTTTTTTTACATTATTGGAAATAGTTTCAGATAAATTATTTTCATTTTTTACTAATTGAATATCAATAACTTTTCCTTTAATTCCTTTTGGTACGCGAAGTGAACTATTTTTTACTGTTGGAATTTCTTTTCCAACAATATCATATAATAATTTTTCATGTGGAGAAAGTTGTTTTTTCTTAATTGGTGTTATTTTTCCAACTAAAATATCTCCTTCTTTTATATATGTGCCAATTTTTACAATTCCAATTTCATTTAAATGTAATAAATTTGTTGGATGTATATTTGGAAGATTTTTTGTTATTTGTTCGAATCCATTCCCTGTATTTTTAATCTCAACCTCAAACCTTTGAATATGTAGAGATGTATAAACTTCATCTAAAACTAACCGTTCGTTTATTAATACAGCATCTTCGAAATTATATCCAAACCAAGGCATATAGCATAATAATAAATTTTTACCAAGAGCTAAAAAACCATTTTCACTACAAGACCCATCCGCTAAAATTTGTCCTTTTTGTACCCATTCTGTTTCTTTGATAATAGGTCTTTGAGTAAGAAGAGTCTCTTGATTTGATCTCTGAAAAATCGATAAATGTTCGATTTTTTTTTTTGCTATTATTTTTTTATTAAAAAAATAATATTCATTTTTTAGCGTTTTTCGTTTTTTATTCGCTTTAAAAGTTTCGTTCAATTTGAAAATTGAGGAAATTTTTTTTAATCTTAAAAATGATTGATTTGATTTTGTATGATGGACGTTTGTATATCCTTTTTGAATAAAAATTTTTTGACTATCTACATATGAAACATATCCAGTCATTTCACTTTCTAAACAATGACCAGAATCCGAAATAACACGTTCTTCTAAACCTGTTCTGACTAATGCTTTTTCTGCTTGTAATAATGGAACCGCCTGTCTCTGCATATTTGATCCCATTAAAGCTCGATTTCCATCATCATGTTCTAAAAAAGGTATCAAAGAAGTCGCTATAGAAATCATTTGTAATGGTGATATTGCCATATAATCTAATTTTTTATAGCTAATTTCTTGGAAATTTTTACCAATTCTACAAAGAAGAGTTTTTTTTGGTAAAAAATTTAATTTCTTAACATTTAAATCGCATGGAGCTATTGATAAGTGTTCTTCCAGTTCAGAAGAAATATATATTTGTTCTAAATTTTTTTGTATTTGTCCTTTATGAACTTTAAAAACTGGGGTTTCTATTTTTCCGTAATTATTGACTTTTGACATTGTTGTAATGGAATTAACAAGTCCAGCATTTTGACCTTCGGGTGTTTCAATCGGACAAATACGTCCATAATGTGTTGAATGAATTCCACGAATTGCCATACCTGCAGTTTCTCGACTAACACCATTTGGTCCAATTGATGTAACACGACGTTTATGTGTTAATTCGGATAAAGGATTGGTTTGATCCATAAATTGTGAAAGTTGGCTTGATCCGAAAAATTCCTTTAATACTCCATTTATTGGTTTTGTATTTATTATTTTATGAACTGTTATATTTTTTCGATTTTTTCGAAATTTTTCTTTAATAGATTTTTCTAATCGAAGTAGTCCTATATAAATTTGATTTTGTAATAATTCCCCCGAGGCTCGAATTTTACGGTTTTTTAAACTATCAATATCATCAATTTGTCCAACTCCATTATGTAATTGAATAAGATAATTCGTTGCTCCTAATAAATCTTCAGATGTTAAAATTCGAGTTTCTAAATTTTTTGATAAATTAAATTTTTTATTTAACTCTAGTCGTCCATTTTTACTTAAATCATATGTTAATGGATTTAAAAATTTTCTATAAATAAATTTATAACCAATTCGTTGACGAAGTAAAATTCTTTCTTTTACTGAATAAAAATAAAAATTTCTTTTTGGTTCAAGTAATTTACCTAATAAATATAAAGCTTGACTTGAGGTTTGTGGATGATATTCTTTTAAAATTGAAAAATTCAATAAATTGGAATTATTTATTTGATTAAAAATAATTTGTTTTGAAAATCCCAATGATTGTAATAAAATAAAAATTGAAAATTTTGGTGTTTTTTTCATTTTTACCCAAAATTTTTTTTTTTTATCGAGTTCAATTCTTAACCACGCTCCTCTATATGAAATAAAATCCGCGTAAAAAATTTTTTTTTTCCCACTTATTTCATGAAAATATACACCTGGATTACGAATAATTTGATTAATAATAAGACGTGGTGCTCCATTTAATATAAAATGACCCCGCTTTGTCATTAATGGTAAATTTGCAATTAAAAGCCATTGGGTTTTAATTATTTTTTTTTTGTTATCAATAAGTTGTATTGGAATATAAATTTTTGAAGTATAACTTTTCCCTCGTAAAATACAATCTTTACTTGATAATTGTGGTTTTTTTAATTTATAGAATTCGGGATAAAAAATAATTAGAATGTTTGGTTCAAGAGTTTTTATTTGCTGTTTTTTTTTAAATTCTTCAACGAATCCCTTTTTTATAAAGTAATAAAAGCTATCGCGTTGAAAATTAATAAAATTTGGAAAATAATTTCGACGTTGCATAATTATAATATAAATTTTTATCGACTAAAAAATTGAAATAATAATAATAATACGGTACAATAAAATTGTTGTTGGTTTTGGCGGTATGGCCAAGTGGTAAGGCAGAGGATTGCAAATCCTTTATTCCCCAGTTCGAATCTGGGTACCGCCTATTTTGTATCTATTATGGTTTCGGTTTTTAAACTATTAATGTTGCTTCAAATCTGATCTCACATGATTTTAGTTTAAAAATTTACCATAATAGACATTAATAATATAATAATATATTTTAATTTTTTTATCAATACTTATTGCTAAGTTTAAATTTTTATTATAATATATTAAAAAATTTGCAAGTTAAATTTTATATAAAATTTTTTGATTGATAAAATTCTGTATTTTATATTTTTTAATAAAATGAAATTAACACTTGAAGAAATGGTAAAAACAGGTTTTCATTATGGTCATCAAACAAAAAAATGGAATCCAAAAATGGCACCGTATATATATATGGAAAAAAATAATATTCATATTATTGATTTGGTGCAAAGTTATTTTTTTTTAAAAAAAACATTAAAATTTTTAACAATGGAAGCTTCTCAAGGAAAAACGTTTTTATTTGTTGGAACAAAAAAACAAATGTCTAGATTCATTGCAAAATCAGCTTTAGAGGCAAATTCATTTTATGTGAATCAACGTTGGCTAGGTGGAATGTTAACAAATTGGAAAACAATACAAGCTTCAATTAATAAATTAAATAACTTACAAAAACTAAATCTTGATAAATATTCAAAAAAAGAAGTAGCAGCTTTAAAAAAAGAAAAGGATCGTTTACAAAAATATTTAGGTGGTTTAAAAAAAATGTCAAAATTACCAGATGTTGTTATAATTATTGGTCAAAAGGAAGAATTAAATGCTGTGCGCGAATGTCGAAAATTAGGAGTTCGAACAATTACTATTTTAGATACAGATTGTGATCCGAGTTTAGCGGATTTTTTTGTTCCAGGGAATGACGATTCAATTGCTGCAATTCAATTAATATTAGAAGAATTTGTTTTAGCAATTCAAAATGGTAAAAAGTTATATAATTATAAAAATTTGAAACGTGTAAATTTGTAACTTTTTCAACAAAAAATAACTTGCTGAAATTATACGATTTTGACTAAACTAATACGTGTAGCTTTAATAAAATAAAAACTCTTTACTTTTAAAAATAAAATTTAAAAATTAACAATTTTATGAATCCGATTGATATGAATATTAAACAATCTATTTTTTTTCAACAAACTCTTTTTGATATTTCACAAATTGAAGTTGGTCAACATTATTATTGGTATATAAATGGATACCCTATTCACGGACAAGTAATAATCACTACTATTTTTGTATTTTCGTTAATTGTTATTGTATCATTATTAGGCAATACAAATTTAAAAAGTATTCCGGAAGGATTACAAAATTTAACGGAATATATAACAGAATTTATTCGTGATTTAGCAAAAACACAAATTGGTGAAGAAGATTATTTAAAATGGGTTCCTTTTTTAGGAACAATTTTTTTATTTATTTTTGTATCAAATTGGTCTGGAGCATTAATTCCTTGGCGTTTAATTGAAATTCCAAATGGAGAATTAGCGGCGCCTACAAATGATATTAATACAACGGTTTCGTTAGCTTTATTAACTTCAATCGCATATTTTTATGCAGGTATTAGTAAAAAAGGATTTGGGTATTTTAAGAGATATTTATCACCAACACCATTATTATTACCTATTAATGTTTTAGAAGATTTTACGAAACCTTTATCTTTAAGTTTTCGTCTTTTTGGTAACATTTTAGCAGATGAACTTGTAGTAGCTGTTTTAATTGCTTTAGTACCACTAGTTATTCCAATTCCAATTATGTTATTAGGATTATTTACAAGTGCGATTCAAGCTTTAGTTTTTGCAACTCTTGCAGGTGCTTATATTGGTGAATCACTAGAAGATCATCATTAATTTACTTTTTTTAAATCCTTTCTAAATTTTATGGTAAGATACTAACATATTTATTTTATATCTACAATCGGAGGAAATATTATGAATCCAGTTATTGCTGCTGCTTCAGTTGTTGCTGCGGGATTAGCTATTGGACTAGCTGCAATTGGTCCAGGTGTTGGGCAAGGTACAGCTGCAGGATATGCTGTAGAAGGTATTGCACGTCAACCAGAAGCTGAAGGAAAAATTCGTGGTGCATTATTATTAAGTTTTGCGTTTATGGAATCATTAACAATTTACGGCTTAGTTGTAGCGTTAGTTTTATTATTTGCAAATCCTTTTGCTGCATAAAAAAGTAAAATATTAAGTATTTATAGAAAATACTTAATATTTTAAACATTAGTTTGGAGGTTATATGTTTTTTTTGACCTTAGATTTAAATATTACTGTAGGGACAGGTTTTGGTTTTAATACAAATATTTTAGAAACAAATATAATAAATTTATCAGTTGTTATTTTTATTGTTTTTTCTTTTGTTGGTGATGCTTTAAAAACATTATTACAAAATCGAAGAGAAATCATTCTAGCAAATTTACAAGAAGCTGATAAACGTGCTATAGAAGCACAAGAAAAACTTTTAGAGGCGCAAAAACAATTTGATAGAGCGATTGAAAAAGCAAATCACATAAAACAAGAAGCACTTTCTACAGCTGATAAAGAAAAAAATCAAATATTAAAACAAACAGAAATTGAAATAAAGAAATTTGAAACATCAAAAGATGAAAATTTAAAGGTAGAACGACAGAAAATTATATCTCAAATTTCACAACAAGTTATTTCATTAGCATTAATAAAAGTTCGTGAAAAGTTAAAAAAATCACTTGATTTACCTTTTCATTCTTCAGTAAATAATTTTAATATTTTTTTATTAAAGAATTATAAACTGAATTAATAATTTAGTCTTTATAGTTCTTTAATAACTAGTAAATTAAATATTTTTTTATTTAGCTCTGCTTAAAATTTTACGGAGTATAAAAAAATGGTTAAAATTCGACCGGATGAAATTAGTAGTATTATTCGTCGACAAATACAACAATACAATAAAGAAGTTAAAGTTGTTAATGTTGGAACTGTCTTTCAAGTTGGCGACGGTATCGCACGTATTTATGGCCTAGAAAAAGTAATGGCTGGTGAGCTTTTAGAATTTGCAGATGGAACAGTTGGAATTGCATTAAATTTAGAAGCAAAAAATGTAGGTGCTGTTTTAATGGGAGAAGGTTTAACTGTTCAAGAAGGAACATCGGTTCGTGCAACTGGTAAAATTGCTCAAGTACCAGTTGGAGATAAATTTCTTGGTCGTGTTGTAAATTCCTTAGCTAGACCTATTGATGGTAAAGGAGAAATTGAAACAACAGAAACACGTTTAATTGAATCTGCTGCTCCAGGTATTATTTCACGACGTTCTGTTTATGAGCCATTACAAACTGGTTTAATTGCTATTGATGCAATGATTCCTATTGGTCGTGGTCAACGTGAGTTAATTATTGGTGATAGACAAACTGGTAAGACTGCTATTGCTGTTGATACAATTTTAAATCAAAAAGGAAAAGATGTAATTTGTGTTTATGTTGCAATTGGTCAAAAAGCTTCATCGATTGCTCAAGTTGTTACATCATTAGAAGAACGTGGGGCGATGGATTATACCGTTATTGTTGCAGCAACTGCCGATACTCCAGCAACATTACAATATTTAGCTCCATATACTGGTGCGTCAATTGCTGAGTATTTTATGTATAAAGGTCGTCATACTTTAGCAATTTATGACGATTTATCAAAACAAGCACAAGCATATCGTGAAATGTCATTATTATTACGTCGACCTCCAGGTCGTGAGGCTTATCCAGGTGATGTTTTTTATTTACATTCACGTTTATTAGAACGTGCGGCAAAATTAAATGATAAATTAGGTGGCGGAAGTATGACTGCATTACCTATTGTTGAAACACAAGAAGGTGATGTTTCAGCTTATATTCCAACCAATGTAATTTCTATTACTGATGGTCAAATCTTTTTATCAGCTGATATTTTTAATGCTGGTATTCGACCAGCTATTAATGTAGGTATTTCTGTTTCACGTGTAGGGTCAGCTGCCCAACCAAAAGCAATGAAACAAGTTGCTGGAAAATTAAAATTAGAACTGGCTCAATTTGCTGAATTAGAAGCTTTTTCTCAATTTGCTTCGGATCTAGATCAAGCAACTCAAAATCAATTAGCTCGAGGTCAACGTTTACGAGAAACTTTAAAACAAGCACAAGCTTCTCCATTATCACTAGAAGATCAAGTTGCAACAATATATTGTGGAACGAATGGATTCTTAGATAAAATTGAAGTTGATAAAGTTCGTTCTTTTTTAATAGGCTTACGTGAATATTTAGCAACGAAAAAATCTAAATATGTTGAAATATTACAATCAACAAAAACGTTATCTGACGAAGCAGAAATTTTATTACGTGAAGGTATCGAAGAATTTACGGAAGAATTTTTAGGAACTTCGAAATAAGAATAAACTGTAGGTTTGTTATTTTCGGCATATTCTGTCGCGATGTTTATAAACCAATTCAAAAACAACTGTACTGGAAAGATATATTGGATTCCGCTATATAAACGGACAAAAATCCATATATCTTTCTTAAAACTAAGAAATTAAAAAGTATTTTCATATCAATATTATTTTCTGAAGTACTTCTCTCTCAATTTCAATAATTCGTTGAGAGAGAAGTATTCAACTGGTGGCTAGTTAATTTTTTAGCCGTTAATAGAAGGAGCTTCTACAGAAGCTAAATCTAGAGGGAAGTTGTGTGCATTACGCTCATGCATAACTTCCATACCTAAGTTTGCACGGTTGATAATATCAGCCCAAGTGTTGATAACACGTCCTTGTGAATCAACTACAGATTGGTTGAAGTTGAAACCGTTTAGGTTGAATGCCATTGTAGAGATTCCTAGTGCTGTAAACCAAATACCAATTACAGGCCATGCAGCTAAGAAGAAGTGTAATGAACGAGAATTGTTGAAAGATGCGTATTGGAAGATTAAACGACCAAAGTATCCGTGAGCAGCTACGATGTTATATGTTTCTTCTTCTTGACCAAAACGATATCCAGCATTTGCAGATTCATTTTCAGTTGTTTCACGGATTAAAGATGAAGTTACTAAAGATCCGTGCATAGCAGAGAATAAAGAACCACCAAAAACACCAGCAACACCAAGCATGTGGAATGGGTGCATTAAAATGTTGTGCTCAGCTTGGAAAACGATCATGAAGTTGAAAGTTCCAGAAATACCTAAAGGCATTCCATCAGAGAAAGAACCTTGTCCGATTGGATAGATAATGAATACAGCAGTAGCAGCAGCAACTGGTGCAGAATAAGCTACAGCGATCCATGGACGCATACCTAAACGGAAAGAAAGTTCCCACTCACGACCCATATAGCAACAAACTCCTAAGAAGAAATGGCAAACGATTAATTGGTAAGGTCCACCGTTATATAACCATTCGTCTAAAGAAGCAGCTTCCCAAATTGGATAGAAGTGTAACCCAATTGCATTTGAAGTTGGAACAACTGCACCAGAAATAATGTTATTTCCGTATAATAATGATCCAGAAACTGGTTCACGAATACCATCGATATCAACTGGAGGAGCAGCGATAAAAGCAATGATAAATACAGTTGTTGCAGTTAATAAAGTTGGGATCATTAAAACACCAAACCAACCGATGTATAAACGGTTTTCAGTGCTAGTAACCCAATCACAGAAACGAGCCCATAGGCTTGCGCTTTCACGTCTTTCTAAAATAGCAGTCATAATTTTTTTCTTGATAAAAATAAAATAGAATTTTGCAAAATCATTTTTTACCTAAAAATAGGTGCACAAAGATATGAAAATCTTTGGTATTTGATTTGTTATTTTGAGTATCGCCTATTCCTTTTCATTTTTCAAGAGCAATACAAATCAAAAAAAAAATGAAAGAATTCAATCCGAGTGGCGGGGAGCTTCTATTACAAAAGCAGTCAAAGAATTGCTTCTTGAAAAAAAAATACCTGCACGAAGGGAATTCGAAAAACGATTAATTATTCACACGGATAGAGATGTTCATTTTACTTCGGCAAGGTGGGATCGGTTTGGACAAGAGTGGAAAGATACAATCGTTTTATCCATGTCGGATCAAGGATGTCCCCATCAAAATGCAATTTCAGAACGATTACACCATACGATTAAAAATTGTTTTTGATGATTTTGAATTCAAATATTTAGGAGCTTCTTTAAAAAATAAAAATGAAGGAATGACCCAAGCCAGTTGGATTCGTGCCATTAATAGACACATTCGAACGGTAAATAAAGAATATGGATTGAATCTTCAATTAACGAGTCATAGTTTACGAATTGGCTATGTCACACAATTCTTAACCAAACGAAATATTGAAAAAGTTCGGCAACTTGTTGGCCATAAATCCATTCAGACAACTTTGAAATATACCAAATATCATTTGAATGAGAGGGGGGAATAGAATGCAATTGCCTGCGACTAGACTTGAACTAGTGACATTCCGCGTATGAGACGGATGCTCTAACCAACTGAGCTACGCAGGCACAGTTTTATAATACACCAACACGTTTAAAAAAAGCAACCCCTTGCCGACGAGGTGCTTGCCTGCCTTTACGAACAGGCAAAGCATGGTTCCTAACGCTCTTCTTGACTTGCTGTTTTTACATATAAAATTAAAAGAAACGATGTCGGAATTAGGATAAATAATGCAGTAGCAATTAATCCTAAAATATTCACTTCCATTGGTTTTCGACTCCTAATTACATAAATATAGTTTTATTGTAGTTCAAACGAATGGGAAGATTCAAGTGTTTTTTCTAAAAATTAGAAAATTTAGAAAAAACACTAAAATATTATTCTTTTGGATTTCATTTTTTCCAATTTCGAAAGGTTTTGATGCCATACGCAACGACCTTTGCACCAAGGAAGAGAATGGCGCCGACCCAAACGACTGCTCCAATCGTTTCGTTCGATTGAACGGGTGGTATATTGCTCATTGAAGACTTCGAGAAGAAAAAACGAGAAGATACCGAACTCAAAGGAACTTGGTGGTGCCCGACATCTGCACCTGGGGCTTCTGTTACTGCGGTGTCGACTTCTGGTTGGATTTGTCTTTGATTGTCTTGACGATTTTGTTCTAATTGAAGATTGTTCATTGCTGCATTTAAGTCTTGTTGAGCAGCACCTTCGATTGGATTTGCTGCACCAATTGCTTGCGGTTGCTCGACAGCTATTTGCCTAGGTCGTCGAGGCACGTACACTCTATTTTCAGGTGCTAATAAATTAGAAATCTGCCTTTTCTCATTCGCGTTCAATCCGCGTTGATAAATTCTTTGGTCTTGATTTTGGTTTGGTTCCATAAATTTTTAAAAAAATAAAAAATGAAAAATAAAAAATAAAAAAACAATATTATAAATAAAAAGATTCAATAATAAAAACTAAAATAAAAACAATAAAATTCTGAATTTTTAACGATATATTTCTTAAAAAAAATTAACCCATTGAAATATATATAACTATTTTCATATCTAAACCTTCAATAATTCAAGTGTTTTATACAAAAATTATAAAATTTAGAAACACGACTTGAGCAATCTTGATCAACCCACCAAGGCCTTCGGTTCTTTAAAAAAAGAGATTGGGATATGCTGAATAGAAGCACGAACCGCCATGTGTATTCTCTCGAATCCGATTCGATTGGAATAAAAAATTCCATGCAAACCCTTGACAAATGAATGATTTCAATGAATAATACTAGTATCAATATTTTTGGGATTGTAGTTCAATTGGTGAGAGCACCGCCCTGTCACGGCGGAAGTTGCGGGTTCGAGCCCCGTCAGTCCCGTTTGACAACGTCCTCTTTCCAACGGATTCGATCGGTGATCGATGCTTCGATCCCTCCTGCAGACCACCTGCTCACGGACGCCTCGGAAAAATATTTCGAAGGGGCATCAGAATATTTATTTAAACGAGTAGTAAATATTGTATTACAACACATAAATATTATATAATAATAATAATAATACATCTCTATTATTTTTTTAATACATTGAAAATTTATGGATACAAATCGAAAAAATATTAATGATCGCGTGTATTAGGAAACCCACTTGAACGTATACTATTTACTAGGGCACTCCCCGAATTTTTTCATACCTCTACGAATTCGTATAAAAAAATAAATGTCATTTGATATTAAAAAATATAAAAGGGGGATTCCCTATGCATAAACTATAAGAAATATGGAAACAAGACTTTCAAAAATTTTTACAGCCTTTGCAAGTCCCAGCTTTGAAAAAAAGATTTCACGGGACTCGGAAATTGTCGTCCCAATGAATCGGACCCGTCCATGGACCGTATGGAGACAGCGATTTTCATATGGAATATTTTTTTTATTCGTTGGCTTTTTACTCGGGAATCTTTTTGGAACATTTTTACCTCTCATTCGGCTTTTTTTTCCTTGGGATGGATTTATTGTATTAATAATTCTTTTTTGTGTCGAATTGATAAGTTATATCCGCTATCATAAACAAGGCGGAGCCTTTCTAGGAATATGGAAAATCACAAAAAATAACAGAATATTGGACTCTTATACCTTGCGAAAGGACGAAGCAATCGATCGATGGAAAGAATGTAATTATTTTAAAATTGGTTTTTTATTAGGTTTTTTTATTGATGCGTATAAAGTTGGAAGCTAGGTTGAAATCCGTAAGTCGTCTATGGTTGTGCATCCAGACATCTCAATGTTGGGCCAGTCCCGATTTCTTTCACACGTTCAAGTCAGACATTTTAAATTA
>VFQU01000419.1_pt1 | contig 39361 bp, 31 predicted proteins | sample 3512311 | NCBI WGS metagenome assembly VFQU01 (sample SAMN10412377, study PRJNA504923) | tailings metagenome | isolation source: Relicate 3 Philex TSF3 active mining site | place: Philippines: Tuba, Benguet | collected 2017-08-29
CGGCCGCGGGTGCCGCGCCCACGCGCCGCGCTGCGCAGGGTCAGCCGCAGGGCGGTCAGGGCGGCGGCCAGAGTGGTGCGCAGTCGACGGGTGCGTTCGGGCAGAGGCAGCCCGCCGCGCCCGCCGGCCCGGCCCCGATCAACCGCGCCCAGCGCCGCGCCCAGGAGAAGAAGAAGGGTCGCTAGCGCCGCACGGCACGCTTCCGCCTGCCGTGGCCGGTGCCGCGGGATGCGAAGCTAGAGCACCGAGATGGTGCTGGCGCGCTAGCGCCGGTCGAGCCCCTCGAGCCGGACCGCCACGGCACGCGCCCGAGCGCGGCCGGTGACGACCACGACGGCCTCGATGACGCCGTCGCGGGGGCCGGTGATGAGGCGCTCGCCGACGGCGAAGGTCGGGCGAACGACGGTGGCGCCACGTGCCGCCCGAGCGCGCGCTGATAGGTGCTCGGGTGAGCCGTGTGAGGAAGGGGTTGTCCGTCTTGCCAATGGTCTTGTCGCTCGCACTCGACCTCGATGGCAGCAGGAGGGCACATACACACGTTCGAGGAGCACTCGACGGCTTGCGCTGGAGCCTACTTCTTCAAGCCCCTATTGACCATTTCGAAAAAATAGCCAATTTTTCTGATTTTTTTTTTCGATCAGCGTCAAGCCGAGTGCTAGTGCACCCAGACCGATCAAGAACCCCTGAATTTGAGTGGGGATGGGAGAAAAAGATGCCAGCGAGAAGGCAATGGCGCTGCTGACGATCAGCAATGCGTTCAAGGCTCTCGGAGACATGCGTTCAGGATACAACGCGTTACGTCATCCTTCCTCAACCTGAACCGATGTGCGCCGACCCAAGCGCCTTTCCAGAAGTGGGCAATCGATGGGCTGGCAGTGTTCAGCGCGCCAACGAGGCCCAGTATCTGGACGGGCGTCAGTCATCTTCTCTTGTATCCGATGTTCTGACTGTGGGCTCTCAGAGTGTCCACGCCCCGGCGACCGCTACTCGACTGCATCCCGCAGTAGGGAAACCCAGTGATCCATCGTCTGGGCTGATGCTTCGATCTCGATCAGGCGGACGGTCATCCGCTCCACGAACGTATGCACGGCGTTCTGAAGAGTGGCGTCAGACCATGAGACAGATTCCCGAAAGAGCGTGAACCACTCTTGAAAAACTGAAACGAGAAGAGGTGACCCTTCGTTCATCGGGCCAAAATTTGAGTACTCTTCTTGTTCCAGTCTCAAGTGCCCCGGGGCATCAACGAAAAGCACTGCTCTTTGGAGACCTTCCCGAGCGCAATTCTCGAAGAATGAGTGAAGCGCGGAGCGCTTTACGCGCTTGCCCCGAACCTCCATGGCGAGCAAGGGTTCAGCCCCTTCGAATGCGTGCACATCCCCCGGCAGGTCCCGCGAAGGGTCGTTGATTCGGCGAGTTCGTACATCGTCGAACACAAGGTCCATGCATGCGGCAGCGAACGCCTGAAGTCGCTCTGGCCTCTGGGCTACACCTGGGGTCAGAAATTCCTCAAGGCTGCTCGCGACGGAAGTGAAGGTGTGACCATCGGCGGATACAACGTAACTCTCGGCATTCTCGGCGACCTCGAATCCGACCTTTACGAACGCGGCCAGGGCTCGCTCAGCTTCTTCACGACTCAGGTCTGCGATCTGGCGAACTCGGTCGATGAACTGGCCGAACTCTTCGACGTTTCGGACTCTATCGATGTGAGTCATGTGAAGGTAGCGAAAGAAGGGCTGGTTGTTGAGGGGTTCGTTTCCGGTTGTCCTTATGGAGAAGCCGTGTTCTCGAGCTTCAGGTACAAGGACACCGTGACATAGATTTCTTGCGCTGTAGCTGTCGACCGCTTGCGTGTGCTTGATCGCCAATGGGTCAATCCGCGCATCCGTTGCGCGCGCAAGGAGTGCTGTACCCAGAGCAGGAACGTAGGTCTTCGCGGACATCTCGTGGGTTCGACGACTGTGTTCGATCCAGACCGCCGGCAGGCCCAGAGCGTCAGGGTCCTTTGCGAGTTGCACCGCCCTTGAAAGGGTCGAGCTGGCGGCGTCTGGAGAGATTGCGATTGGCATGACTAACTGCTCTTCTTGCTGAGGCTCGCTATTGAAACAAAGCTGGCTGGGCAGTGGCCGACGAATGAACCGTTTTGTCGTGTTCGTTCGGCTCGACGTGTCCTAGCTGTTCAAGCAAGGACCTGATGACGGCTCGGCCCAGTTCCACTGGCACAGCATTGCCCAATTGCCTCTGAACTTCAGCCCTGTTGCCAAGGACCTTGAAGTCGTCTGGAAAGGTCATGAGTCTGAGCAGCTCTGGAACCCGGAGTCGTCGAGCACGCAGCTCTCCCTCCGCGTTCGGGAGGTTCTCCCAATGGAACGGTCCGACCCACGGCCCTGGTTGGGCCTGGATCGTCGATGAGGGACGATCAGGATCTAGTCGGAGGAGAAAAGTCCAATATCGAGTCCGCCATTCGAACTCGTTCCGTCCTCCGTACCTGGGTGTATGCCACAGGTAGTTTTGTCCGGGCGGAATCTCCGCAGCTAGCTCTCCGAACTCTCCTTCAACGAGTTCATCTGGTTCCGGGGAAGTGGCTTCAAGCCCCGCGAAAGCGGCCCGCGCGGTGACGTGCGGAATCTTCGACTCATCAATCTTCCTTGAGTGCTCGCTCCACCCTGAGTGAGTTGGCTCAGGGAACCGGAAGGCCTCGCCGTCCCTTCTTCCGACGACGAAAACTCGCTTTCGTAGTTGTGGGACCCCGAAATCCGCTGCCAACAGGACCTTCCACTGAGGGTTGTACCCGAGTTCCGAGAGGCCGGCAAGGAGGCGATCGAACTGAGCCTTGTGCGTGCGGTAGGTGAGCCCTTGAACGTTTTCGAGCACGAACGCTTCAGGTCGTGTGTCAGACACAACCCGGACGTACTCGTCGAGTAAAGACGCGTTCGGATCCCTACTCTCCCGCTTTTCCTTGATCCAGAACCCTGACTTCGAGAACGGCGTGCAAGGAGGGCCCCCAATGACCAAGGTTGGATCCCCCTTGCTCAGGGCTCCTTCTCTCATGAGATCGGCGGAGCTTACACCTCGAATGTCGCCGCAGATCGTCGACGAAGCCCCGATGTTCTCATGAAGAGTGTCCAAAGCCTGTTGCTCGTAGTCGGTCGCAACTGCGATGCGCAGGGGCCCTATCTCTTCAGCGCTCGTCAACGGCTGTTGCGTGCTCCTCGTCGCGGTGAGTGCTGCGAGATCGAGGCCGCCTGCACCCGAAAACAAGCTAACGACTGGTAGGCGGTTGTCACTCTTTACCATTTGTGTTCGGCTCCTGTCTGGCCCGCCCAGTCTAGGTTGCCGGTCCGACACGAGCTGGATGGGCTCTCCTTCCCCAAGGGGCCGGTTAGCCTTCCTTGGCCCCGACGAGCCGCTGGTCGTTCACGATTCCCTCAAGCGGCCCGAAGCGTCTGCCTGAGTCCGATGATCTCTCGGCTCGCAGTCGGTGTGTCGGTACGCTCCGTAGCATGGTTGCAACTTCCCATCTCACTAAAGAAGTGTTTGTTCCCGGGTCTTACCCGGCCTTGACCTTGAACAAGCGCGAATCCACGAACATCACCGGGGAGCTTCTCGACTACGTCGAAAGAGGCGACGGCGATTGCCTTCTTGTCCACGGGCCGAGTCAGGGAGGAAAAACCGTACTGGTGGAAAGCATCCTTCCTCAAGCGCGTGCGATATGGGTGAGAGGCGATGAGCTGAACAGTGTTGATGATCTATTTGGGCGAATCAGCGACGAGCTGGGGTTATTCACCGAAGAGTCCGAAGTTCGGAGTACGACGGACACCGTTGGTGGCGGGGTTGGCGTTGACCTGGGTGTCCCCGGCTTGAGATTCCGCGCGACCGCCAACGCCCAAGGCGCCTACAAGATCGAGGGGGGAAAGACTCGTACATCTATGCCCTTGAGCGTGGTCAAGGCGAGCATTCGGGACAAGCCCGTACCGATAGTGATTGACGACTTCCATTTCTTGAAGCGTGAGTTGAGGGCGCCAATAAGCATGGCAGTCAAGGATCTAGTGCGTTCAACACGAGTAGTTCTAGTCTCGGTGCCTCCTAATGCTTTCGATGAGTTCAGGAGCCTGCCGGATGTTGATCGACGCATTCAAGAACTCGTGGTCAAGCGGTGGTCCACCGAAGAGCTTTCTGAGATCGCGAGGACTGGTTTCGCGCTTCTCAACATCGTCGACCACGAAGACCGGATCACGTCACGGTTGGCGCGGGAAAGCCGTGGCGCGCCATCGATCATGCAAAGACTGTGTCTCGAGTACGTGCACGGAGTGCTGGACATCGGCAGTACCCAGGACATGGAAGTGACGGCAAGGGAACCCCATGATTGGAGCGCGTTTCTCCACAAGATCGCCAGGAGGAGAAAGCCCAAGATCTTCGACCGCCTACTGGAGGGCAAGGACACGCGCGGTCAAGACCGTGTTGTGCGCGAGTTGAAGGACGGGGGTCTGACGGACATCTACGGAGCGGTCTTCATGGCGCTACGTGAGATTGGAGTCGTTGGATCATTGACAAGTAAGGAGATCGCAAGTGCGATGGGCGAGTTCGTAGTTGATCCTCCTACCGCGTCCGCGTTGGCGGGAACCCTCAAGAATCTCGCTGACATCGCAGAGTCCAAGAGGGGGGATCGTGATCCAGTGCTGACTTTTTCGGACAAGAAGCTGCACGTGGTCGATCCCGACTTGTCCTTCTACCTCGTGCATGGTGGATGGGAACCACCAGCGCCCAAGCGCGCCGTACGTTAAGGACTCTCAGAAAGGGCCAGAAGATGAAGCCTCGGCTAGCCTGGGGGCGTGTCGACGCTCTCTGATCTGGTTCACGAGCACAGCGATGCCGACGAGACCGACATCGAGTGGCTGCACCTGCTGCTGGCCGACGGGCAGCTGATCGCCGACCTCGCCTTCGCCGACATCGTGCTGTGGGTGCCGACGCGCACGGGCACGTTCATCGCCGTCGGGCACGCGCGCCCCAGCAGCTCGGCCACCCTCTTCTACCGCGACTTCGTGGGGCAGGAGGTGCGGCCCGAGTGGCGCCGCCAGGTGACCGAGGCCTACGAGAGCGCGCAGATCGTCGACTCGTCGTCGCCCGACTGGTACGAAGAGACGCCCACGCGCGTGCGGGCTGTTCCGGTGGTGCGGCGCCCGGGGCGCGATGGCACGGGCGTGAGCGAGCATCCCATCGCCATCATCACCCGGCACACCAACCTCAGCGAAGCGCGCATGCCGAGCCGGCAAGAGCTGACCTTCAACGAGTGCGCCAACGACCTGTTCGCCATGATCGCGGCCGGCGACTTTCCCGACCTGGCCGCGCCGAGCGGGCCGCGCCGCGGCGCCCCGCGCGCCAACGACGGCCTCGTGCGGCTCGACCTCGACGGCACCGTCACCTTCGCGAGCCCCAACGGGCTGAGCGCGTTCAACCGCATGGGCTTCGCGGGCGAGCTCGAGGGGCAGTCGCTGGCGACCGTCACCACGCGGCTGCTCGCCGGGCGCCCGCAGCAGGTCGACGAGTCGCTGCCGCTCGTCGTCACCGGCCGCGCACCCTGGCGCACCGACATCGAGTCGCGCGGGGTGACGGTGACGCTCCGCACGATCCCGCTGTTCCGCGACGGCAGCCGCATCGGCGCCATCGTGCTCGTGCGCGACGTCACCGAGGTGCGCCATCAGGAGCGCGAGCTGATCACGAAAGACGCGACGATCCGCGAGATCCACCACCGGGTGAAGAACAACCTGCAGACGGTCGCGTCGCTGCTGCGCATCCAGGCCCGTCGGTCGCACGCCGAGTCGACGCGGGAGGCGCTCACGCAGGCGATGCGCCGCGTCGCTGCCATCGCCGTCGTGCACGACACCCTCAGCGAGGGGCTCAGCCAGAACGTCGACTTCGACGTGGTGTTCTCGCGCGTGCTCATGCTGATCGCCGAAGTCGCGTCGAGCCACAACACGGTGGTGCATCCGCGCTCGACCGGCACGTTCGGCACCCTGCCGAGCGAGTACGCGACTCCGCTCGCGCTCGCCCTCACCGAGCTCGTCACCAACGCCGTCGAGCACGGCCTCGAGGGGCGGCCTGACGGCGAGGTCGAGATCATCGCCTCGCGCAGTGACGAGGCCCTGTCGGTGAAGGTGCGTGACAACGGCGGCGGCATGCCCGAGGGCAAGGTCGGGTCGGGGCTCGGCACGCAGATCGTGCGCACGCTCATCCAGGGCGAGCTCGGCGGAACCATCGACTGGCACACCCTCGAGGGCGAAGGCACCGAGGTCACGATCGACGTGCCGCTGCTCTACCTGCAGAAGAAGCGGGCCTAGGCGTCGCGGCCGCGGGCAGCCGGTACGCGCGGGTGCGGAGCGCGGGCGCGCCGCGCGAGCATCCGCGCGCCGTGCATGCGCAGACAGCACGACGCCCCGGTCGCATCACGCGGATGCGGAACCGGGGCGTCGGGTGCGGTGCGAGCCGCGCGGGGCGCGGGTCAGGAGGCGCGGCGGGCGCGAGCGGCGCGGCGCTTGAGAGCGCGGCGCTCGTCCTCGCTGAGGCCGCCCCACACGCCCGAGTCCTGATTGGTCTCGAGGGCGTACTGGAGGCAGGCCTCAGTGACCGAGCATCGGCCGCAGACGGCCTTGGCCTTCTCGATCTGGTCGACCGCGGGGCCGGTGTTGCCGACCGGGAAGAACAGCTCGGGGTCGGCAGTGAGGCAGGCGGCTTTGTCGCGCCAATCCATGGGGCAGTGCTCCTTAGTGTTGTGCGGTAGCACGCCTCGATGGTTGAACGACGCGCTACAAGAACCGGGTTTTCACCGGCTCACAGGTGAGAAAGAAGAAGACCTGGGAAGTCGCCCACCGCTTTGTAGGCGTCACATCAACCGCATTAAGGCTCCCATAGGCTGGGCGTCAAATCAATAGTTTTGTATTGGGTGGTTCATGTGAGCGAAACACGCCGTTCATCTCTGGTCACCGTTCTGGTCGTGCTCCTCGCCGGTCAGACGGCCCTGCTGATCGGCCTTACGGCTTTCCTCGTGATCGAGCTTCTGCTCGCCGAGGCGCGTTTCCCGCCCACCGCGATCGCCCTCACCGTGCTGGTGCTGCTGATCGCCGTGTGGCTCGTCGCGATGACCGTCGGCGTGCACCGCGGCCGCGCCTGGACGCGCGGCAGTGTGCTGACCTACCAGTTCCTGCAGCTCGCCATCGGGGTGGGCAGCATCCAGGGGTTCATCCCCCGCCCGGACATCGGCTGGTGGGTGATCGCCACCGCCGTGCTCGGGCTGATCCTCATCCTGAGCACGCCGGTGACGCGGTGGCTCGACCAGCGCGACTAGCGCCGCCGGTCAGGTTCGACCTCTAGTCGAGGCCGAGCTTCTTGCGCAGGCTCGCGACGTGGCCGGTCGCCTTCACGTTGTAGAGGGCGTGCTCGATCGCGCCCTTCTCGTCGATGACGAACGTCGAGCGGATCACTCCCATGACGGTCTTGCCGTACATCGACTTCTCGCCGTAGGTGCCGTAGGCGTTGTGCACGGCGAGGTCGGGGTCGCTGAGCAGCGGGAAGGGCAGGTGCTCCTCCTCCGCGAACTTCTGGAGGGCATCCGGCCCGTCTTTCGACACGCCCAGCACGGTGTACCCGGCGCTCGTCAGCGAGGCCAGGTTGTCGCGGAAGTCGCAGGCCTGCGTCGTGCAGCCCGGGGTGCTCGCGGCCGGGTAGAAGTACAGCACCACCTTCTGGCCGGCGAAGTCGGCGAGCGAGACGTGCGCGCCGTCCTTGTCGGGCAGCGTGAAGGCGGGGGCCGGGGTGCCGGGCTCGAGGCGGGTCGCGGTCATGGGGTGCTCCTTCGACGTCGGGGCGCGGGGCGCGCGCCTGATCAGTGTATGGATGCTCGCCCGACGTCGGCTGGGCGTCGACCGTGAAGCGTTCCGCCGTCGCGCCGAGCGCGCCACGAGGGCGTCGATCGTGAGCCCCAGCCCGACGGCGATGGCGATCGACAGCCCCACGGCGAGCAGGGGTGCGTCGGCCAGCACCGCGCCGACGGCGGCGCCGACGGCGACGTTGTAGACCGCCCAGGCGAGGCCGGCGAGGGCCGACAGGGGCAGGAACCTCCGCACGGGCAGGCCGCTCGCCCCGGCGGCGAGGTTCACGGCGATGCGCGCGAACGGCACGTAGCGCGCGGTGAAGACGAGAACGGCGGTGCGCGTGAGAATCGCGCCGCGCGCCCGGTCGAGCGCGGTCCCGACCCGTCCGGTGCGCTGCCAGCGCCAGCGGTCGAGGCCGACCCGGCGGCCGACCCCGAAGCAGAGCACATCGCCGATCACCGCGCCCGCCGCGGCGACCGCGACGACGGGCAGCAGGGCGGGACCGCCCGTCGCGGCCCACACGGCCCCGAGGGCCACGACCAGGGTCTCGCTCGGCAGCACGACGAGGAAGGCATCGCCGATGACGAGGGCGAGCAGGGCGGGCAGCACCCAGGGCGATCCCGCCAGGGCCAGCAGGGTCGCGTCGTCCACGGCAACCGTTGTACGGCGTCGAGTCGAGCGGCGGGGGAATCCCGCGTGAACACTCCGTGTCGCCCCGCGCTTCGCCGTGCATCGGGATGCCCGTCCCCCCGACGCTGTGAACGTGAGAGTCGCCCTGGTCGCTGAGACGTTCCTTCCCCAGATGAACGGCGTGGTCGGGTCGGTGCTGCACGCCGTCGTCCACCTGCGCGAGCGGGGCGACGAGGTGCTGATCATCGCCCCCCGCCACGCCGTCGCCCCCGAGTCGGTCTCCGTTTCGGGCGCGCGCGTCGAACGCGTGCCCTCGGCGGCGCTGCCCGGCTACCGTGACCTGCGCCTCGGTCTCGCGAGCGTGCCGCGGATGACCGCGGTGCTGCGCGACTTCGCCCCCGACGTCGTGCACCTCGCCTCGCCGTTCCTGCTCGGCTGGCAGGCGCTGCGCGCTGCCGAGCAGTGCGATCTGCCGGTGGTCGCCGTCTACCAGACCGATGTGCCGTCGTACGCCGAGCGCTACGGGGTGCCGGGTCTCGCGACCGCCTTCACGCGGCACGTCGTGCGGCTGCACGAGCGGGCGAGCATCACGCTCGCGCCGTCGAGCGCGGCGATCGACTGGCTGCGCGATCAGGGGGTGCCGCGCGTGCGCCTCTGGGGGCGCGGCGTCGACGGCACGCGCTTCCACCCGCTGCGCCGCAGCGAGCCCTGGCGGCGTGCGCTGGCCCCCGGCGGGGAGCTTCTGATCGGCTACGTCGGGCGGCTCGCGCCGGAGAAGCAGGTGCGCGACCTCGCGGCCATTGCGAGCATCCCGGGAACCCGTCTGGTGATCATCGGCGACGGCCCGGAGCGCGCCGCCCTCGAGCAGCTGCTGCCGGGGGCCGCCTTCCTCGGATTCCTGCAGGGGGAGGAGCTGGCGCGTGCTGTCGCCAGCCTCGACGTGTTCGTGCATCCCGGCGAGCACGAGACCTTCTGCCAGACCGTGCAGGAGGCGCTTGCGAGCGGGGTTCCGGTGGTGGCGACCGGGCGCGGCGGCCCGGTCGACCTGGTCGACAGCAGCCGCACCGGCTGGCTGTACCGGCCCGGAGACCTCGTCGACCTGCGCGATCGCGTGCTGGACCTCGTCGGGGACGACCGCAAACGGGCCGCGTTCGCGCTGGCCGCGCGCGACGCGGTGGCCCACCGGACCTGGCACAGCCTCGGAGAGCAGCTGCGGCAGCACTACGCCGACGCGCGCCGCGAGCACGGCCGGCGACCGGCCCCGGCTCCCGGTTTGGCCAAAGGGGATCCTGCCGCGTAGTATGGGCGACTGGTCGCTCTCCGAGAGACCGAGCACCTCTAGCTCAATTGGCAGAGCAACTGACTCTTAATCAGTGGGTTCCGGGTTCGAGTCCCGGGGGGTGTACGAACGGCCCCGTTGCTCTCGCCAGCGCGGGGCCTTTCGCATTCCCGCCGTCGTGAGAGACCGGTGCGCGATCACCCTCTCCGATCCAGCAGACTGGTGCCGTGCAGCTTGAGATCTGGCTCGTCTTCGCCCTCGCCGCGCTCGGGCTGTCGCTGACGCCGGGGCCCAACGGGCTGCTCGCGCTCACGCACGGCGCCATCTACGGGGTGCGGCGCACGACCTTCACGGTGCTCGGAGGAGCGGTAGGGTTCGCCGTCGTGATCGCGGTGTCGATGTTCGGCATCGGGGCGCTGCTCACGGCGGTGCCCGAGGTGCTGACCGTGCTCAAGTGGGTGGGTGGCGCCTACCTGGTGTTCCTGGGCATCCAGGTGTGGCGGGCGCCGGCGATCACGGTCGCGGCCGACGGCGAGCGGCCGACCGCGTCACCGTGGTCGCTGTGGCAGCAGGGCTTCCTGGCCGCGGTCACCAACCCCAAAGGCATCCTGTTCTTCGTCGCCTTCCTGCCGCAGTTCATCGACCCGGCCGGCGACCTCGTCGTGCAGTTCGCCGCCATGGCGGGCACGTTCATCGCCATCGAGATCGCGTTCGAACTCACCGTCGCGGCCCTCTCGCAGACGCTGCAGCCGCTGCTGGCCCGCGCCGGCCGCTGGTTCAACCGCGTGACCGGTGGGTTCTTCGTGCTCATCGGCGCGCTGCTGCCCTGGCAGGTCTGAGCGGTCAGCGCTGCGCCGGTGACGCCGTACAGCGTCGCGCCGGTGACGCCGTACAGCGTCGCGCCGGAGGCGCGCTCATCAGCGCCGGGCGAGCCGCAGCCAGGTCTCGACGAGCGTGTCGGGGTTAAGCGACATCGACTCGATGCCGCGGTCGACCAGCCACTCGGCAAGGTCGGGGTGGTCGCTCGGCCCCTGCCCGCAGATGCCGACGTACTTGCCGGCCACGCGGCAGGCGTCGATGGCCATGCCCAACAGCGACAGCACCGCCGGGTCGCGCTCGTCGAACGAGCCCGCCACGAGCGCCGAATCGCGGTCGACGCCGAGGGTCAGCTGCGTGAGGTCGTTCGAGCCGATCGAGAAGCCGTCGACGTGCTCGAGAAAGGCCGCGGCCGACAGCGCGTTCGACGGAATCTCGCACATCATGATGATGCGCAGGCCGTTCTCGCCCCGCTTCAGCCCGTTGTCGGCGAGCACCTGGATGACCGCCTCCAGCTCGCCGACGGTGCGCACGAACGGCACCATCAGCTCGAGGTTGGTCAGCCCCATGTCGTCGCGCACCCGCTTCATCGCCGCGCACTCGAGGGCGAAGGCCTCCGCGAAGTCCTCGGAGACGTACCGCGACGCGCCGCGGTAGCCGAGCATCGGGTTCTCCTCGCGCGGCTCGTACCGGTCGCCGCCGACGAGGTTGGCGTACTCGTTCGACTTGAAGTCGCTCAACCGCACGATCACCGGCTCGGGCGCGAAGGCGGCGGCGATGGTGGCGACGCCCTCGGCGACCCGGCTGATGAAGAACTCGCGCGGCGAGGGGTACGCCTGCCAGTGCTCGTCGACCTGCTGCTGCAGGGCGGCGGGCAGCAGGTCGCGCTCGAGCAGCGCGCGGGGGTGCACGCCGACCTGGCGGTTGATGATGAACTCGAGCCGGGCGAGCCCCACCCCGCGGTTCGGCAGGTGGGAGAGCGCGAAGGCCTGATCGGGCGTGCCGAGGTTCATCATGATCTTCGTCGGGGGTTCCGGCATCGCATCCAGCGCCGTCTCGACGACCTCGAACGGCAACCGCCCCGCGTAGACGCGCCCCTCGTCGCCCTCGGCGCACGAGACGGTGACCTCCTGACCGTCGGTCATGACGCTCGTCGCGGTGCCGGTGCCGACGACGGCGGGAATGCCCAGCTCGCGGGCGATGATCGCCGCGTGGCAGGTGCGGCCGCCGCGGTTGGTGACGATGGCGGAGGCGCGCTTCATGATCGGCTCCCAGTCGGGGTCGGTCATGTCGGCGACGAGCACGTCGCCCTCGGCGAACTCGCTCATGCGGTCGATGTGGGTGAGCACGCGCACCGGGCCCGCGCCGACCTTCTGGCCGATCGCGCGGCCAGCGATGACGACCTCGCGGGCTGCGGCGTCGCCGCCGATCGCGTAGCGGGTGAGCACTTGGCCCTCGCGCCGCGAGACCACCGTCTCGGGCCGCGCCTGCAGGATGTACAGCAGGCCGTCGACGCCGTCGCGCGCCCACTCGATGTCCATCGCGCGGCCGTAGTGCTCCTCGATCGTGAGGGCGTGCCGGGCCAGCTCGTGCACCTCGGCGTCGGTGAGGGAGAACCGCGAGCGCTCGACCGGGTCGACGTCGGTGAACACGGTGCTCGTCGCCATGCTCGAGCCGCCCGCGTAGATCATCTTCACGGCCTTGGCGCCGAGCGTGCGGGACAGGATCGCCGGGCGGCCCGCGCGCAGCCCCGGCTTGTAGACGGAGAACTCGTCGGGGTTCACCGCGCCCTGCACGACTGCCTCGCCGAGGCCGTACGACGAGGTGATGAGCACCGCGTCGGTGAAGCCCGACTCGGTGTCGATGCTGAACATCACGCCCGAGGCGCCGACATCGCTGCGCACCATGCGCTGCACTCCGGCCGAGAGCGCCACCTCGTCGTGCGCGAAGCCGTTGTGCACGCGGTACGCGATCGCGCGGTCGTTGAACAGGGAGGCGAGCACGCTGCGGATCGCCTGCAGGAGGTTGTCGATGCCGCTGATGTTGAGGAAGGTCTCCTGCTGGCCGGCGAAGGACGCATCGGGCAGGTCCTCCGCGGTGGCGCTCGAGCGCACCGCCCACGAGACCGCGGCCGGGTCGGGGTCGTTCGCGATCAGGCGGTCGTAGGCGGTGCGGATGCTCTCCTCCAGCTCGGCCGGGAACGGCTGCTGCTCGATCCAGCCCCGGATGGTCGCCCCGACGCGGGCCAGCTCGGTCACGTCGCCGACGTCGAGCGGCAGCACCAGCTGCATGATGCGGTCGTACAACCCGTCGCCGGCGAGGAAGCGGTGGTACGCATCCGCCGTCGTGGCGAAGCCGCCGGGAACCCGCACGCCGAGGTGGCCCAGCTTGCTGACCATCTCGCCGAGCGAGGCGTTCTTTCCGCCCACCTGGGGCACGTCGGCCATGCCCAGCTCGTCGAACCACAGGATGTCGGTCATCGTTCTGCTCCTTCGGAGGGGGTGATGCGGCGGCGCATCGCGGCGAGGATCACGGCCGCCATCTCCTCGACCGACCGGTCGGTCGAGTCGAGATGGGGGATGCCGTGCTGGCGGTACAGGCCCTCGGCCCAGCGCACCTCGCGCGTGCATTGGGCGACGGAGGCGTAGACCGAGTCGGGCCGCCGCGCCGAGCGCACCTGGCTCAAGCGCTGCGGGTTCGCCGTCAGGCCGAACAGCCGCGCGGCGTGCGCGCGCAGCGGCGCCGGCAGCAGCGCGCCGGTCGGATCGGCGGTGAGGTCGTCGTCGGTCAGCGGGTAGTTCGCCACCACGACCCCGTGCTGCAGGGCCAGGTACATCGAGGTCGGCGTCTTGCCGCAGCGCGAGGGTGCGATGAGGATGACCTGGGCCCGGTCGAGGGCGCGCAGGCTCTGCCCGTCATCGTGCTCGATGGCGTACTCGATCGCCCACATGCGCTCGTGGTAGCGGTCAAGGTCGCCGAGGCTGTGCACGGTTCCGCGCCCCGGCTGCGCGGAGACGCCGAGGGCGGCCTCCACCTCGCGCAGGTGGCCGCCGAGCAGGTCGATCACGATCGCGGGGGCGGCGGCGACCCGCTGGCGGATGGCCAGGTCGCGGATGGTCGTGAAGACGAGGGGAGGGGCATCCGACCGCGCTCGATCGGTGACCGTCGCCGCGATCGTCGCGACCGCCTCGGCCGCTGCCTCGGGGGTGTCGACGAAGGGGATGGTGTGACGGTCGAGCGGCACGGTGGGGAAGCTCACCAGCAGCGCGCTGCCGAGGGTCTCGGCCGTGATCGCGGTGCCGTCGGAGACGAAGTACACGGCTCGCCGCGGTGCCGCTGCGCTGTCGCCCATGCGCTCTCCCCGTGGTCGCCGGCTGCCGTGCCGTTCGCGTCACAGGCTAGACCCGCGCGGCGCCGCCGCCCAGGGTCGATGGTCCCGTCGTGGGGCCCTGCGCGGGCGGGTGCCCGTGCGCGTCAGTCGTCGAGCTCGTCGAGCCGGTCGAGCCCGAGTCCCTGCGCCAGGCGGTCCTGCTCGCGGCTCTCCTCGATGACCGTGCCGACGGCGATCGCGACGTTGATGCCCCAGCTGACCCACATGAGGGCCAGGCGCCAGTCGCGCGGGCCGGTGCGGGTGGCGTTGATGACGCCCACGGCCGAGAACGCGGCGCCGAGCACCGCACCGTTGAGGATGTACTTGCGCATGGGGCCTCCCGAGGTCGCCTCCACGCTAGCGGCTGCGCGCCGCGCGGTGGGGGCGAGTCGCACCGCAGAGGCGAGCCTGAGACTGCGCCCAGAGCATCCTCTGAGACTGACCGGGTGGTCAGAGGGCTGGCCGATCGGTCAGTAGCGTTGAGGGCATGCCCCTCCACGATCAGCTGCGCGCGGTCGCGCTCGACGAGTTCGCGAGCGCGGGCTACGCGGCGACCTCGCTGCAGCGCATCGCCGATCTGGCGGGCACCTCGAAGGCCAGCGTGCTGTACCACTTCTCGTCGAAGGAGCAGCTGCTCGCCGAGATCGTCGACCCCGTGCTCGACGATCTCGAGCGCCTGCTGATCGACGACGAGGGCGGCTCGGTGCTCCGGCGCGCCGACTTCGTCGAGCGCTTCGTCGACCTGCTGCTCACGCACAGCCAGGTCGTCCCCCTCGTCATCAACCAGGGGGCCACCCTCGACGACGTGCCCGTCATGCACCGGGCCACCGAACTCATGCGCCGCGTGGCCGAGCTCTTCCGGCTCGCCAGCGGCTCCACCATCGAGAAGCTGCGCTTCGGCGTGGCATTCGGCGGTGTCGCCTACACCCTGGCGGCCGCCGAGCGACTGGGACTCAACGGCGAGATCCCGATCGACGAGGTGCGCACCGCCCTCCTCGAGATCCTGCACGACCTGCTCGTGCCCGCCGATACCCCCGTCGCCTGAGGAGACCCATGGCCACGCTGCTCTACCGGCTCGGCCGGTCGTCGTACCGCCGCGCCCGGCTGGTGATCGTCGCATGGCTGCTCGCCCTCGCCGCCGTCCTCGGCGGTGCCGTGGCGCTCGGCGGCCAGACCGACGAGACCTTCACCATTCCCGGCACCGAGTCGCAGATCGCGCTCGACCAGCTCGACGCGCTCTTCCCAGCCGTGTCGGGCGCGAGCGCGCAGGCGGTGGTCGTGGCGCCCGAGGGCTCCGCGGTGACGGATGCGGGAGTCCGCGACCAGATCGCGACGCTGCAGGATGCCTTGACCGAGGTCGACGGCGTCGACTCGGTGCTGGGCCCCTTCGACGAGTTCGCCGACGGGCAGGTCAGCGACGACGGCTCCCTCGCGATCGTGCGCGTGCAGCTCGACGGCGCCTCGAGCGACGTCTCGGAGGAGACCATCGCCGCGCTCGTCGCGACCGCCGACACCGTCGACGTCCGCGTCGAATTCGCCGGCCAGATCTTCCAGGACACCACCGTCGGCCTGACGGTCACCGAGGTGCTCGGCGTGCTGTTCGCCGGCGCCGTGCTCGTCATCACCTTCGGCTCGCTGCGCCCGGCCTGGATGCCGCTCGCCTCGGCGATCATCGGGGTGGGCATCGTCGTCGGCGGCATCCTCGCCCTCGCGGCCTTCCTGCCGGTGTCGAGCTCGGCGCCGCTGCTGGCCGTGATGATCGGGCTCGCGGTCGGCATCGACTACGCCCTGTTCATCCTGTCGCGCCATCGCGCCCAGCTGGCCCAGGGGATGGCCCCGGAGGAGTCGGCGGCCGTCGCCACCGGCACGGCGGGCAGCGCGGTCGTGTTCGCGGGAGCCACCGTCATCATCGCCCTCCTCGGTCTGCTCGTCGTCGGCGTGCCCTTCCTCTCCGTCATGGGCGTCGGCGCCGCCTTCGCTGTGCTCGTCGCCATCGCCGCGGCCGTGACGCTGCTGCCCGCCCTCGTGGCCACCGCTGGGGCGAAGCTCGCGCCGAAGGAGGGCTCGCGCGCCTGGCAGCGCGCCCACCCCGTTGCCGCGAGCGCCCCGACCATGGGCCGTCGCTGGGTGCGCGGGGTGATGAAGCGCCCGATCGTGACGAGCGTCTCCGTCGTCGCCCTCCTCGGCGTGCTGTCGATCCCCGCCTTCTCGCTCGATCTCAACCTGCCCGACGGTGGCAGCGAGCCCGCCGGTTCGACCCAGCGCGAGGCCTACGACCTCATCGCCGAGGGCTTCGGCCCCGGAACGGCGGGGCCGCTGCTCGTCACGCTCGACATCACGCAGACGACCGACATCCTCGAGGACCTCGCGGCGATCCGCACCGAGCTCGAGCAGGTCGACCGCGTGGCGAGCGTCAGCCCGGGCATCCCGTCGCCGGGCCTCGAGACCGCGATCTTCCAGGTCGCTCCGGAGACCGCGCCCGACGACCCCGCGACCAAGGTCGTCGTCGCCGACCTGCGTTCGGCCGGTGAGCGCATCGAGGCCGAGTTCGGCACCCCGCTTGCTGTGACGGGCGTCACCGCGGTCGGCATCGACATCTCGACCCGCCTCACCGGTGCGCTCATCCCCTTCGGGCTCGTCGTCGTGGGCCTGTCGGTCATCCTCCTCATGGCGGTCTTCCGCTCGGTGCTCGTGCCGGTGAAGGCCGCGCTCGGGTTCCTCCTCTCGGTCGGCAGCGCCATGGGTGTCACGGTCGCCGTCTTCCAGTGGGGCTGGGGTGCGGAACTGCTGCACGCCGAGCCCGGGCCGATCCTCAGCTTCATGCCGATCATCCTCATGGCCGTGCTGTTCGGCCTCGCGATGGACTACGAGGTGTTCCTCGTCTCGGGCATGCGCGAGGAGTTCGTGCGCACCGGCGACCCGAAGCGGTCGATCGAGGACGGCTTCGCGAACGGTGCTCGCGTCGTCACGGCCGCCGCCCTCATCATGTTCTTCGTCTTCGCCGCCTTCGTGCCCGAGGGGGCGGGGCTCATCAAGCCGATCGCCCTCAGCCTCGCCGTCGGCATCGCGATCGACGCCTTCCTGGTGCGCATGACCCTCGGGCCCGCGCTCATGACCCTGTTCGGGCGTGCCGCCTGGTGGTTCCCGCGCTCGCTCGACCGGGCGCTGCCCGACCTCGATGTCGAGGGCGAGAAGCTCCGGCACCACCGCGAGCACCGTGCGTGGGCCGAGACCATGGGCGACGCGGTGATCGTCGCCGATCGTCTCGGTCTCGACGGCACGGATGCGGAGCTCACGCTCACCGCCCCCGCCGGTTCGCGCGTCGACCTGGTCGGCGAGTCCGGCCTGCGCCGGGTCGCCGGCGCCACCCTCGCCGGCTACCTGCCGCCGCGCTCGGGCCGTGCCGTCGTGGCCGACGCCGTGCTGCCGTCAGAGGCCGGCCGCGCGTCGCGCCGGGTGACCCTGGTCGACGTCAGCGGCGACCGCCTCGCCCCGAGCGTCACCATCGGTGGACTCGTCAGCGAGCGCATCGCGCTCGCCGCCGGGTACCCGCGCGGCGCGCGGCGCACCCAGCGCTGGATCGCCCGCCTCGCCGCTGCCGCCGCCGCGGTCGGCGTCGAGCCGGGGGCGTTGGCCGACCCGGAGGCCCGCGTCAGCACCCTCGACGCTCGTCGCCGGGCGATCGTGCTCGCCGGCGTCGCGACCCTCGACGCGTGCCCCGTGATCGTGCTCGACCACCGCGACGACGCATTCGAGGCCGCCGACATCGACATGCTCGACGCACTCGTGCAGCGGCTCGCCCCGACCCCCGTCGTGCGGGTGTGGGGCCGCGAGGCCGGCTCGACGCCCGGAGGCGGCGCGATCGCCGCCGGCTTCACGGTCGGCGACGCCCGGCCCGGCCCGACTGCAGGACCCGCCGCCGAGCACGCCGCCGACCCCTCTCTGGCTCTCTCCGAAAGGAGCGGCTCATGACCGCCGCCGTCACCGCCGTCGCCGACCGCATCGTCCCCCGTGGCCGGGCGCGCCGCTGGCTGACCGTCGTCGCTGCGGCCGTCGTGCCCCTCGCGCTGCTCGGCCTCGCCCTCGCCGCCTTCGGCACCAGCACGAGCGGCCTCGAGCGCATCCCCGCCGCGGTCGTGAACCAGGACGAGCTGCTGACCACGACCACGCCCGACGGCGAGGAGCAGATCGTGTTCGCGGGCCGTCAGCTCGTCACCGAGCTCACCGGCACCGACGACGCGGGCTTCGCGTGGCGCGTCACCAGCGCCGACGAGGCCCAGGCGGCGCTCGAGCGCGGCGACGTCTACGCCGTGCTGACGATCCCGAGCGACTTCTCGGCCTCCCTGCTCACCATCGGCACCGCCGACCCGGTGCAGGCGCAGCTGCGGGTCGAGACCGATGACGCGCACAGCTACCTCGCCGGCTCGGTCGTGCAGGCGGTCGGCAGCGGGCTCGCCCAGCAGTTCGGTGCCGCGATCACCGCGCAGTACCTCGACGGGCTGACCGCGGGGCTCGGCGAGCTCGGCACCGCCCTCGGCGAGGCCGCCGACGGTGCTGCGGCCCTCGGCGACGGGGCGAGCGAGCTCAGCGGCGGGCTCGCCGAGCTGAGCGACGGCGCCCGCGCGTCGGCCGGCGGAGCCTCCGCCCTCTCCAGCGGCATCGCCGAATACACGGGCGGCGTCTCCACGCTCTCCTCGGGGCTCGGGCAGCTGCGCACCGGCGCCGGGCAGCTCGACGCGGGGCAGGCGGCGCTCGCGGGCATCCCGTCGTCGGCCGGCGCGCTCGCCGGTCAGCTCGCGGCCCTCGCCCCGGTGATCGCCGCCTCCGATCTCAGCCCCGCCGACCAGCAGGCCTTCATCGACGCCCTCACCGATGCGCAGATCCTCGCGGGCACCGCGAGCGCTGTTGTGCCGCCGCTCAACGCGGGCATCGACGGCGTTCAGAGCGGGATCGGGCAGAGCGCCGCGGGCGCCGCCGCGCTCGCCGCGGGCGGGGCCGAGCTGCGCTCCGGCGCGGCCGAGCTGGCGTCGGGCCTCGGCGCGCTCGCCGGCGGCACCTCCGAGGTATCCTCCGGCGCGGCCTCCCTGGCCGACGGCGCGGGCGAGCTCGCCGACGGTCTCGCGACCGGTGCCGCGCAGGTTCCCGACGGCGACGCCGGCGACAGCGCCATCGCGAGCGAGCCCGTCGTGGTCGACGCCAACCGTGTCAACGCCGTCGACGGCATCGCCCCGGTCATCGCCGAGACGCTCGTGCCCCTCGGCCTCTGGATCGGCGCCCTCGCCACCTTCCTGGCCCTGCGGCCCGCCGCGCGCGGTGTCATCGGCACGTCGGCCGCGGGCGGCATCATCGTGCGCCGCACCGTCGGCCGGGCATCGCTGCTGGCGCTCGCGCAGGCCGCGCTCGTCACCGTGCTCGTGCACGCCGTCAGCGGTCTCGCCCTGAGCCTGCTGCCGGTCACCGTCGCCTTCACGGCGCTCATCGCGCTCGCCTTCACGGCGCTGCACGCGGCGCTGACGCTCACCCTCGGGCGAGGCGGGCTCGTGGTCTCGCTGCTGCTCCTCGCGCTCCAGCTCGTCGCGGCGGGCGGCATCATCCCGATCGCGGCGCTCGCCGATCCGTTCCCGGCCCTGAGCGCCGTGCTGCCGATGACCGCCGCGGTCGATGGCATGCAGGCGCTCCTCGCGGGCGGGGACCCGGCCCGCATCCTCGCCGCCGCGGGAGCCCTCGTGCTGCTCGGCGGGGTGTCGCTCGTGGTCGCGCGGCTCGCGGCCGGTCGTGCTCGTCGACGGGATGCTCTCGCCGCGTTCGCGCCCGCTCTCGTGCCGGCGGCCGGCTGACGGAGGGCATCCGGCCCCGACCCCGCCCGCAACGCGGACGGCGCGGGCCGCGAGCGCGACGGCTCAGCGACCCGCGCCGCGCGCGGGGCCCGGTCGGGCGACGCTGCGCGCGCCGCCCGACCGGGGGTGCTCACTCCTTGGTGAGCTCGTGGGTTCCGCCGCTCAGCGCGTACTCCTCCTCGGGGGAGAGCACGAGCTGCTTGCGGTAGTGCAGACCGAAGCCGAGCAGGATCAGCACGTACACGATGATGATCGCGACGATCGCCGCCTGGAAGGCCGGGTTGATGAGCAGACCGATGAAGACGAGCGCCGAGATCGCCGCGGCGCTGTACGCACCGAAGAGACCCCACGGGCTCTTGTATGGCCGCTCGACGTCCGGCAGCTTCCGACGGAGGATCAGGAACGAGACCATCTGCAGGAAGTACGCCACGACGGCACCCCAGACGGCGATGTTGAGGATGATCGCTCCGGCGACGGCACCCACACCCTCCGGGTCGAGGCGGGCGAGCAGGTCGAGCGCGACGATCGCGACGAAGCCGACGACGGCTCCGACGGTGAGCGCCACCCACGGGGTCTGGTTCTTGCCGGTGAGGGACAGGAACTTCGGGTAGTAGCCCGCGCGCGAGAGCGAGTACATGTTGCGGCCGTAGGCGAACATGATGCCCTGCAGCGAGGCGAGCAGCCCGATGAGCGCGAAGATCGCGAGCACCGCTGCGAGCTCGTCGCCGACGATCGCGCGGAAGCCGTCGAGCAGCGGCTCGAGCGAGACGCCCGTCGCTTCGGCTCCGAGCACGCCCGTGTTGAGGAACAGCACGAGCAGTCCGGTGATGATGAGCGTGCCGCGCGCCAGCACGCCGGCCCGCGGGATGTCGCGCTGCGGGTTGTGCGACTCCTCCGCCGCCAGCGGAAGCTCCTCGATGCCGAGGAAGAACCACATGGCGAACGGCAGCGCGAACAGGATCGCGAGCCAGCCCTCGGGCAGGAACGTCGTCGCCCCGGCGACCTCGGGGTTGGGTGCGATGTCCCACAGCTTGTCCCACGAGAACAGGCCGGAGGCGAGCGCCATCACCGAGAACACCAGGATGATGCCGATGGCGATGATCGCCACGACGATCGCGAAGCGGAACGAGATGTGCGCGCCGGCCGAGTTGAGGGCGACGAAGGCGACGTACAGGACGATCCACCAGATCCACATCATGTCGGCCTCGGCGAGCGAGAAGTTCAGGAGGCCGCTCGTGACGCCGTCGAGGTACTGGGCGGAGAAGAACACGATGACCGCCGTGGTGGCGACGTACTCGATCGTCTCCGCGGCTCCGGTGACGAGACCGCCCCACGGGCCCATCGCCGACCGCGCGAACGAGTAGGCGCCGCCGGTGTGGGGCATGGCGGCCGACATCTCGCTGATCGAGAACGTGAGGCCGTAGTACATGACGACGAGCACGGCGAAGGCGATGAGCATGCCGCCGAAGCCTGCGAAGTCGATGCCGAAGTTCCATCCCGAGAAGTCACCGGAGATGACCGCGGCGACCGCGAGGCCCCAGAGGCCCCAAACGCCCGCCGAGCGGCGCAACCCGCGCTTCTCGAAGTACGACTGGTCGACGCTGGTGTACGTGACACCGCCCGTCGCCGTAGTTTTTTCCGCCATTCATTCCTCCTGGGGGGTGGTGGGCATGGATCGGCGAGGCGGCATCGGGCGCCACGCTGCGCCTTGGTGATCGAGCATGTCGCTAAAGGTCGGCTGTGTCCACCATTGCGCTCCACTTTTTTCGCGTTGCCCGCTGAACTCCACTGAGGCGCTGTGGTACTAATGGTCGACACCTGAGCCAAGGGAGGCCGTCCATGTCTGCTGCGCCGTCGACGATCCAGTCGGGCAACCTGACGATCGCCCAGCTGGAGAGCCTGATCGACGTCGGCGAGATCGATACGGTCATCGTCGCCTTCACCGACATGCAGGGCCGCCTCGTCGGCAAGCGGGTCTCGGCGCGGCTGTTCCACGAGGAGGTCGGAGAGCACGGCGCCGAGTGCTGCAACTACCTGCTGGCCGTCGACGTCGAGAACAACACCGTGAGCGGCTACGCGATCTCGAGCTGGGAAAGCGGCTACGGCGACATGGTGATGCGGCCCGACCTCGGCACGCTGCGCCGTGTGCCCTGGATGGACGGCACCGCCCTCGTCCTCGCCGACCTGCTCTTCCTCGACGGCACCCCGGTGCCCCCCAGCCCCCGCGCGATCCTGCAGAAGCAGATCGATCGGCTCGCTGAGCTCGGGCTCGTTCCCTACGTCGGCACCGAGCTCGAGTTCATCGTGTTCGACAACTCGTACCGCGACGCGTGGTCGCGCGGCTACCGCGACCTCACCCCGGCCAGCGACTACAACATCGACTACGCCCTGCTCGCATCCACCCGCATGGAACCGCTGCTGCGCGACATCCGCAACGGCATGGACGGCGCTGGCATGTACTGCGAGGGTGTCAAGGGCGAGTGCAACCTCGGCCAGCAGGAGATCGCATTCCGCTACGCCCACGCGCTCGCGACCTGCGACAACCACTCCATCTACAAGAACGGCGCGAAGGAGATCGCCGACAAGCACGGCAAGGCGCTCACCTTCATGGCCAAGTTCAACGAGCGCGAGGGCAACAGCTGCCACATCCATCTCAGCGTGCGCGGCACCGACGGCGCGGCGGTCATGGCGGGCGACGGGCCGCACGGCTTCTCGAAACTGATGGAGCACTGGCTCGCCGGGCAGCTCGCCGTCATGCGCGAGTTCAGCCTGTTCTTCGCCCCGAACATCAACTCGTACAAGCGCTACGTGCCCGGGAGTTTCGCGCCGACCGCGATCGCCTGGGGCATCGACAACCGCACCTGCGCCCTGCGCGTCGTCGGGAAGGGCCACAGCCTGCGCATCGAGAACCGCGTGCCGGGCGGCGACGTCAACCAGTACCTCGCGACCGCCGCGATCATCGCCGCGGGCATCTACGGGATCGAGAACGAGCTCGAGCTGCCGCCCATCTTCGAAGGCAACGCCTACGCGGCCGACTTCCAGCGCGTGCCCGCCACGCTGCGCGACGCGGCCGACCTGTTCGCCGCCTCGCCCGTCGCCCGCGGGGCCTTCGGCGACGACGTCGTCGAGCACTACCTGAACATGGCGCGCATCGAGCAGTCTGCCTACGACGCCGCCATCACCGACTGGGAGCGGATCCGTGGCTTCGAGCGCCTCTGACGCCGTCACCGGAGCGGCCGCCCGCCGCCCGGTCATCGGCCTGACCACCTACCTCGAGCAGGCGAAGAGCGGGGTGTGGGATGTCCCCGCCGCGTTCCTGCCGCGGGTCTACTTCGACGCCGTCACGCGCGCCGGCGGCATCGCGGTGCTCATCCCGCCGCAGCCGGTCGACCCGGCCGCGGCCGACGCCATTCTCGACGGGCTCGACGGGCTCATCATCACCGGCGGCAAGGATGTCGACGCGCGCCGGTACGGGCAGGAGCCGCATCCGACCAACGACGAGCCGCGCCTCGACCGCGACGCGCTCGAGGACACCCTGCTGCAGCGGGCCCTCGCCCGCGATGTGCCCTTCCTCGGCATCTGCCGCGGCATGCAGGTGCTCAACACCACGCTCGGCGGCACGCTCATCCAGCACCTGCCCGACGTCATCGGGTCGACCCGCTACAACGCGGGCGGGGGAGTGTTCACGCCGAACCCGGCGATCACCGTGCCGGGCACCCGCGTCGGCGCGCTGCTCGGCGACCGGGTGACGGTGCAGAGCTACCACCACCAGGCGCTCGACGCGGTGGCCGACGGCCTCATCGTCAGCGCGGTCGGCGACGACGGCATCATCCAGGCGGTCGACGTCGAGGGGATCACCTTCGGCGTCGCGGTGCAGTGGCACCCGGAGGAGACCGCCGCGGACGACCCGCGCCTGTTCACCGCCCTCGTTGACGCCGCCGTCGAGTACCGCGATCACCGGAAGGGCCGCGCATGAGCGAGACCACCCTCATCAATCCCGCCGACGAGACCGTCATCGGCACCGTGCGCCACACGACGCTCGAGGAGGTCGATGCCGCCGTCGAGCGCGCCGTCGTCGCGCAGCGCGGCTGGGCCGCCCTCGCGCCGGTCGACCGCGCCCGCGCGCTGCGCCGCTTCGCCGCCGTCGTCGACGCGCACATCGACGAGCTCGCCGAGCTGGAGGTGCGCAACTCGGGCCACCCGATCGGCGCCGCCCGCTGGGAGGCGGGCAACGTGCGCGACGTGCTCGACTACTACAGCGGCGCGCCCGAGCGGCTGATCGGCCAGCAGATCCCCGTCGCCGGCGGCATGGACGTCACCTTCCACGAGCCCCTCGGCGTCGTCGGGGTCATCGTCCCGTGGAACTTCCCGATGCCGATCGCCGGCTGGGGCTTCGCGCCGGCGCTCGCCGCGGGCAACGCCGTGCTGCTGAAGCCCGCCGACTGGACGCCCCTGACGGCGATCCGCCTCGGCGACCTCGCCCTCGAGTCGGGCCTGCCCGAGCACCTCTTCCAGGTGCTGCCCGGCCGCGGATCGGTCGTCGGCGAGCGGTTCGTCACCCACCCGGCCGTGCGCAAAGTCGTCTTCACCGGGTCGACCGAGGTCGGCAAGCACGTGATGGCCGGATGCGCCGCCCAGGTCAAGCCGGTCACGCTCGAGCTCGGCGGCAAGAGCGCGAACATCATCTTCGCCGACGCCGACCTCGAGGCCGCGGCCGCGAGCGCACCCGGCTCGGTGTTCGACAACGCGGGCCAGGACTGCTGCGCGCGCTCGCGCCTGCTCGTCGAGCGCAGCGTGCTCGACCGTTTCCTCGAGCTGCTCGAGCCGGCGGTGCAGGGCTTCCGGGTCGGCGACCCGCGCCAGGCCGACGTCGACATGGGGCCGCTGGTCTCGAAGGGCCACTTCGAGTCGGTGCGCACCTTCCTCGACGGCTCGGTGCCGGTCGCCTTCCAGGGCACCGCGCCCGAGGGCCCCGGCTACTGGATGGCGCCGACCGTGCTGCTGCCGAACCGCACCGACCGGGTCGCGACCGACGAGATCTTCGGGCCGGTCGTCTCGGTGCTGCCCTTCGACGACGAGGCCGACGCCATCGCGCTGGCCAACGACTCGATCTTCGGCCTGTCGGGCTCGATCTTTACGCGCGACCTCGGCCGCGCCATCCGCGTGTCGCGCGGGGTCGAGAGCGGCACGATCAGCGTGAACTCGCACTCGTCGGTGCGGTACGCAACGCCCTTCGGCGGGTTCAAGCAGTCGGGGCTCGGGCGCGAGCTCGGCCCGGATGCTCCGCTCGCCTTCACCGAGACCAAGAACGTCTTCTTCTCCCACGCCTGATTGGAGCCCGCACCATGAGCATCACCCCCATCGACCTGACGCAACGCCTCAAGGGCAAGGTCGCCGTCATCACCGGCGGCGCGAGCGGCATCGGCCTCGCCACTGCCCGCCGCTTCGCCGCCGAGGGCGCGACCGTCGTCATCGGCGACATGAACCCCGAGACCGGTGAGGCCGCGGCCGCCGAGGTCGGCGGCCTGTTCGTGAAGGTCAACGTGACCGACGAGGCCGAGGTCAACAATCTGTTCGACACGGCGCAGGCGACCTACGGCTCGCTCGACATCGCCTTCAACAACGCGGGCATCTCCCCGCCCGACGACGACTCGATCGAGACCACCGAGCTGCCCGCCTGGGACAAGGTGCAGGAGGTCAACCTGAAGAGCGTCTACCTGTGCTCGCGGGCCGCGCTGCGCCACATGGTGAAGCAGCAGTCGGGCTCGATCATCAACACCGCCTCGTTCGTCGCCGTCATGGGCAGCGCGACCAGCCAGATCTCGTACACCGCGAGCAAGGGCGGCGTGCTCGCCATGACCCGCGAGCTCGGCGTGCAGTTCGCCCGGCAGGGCATCCGCGTCAACGCGCTCTGCCCTGGCCCGGTCAACACGCCGCTGCTGCAGGAGCTCTTCGCGAAGGACCCGGAGCGCGCCCAGCGCCGCCTCGTGCACATCCCGAAGGGACGCTTCGCCGAGGCCGAGGAGCTCGCGGCCGCGGTCGCCTTCCTCGCCAGCGACGACGCCTCGTTCATCACCGCCTCGACGTTCCTCGTCGACGGCGGCATCAGCGGCGCCTACGTGACGCCGCTGTAGGGTCCGACCATGACGAGCGACGGCGGGCCGGCGGTGGGGGAGGCCACGCGGGAGACCACGCGGGAGCCCACCCGTGAGCCCGCCGTCGAGCTCGCTGTCGGCGTTCCCGAGTCGCTCGCGCAGGAGGCGCTGTCGCGCCCGGTGCGCAGCGGCAACGCCTTCGAGGAGACCCTCGCCCGCCTGCTGCAGCTGATCCGGCTCGGCATCGTCGCGCCGGGGGAGGCCCTCTCCCCGGAGCGGGAGCTCGCCGCCCGTTTCGAGGTCAGCCGCGACACGGTCCGAGAGGCGATCCGCTCGCTCGCCGACGCCGGGTACCTCGAGTCGCGGCGGGGGCGCTACGGCGGTACCTTCGTGTGCGACCCGCTGCCGAGCGGCCCGCCGGCCCCGGGCGAGCCCGGCCCCTCGCTCACCGCCGACGAGCTCGACGACATCCTCACCCTGCGCGCGGTGCTCGAGGTCGGCGCGGCGCGGGCCGCCGCATCCCGTGCCCTCACCGCCGCCGAGCGCGAGAGCCTCAACGCCCGCCTGGTCGAGCTGCGGGCCGCCGCGCCCGCCGACTACCGCCGCCTCGACTCGCGGCTGCACCTGACGATCGCCGAGCTGTCGGGCAGCCCGAGCCTCGTCTCGCTCGTGGCCGAGAACCGCATGGTCGTCAACGGGCTGCTCGACCGGATCCCGCTCATCGCGCCCAACATCGCGCACTCCGACGAGCAGCACGGGCAGATCGTCTGGGCGGTGCTGGTCGGCGACGCCGACCGGGCCGCCGCCCTCATGGCCGAGCACCTCGAGGGCTCGGAGTCGCTGCTGCGCGCCTTCCTCAGCTGAGGGGTCGTCGAGGGGGCCCTGCTACGGTCGAATGACCGGCACCGCACCGACGATCCCCCACAAGGAGACGCACGAGCGCCATGACCGACCCGCGACAGTACGACTTCATCGTCGTCAGCAACCGCCTTCCCGTCGACCGCCGCACGGCCCCCGACGGCTCGACCAGCTGGGCCCGCTCGCCCGGCGGCCTGGTCACCGCGCTCGAGCCGGTGATGGCCGCGGCTGACGGTGCCTGGGTGGGCTGGGCCGGCGCGCCGGATGCGGAGCTCGACCCCTTCGACGTCGACGGCACCCGCCTCGTGCCGGTGCCGCTGAGCGCCCTCGAGCTCGAGCGCTACTACGAGGGCTTCAGCAACGACACGCTGTGGCCGCTCTACCACGACGTCATCGCGGCCCCGAGCTTCCACCGCGAGTGGTGGGAGGCCTACACGACCGTGAACCAGCGCTTCGCCGACGCGGCGGCGCGCATCGCCGCCCCGGGCGCGACGGTGTGGGTGCACGACTACCAGCTGCAGCTGGTGCCGCGCATGCTGCGCGAGGCGCGCCCCGACCTGACGATCGGCTACTTCCACCACATCCCCTTCCCGCCGTACGGCATCTACGCGCAGCTGCCCTGGCGGCGCGCCGTCGTGGAGGGGCTGCTCGGCGCCGACGTCATCGGCTTCCAGCGGGTCGCCGACGCGGGCAACTTCGCCCGCGCGGTTCGACGCCTGCTCGGCTATTCGGCGAAGAGCACGGAGATCCGGGTGCCCGACGGCCTGGGCGGTCACCGTGCCGTGGTCGCGAAGGCCTTCCCCATCTCGATCGACGTCGAGAGCTTCGAGGAGATCGCACGGCGGCCCGAGGTGCAGGACCGCGCGCGGCAGATCCGCGCCGATCTCGGCGACCCGGAGACGATCTTCCTCGGCGTCGACCGCCTCGACTACACGAAGGGCATCCGGCACCGACTGAAGGCGTTCGGCGAGCTGCTCGCCGAGGGCACGCTGCGGGTCGGCGACGCGGTGCTCGTGCAGGTGGCCAGCCCCAGTCGTGAGCGGGTCGAGGCGTACATGCAGCTGCGCGACGAGATCGAGCTGACCGTCGGCCGGCTGAACGGCACCCACGCGACGATCAGCCACAGCGCCGTCTCGTATCTGCACCACGGTTACCCGCGCGAGGAGATGGTGGCGCTGTACCTCGCCGCCGACGTCATGCTCGTGACCGCGCTGCGCGACGGCATGAACCTCGTCGCGAAGGAGTACGTCGCCTGCCGGCTCGACGTCGACGGCGTGCTCGTGCTCAGCGAGTTCGCCGGCGCGGCCGACGAGCTGAAGAACGCGCTGCTGGTCAACCCGCACGACATCGATGGGCTCAAGGAGGCGATGGTCACGGCCGCCCGTATGCCCCGTCGCGAACGCACCACGCGGATGCGCGCCCTTCGCCGCCGGGTGCGCGACAACGATGTGGCCCGCTGGTCGAGCACTTTCCTCGACACGCTGCGGCACGCGAGCCACCAGTCGAGTGCCCGATGACGGCACCCTCGGCGCCGGACATCGACCCGGAGCTGCGGGCCGCGATCACCCGCGTCGCGGGGGTCGACCGCCTGCTGGTCGCCCTCGACTTCGACGGCACGCTGGCGCCCGAGGTCGACGACCCCGAGGCCGCCCGCGCCCTGGCCGCCGCGGGCCCGGTGCTCGCCGGCCTGCGGGCGCTGCCCGGCACGACGGTCGCGCTCGTGTCGGGGCGCTCGCTCGCCAGCCTCGCCCGAGTAGCGGAGGTCGATGACGCCGTGCCGCTGATCGGCTCGCACGGCCTCGAGCTGCGGTTCGGGCCGGGCGAGAGCCCCGCTCCGGTCGGCGCGGCCGAAGCGGAGAGGGTCGCGGCGCTGCGCCTCCGGCTCGAGCCGCTCGTCGCCGCCGTCGCGGGAGCCTGGATCGAGGACAAGCCCGCGGGCTTCGCCGTGCACGTGCGCCGTGTCGAGGGCGAGCGCGCATCCCGGCTGCTGGCGGCGCTGCGCGCCGAGACGGCGACCGAGCGGGCCCTGACCGTGCGGGCGGGCAAGAATGTGCTCGAGTTCGCGGTGCGCGACGCGACGAAGGGCGACGGCCTCGCGGCGCTGCGCCGGCGGTTCGCGCCCGACGCGGTGCTGTTCGCCGGCGACGACGTGACCGATGAGGATGCGCTCGCCGTGCTCGGGCCCGGCGACGTCGGCATCAAGGTCGGGCCGGCGCCGACGATCGCGGCGCACCGCGTCGCGGATCCGGCCAGCCTGGTGGATGTTCTGAGGCTGCTGATGGGCACTCGGGAATCTCCCGGGAGCAGCCGGTAGACTTATTGCATCCGGCGATCGCGCCGTGACGCCCTGCCCCCTTGCCGATTGACGACACCGCGGGAGGACGCATGCTCATCGTCCTGATGGTGTTCGGCGCGGCCGCGATCGCTCTCCTCCCGCTCGCCCGTCTGCTGGGGCGCCGGGTCTTCGCCGTCGCCGCGCTCGTGCCGCTCGGGGCGTTCCTCCACACCGTGCTGCAGGCACCCGCGGTGCTGAGCGGGGTCGAGAGCAGCCTGCCCGTCGAGCGCTGGACCTGGATCGCCCAGCTCGACCTCACCCTCGACGTGCGCATGGACACCCTCTCGTGGGTGCTGGCCCTCGTGGTCACCGGCGTCGGCAGCCTCGTCATGCTGTACTGCGCCGCCTACCTCGGGGAGGACGACCCGGGCCTCGGACGCTTCGCCGCCGTCCTCCTCGCTTTCGCCGGCGCGATGTACGGCCTCGTCATCGCCGACGATGTCTACCTACTGTTCGTGCTGTGGGAGGCGACGAGCGTCTTCTCGTACCTGCTCATCGGCCACTACACCCAGCGGCGGGCCAGCCGCGGGGCGGCCCTTCAGGCGCTCGTCACCACGACCCTGGGCGGCCTCGTCATGCTCGTCGGCCTCGTGCTGCTCGCCGTGCAGGCCGGCACGTCGAGCCTCACGGCGATCCTCGCCGAACTGCCTGCCGGGCCGTTGACGACGACGGCGATCATGCTCGTGCTTATCGGTGCGCTGTCGAAGTCGGCGATCGTGCCGTTCCACTTCTGGCTGCCCGGTGCCATGGCCGCCCCAACGCCGGTCAGCGCGTACCTGCACGCCGCCGCCATGGTCAAGGCTGGCATCTACCTGATCCTGCGGCTGGCCCCCGCGGGCGTCGAGGTTCCGGGCTGGCGCGAGGTGCTCGTCGTGCTCGGGGTGCTGACGCTGCTGCTGGGCGGCTGGGCGGCGCTCAAGCAGACCGACATCAAGCTGCTGCTTGCCTACGGCACCGTCAGCCAGCTGGGTCTGCTCGTCGTGCTGGCCGGGTTCGGAACCCGCGACACCGCGCTCGCGGCCCTGGCTCTCCTGCTCTCGCACGCGCTGTTCAAGGCCGCGCTGTTCCTCATCGTCGGCATCATCGACCACGAGGCCGGAACCCGCGACCTGCGCAAGCTGTCGGGCCTCGGCCGACGGTTGCCGTGGCTCGCGGCCTTCTCGGCCCTCGCCCTCGCCTCCATGGCCGGCGTGCCCCCGCTGCTCGGGTTCGTCGCGAAAGAGACCGCGCTCTACGCGCTGCTGAGCGGCGCGACCGCGGCGCCGGGCGCCGCCGCGCTTGACGCGGCCGGTCAGGCCTGGGCGACCGTCGCGCTCGTGGGCGTGGTCGTGGGGTCGGTGCTGACCGTCGCGTACAGCATCCGCTTCTTCTGGGGCGCGTTCGCCCGCAAGCCCGACGTCGACGAGGTCACTGATCTGGCGGGCGCCACCCCCGCGTTCGTGCTCGCCCCGGCGGTGCTCGCCGTTGCGAGCCTGGCGCTCGGGCCCCTGGCAGGCGTGGTCGGCGTCGGTCTTGCCGGGTATCCCGCGCTGTTCCCGACGCCCGAGGGCAAGCCGTACGAGCTGGCGCTGTGGCACGGGTTCACGCCCGAGCTCGCGCTGTCGGGCCTGGTGCTGCTGCTCGGCGCCCTCCTCTTCGTCGCGCGCGAGCCGGTTGCCCGAGTGCAGCAGCGACTCGCCCGCGACTACACGGCCAGCGACGCCTACTGGGACTCGGTCAGCGCCGTCGACCGGTTCGCGGCGCGCGTGACCGCGCTCACCCAGCGCGGTTCGCTGCCCTTCTACTTGGGCGTCATCTTCGTCGTCTTCATCGCGGTCACCGCCGTCGGCCTGCTGCTCGGTGGCCGGTGGCCCGCCGAGCTGCGCCTCTGGGATCACCCCGCGCAGCTCGCGATCGGCATCGTCATGATTATCGCGGCGATCGCGGCGACCCAGGCCCAGAAGCGCTTCGCGGCTCTCGTCGTCGTCGGGGTCACCGGCATCGGGATGTCGGCCACGTTCGCCCTCCAAGGCGCCCCCGATCTCGCGATCACCCAGATCCTGGTCGAGGTCGTCACCCTCATCGCCTTCGTGCTCGTGCTGCGTCGACTGCCGGCCCGCCTCGGCGACCGGCACGGCAGCTCGCACAAGCTGCTGCGCGCGATCATCGGCATCTCGGTCGGTGTCGTCATGGCGGTCGGCGCCCTCGTGGTCGCCGGGTCGCGAGTCGATTCCCCGATCTCGCTCGACTGGCCGGAGGCCGCCTACGTGCAGGGCCACGGCAGCAACATCGTCAACGTCGCCCTTGTCGACATCCGCGCCTGGGACACCCTCGGTGAGCTCGCGGTCGTCATCGCGGCCGCCACCGGTGTCGCGAGCCTGCTCTTCCTGCGCGGTCGCGGCGAGTCGGCGACGCGGCTCGACCGCGTCGATGTGCGGGCGCGCGTCGCCCAGCGCGTGGCTCTCGCCCGTGAGGCCGACCAGCGCGGCGAGCTGCGCAACGCCTGGATCCTCGCCGGCCCGACCCTCGACCCGCGGCACCGCTCGATCTTGCTCGAGGTGGTCGTGCGGCTCACCTTCCACGCCGTCATCGTCATCTCGCTGTACCTGCTGTTCGCTGGGCACAACCTGCCGGGCGGCGGATTCGCCGGTGGCCTCGTGGCGGGCCTCGCCCTGGTCGCGCGTTACCTCGCCGGCGGCCGCTACGAGCTCGGCGCCGCCGTCACCTTCCGCGCCGGCACGGTGCTCGGCACCGGCATGATCCTGGCGGCCGGCACCGCGATCGTCCCGCTGTTCTTCGGCGCGCCCCCGCTGACCTCCGCATACTGGGAGGGCGAGCTGTGGCTGCTCGGCGAGGCCGCGTTCGTCACCTCCACGATCTTCGACATCGGGGTCTACCTGATCGTCATCGGCCTCGTGCTCGACGTGCTGCGCAGCCTCGGCGGCGAGGTCGACCGCCAGGGCGGCGACCCGCTGACCCCGTCCGACCGCATGGCGCTCACCCCCGGCTCAGCCACCGGTGCCGCCCCGGCTCGCGCGCAGGGAGGTGCGCGATGACCGTCTCGCTCGTTCTCGTCATCGTCATGGCTGCTCTCGTGGCGTGCGGGGTGTACATGCTCCTCGAACGGAGCCTGACCCGCGTGGTTCTCGGGTTCCTCCTGATCGGCAACGGTGTGAACCTGCTGATTCTCATCATGGCCGGGGAGGCGGGATTCGCCCCGATCTACGACGAGTCGATCGCGCCCGAGGACTACTCCGACCCGCTCCCGCAGGCGCTCATCCTCACCGCCATCGTGATCACCTTCGCGGTGTCGGCCTTCCTGCTCGCGCTCATCTACCGCTCGTGGCGGCTCGCGAACGCCGACGACGTCTCCGACGACGCCGACGACGTCGCCCTGCGCGAGGGCACCATCACGATGCCCCTCGAAGAGGCGGCGCCCGACGAGGGCGACACCGAGTTCCCCCTCGATGAGGCGGATGAGGTGGATGACGCGCGCGCTGGGGCAGACGCGCCCTCCGATGCGGACGCGTCGCCGTCGTCCGTCGCGGGCGAGACGGGAGGCGCCCGATGATGTCGGCCTTCCTGCCCTCGCTGGTCTCGCTCGTGGTGCTCGTGCCCCTGCTCGCAGCGGCGCTCACCCTGGTGCTCGGGCGCCGGGCGCGTCCCCAGCGCATCGTCGCCGCACTCGCTCTGATCGCGGTGCTCGCCATCAGCATCGCCCTGCTGATCGGTGTCGACGCGGAAGGCGCCATCGTCGTCGAGTCGGGCAACTGGGGGCTGCTGGGCATCGTGCTCGTGGTCGACCGGCTCTCGGCCCTCATGCTCGTGGTCTCGGCGGTCGTGCTGCTCGCCGTTCTCGTCTTCTCGATCGGCCAGGGTCTCGCCGACGGTGACGATGAGACGCCGGTCTCGATCTACTACCCGACCTACTTGATCCTGACCACCGGCGTCATGGTCGCCTTCGTCGCGGGCGACCTGTTCAACCTCTACGTCGGCTTCGAGATCCTGCTCGTCGCCAGCTATGTGTTGATCACCCTCGGCGGAACCCGGTCTCGCATCCGGGCCGGCGTCACCTACGTCATCGTCAGCCTCGTTTCGTCGGTGCTCTTCCTCGCGGCGATCGGCATGGTCTACGGGGCGCTCGGCACGGTCAACCTCGCCCAGGTGGCCGAGCGCGTGCAAGACCTGCCCGTCGACGTGCAGGTGCTGCTGCACGTCATGCTGCTCGTCGCGTTCGGCATCAAGGCGGCCGTCTTCCCGCTGTCGTTCTGGTTGCCCGACAGCTACCCCTCCGCGCCCGCGCCCGTGACCGCGGCCTTCGCGGGCCTGCTGACCAAGATCGGTGTCTACGCGATCATCCGCCTCGAGACGGTGATCTTCCCGAGCCCCGAGCTCAACCCAGCGCTCATGGTGCTCGCCCTGCTCACGATGGTGGTCGGTGCGCTCGGTGCCGTCGCCCAGGCCGACATCAAGCGAATCCTGTCGTTCACGCTCGTCAGTCACATCGGCTACATGATCCTGGGCGTGGCCCTCGGCACGGTCGCCGGCACCGCGGCGGCGATCTACTACATCGTCCACCACATCGTCGTGCAGACCACCCTGTTCCAGGCCGCCGGTCTCGTCGAGCGCGAGGCGGGCAGCACCTCGATCACCCGCATCGGCGGACTGCTCGCCAGCGCGCCCCTGGTCGCCGTGCTGTTCTTTATCCCTGCCCTCAACCTCGGCGGAATCCCGCCCTTCTCGGGCTTCATCGGCAAGCTCGGTCTGTTCCAGGCGACGGCGGTGCAGGGGGATGCTCTGGCCTACGCGCTCATCGGCGGCGGTGCGCTGGTCTCGCTGCTCACCCTCTACGCGCTCGTGCGGGTCTGGAACCTCGCTTTCTGGCGCCCGGCCGACGATGTCGAGGGCGATGAGACGCGGCTCCTCCGCTCGGTCGAGGAGGCCCCGGACGCACCCGTCACCGCCGAGACCCGCACGACGCCGCGCCTGATGACCCTCAGCACCACCGCCATGGTGGTGGTCAGTGTCGCCCTGACCGTGTTCGCCGGGCCGCTGTACGCGGTCTCCGACCGGGCGGCGGCCAACCTTGACGGGCCCGACGCCTACATCGAGCTCGTGCTCGGCGAGTCGATCGGGGAGGGAGCCCGATGAGTGCGATCACCGTCACCACGCGCGGCGGCCGGGGCGCCCGGGTGCCCGTCACCCTCCGGCAGAAGCTGCCGCTGCTCGCGGCCCTCGTGCTGCTGTGGATGATGCTCTGGGGCTCGGTCACGCTCATGACCATCGTCACCGGCTTTCTCGTGGCCCTGATCGTCACGAGCGCGCTACCCCTACCGCCCGTGCAGCTCTCCGGTCGCTTCAACCCGTTCTGGTTCGCCGTCTTCGTGCTCCGGGTGCTGGGCGAGATGGTGATCGCCTCGTTCCAGGTCGCGTTCATCGCCATCGGTTCGCGGACGCGCCATCGGGGAGCCTTGATCAAGGTCGATCTGCACACCCGCAGCGACTTCATCCTCACGGGCACGGCGCTCGCCGTCTCCATCGTGCCCGGCTCGGTCGTGGTCGAGGTCGACCGCGCCAACACGGTGCTCTACGTGCACAGCCTCTCGGTCGACTCGGCCGAGGAGGTCGAGAAGGCCCGGCACCACGTGCTGAGCCTCGAACGCGCCCTGCTGCGGGCCTGGGGTTCGCGCGACGAGTGGGAGGCGGTGCGCTCATGGACCTGACGCTCGTGCTCTGGTTCGTCGCCGGCGCGATCGCCTTCGTCGCCGTGCTGCTGATCCTCGCCCGCATCATCGCCGGCCCCACGCTCATCGACCGGCTCATCGCGAGCGACGTCATGCTCACCACCATGATCCTCGTCATTGGGGCCGAGATGGCGATCTCCGGCCACACCCGCACCATTCCGCTCATGGTGGTTCTGGCCGCGACCGCCATTCTCGGCAGCGTCGCCGTCGCCCGCTTCATCTCGCGGGCGGGGGCCGACGACGCCACCGTCACGGGAGGTGAGCATGAGCGCCGCTGATCCTGTCGCGAGCATCCTCGACCTGGTGGCCGCGGTGCTGCTCGTCATCGGTGCGGGGCTGACGCTGGCTGCCACCATCGGGCTGTGGCGCCTCCCCGACCCGCTGTCGCGCCTGCACGCCGCGACCAAGCCGCAGATTCTCGGGCTCATCCTCATCGTGATCGCCATCGCGGTCAGCGTGCGCAGCCCGAGCGTGCTGCTGCTGCTGGTGCCGGTGGTGGTCTTCCAGCTGCTGACCGCCCCCATCTCGGCCCACATGGTGGGGCGCGCGGGCTACCGCAACGGCGACTACGACCCCGCCTTCCTCGAGGTCGACGAGCTCGCCGCCGACGTCGAGGCCGCCCGCGCGCGGGAGGCCGCCGAGGGCGCCGAGGGCACACGGCCCGGCCCGTAGAATCGGGGCATGAGCGCCTCCGACCGCAAGCCCCGTTCTCGCGTCGTCACCGACGGCATCGAAGCCACCACCTCGCGCGGCATGCTGCGCGCGGTCGGCATGGGCGACGCCGACTGGGACAAGCCGCAGGTCGGCATCGCCAGCTCGTGGAACGAGATCACCCCGTGCAACCTCTCGCTCGCCCGGCTGGCGCAGGCCGCGAAGGAGGGCGTGCACGCGGGGGGCGGCTACCCGCTGCAGTTCGGCACGGTCAGCGTCAGCGACGGCATCTCGATGGGCCACGAGGGCATGCACTTCTCGCTCGTCAGCCGCGAGGTCATCGCCGACAGCGTCGAGACCGTCATGCAGGCCGAGCGCCTCGACGGCAGCGTGCTGCTGGCCGGCTGCGACAAGTCGATCCCCGGCATGCTGATGGCCGCGGTTCGGCTCGACCTCGCTAGCGTGTTCCTCTACGCTGGCTCGATAGCACCCGGCTGGGTCAAACTCTCGGATGGCACTGAGAAGGAGATCACGATCATCGACTCCTTCGAGGCGGTCGGTGCCGTCAAGGCGGGCAAGATGAGCTACGAGGATGCCCACCGCATCGAGTGCGCCTTCGCCCCCGGCGAAGGCGCCTGTGGTGGCATGTACACCGCCAACACGATGGCGAGCGTCGCGGAGGCCCTGGGCCTGAGCCTTCCGGGGTCGGCGAGCCCCGCATCCTACGATCGTCGCCGCGACATGTACGCGCACCGCAGCGGCGAGGCCGTCGTGAACCTGCTCGAGAGGGGCATCACGGCGCGCGACATCGTCACCCGCGAGGCGCTCGAGAACGCGGTCACCGTCGCGATGGCTCTCGGCGGCTCGACCAACGTCGTGCTGCACCTGCTGGCCATCGCCAACGAGGCCGAGGTGCCGTTCACGCTCGACGACTTCAACCGCATCGGCAACCGGGTGCCGCACATCGGCGACCTCAAGCCCTTCGGCCGCTACGTCATGAACGACGTCGACCGCCAGGGCGGCCTGCCGGTGCTGCTGAAGGCCCTGCTCGACGAGGGCCTGCTGCACGGCGACGTCCTGACCGTCACCGGCAAGACGATGGCCGAGAACCTCGCCGAGCTCAACCCCGACCCGCTCGATGGCGAGGTGCTGCGCACACTCGACAACCCGATCCACGCCACGGGCGGCATCACGATCCTGCACGGGTCGATGGCTCCCGAGGGTGCTGTCGTGAAGACGGCCGGCTTCGACGCGGCCGTGTTCGAGGGTCCCGCCCGCGTGTTCGAGCGCGAGCGCGCCGCGATGGACGCCCTGACCAACGGTGAGATCTCCGCCGGCGACGTCGTCGTCATCCGCTACGAGGGCCCCAAGGGCGGCCCGGGCATGCGCGAGATGCTCGCCATCACCGCCGCCATCAAGGGGGCGGGGCTCGGAAAGGATGTACTACTCTTGACCGACGGACGATTCTCAGGCGGCACAACCGGCCTGTGCATCGGCCACGTAGCTCCCGAAGCGGTCGACGCTGGTCCGATCGCCTTCGTGCGCGATGGTGATCTCATCCGGGTCGATATCGCTGCTCGCTCGCTCGACCTACTTGTCGACCCAGCCGAGCTCGAGGCGCGCCGCACCGACTGGGCGCCCCTGCCTCCGCGTTACACCCGTGGCGTTCTCGCCAAGTACTCCAAGCTCGTGCGCTCGGCGAGCGAGGGAGCCGTCACCGGGTAGTGGCGCGGTCGATCCTGTTCCGACCACCGACTCTCCAAGGAAGCCGTCTGTCATGACCTCGGAATCGACCCCTGCGCCGACTCCTGCCGCGTCCGCGGCCGCAACGCCCTCCGATCCGCCCGTGCTGACCGGTTCGGGCGCGATCCTCGCCTCGCTCGAGAAGCTCGGCATCACCGACGTGTTCGGTCTCCCGGGCGGAGCCATCATGCCGTTCTACGACGAGCTGATGGCCTCGACCGCCATCCGCCACATCCTCGTACGTCACGAGCAGGGCGCCGGCCACGCCGCCGAGGGCTACGCCGCCGCGAGCGGCAAGCTCGGCGTCTGCATCGCCACCTCGGGCCCCGGCGCGACCAACCTGGTCACCGCGATCGCCGATGCCCACATGGACTCGGTGCCGCTGCTCGCGATCACCGGGCAGGTGTTCTCGACCTCGATGGGAACCGATGCGTTCCAGGAGGTCGACATCACCGGCATCACGATGCCGATCACCAAGCACTCCTTCCTCGTCACGAAGCCCGAGGACATCCCCGGAGTGCTCGCCGCGGCCGTGCACATCGCCACGAGCGGTCGACCCGGCCCGGTGCTCGTCGACGTGACGAAAGACGCGCAGCAGAAGAAGGCGCCCTTCATCTGGCCGCCCAAGATCGACCTGCCCGGCTACCGTCCGGTCACGAAGGCGCACGGCAAGCAGATCCAGGCCGCGGCGCAGCTGCTCGTCGAATCGCGCAAGCCCGTGCTCTACGTGGGCGGCGGGGTGGTGCGCTCGGGTGCCCACCGCGAGCTGCTCGCGTTCGCCGAGGCGACCGGTGCCCCCGTGGTCACGACCCTCATGGCCCGCGGCGCCTTCCCCGACTCGCACCGGCAGAACCTCGGCATGCCCGGCATGCACGGCACCGTGCCGGCAGTGCTCTCGCTGCAGGAGAGCGACCTGCTCGTCGCCATCGGCTCGCGCTTCGACGACCGCGTCACCGGCAAGGTGAGCGAGTTCGCTCCCCACGCCAAGGTGATCCACATCGACATCGACCCGGCCGAGATCGGCAAGATCCGGCACGCCGACGTTCCGATCGTGGGGGATGCCCGCGAGGTGCTGCTCGACCTGCTGCCGGCCTTCCGTGCCGCGGCCAAGGAGCACGCGCCCGACTACGCCGACTGGTGGAAGCGGCTCGAGACCCTGCGCAGCCAGTACCCGCTCGGTTACACCGACGACCCCGACGACGGTCTGCTCGCCCCGCAGTGGGTCATCGAGAAGATCGGCGAGCTCTCCGGCCCCGAGGCGGTCTACGCCGCGGGCGTCGGCCAGCACCAGATGTGGGCCGCGCAGTTCATCAAGTACGAGCGCCCCGGCGCGTGGCTGAACTCGGGCGGCGCCGGCACGATGGGCTACGCCGTTCCCGCCGCGATGGGCGCCAAGGTCGCCCAGCCCGACCGCCTGGTGTGGGCGATCGACGGCGACGGCTGCTTCCAGATGACCAATCAGGAGCTCGCGACCTGCACGATCAACGACATCCCGATCAAGGTCGCGATCATCAACAACTCGTCGCTCGGCATGGTGCGGCAGTGGCAGACGCTGTTCTACGACGGCCGCCACTCGTTCACCGACCTCGAGACCGGGTCGAAGAGCGCCGATGAGCAGACCCGCATGGTGCCCGACTTCGTGAAGATGGCCGACGCCTACGGCGCGCTCGGCATCCGTGTCACCAAGCCGGAGGAGGTCGAGCCCGCCATCAAGCTGGCCATCGAGACCAACGACCGACCCGTGGTGATCGACTTCATCGTCAGCCGTGACGCGATGGTCTGGCCGATGGTGCCGCAGGGCGTCGGCAACTCGTCCGTGCAGTACGCCCGCGACCACGCGCCCGATTGGCACGAGGAGTAACCGCCATGACCTATCACGTGCTCTCCCTGCTCGTCGAGGACAAGCCCGGCCTGCTGACGCGCGTCGCCGGCCTCTTCGCGCGGCGCGGGTTCAACATCCGTTCGCTCGCCGTCGGCACGACCGAGGTCGAGGGCCTCTCGCGCATCACCGTCGTCGTCGAGGTCGAGGGCCTGCCGCTCGAGCAGATCACCAAGCAGCTGAACAAGCTCATCAACGTGCTGAAGATCGTCGAGCTCGACCCGGCGAGCTCGGTGCAGCGCGAGCACATGCTCATCAAGGTGCGCGTCGACAACGCCAC
>VFQU01000420.1_pt1 | contig 39088 bp, 33 predicted proteins | sample 3512311 | NCBI WGS metagenome assembly VFQU01 (sample SAMN10412377, study PRJNA504923) | tailings metagenome | isolation source: Relicate 3 Philex TSF3 active mining site | place: Philippines: Tuba, Benguet | collected 2017-08-29
CGGCCAGCTCCTTGATCGCGGTCATGACCCCGGTGTCGAGGTTGCCCAGGTCTTCGTCGTGGTGCGAGCCCAGGTAAGCGTCGATGACGGCGGGGTTGGCCATCACCTCGTGCGGGTCGCCCTCGGCGACCACGCGGCCCTCCGCCATCACGACCACCCAGTCGGCGATGTGGCGCACCATGTGCATGTCGTGCTCGACGAAGAGCACCGTCATGCCCTGGGTCTTCAGGTCGAGGATGTGGTCGAGCAGCGACTGCGTGAGGGCCGGGTTCACGCCGGCCATCGGCTCGTCGAGCATGACCAGGCTGGGCTCGCTCATGAGGGCGCGCGCCATCTCGAGCAGCTTGCGCTGACCGCCGGAGAGGCTGGCCGCGTAGTCGTCCTTCTTCGCGTCGAGCTTGAAGCGGGTGAGCAGCTCGATCGCGCGCTCCTCGATCGCCTGCTCCTCCTTGCGCCAGAACCACGGGAAGAGGGCGCGGGCGAGGCTCTCGCCGCTCTGGCCCTTCGCGCCGAGCTTCATGTTGTCGAGCACGGTGAGCAGGCCCAGCGCCTTGGTGAGCTGGAAGGTGCGCACCTGGCCCTTGCGGGCCACCTTGAAGGCGGGGATGCCCGAGATGCCCTGACCGTCGAAGGTCCACTCGCCGGTGTCGGGCTTGTCGAAGCCCGTGAGCAGGTTGAACAGCGTGGTCTTGCCGGCGCCGTTCGGTCCGATCAGGGCGGTGATCGCACCGCGCGGAATCTCCAGGTGCTCGACCTGGACGGCCGTGAGGCCGCCGAAGGTGCGGGTGATGTTGTCGGCCACGATGATCGGGTCGACCTTCTTCACCCCGGGAGCCGGCTCGCCGATGTGCAGGCCGGTCGACTTGATGGGGGCGCCCTGGGCGCCGGCGCTACTTGACAAAGGCCAGCTCCTTCTTGTTCCCGAAGATCCCTTGTGGTCGGTAGATCACAATCAGCATGATTGCGACGCCCACCAGGATGAAGCGAAGCTGACCAGCCTGGACGTTCGACAGGAACGGCAGCCAGCCCACCTCGACCGCACGCGCGATGAAGCCCGAGAAGAACGACAGCAGCACCCAGAAGATGACCGAGCCGATGATCGGGCCGAACACCGTCGCCGCCCCGCCGAGCAGCAGGATCGCGTAGATGAAGAACGTCAGCGAGGTCTGGTAATTCGAGGGCACCACCGCGCGCGGCAGGATGAAGATCATGCCCGCGAGCGCGCCGAACACGCCGCCGATGATCAGCGACTGCATCTTGTAGAAGTACACGTTCTTGCCGAGCGCGCGCACCGCATCCTCGTCTTCGCGGATGCCCTTGATCACACGACCCCAGGGGCTCTTGAAGAGCCGCCACGTGACGAAAGCGGCGAGGGCCACGAGGCTCCAGCCGAAGATGCGCACCCACCAGTCGTACTCGTTGTACACCCAGGGGCCGAAGCCGTAGGTGCCGGGCGGGATCGGGTTGAGATCTTCGAAACCGCCCTTGTAGCCCTGCAAGCCGTTCGCCGAACCCGTGACGGGCTCGAAGGTGTTGGTCGTGAACAACAACCGCACGATCTCGGCCGCGGCGATGGTCACGATGGCGAGGTAGTCGGCCCGCAGTCGCAGCGTCGGGATACCGAGGATCAGCGCGAACACGATCGACGCCACGACACCCGTGAGGATCGCGGCCCACACCGGCCAGCCGAACGTCAGCGTCGCGATCGCGTAGCCGTAGGCACCGAGCATCATGAAGCCCGCCTGGCCGAAGTTCAGCAGGCCCGTGAAGCCGAAGTGGATCGCCAGGCCGAGGGCGGCGAGCGCGTAGGCGGCCGTCGTCGGGGAGATGATCTCCTGCGCGGCGTTGGAGAAGAGAAGGATCCAGTCGATCATGATCAGCCCCTAGCCGATTCGTTCTTTGCGTCCGAGGATGCCCTGAGGCCGCACCAGCAGCACCAGGATGAGGATCACCAGCGCCCCGACGTACTTCATGTCGGAGGGGATGACGAGGGTCGAGATCTCGACGAAGAGGCCCACGATCAGGGCGCCGACGAGGGCGCCGAAGGCCGTGCCGAGACCGCCGAGCGTGACCGCGGCGAAGGTGAGCAGCAGGATCTGGAAGCCCATGTCCCAGCTCACACCCGGACGGAAGTAGGCCCAGAGGATGCCCGACAGGCCCGCGAGCGCGCCCGCCATGACCCACACGACGCGGATCACCCGGTCGACGTCGATGCCGCTCGCGGCCGCCAGCGCGGGGTTGTCGGAGACCGCGCGGGTCGCCTTGCCGATGCGGGTGCGCAGCAGGAAGTAGGCGACGCCGAGAAGCACGATGACGCTGATCGCCATGCTCGCGACATCCGTCCACGACAGGCCGAAGGCGCCGATCGAGAGCGTCGTGTCGGTGGCTCCCGGCAGCTGCTGGGTGTCGCCGCCGACGAACAGCTGGAAGATGTACCGCACGGCGAGCGAGAGGCCGATCGAGACGATCATCATCGGGATCAGGCCCACGCCCTTGCGGCGCAGCGGCTTCCAGAGCGCCGCGTCGTTGACGTAGCCGAGCCCGGCGCTGAGGATCAGCGCGATCGGGATCGCGATCCAGATCGGCCAGCCGAGCACGACGCCGAATAGCAGCGTCATCAGGCCGCCGAAGGTCACGAGCTCGGCGTGGGCGAAGTTGCTGAGGCCCGTGGTGCCGAAGACCAGCGAGAGTCCGATCGCGGCGAGCGCCAGCAGCAGACCGAAGTTGAGGCCGTTGAAGAGCCGCTCGACCACCTGGTCGAACAGGCTCACCGTGTTGCGCTCGCCCTGACCGATGAAGAAGTTCGCCACGGCGCTGCCCGACTGCCCGACGGTGATCTCGCGCACGTTCGGCGTCTCGTCCTCGGGGTCGATCACCGCGATGCCCTCGGGCAGCGTGTTCTCGTCGAGGGTGACGGTGAAGTCGCCCTTCTCGGGCACGCCGACCGCCCAGCGGCCATCCTCACCGCTCTCGACCTCGACGCGGAACCCGCCGCCCTCGACGACCAGCAGCACGTCGGCGAGCGGCTCATCGGCGAGCTCGACGAGGCCGCTGATCTTGAAGTCGTACTCATCGAGCCCGACCTCGTCCGCGGCGGCGGGAGCCGCCATCGAGAGACTGAGTGCGCTGACGATTCCGGCGAGGATCACGGCGGCGAATCGCCGCGGTGCTCGCCTGGTGAACGGTCTGCTAGCAGCGTGTGCCACGAAACCTCCAGGTCGTTTCGGGGGTCGAGAGCCAGGCTCTCGCGGGCCAGCAGGCCCTGGTCGTCGACGGTGACGATACGGACAGTCTGTTTCCGGGGGGTTTCCGGATCGGGCCGTCCGCCAAGCCATTATTGCCACGGAATACGTTTCGACCTAACCGGCTTAAGATGAGACACCGGAATCCAGCGCGGCATCCCGGGTCTCGCGACCCGCCGCACGCGGGAACGCTCACACATCACCCACGACCTCAGGGGAGCAGATGGACCAGCCCGATCCCTTCGGATTCATCGGACTCACGTACGACGACGTCATGCTCCTGCCGGCGCACACCGACGTCATCCCCAGCGAGGCCGACACGGCATCGCGGCTGACGCGCCGCATCCGGGTTCACGCGCCCCTGCTGTCGGCGGCCATGGACACCGTCACGGAGTCGCGCATGGCCATCGCCATGGCGCGCCAGGGCGGCCTCGGTGTCGTGCACCGCAACCTCTCGATCGACGACCAGGCCCTGCAGGTCGACAAGGTGAAGCGCTCCGAGTCGGGCATGATCACCAACCCCGTGACGACCACTCCCGACGCGACGGTCGCCGAGGTGGATGCTCTCTGCGGGCAGTTCCGCGTCTCCGGCCTGCCCGTGGTCGAGGGCGACGGCCGCCTCGTCGGCATCATCACCAACCGCGACATGCGCTTCGTCTCGCGGTTCGAGGCCGCGACCACCCGCGTGCGCGACGTCATGACTCCGGCGCCCCTCATCACCGGCCCGGTCGGCATCTCGCAGGAGGACGTGCTCGCCCTCTTCGCCCAGCACAAGATCGAGAAGCTGCCGCTCGTCGACCACGAGGGCCGCCTGCACGGCCTCATCACCGTCAAGGACTTCGACAAGAGCGAGCAGTACCCCAACGCGACGAAGGACGATGAGGGCCGCCTCCGCGTGGCCGCCGCCATCGGCTTCTTCGGCGACGCCTGGGACCGCGCGGGAGCCCTGCGCGACGCCGGTGTCGACGTCATCGTCGTCGACACGGCCAACGGCGACAGCCGCGGCGTGCTCGAGATCATCGCGCGCCTCAAGGGCGATCCCGCCTTCGGGCACATCGACGTCATCGGCGGCAACGTCGCGACGCGCTCTGGCGCGCAGGCGCTCGTGGATGCGGGTGCCGACGCCGTGAAGGTCGGCGTGGGCCCCGGCTCGATCTGCACCACCCGCGTCGTCGCGGGCGTGGGCGTGCCGCAGGTGACCGCCGTCTACGAGGCCTCGCTCGCGGCCCGCGCGGCCGGCGTTCCGGTGATCGCCGACGGCGGCCTGCAGTACTCGGGCGACATCGCCAAGGCGCTCGTCGCCGGTGCCGACACCGTCATGCTCGGCTCGCTGCTCGCCGGCACCGACGAGAGCCCGGGCGACCTGATCTTCGTCAACGGCAAGCAGTTCAAGTCGTACCGCGGCATGGGCTCGCTCGGCGCGCTGCAGACCCGCGGCACCAAGACCTCGTACTCGCGCGACCGGTACTTCCAGGCGGATGTGCCCAGCGACGAGCAGCTCATCGCCGAGGGCATCGAGGGCCAGGTGCCCTACCGCGGCCCGGTCGGCTCGGTCGTGTACCAGCTGCTCGGCGGTCTTCGGCAGTCGATGTTCTACACCGGTGCCCGCACGATCGACGAGCTCAAGCAGCACGGCAAGTTCGTGCGCATCACCGCCGCGGGCCTGAAAGAGTCGCACCCGCACGACATCCAGATGGTCGTCGAGGCGCCCAACTACCGCCGGTAGGCGCCGCGCCCGAGCCCGGGCGGCTACGCGCCGGCCGGCAGCGTCGTGACGCGGGCCCCGGTCTCGTGCGCGCGGATCGCGGCGTGCGCGAGCTCGAGCGCTCGGCGACCCGCCGAGGCGGGGACGGGCGGCGGGGCGCCCGTGCGCAGGGCCGTGAGCACCGCATCCAGGTGCCGGTCCATCGTGCGCTCGAACGACCGGGCCTCGTCGTCGAAGTAGCCGGCCCGCCAGACGCGCTCGGTCTCGTCTCCGACCGACTGCAGCGACAGCTCGCGCACGGTGTCGCGGATGACCGCCCGCCCCGCGGTGCCGTTCAGCTCGACCCGCTGGGTGTCGGGGTACGCGTACGACGAGTCGTACGAGCCGAGCATGGTGCCGACCGCGCCGGATGCGAACTCGAGGGCGAGGGCCACCGTGCTGTACGCGCCGTAGGTCATGCGGGTCATCTGCGCCGAGATCGACGCGATCGGGCCGCAGAGGTGCTCGAGCAGGTCGAAGCCGTGGCACTGGGTCTCGATGAGGTTCGCGTGCGGCGAGGGGCCGCGGTTGGCCTCGCCCCCGAACCGCCAGGTGGCGAACACGAGCTCGCCGAGCTCGCCGGCCTGCACCGCCGCCCGCGCCCGCAGCACGGGCTCGGCGTAGCGGTGGTTGAAGTTGATCGCGAAGAACTGGTCGCCGGCGGCCTCGAGCAGCGCATCGGCCTCATCGAGGTCGAAGACGAGCGGCTTCTCGACCAGCAGCGGGACGCCGGCGCGCAGCAGCTGCGTCGTCGGCTCGACGTGCTGCTCGTTCGGCAAGCTGACGGTGACCAGGTCGGGATGCTCGGCCTCGAGCATCCCGTCGATCGAGGTGTAGGCGCGCGCCCCGTAGTCGGCCGCGCGCACCGCGGCCCGCTCGGGGTCGCGCCCGACGACGGCGACGAGCTCGCAGTCGAGGCGCGCGGCGAGGGCGCGGGCGTGCTGGGCGCCCCAGCCGCCGGTGCCGACGACGGCGACGCGCAGGGGTGCGGCGCCGCGGTCGCCCGGTCGTTCGATGCCCAGTGCGCTGCCGGCCATGGCGGCTCCTCTCGCTCGTCGCCACGCTACCCCGCTGCCCGCGTGCCGCACCTCGTGCCGCACCGCCCGCCGCACCGCCTGCCCCGCCCGCGCCCGGCCCGATAGGCTGGCCGGGTGACGGAGATCGAGATCGGCCGCGGCAAGCGGGCACGCAGGGCGTACTCCTTCGACGACATCGCCGTGGTGCCCAGCCGCCGCACGCGCGACCCCGAGGTCGTGTCGCTCAACTGGACCATCGACGCGCTGACGTTCGAGATCCCGGTGATCGCTGCCCCCATGGACTCGGTGGTCAGCCCGGCGACCGCGATCGCCCTCGGTCGACTCGGCGGCCTCGGCGTGCTCGACCTCGAGGGCCTCTGGACGCGCTACGAGGATGCCGAGGCGCAGCTGGCGCGCATCCGCGAGCTCGACGACGCGGGCGCCACCACCGAGATGCAGAAGATCTACGCCGAGCCGATCAAGCCCGAGCTGATCGGCGCGCGCCTGGCGGAGATCCGCGCGGCGGGCGTGCCGGTGGCCGGCGCGCTGAGCCCCCAGCGCACCCAGGAGCACCACCAGGCCGTGGTCGATGCCGGCGTCGACCTCTTCGTGATCCGCGGCACCACCGTGAGTGCCGAGCACGTGTCGAACACGGTCGAGCCCCTCAATCTCAAGAAGTTCATCTACGAGCTCGACGTGCCCGTCATCGTGGGCGGCGCAGCGACCTACACCGCGGCGCTGCACCTCATGCGCACGGGTGCGGCCGGCGTGCTCGTCGGCTTCGGCGGCGGTGCTGCGTCGACCACGCGGCTCAGCCTGGGCATCCAGGCCCCGATGGCGACCGCGGTCAGCGACGTCGCCGCCGCGCGCCGCGACTATATGGACGAGTCGGGCGGCCGCTACGTGCACGTGATCGCCGACGGCGGCCTCGGCACGAGCGGCGACATCGTGAAGGCGGTCGCGATGGGCGCCGACGCGGTCATGCTCGGCACGGCGCTCGCGCGGGCGACGGATGCTCCGGGCGGCGGGTGGCACTGGGGCCCCGAGGCCCACCATCCCGAGCTGCCGCGCGGCCGCCGCGTGCAGGTCGGGCAGCTCGCGCCGCTGCAGCAGCTGCTGTTCGGACCGAGCTCGACCGCCAACGGTCAGGCGAATCTCATGGGCGCTCTGCGACGATCGATGGCGACGACCGGGTACTCCGACGTCAAGGAGTTCCAGCGGGTCGACGTGGTCGTCGCGCCGTACACGGCGCGCTGATCGCACGGCGCACGGATCGCACGGCGCACGGAGCTCGACCACACGCACGCCAGCACGACGGAAGGGCACAGAGTGACGTCTGACCCTGCAGTGGTCGCGCCCGGCTTCTGGCGCATCGCCCGACGCCCGCGCTGGATCGCGGCGCTGCTGCTCGCGCTCGGCATCGCGGGCGGGTTCGCCGCCCTCGGCCAGTGGCAGCTCGAGCGCTCGCTCGAGTCGACCGCTCAGGACACCCGCGACACCGAGACGCCCGTGCCCCTCACCTCGGTGGCCGAGCCGCAGCAGGTCATGACCACCGAGGCCAGCGGCCGGCTCGTGACCGTGAGCGGCACGTGGGCCGAGGGCGACGACCTCGTCGTCACCGGTCGGCTCAGCGGCGACGACGGCTCCGGCACCCGGGGCGAGCCGGGCGACTGGATCATCCGGCACCTCGTGACGGACAGCGGCGCGAGCCTCGCCGTGGCCGTGGGCTACGGGGAGGTCGGTGCGGGCATCCCGACCCTGCCGTCGGGGGAGGCGGAGCTGACCGGCCGCTACGTTCCCAGCGAGTCGCCCCAGGTCAGCGACTTCGAGGCGGGGGAGCGCACCGCGATCGCGGTGGCCGAGCTCATCAACCTGTGGGCGTCGGTCGACACCGTGTACTCGGGCTACCTCGTGCTCGACGAGGCGCCGCCGGGCCTGTCGACCATTGCCGCGCCGCCGCCGGAGGCGCCGACCGAGCTCAACCTGCTGAACCTCTTCTACGCGATCGAGTGGGTGATCTTCGGCGGCTTCGCCCTCTACCTGTGGTGGCGGCTGGTCAAGGACGAGCAGGAGAAGGAGCAGGCCCGCGCGGCCGACCCCGAGGGCGCCGACCCCGAGGGCGCCGAGCCCGAGCCGGCCCGGCCGGCCGGCCGAGAGGCCGCTCAGACCGCGGCTCTAGACTGAGCGCATGGCGTTCGGCCCCCAGCCCTCAGACATCCCGCTCATCCGCCGCGCCCTCGCGGTCTACAAGGTCTCGTCGGTGCTCACCGGCACCTTCCTGCTCGGCCTCGTCGTCATGATGGTGACGCGGTACGGCTTCGGCGTCGACATCGAGTTCAATGGCGCCTCCGGCCAGCTGCTCGCCCTGACCGACCCCGACGCGATCACCGGCGTCAACGTGTCGATCCTGCTGCTCGCCGTGCACGGCTGGCTGTACGTGCTCTACCTCGCCTGCGACTTCCTGCTGTGGCGCCTGCTGCGCTGGCCGTTCTGGAAGTTCGTCTGGATCGCGATGGGCGGCATCATCCCGCTGCTCTCGTTCTTCTTCGAACGCCAGGTGCCGCGCCAGGTCGAGGCGATCATCGCCGACCTCGAGGCGCGCACCGCCGCCTCCGATGGTGCGGCCGCCGCCGACGCGAGCGAGGTCTCCGCGTGAGCGACACCGCGCACCGCCCCGTCCTCGTCGTCGACTTCGGCGCGCAGTACGCCCAGCTGATCGCCCGCCGGGTGCGCGAGGCCGGCGTCTACAGCGAGATCGTTCCGCACAGCATCACCGCGGCCGAGGTCGCCGCGAAGAACCCGGCCGGCATCGTGCTCTCCGGCGGCCCGTCGAGCGTCTACGAGCCGGGCTCGCCGAGCCTCGACCCGGGCATCCTCGCCCTCGGCCTGCCCGTGATGGGCATCTGCTACGGCTTCCAGGTGATGGCGCAGCAGCTCGGCGGTGAGGTCGCCCAGACAGGCCGCCGCGAGTACGGCGCCACGACGATGACCGTGCACGGCGACGGCGGTGCACTCCTCGCCGAGCAGCCGCCCACGCAGACCACCTGGATGAGCCACGGCGACTCGGTCGCCCGGGCCCCCGAGGGCTTCACGGTGCTCGCCTCGACCGCCGACACCCCGGTCGCCGCGTTCGGCAACGACGAGGCCAAGATGTACGGCGTGCAGTGGCACCCCGAGGTCAAGCACTCCGAGTACGGCCAGCGGGTGCTCGAGAACTTCCTGCACCGCGCGGCGGGCATCCCCGCCGACTGGAACAGCGGCAACGTCATCGCCGAGCAGGTCGAGCGCATCCGCGCCCAGATCGGCGACGCCCGCGTCATCTGCGGGCTCTCGGGCGGCGTCGACTCGGCCGTGGCCGCCGCGCTCGTGCACGAGGCGGTCGGCGACCAGCTCGTCTGCGTCTTCGTCGACCACGGGCTGCTGCGCGCCGACGAGCGCCGGCAGGTGGAGGAGGACTACGTCGCGGCGACGGGCATCCGCCTGGTCACGGTGGATGCTCGCGAGCAGTTCCTCACCGCCCTCGCGGGCGTGACCGACCCCGAGACGAAGCGCAAGATCATCGGTCGCGAGTTCATCCGCACCTTCGAGCAGGCCGCCGCCGACCTGGTCGCGGAGGCCGCCGACGAGGGCGGCTCGATCGAGTTCCTCGTGCAGGGCACGCTCTACCCCGACATCGTCGAGTCGGGCCACGGCTCGGGCACGGCGACCATCAAGAGCCATCACAACGTGGGCGGGCTGCCCGACGACCTCCAGTTCGCGCTCGTCGAGCCCCTGCGCGCCTTGTTCAAGGACGAGGTGCGCGCGATCGGGCGCGAGCTCGGCCTGCCGGCGGAGATCGTGAACCGTCAGCCCTTCCCGGGCCCCGGTCTGGGCATCCGCATCATCGGCGAGGTCACGCAGGAGCGCCTCGACCTGCTGCGCGAGGCCGACGCGATCGTGCGCGCCGAGCTGACGGCGGCGGGCCTGGACGCGGAGATCTGGCAGTGCCCGGTCGTGCTGCTCGCCGACGTCCGGTCGGTGGGCGTGCAGGGCGACGGCCGCACCTACGGGCACCCGATCGTGCTGCGGCCGGTCAGCTCGGAGGACGCGATGACGGCCGACTGGACGCGCCTGCCCTACGACGTGCTCGCTCGCATCTCGAACCGCATCACCAACGAGGTCGCCGGTGTGAACCGGGTCGTCCTCGACGTCACGTCGAAGCCGCCGGGCACCATCGAGTGGGAGTGAGCGCGCTCTGAGCGACGGCCATTTCTGGCCGTCGCGCGCGGTCACTCCGAGCGCCGTCCCGGCGCTCGGCCGCACGGAAAAGGGCCGCCCTGAGGGGCGGCCCTTCGCGTATCCGGTACCGGCTACTCGCCGCGGAGGATCGCCAGCAGGCGGAGGATCTCCAGGTAGAGCCAGATGACGGTGACCATGATGCCGAAGGCGGCCGTCCAGCCGTACTTCGCGGGGGCACCGCGCTCGACACCGGTCTTCACCGCGTCGAAGTCGAGCACGAGCGAGTACGCCGCGAGCAGGATCACGAAGACGCCGATGATGACGCCCAGCGGGATGCCGAACGGCCCCTCGATGCCGCGCAGCCCCCACGGGTCGTCGGTGACGCCGAAGAGCATCAGGCCCATGTTGATGAGCGAGAACACGGCGTAGCCGATCATCGCGACGAGGAAGATCTGCGTGGCGCGCTTCGAGGCGCGGATCTTGCCGCTCGCAAACAGCGCGAGCGTCACACCGACGACGGCGAAGGTGCCGATGACCGCCTGGGTGACGATGCCGGGCCAGGCCGACTCGAAGAACATCGAGATGCCGCCGACGAAGAGGCCCTGCGCCGCCGTGTAGGCGAGGACGAGGGCCGGCGAGGGCTCCTTCTTGAAGATGTTCACAAGCGCGAGCACGAAGCCGACGATGGCGGCGGGCAGCATGAGGGCCGGGATGAACCAGCCGACGGCGGCCGTCGCGAGCAGCACGACGAAGGCCAGCACGGTCTTCTGGATCGTGTTCTCGTAGGTCATGCGGCCCATGGCGTCGGGCGTCGCTGCCGAGCGGGCGTACAGCTCGTCGAGCTGCTGGGCGGAGGGCTCCTGCGTCCACTGGATCGCCTTGGTGGCGCTCTGCGAGAACGCAGGGGAGTTGGAGAAAGCGGGGTTGGAAGTGGCCATGCCTGAAGTGTAGAGAACCTCGCCTCGGAAGGCCCGGTCGCGCGCCTATGCGCTTGCTGTGCCCGTGCTGCCCGGCTCCGCGGTCACGGCGGCGGATGCGGGGGCCGGGCGCGCCATCGCCCACGCCCACCACGCGGAGCCGGTGAGCACCACGGCCGAGAGGCCGAGCGCCAGCAGCTGCTGGTCGTACTCGCGGAAGAGGGCGATCGCGAGCGCCCCGTTGAGTAGCACGGGGGCGAGGGTCAGGTAGCTGCGGGCCGGGCGGTGCCGCGCGACGAGCCAGCCGACGTAGGGCACGATGAGGATCCACATCGATTGCGGCCCGGTGAGCAGCAGCCAGATGGCGAGCGCGCTCGGCCCGGCGGGCCCCAGGCGTCGCCCCGCGCTCGCCGGCAGGATCGCCCAGCCGGCGACGTGCGCGGCCGTGCCGACGGCGAGCGGCAGCAGGTTGAGGGTGCTGGCGGCCTGGAGGTGCACGAGCCCGCCCACGATCAGCACGAGGCCGGCGCCGACGCGCTCCCGGTAGCCGCCCCAGTGCAGCGGCAGCAGCGCCGCGGGCTCGACCCAGGCGCGCGCGGTCATCCCCCGAGCACCCGCCCGAGCAGGCCGCCCAGCAGATCGTCGAGCAGGCCGCCCTCGAGAACGCCGCCGCCGAGCGCGACCGAGAGTCCGACGGCGACGAGGAACAGCGCGGTCAGCCAGAGGTAGCCGAGGCCCACCGCGACCCAGGCGATCGTCCGGCCGCGCTCGCGGCCCTTCGAGCGCCGGATCTGCCCGACCGCGAGGTGGCCGAACAGCGCCGCCAGCGGGCTGAGCAGGATCCCCAGCACGAGCGCCGCGACCGCGAGGGGGTTGAGGCGCGCGGCGTGCGCGGCCCGCGGGCGGCGCTCGGCCGCCGGCTCGGGCGCGGTCGGGTCGCTCATGCGCTCGACGGTATCCCGTACCGTGGGCGGGGTGACCGAGCACACGCCCGAGACTGCGCGCGAGCATCCGCGCCCGCTCGTCGTCGCGCACCGGGGGGCGAGCGGATACCGCCCCGAGCACACCGCGGCCGCCTACCGGCTCGCGCTCGCGCTCGGGGCCGAGGCCATCGAGCCCGACATCGTCGCTACGCGCGACGGCGAGCTGGTGCTGCGGCACGAGAACGAGATCTCGGGCACCACCGACGTCGCCGACCGGCCCGAGTTCGCCGATCGGCGCACGACGCGCGAGATCGACGGGCAGCGGCTCACCGGCTGGTTCACGGAGGACTTCACCTGGGCCGAGCTCAGCACCCTCCGCGCCCGGGAGCGGCTGCCGCAGGTGCGGGGCGCCTCGACCCGGTTCGACGGGCACTACCCGCTCGTGCGGCTTCGCGACCTGCTCGGGATGCTCGCCGAGGCCGCACCGGCTCCCTCGGGCGTGCCCGTGCGCCTCGTCGCCGAGGTCAAGCACGCCACCTACTTCGCGAGCATCGGCCTGCCGCTCGACGAGCTGCTGGCAGCCGAGCTCGCGCCGTGGGCGGCAGAGCATCCGGGCCGCTTGGTGGTCGAGGCGTTCGAGCAGACGGTGCTCGGGCAGCTGCAGCAGCGCGGCCTGCCCGCTGCGTACGTGTACCTGCTCGAGAAGGCGGGCAGCCCGGCCGACCTCGTCGCGCGCTACGGCCGCGCCGCCCTCTCGTACGCCGGGCACCTCACCGGCGCAGGGCTCGCCCGGCTGCGCGCCGCCGGCGTCGACGGCATCAGCGTCGACACGGCTCTGCTCGTGAAGGCGGCGCCGAAGGAGACCGACCGGCCGGGCTCTGCCTGGCGCTCGATCGGCGGCGGGCTCGCGGCCTCCGACCTCGTCGACCGCGCCCACGCGGCCGGCCTCGGCGTCTACACCTGGACCCTCCGACCCGAGAACCGCTTCCTGCCCGCACCCTGCCGGGTGGGCTCGGCGGGGGCGGCGCACGGTGACTGGCACACCTGGTTCGGCGCCCTCATGCGCACCGGTCTCGACGGTGTCTTCGCCGACCACCCCGATCTCGCCCTCGAGGTGCGCGCGTCCCTCTGACGCCGCCCGTCCTCCGCGGGGCGACCGGATGCTCGCCGCGACCCGGTCGGGGGCGCGACCTAGACTGGGGCGGTCATGAGCACCCCCGCCTCCGCATCCGTCGCCGACGCCGACCCCCTGCTCGACGGGCTGAACCCGCAGCAGCGCACCGCGGTGCTGAGCCGGGCGCAGGCGCTGCTCATCGTCGCCGGTGCCGGGTCGGGCAAGACCGCCGTGCTCACGCGCCGGGTCGCCCGGCTGATCCGCGACCGTGAGCTGTGGCCCAGCCAGATCCTCGCCATCACGTTCACCAACAAGGCGGCGGCCGAGATGCGCGAGCGCGTCGAACTGCTCGTGGGCCGCGAGGCGGCGCAGGGGATGTGGATCTCGACGTTCCACTCCGCGTGCGTGCGCATCCTGCGCCGCGAGGCCGAGCAGTTCGGCTTCGGCGCGGCGTTCACCATCTACGACTCGGCCGACTCGCGCGCGCTCATCAAGCGGCTCGTGAAAGAGATGCAGGCCGACACGATGGGCTTCACGGTGAGCGCCGTGGCGGGCAAGATCTCGCGCCTGAAGAACGAGCTGGTCGACGCCGAGGGCTACAGCCGGCAGCTGAACCCGAACGATCCCACCGAGGTGATGTTCCTCGAGCTGTTCCGGCGCTACACGGCCGAGCTGCGGCGCGCGAACGCGTTCGACTTCGACGACCTGATCGCGCAGACCGTGTACCTGTTCCGCGCGTTCCCGCACGTGGCGGCGCTCTACCAGCGGCGGTTCCGGCACATCCTGATCGACGAGTACCAGGACACGAATCACGCCCAGTACGCGCTGATCCGCGAGCTGACCCGGCCGGTCGAGCCGGTGCACGTGCCTGCCGACACCCGCGTCGAGCTCGACGCCAGCGGGGGCATCCCCGCCGCGAGCCTCACCGTCGTCGGCGACTCCGACCAGTCGATCTACGCGTTCCGCGGTGCGGACATCCGCAACATCGTCGAGTTCGAGCGCGACTTCCCCGGCGCCGAGGTCGTGCTGCTCGAGCAGAACTACCGCTCGACCCAGACGATCCTCGACGCGGCCAACGCGGTCATCGCCAACAACTTCGACCGCATCGCCAAGAATCTCTTCACGGCGGTCGGCGCGGGCGACCCGATCGTCGGATTCACCGGCTACACGCAGCACGACGAGGCGCAGTTCGTCGCCGACGAGATCGCGCGCCTGCACGAGCACGGCATGCCCTACAGCGAGATGGCCGTGTTCTACCGCACCAACGCGCAGACCCGCGCGCTGGAGGAGATCCTGATCCGTTCGGGCGTGCCCTACCGCGTGCTCGGCGGCACGAAGTTCTACGAGCGCGCCGAGATCAAAGACCTGATGGCCTACCTGGTCGCGGTGGCGAACCCGGCCGACGGTCTGGCGATGCGGCGCATCCTGAACACCCCGAAGCGCGGCATCGGGCCGGCGACCGAGACGGCGATCGCCGCCCACGCCGATGAGCTCGGCGGCACCATGCACGACGCCCTGCGCGACGCGGCCGCCCTCGGGCTCGGGCCGAAGGTGACGGCGGCGATCCTCGAGCTCTCGGGCCTGCTGGACGAGCTCGGCGACGGCGTGGCCACGATGGCGGTTCCGGATGTCCTCACCACGATCCTCGAGCGCACGAAGTACCTCGAGCTGCTGCGCGCGAGTCGCGACCCGCAAGACGAGGCGCGCGCCGAGAACGTCGAGGAGCTCGTGGCAGTGACCCGCGACTTCCAGAAGAACAACCCGGAGGGCCGGCTCGTCGACTTCCTCACCGAGGTGGCGCTCGTCGCCGCGGCCGACGAGCTCGACGACGCGAGCGGCACCGTCTCGCTGATGACCCTGCACACGGCGAAGGGGCTCGAGTTCGACGCCGTCTTCATCACCGGGGTCGAGGAGAACCTGCTGCCGCACCAGATGAGTGCCGCCGAGCCGGGCGGCCCGGCCGAGGAGCGCCGCCTGTTCTACGTCGGCATCACGCGCGCGCGCAAGAAGCTGCACCTCAGCCTCGCCATGACCCGCTCGACCTTCGGCGACACCATCGTCGCGAGCCCCAGTCGGTACCTGCAGGAGATCCCCTCCGAGCTCATCGACTGGCGCGAATCGCCCGGCGGCGGGGCCGGCTTCCGCTCCAGCGCGCGCAGCCTCGGCTCGGGGCGCGACGGGTTCCGGTACACCGCGTCGCTGCCGCCCGGCAAGCCGAAGACCGAGTGGGCGAACCGGGTCACCAGCACCGTGCGCGACAACGGCGACCTGACGCTCGCCGTCGGCGACCGCATCCGTCACGTCGACTTCGGCGAGGGCACCGTGAGCGGCGTGACCGGAGCGGGCCCGAAGAGCATCGCCGAGGTGCAGTTCGACACCGCGGGGCGCAAGCGTCTCCTCATCAAGATCGCCCCGATCGAGAAGCTCTGAGTCTTCTGGCGCGCCGCCGCTCCTGCGGCGCGCTGCGCACCGAGCGCGGTCGCTGCGCTTCGCGCTCTGTGCTGGGCCGACCGGTTGCGTGCCGAGTGTCCCATGCCCCCTTCGAGGGGGGTCTTTCGGCTCCAAACCGATGTAGATTCGAGCCAGGGCGAACGACGAGGAGGGCCCTTTGGACATCACGGTGGTGCACCACCCCTTCGGGGTCGCCGAGGTCACGGTCTCCGGCCGCCTCAACATGGTCACGGCCGCGCGCATGCGCGAGGCGATCGAGCAGGCCGTCGACGGCAACCACCCGAACGTCGCCGTCGACCTGTCGCAGGTCGTCTTCCTCGACTCCTCGGGGCTCGGGGCGCTCGTCGCCGGGCTCAAGTCGGTGCGGGCATCCGGCGGCGATCTGCGCCTCGTGCGCCCCGCCGAGCAAGCACAGCTCGTCCTCGAGCTGACCAACATGGGCACGGTTCTCAAGAGCTTCGACTCGGTGGGCGCTGCGTTCCCGCATGCCTGAACTGGTCCGCCGGAGCTTCCGGTTGCACTGCCCTCCCGACTCGGTCGACACGGTGCAGGATGCCCTGGCGACCGTCTGGGGCTACGTGCCCGATCTCAGTGCCGCCGACCAGATGGCCGCCGAGCTCGCGATCGTGGAGCTCGCGGCCAATGTCGTCCAGCACGCCAACATGGGCGACCCGATCGACTTCACCCTCACGGTCGTGGTCTACGACGATCGAATCGAGACCACCGTCACCGATGAGGGGCGCGTCGATCACGTCGACCTTCGCGAGCGAGCGATGCCGGACGGGGATGCCGAGCGCGGACGGGGCATCCCGATCATGCAGTCGCTCGCCGACAGCCTCGAGCACCGCCGCATCGACGGGCTGAACCACTGGACGGTCGTGCGCGGGCGTCAGGCCGCTGCGGCCCGACCGCGCAAGGCGATGCCCTCGATCTCGATCGCGGGGGTCATTGACGAGATCGCCCGTCAGCGCGCGCTCGACGACATGGGCATCCTCGACACCCCGCCGGAGGAGCGCTTCGACCGCGTCACCCGGCTCGCCCGCCAGCTGTTCGGTGTCGAGTCGGCGGCGATCAACCTCATCGACGGCGACCGCCAGTGGGCGAAGTCCGTCGCCGGTCGGGCCGTCGTCGAGATCCCGCGCGACGAGTCGATGTGCACGGTGACGATCCAGGACGACGCTCCGCTCGTCGTGTTCGACATCGCGGCCGACCCGGTCCACGCGCACAAGATGGTGCCGGGGCTGCTGAACTTCTACGCCGGCTTCCCGCTCTACGCGCCCGGCGGCGAGCGCATCGGCGCGTTCTGCGTGTACGACTCGCAGGCGCGGCACTTCTCGGCGCGCGAGACCGAGATGCTGCGCGATCTCGCCAGCTGGGTGCAGCAGGAGCTCACCGTCAGCCAGGAGCTCAGCCGGGCCTCCGAGGTGCAGCAGGGCCTTCTGCCGCACCAGCTGCTGAGCCTGCCGGGCTGGCACACGGCCGGCGTGTGCATCCCCGCCCGTGCCGTCGGCGGCGACTTCTACGACTGGTACCCCGTCGGCGAGGGTGCCGCGCTGACGCTCGCCGACGCGATGGGCAAGGGCATCGCGGCGGCGATCATCGCGGCGACCGTGCGCGCCGTGCTGCGCTCGGCCGCCCGCTTCGGCGACGTGGCCGGTGCCGTCGAAGCCGCGTCGGCTGCGCTCACCGTCGACCTCGACAATGCTGGCGTCTTCGTCACTGCCTTCCACGCCCGGCTCGACATGGACACGGGTGTGCTCAGCTACGTGGATGCCGGACACGGCCTTTCGATCGTGGCCCACGCCGACGGCACCTCCGAGCGGCTGCGGTCGACCTCGCCGCCGCTCGGCGTCGACCCCGAGACCGACTGGACGGTGCAGACCGTGCAGCTGGACCCGGGTGACACCCTGATCGTCGTCAGCGACGGCGTGCTCGACCTCTACGACGGCACGCTCGCCTCGCTCGACAACCTCGTCACGCTCGCGCTCCTGGCGCAGGACCCGTGGGAGATCATCGACGCGATCCGTGCGCGGGCGCGCGGCACGAGCGCCGATGACGTCACCGTCCTGATCGTGCGGCGCGACGCCGCCTGACACCGCGATCGGAAGGACTGCCGTGACGAGCACCGTGACGCACCGCGAAGGGCTTCCCGAGCCGATCGACGGCGCGCAGCCGGGGCGGATGGGTGCCGGCCGGTTCGCGGCCGTGCGCATCCTGATCGCTCTCACGGTGATCAGCGGCGGCATCTACATCGGCTGGCGGTGGCTGTTCTCACTGAATCTCGACGCGTGGTGGATCGCGATCCCGCTCGTGCTTGCCGAGACCTACGCGTTCATCGACGTCTGCTTCTTCGGCATGACCCTCTGGCGCGCTCGCAGCCGCCCCCGCCCCGAGCCTCCGGCCTCCGGTCTCACGGTCGACGTCTTCATCACGACCTACAACGAGGAGGTCGCGTTGGTGCGGCGCACGGCAGAGGCCGCGGTGCGCATCCGCTACCCGCACCGCACGCACGTCCTCGATGACGGCGATCGTCCGGAGATGAAGGCGATGGCCGACCAGCTCGGCATCGGGTACATCACCCGAGGGCCCGGGTGGGAGGACAAGCCGCTGCACGCGAAAGCCGGCAACCTCAACAACGCCCTCATGCAGACCGACGGCGAGTTCCTGCTGATTCTCGACGCCGATCAGGTGCCGCGTCCGGAGATCCTCGACCGCACCCTCGGCTACTTCCGCACCGAGTCGGTCGCACTCGTGCAGACGCCCCAAGACTTCGTGAACGTTCCCGACCACGACCCGCTCGGCAGTCAGGCACCGCTGTTCTACGGGCCGATCCAGCAGGGCAAGGACGGCTGGAACGCCGCGTTTTTCTGCGGCTCGAACGCGGTGCTGCGACGTGAGGCCCTCATGCAGCTGGGCCTGTCGCGCTACGTCGTCGAGGTCGAAGCCGCGATCACGGATGCTCTCGCCGGGTCGGCGCGCCTGCTGCGTCGGGCTCGCCGCCGGCCGGAAGCCCGCGAGCCGCGGGTCGCGGCCGCGCTCGACGGCATCATCGCCGAGGTCGCGGCCGCGCGGCATCGAGTGCATCGGCGCGACGAGTCGCTCTCGGCAATCACCTTCGAACTCCAGCAGTCGATCATGGCGATCGAGCACGAGCTCGTCTCGACCGACCTGCAGCTGATCGCCGATGATCTCCGAGCCATCAGCGAGCTGCAGACCGAGAGCTCGGCCGACTTCGACGTCATCTCCGATGTCGGGCAGAACATCGACGCGCTCGTCGCCCGCGAGCTGAGCCCGCTCGGCGCGCTCGCCTCGGTGCGTGAACTGCTGCGGTCGATCGACGTCGATCGCAACGACGAAGCGCAGCCCCTCATGCCGCTCGCGACCATCTCGGTGACGGAGGACATGGCCACCTCGATGCGCCTCCACGCGATGAAGTGGAGCAGCGTCTACCACCACGAGATCCTCGCCGATGGGCTCGCGCCCGAAGATCTCGGAACGATGATGAAACAGCGGCTGCGCTGGGCCCAGGGCACCGTTCAGGTCATGCTGCGTGAGAACCCCCTCACCCAGCGCGGCCTCACGGTGCCGCAGCGCCTCATGTACTTCGCGACGATGTGGAGCTACTTCAGCGGTTTCGCCGCCCTGGCCTTCTTCATCGCCCCGATGATCTTCCTCATCGCGGGCGTGCTGCCGGTGTCCTCCGACGCGCTCGAGTTCTTCCTGCGGTTCTTGCCCTACCTCGTGATCAGCCAGCTGCTGTTCCTCGTGGCGAGTCGCGGGCTCTCGACCTGGCGCGGCCAGCAGTACAGCCTCGCGCTTTTCCCGATCTGGATCCGCTCGGTGACGTCGGCGATCGGCAACGTCTGGTTCGGCCGCCCCCTCGGCTTCGTCGTCACCGACAAGTCGGGCCCGAGCGGGCGCGTCCCGCTCCGCTTGGTGTGGCCTCAGCTGCTCGTCGCGATCGGGCTCGCCGTTGCCACCGTCATCGGCATCGTGCGACTCGCCCTCGGCATCGGTGAGCCGATCGGCACCGCCGTCAACCTCGGTTGGGTCGTGTTCGACCTGGTCATCCTCAGCGTCCTCGTCCACGCGGTGCGCTACCGCGGCTATCAGGACGACGACGATCCGAATCGCGAAGGAGAGCACCCATGAAGATCACCCGCCACGACCGCGGGGACGGCGTCGTCGTCCTGGCCCTCGAGGGCCGCCTCAACATGGTGTCGACCGGAGCGCTCCGCGAGACCGTGCACGACGTGGTCGAGGGGGGCGCGAACCGGCTGGCCGTCGACCTCAGCGGTGTCGAGTTCGTCGACTCATCGGGCCTCGGCGCCCTCGTCAGCGGGCTCAAGACGACGCGTCAGGCGGGCGGCGACCTGCGCATCGCCGGTGCGAACGAGCAGGTGCGCCTCGTGCTCGGCCTGACCAATCTCGAGCGGGTGCTGACCCCGTTCGCGACCGTGGAGGATGCGTATGACGGATCATGAACCGGTCGAGCACTCGGTGCTCCTGACCTCCCCGCCGGGAGACGTCAATGACATCCACGACTTCCTCGCGGGTCTCTGGGCGGCATCGCCCGACGTCAGCGATGTCGACCGCATCAGCCTCGAGACCGCGCTCGTGGAGCTTGCGGCCAACGTTCTGCGGCACGCCGACATCGACGGCACGGGCCTCACCTGCGAGGTGACGATCTCGGTGCACGGTGACCAGATCGTCGTGGCGATGCGCGACACCGGTGAGCCGGGGGACATCGCCCTCGTCGGCCTGGAGATGCCCGATCTCGACGCCGAGTCGGGCCGCGGGCTGGCCCTCATCGACGCTCTCGTCGACCACGTCGAGTACGGGCGCGAGGGGGAGCACAACGTCTGGCGGCTCGTCCGCCGCCGCCGCGGCTGACCGGCAGGCCGGCTGATCCCCGGTCGAGACCACGCGGCGAGCGGCGGTACAGTTAAGCCTGCGATTTGTCTCGATATCGAGAAATCTCTCCCACGAGGATGCTCATCGTGGAGACCGACCGCATCCTTCAACCCTTCATCTTCTCTCGTACGCGGATGGGACGAGCAGCGTGGATCTTTACGAGTACCAGGCCCGGGATCTCTTCGAGAAGCACGGTGTTCCCGTGCTGCCGGGCATCATCGCCGACACTCCTGAGGAGGCCCGTGCGGCCGCCGAGCGCATCGGCGGCGTGACCGTCGTGAAGGCGCAGGTCAAGACGGGCGGTCGCGGCAAGGCCGGCGGCGTCAAGGTCGCCAAGACCGCTGAGGATGCCGAGGCCGCGGCCCGCGCCATCCTGGGCCTCGACATCAAGGGCCACGTCGTCAAGCGCGTGATGGTCGCGGCGGGCGCCGACATCCAGCAGGAGTACTACTTCTCGGTGCTGCTCGACCGCGCCAACCGCACCTACCTCGCGCTGTGCAGCTACGAGGGCGGCATGGAGATCGAGCAGCTCGCGGAGGAGCGCCCCGACGCTCTCGCGCGCGTCGCCGTCGACCCGGCCGTGGGCATCACCCTTGACGTCGCCCGCGAGATCGCGGTCGCCGCGAAGTTCCCGGCCGAGCTGGTCGAGAAGGTCGCGCCCGTCTTCGTCACCCTCTACGGGGTCTACACCGCGGAGGACGCGACGCTCGTCGAGGTGAATCCGCTGGTGCTGACCGGCGCGGGCGACATCGTCGCGCTCGACGGCAAGGTCAGCCTCGACGAGAACGCCGGCTTCCGGCAGCCCGAGCACGAGGCTCTCGAAGACAAGGATGCGGCTGACCCGCTCGAGGCGAAGGCCAAGCAGCACGACCTCAACTACGTGAAGCTCGACGGCGAGGTCGGCGTCATCGGCAACGGTGCGGGCCTGGTCATGTCGACCCTCGACGTCGTCGCCTACGCCGGTGAGAACCACGGCGGCGTGAAGCCGGCGAACTTCCTCGACATCGGTGGCGGCGCCTCGGCAGAGGTGATGGCCGCCGGTCTCGACGTGATCTTGGGCGACCCGCAGGTGAAGAGCGTCTTCGTCAACGTGTTCGGGGGCATCACGTCATGCGTCGCCGTCGCCGACGGCATCGTCAAGGCCCTCGAGCTGCTGGGCGACACGGCCACCAAGCCGCTCGTCGTGCGCCTCGACGGCAACCAGGTCGACGAAGGCCGCGCGATCCTCGCCGCGGCCGCCCACCCGCTCGTCACCCTCGCCACGACCATGGACGACGGCGCCGACAAGGCAGCCGCGCTCGCCGCGAAGTAAGGAAACGGAACATGTCGATCTTCCTGAACAAGGACTCGAAGGTCATCGTCCAGGGCATCACCGGCGGCGAGGGCACCAAGCACACCGCGCTCATGCTCAAGGCGGGCACGCAGGTCGTCGGCGGCGTCAACGCGCGCAAGGCCGGCACGACCGTCTCGCACGTCGCCGCCGACGGCTCGCCCGTCGAGCTGCCGGTCTTCGCCACCGTCGCCGAGGCGATGGCCGCGACCGGCGCCGACGTCTCGATCGCGTTCGTGCCGCCAGCCTTCTCGAAAGACGCCGCGATCGAGGCGATCGACGCGGGCATCGGCCTGCTCGTGATCATCACCGAGGGCATCCCCGTGCAGGACTCGGCCGAGGTCTGGGCCCACGCCCAGGCGACGGGCAACCGCACCCGCATCATCGGCCCGAACTGCCCCGGCATTATCACGCCGGGCGAGTCGCTCGTCGGCATCACGCCCGCGAACATCACCGGCAAGGGCCCGATCGGGCTCGTCTCGAAGTCGGGAACCCTGACGTACCAGATGATGTTCGAGCTGCGCGACATCGGCTTCTCGACCGCGATCGGCATCGGCGGCGACCCGATCATCGGCACGACCCACATCGACGCGCTCGCCGCGTTCGAGGCCGACCCCGAGACGAAGGCGATCGTCATGATCGGCGAGATCGGCGGCGACGCCGAGGAGCGCGCGGCCGACTTCATCCGCGCCAACGTCACCAAGCCGGTCGTCGGCTACGTCGCCGGCTTCACGGCGCCCGAGGGCAAGACGATGGGCCACGCCGGTGCCATCGTCTCCGGCTCGGCCGGTACTGCCCAGGCGAAGAAGGAGGCCCTCGAGGCCGCCGGCGTGAAGGTCGGCAAGACCCCGAGCGAGGCTGCTGCGCTGATGCGCGAGATCATCGCCGGGCTCTAGCCCCGCATCCTGCTGACGACGGCCCCGCCCCTTTCGGGAGGCGGGGCCGTCGGCGTTCTGATGATGCCTCGAGAACGGCGTGCCAGACTGACCCCGTGGGCACGCGCGCGATCCGGGTCGAGACCGTGATCGCGGCCGACATCGAAACGGTCTGGCGGCTCACGCAGGATCCGACGGCGCACGCCCGCTGGGACGCGCGCTTCAGCCGCATCGTCCCGACCGAGCGGGGCGACGACGGCCAGTGGCGCTTCCGCTACGAGCGGGGGATGCTCGTCCGCACGATCCGCGGAGCCGGCATCGCGCTCGGCACCCGCGAGGGCGCCAATGGCGCCCGCACTTCGGCGCTGCGGTTCACGACGCGCGACCGGCTCTCACCCCTGCGCGACGGTCGCGGCTACTGGCGCTACGAGCCCGTCGACGGTGGCGTTCGCTTCATCACCGGCTACGACTACGCGCCCGGCTGGGGGTCGCTGCTCGACCGCGTGCTCGTGCGGCCCCTCGTCGCCTGGATGACCGCCTGCAGCTTCGCGCGCCTCCGGCGCTGGGCCGAGCGCGGCGACGAGCCGGAGCGCTGGCCGCTCTGGCGCATGGCGCTGCCCGGGCGGGGGGACCGGCCGCGGGCCCGCGACTGCGTCTGGAGCATCGGGAGGCCGGAGGCCCTGCGCGACGCTCCTGCGACGCTCGTCGGACTGGACGCGCCGTGAGCGACGACGCCCGCAGCATGTTCGCCCGCGCGATGGGCGACGACTTCACGCGGCTGCATCCGATGCTGCAGCGCCGGTTCGGCGTCGGTCTCGCGGCCGGGTACGCCTGCGTCGGTCGCGGCGTGATGTCGCGCATCCGTCGAGGGCCGTGGTGGACGGTGCCGTTCCTGCACATCGGACGCATCCGCAACATCCTGGCCCCCTACCCGGGCGAGCACGTGCCCTTCACGGTCGAGAACTACCCGTACCGCGACCCGCTCGGGCGCGAGACGGTGACGTTCGTGCGCACCTTCGCGTACCCCGACCGGCCCGGGCGCTCCGGCCGCTTCGACGCGACCATGATCCGCGGCCGCGACGGACGGATCGTCGACTACCTCGGCACCCACCAGCACCTCGCGGTCGACCTCGAACTGCGTGCAGAGCCGGACGGGTCGCTGCACCTGACCTCCGATGCGCAGCGCTTCTATGCCGGCCCCCTCGGCTTCCGGTTCCCGATGCTGTTCTCGGGTCGAGCCGACCTGCGCGAGTCGTTCGACGACGCGACGGGCGAGTACGTGATCCGCCTGAGCGTGCGCAACCGCGTCCTCGGCTTCCTGTTCGGCTACGAGGGTCGCTTCACCTGCGAGTTCCCCCCGGTCCACGGCTCCCCGCCCTCGCACGTCCTCCCCGTGCGCCACGAGCGGCGCGAGTAGCCGCCTCGGGCCCGCACCCGCTGCGCGGACGCACCACTGCTGGCCTTTCTCCGTCGTGATCCCTCCGGCCGCCCTGATTCCGCAATGTGCCTCTCACGGCACATGCCGCCGGAGGCACATTGCGAGAACGGCGTCGCCATCCCGACAACCCTGGCTGCGCCGCCCCGCCTGCGCCCGCAGGGGGCGGGTGCCCGGGCGCGCGGCCTAGACTGGCGGCGCTATGCACGAGCTGACGGTGGGTGCCGCGACCGCGTGGCTGCGCGGGTGGGCGGCCGCCATCGGCGAGAACGAGCAGCATCTGACCGCCCTCGACGCGGCCATCGGCGACGCCGACCATGGCGCCAACCTGCGCCGCGGTGCCGCCGCCGTCATCGAGCGGTGGGATGCGCACCCGCCCACGAGCGTGCACGAGGCCCTGACGCTCGCCGGCGAGGCTCTCGTCGGCACGGTCGGGGGCGCCAGCGGACCGCTGTTCGGCACCCTGCTGCTGCGGGCCGCCGCGGAGATCGGTGACCGCACGACTGTCGACGCAGCGACTCTCGCCGCTGCTCTCCGGGCCGGCACCGCCGGCGTGCGCGAGCGCGGGCGGGTCGAGCTCGGCGACAAGACGATGCTCGACGCTCTGGTGCCGGCCGTCGACGCGCTCGATGCCGCCCTCGCCGGCGGGCAGCCGCTCGCGGAGGCGATGGCCGCCGCGGCCCACGCCGGCCGCTCGGCGCGCGACGCGACCGCGCGCATGGTCGCCAGGCGGGGTCGCGCCAGCCAGCTCGGCGACCGCAGCCTCGGAGCCATCGACCCCGGCTCGGCCTCGGCCGCCCTGCTGCTCGACGCACTCGCCGCCGCGCTCGGTGCTGAGCCGCCGACCACCACGGAGAACGCGACCCTGCCGTCGACGGGCGGCGACCGCTCGTCGCCCTCCACGGCGCGTGTCGGCATCGTGCTCGTCTCGCACAGCATGGACCTGGCGATGGCGGCGCGGCGTCTCGCCGACGAGGTCGCGGGCGAGCATCCGCCCCGCATCGCCATCGCCGCCGGTCGCGCCGACGGCGGCACGGGCACCAACGCGACCCGCGTGGCCGCCGCCATCAGCGAGGCCTCGCAGGGGCGGGGTGTCGTCGTCATCACCGACCTCGGCTCCGCCGTGCTCAGCGCCGACATGGCACTCGAGCAGCTCGGCGGCCGCATCGCGGTGCGCGTCGTCGCGGCTCCCTTCGTCGAGGGCCTTCTCGCCGCGGCCGTGCGCGCCGGCATCGGTGACGACCTGGACACGGTCGCCGCCGAGGCCGAAGCCGCTCTCTCGCCCAAGAGCGCGCTGCTGCAGCGCCCCGCCGCCGAGCCGGGCGGGCCCGCCCGCCCGCCCGCCGAGCTCGCGGATGATGATGGCCCCACCGCGAGCGCCCAGGCCGCCGTCGTCAACGAGGGTGGGCTGCACGCTCGCCCCGCCGCCGAGATCGCGGCGCTCGCCGCCGGCTTCGCCGCCGAGCTCACGCTCACCGTCGACGGCAAGCCGCCCGCCTCGGCCCGCAGCCCGCTCGCCATCGCCGTGCTCGCCGCCACGGCCGGCACCGCGCTGCGCATCGACGCGGCGGGGCCGGATGCTCGCGCCGCCGTCGACGCCCTCGTCGCGCTGCTCGCCACCGGGTTCGGCGAGCCGCTCGTCACCGAGCTCCCCGAGCCCCTCCTCGCCGGCGCCGGCACCAGGACCGGCACGAGCACCGACCTCGCCACCGGCGCCGCGGCTCCCGCGCCGGCCTCGGGCACCGGCCCGGGCACCGGGCACCTCGGGGTGAGCGCCGGGCGCGTGATCGGGCCGGTCGCGGTGCTCGTGCACGCGATCGCCGAGCCGCCGGCGACGGCCGTGCTGGCGCCGCCGGCCCGGGCGGCCGCCGCGGGCATCCTGCGCGATGCTCTCGAGGCGACCGCTCGCGACTACCGGCGCCGCGCCGAGGAGACCAGCGGCCACCGCGCCGAGGTGCTCGTGGCGACGGCCGCCATGGCCGGGGATCCGCAGCTGATCGAGGAGACCACCGGGGCGATCCGGGCCCGCGGCCTCACGCCCGAGCGCGCCGTCTGGGAGGCCATCGCGGACGTCGCCGCGCAGTACCGCGCCGCCGGCGGCGAGCTGCTCGACCGCATCACCGACCTGCACGACGTGCGCGATCGCGTCATCGCGCGGCTGAGCGGCGTCGAGCCGCCCGGGCTGCCCGAGCGCCGCGAGCCCTACGTGCTTGTCGCCGACGACCTCGCGCCCGCCGATACGGTCTCGCTCGACCCGGCGACCTGCATCGCTCTCGTCACCGAGGGGGGCGGACCCACCTCGCACACGGCGATCATCGCCCGCGAGCTCGGCCTGCCCGCCGTGGTCGGGGTGGAGGGCGCGACCCGCATCGCCGATGGCACACTCGTGCTGGTCGACGGCGAGACGGGCGAGGTGATCGTGCAGCCCGATCCCAGCCTGCAGGCGACGGCGACCGGCGTCATCACCCTGCCCCCGTTCCGCGGCCCGGGCTCGACGGCCGATGGGCACCGGGTCGTGCTGAGCGCCAACGTCGGTGCCCCACGCGAGATCGCCCGCGCGGTCGAGCGCGGCGCCGAGGGGGTGGGCCTGTTCCGCACCGAGTTCTGCTTCCTTGACCGGGCCGACGAGCCGAGCGTCGCCGAGCAGGTGGCCGCCTACCGCGAGGTCTTCGCGGCCTTCCCCGACCAGCGCGTCATCGTGCGCACGCTCGACGCGGGCAGCGACAAACCGCTGCCGTTCTTCACGCCGATCCACGAGCCGAATCCGGTGCTCGGGCTGCGCGGCGTCCGCACGGCGATCCGCGACCCTCTCGTGCTCGAACGGCAGCTGCGGGCGATCGCCGAGGCGGCGGCCGCCGAGCGCGCCGACGTCGCGGTCATGGCCCCGATGATCGCCACGCTCGCCGAGACGCGCGAGTTCGCCGCCCGGGCGCGCGAGGCGGGCATCCGGAGCGTCGGGGTGATGCTCGAGACGCCGGCAGCGGCGCTGACCGCGATCGAGCTGTGCGGGGTCGTCGACTTCCTCAGCGTCGGCACCAACGACCTCTCGCAGTACACGATGGCCGCCGACCGCATGTCGGCCGCGCTCGCCCCGCTCGCCGACCCGTGGCAGCCGGCGCTGCTGCGCATGATCCGCATCGTGGGGGAGGCGGCTGCGGCGACCGGCACCCCGATGGGACTGTGCGGCGAGGCCGCCGCCGACCCCGACTTCGCGGCCGTGCTGGTGGGCCTCGGGGCGACGAGCCTGTCGATGGTCGCCCGGGCGATCCCGACCGTCGGCGCCCGGCTCGCCGGCGTCACCCTGGCCCGGTGCCGGGATGCCGCCGCCGCGTCCTGCGCGGCCCCTGACCCGCTGGCCGCTCGGGCCGCCGCGCGCGCCGCGCTGGGGTGAGGCGCGGTCGGTGTGTGCGCGCCGCAGCGGTCGGCGCGTCGCCCCGCGGCTAGGCTCGCCCGCGAGATGAACCGCCGCCTGACCGCCGTGCTGAGCGCCTTCGAGGCGCTGCTGATCGTCGCGATCGGCGTCGCGGTGCCGCTCAGCGTCCTGACCCTGCAGTGGGCCCTCCAGTTCGGATTCCAGATCGACTGGGTCGTCTTCTGGCGCGCGGCCGTCATCATCTGGATGCTCGGCCACGGCGTCGACGTCACCTTCCAGCTCGACCCGCAGACGGCGCTGGCGCTCGGTGTCGTCGGTGTCGGAGATCCGTTCCTGGTGTCGATCGCTCTCACCGGCTTCACCCTGGCGATGGCGCTCGCCGGGGTGGCGGTGGGGCGGCGCCTGCGGCACGAGCCGCACCGCATCCTGGGCGAGCTCGTCGCTCTGACGACCGTGCTGGTGCTCTCGGCGGTGCTGCTGCTGACGGTCAGCGGGGTGCCCGGAGTGCTGCCGTCACGCTGGCAGGCGGTGCTGTTCCCGTGCCTGATCATGGGGCTCGGGGTGGCGATCGGCTCGATCGGGGCGTCGAACCCGGCGCGGGTGCGGCTGCGCCGCATGATCGCCGAGGGCCCGCAGCCGTGGCTCGCCGCGGGCGGGGCGGCGCTGCGGGCGGGGCTCGGCACGGTGGCGACGGTGACGGCGGTCGCCGCGCTGCTGACGGCGTGCGCGCTGCTGCTCGGCTACGGGCAGGTCATCGCGCTGTACGAGAGCGTGCAGGCGGGCGTGCTCGGGGGCGTGGCGCTGACGGTCGCGCAGCTCGCCGTCCTGCCCACGCTCGTCGTGTGGGCGGCCGCTTGGCTGGTGGGGCCGGGCTTCGCGGTGGGCGCGGGGTCGACGGTGAGCCCGATCGCGGTGTCGCTCGGGCCGCTGCCGGCGGTGCCGGTGCTCGGCGCTCTGCCGGCCGAGCCGTCGCCGCTCGGCTTCATCACGCTGCTCGTTCCGGTGCTGGCGGCGTTCGCGGCGGGTCTCGCGGTGCGGCCGCGGCTGGCGGCCGCGGCCGCGGCGGTCGGGGTCGGGGGCGGCGCACTGCGGCTGTGGTCGCTCGGCGTAGCGGCGCTCGCCGCGGTGATCGCGGCAGTCGCGATGGGCTTTCTCGCCTTCGTCGCCGCGGGGGCGGCGGGGCCGGGCCGCTTGGCCGCGGTCGGCCCCGACCCGGTGGCCGTAGGGCTGTGGATGCTCGCCGAGACGTTCGTCGGAGCATCCCTGGGTCTGCTCGCCGCCGGTGCGCGGGTTGGCCGGCCGCGGGCCTCCGCCGCCAGCCGGTAACCTGGGCGGGTGCTGCGGGTCGTCGTGCTGATCTCGGGCGGCGGGTCGAACCTGCGCGCTCTGCTGGAGGAGTGCCGCGACCCCGCGTTTCCCGCCCACGTGGTCGCCGTCGGCGCCGATCGCGACGCCGACGGCCTGGCTCATGCGGAGGCGTTCGGCATCCCGAGCTTCACGGTGCCGTTCAGCTCGTACGCCTCGCGCGAGGAATGGGGCGACGAGCTGCTCGCCGCCATCCAGCAGTGGCAGCCCGACCTCGTGGTGCTGAGCGGCCTCATGCGCCTGCTTCCGCCGCGCGTCGTCGAGGCCCTCGCGCCGCGGCTCATCAACACGCACCCCGCGTACCTGCCCGAGTTTCCCGGCGCCCACGGCGTGCGCGACGCGCTCGCCGCGGGGGTCGCGCAGACCGGGGCGAGCGTCATCGTCGTCGACACCGGCGTCGACTCCGGCCCGATCCTCGCGCAGGAGCGCGTGCCCGTGCTGCCCGACGACACCGAGCACAGCCTGCATGAGCGCATCAAACCCGTCGAGCGGCGCCTGCTCATCGACGTCGTGCGGGGCATCGCCGAGGGGTCGATCGACCTCGGCTCCGCATCCACCCCCTGACCTCGACCCCGCCCCTCGCGACCCAGGAGTTCCCCATGGCTGGCCCCGCCCACGACCCCGCCCTCTACCGCCACCGCGATGCTATTCCGGTGCGGCGTGCGCTCATCTCGGTGAGCGACAAGACGGGCCTGCTCGAGCTGGCCGCGCAGCTGGCGGGCGCGGGCGTCGAGATGGTGTCGACCGGCTCGACGGCGGCGACGATCGCCGCGGCCGGGCACCCGGTGACCGAGGTGTCGCAGGTGACGGGCTTCGCCGAGACGCTCGACGGGCGCGTGAAGACGCTGCACCCCTCGGTGCACGCCGGAATCCTCGCCGACCTGCGGCTCGAGGCGCACGAGGCGCAGCTCGCCAACCTCGGCGTCGCGCCGTTCGACCTCGTCATCGTCAACCTGTACCCCTTCGTCGAGACCGTGGCTTCGGGCGCCGAGGGTGACGCCGTGGTCGAGCAGATCGACATCGGCGGCCCCGCGATGGTGCGCGCCGCGGCGAAGAACCACGCGAACGTCGCGATCATCGTCGACCCCGCCGACTACGTCATGGTCACCAAGGCGCTGACGCTCGGCGGCACGACCCTGCTGCAGCGGCAGCGCTTCGCGGCGAAGGCCTTCGCGCACACCGCCGCCTACGACACCGCCGTCGCCGGCTGGTTCGCCGACACCCTCGGCGTGCGCGGCGCCCACCCGGCGGCCGACGGCAGCCCCTCGAGCATCGACGTGCACGCGACCCTGCAGCAGGTGCTGCGCTACGGCGAGAACAGCCACCAGCACGCCGCCCTCTACCGGGCCGACGGCGCCCACGGCATCGCGCAGGCGACCCAGCTGCACGGCAAGGAGATGTCGTACAACAACTACGTCGACGCCGACGCGGCCGTGCGGGCCGCCTACGACCACGACGCCCCGGCCGTGGCGATCATCAAGCACGCGAACCCGTGCGGCATCGCGGTCGGCTCGTCGATCGCGGATGCTCACGCCGCGGCCCACGCGTGCGACCCCGTCTCGGCCTTCGGGGGAGTGATCGCCGCCAACCGCGTCATCACCCGCGAGGCCGCCGAGTCGATCGCGCCCATCTTCACCGAGGTCGTCGTGGCGCCCGGCTTCGATGAGGATGCCCTCGCGGTGCTCCGCGAGAAGAAGAACATCCGGCTGCTGCAGCTGCCGGCCGGGTTCGCCCTGCCCGACGTCGAGCTGCGGCAGGTGAGTGGCGGCTGGCTGCGGCAGACCGCCGACCGGCAGTTCGCGGCGGCGAGCGACTGGCAGCTGGTCTCCGGCTCGCCGGCCTCGGCCGCGCAGCTGGAGGATCTCGAGTTCGCCTGGCGCGCCTGCCGCGCCGTCAAGTCCAACGCCATTCTGCTGGCGTTGGGCGGAGCATCAGTTGGCGTCGGTATGGGGCAGGTCAACCGGGTCGACTCGTGCCACCTCGCGGTGTCGCGCGCCGGCGACCGCGCGCGCGGGTCGGTCGCGGCCTCCGACGCGTTCTTCCCCTTCGCCGACGGGTTGCAGGTGCTGATCGACGCGGGCGTCAGCGCCGTTGTGCAGCCGGGCGGCTCGGTGCGGGACGAGGAGGTCATCGCGGCGGCCCAGGCGGCCGGCGTGACGATGTACTTCACGGGCGAGCGCCACTTCTTCCATTAGCCGCCGGGCGAGGCCCGCGGCGCGCGCGTCTGCACGTGCGTCGTGGGCGTCCATCGGTCCCGAATGACGGATGTGCCGTCCAGCAGGTGCAATTCGCGACCGATCGATGTGATCTGTGCACGCCTCTCACTGAGCCGGTAAACCGTGCCACGCTGTGATCATGACCGAGCTCCCGACCGAACGGCGCGATCTTGTGCGTGCCGTGCTCGATCTGTCGTCGGAACGGCAGCGCGTCCTCGCTGCCCTAAACCTGTTCCCCTGGGACTCGGACGACGCAGTCGAGCTAGAGCCACGGATGCTGCGCTCCACGCTCGAGCGAGCGTTGGGCGGCGCGCACTCGATCGAGGAGTTGGCTCAGTGGGCAGAGGACATCGAGGTGCGCGAGGACATCGCGATGACGAATGGGCGGGTGCGCGCCATCATCCACGCTCTCGCGAATCCCGCCCTCGAGGGCGACACCGACGGAGCGCGGTTGTCTGACTGGATCGGAGAGCTCAGCATCGACAACCCCCACTAGCGTTGAGGGCATGACGCAACCGTTCGGCCGCCGCCTGCTCGACTCCGCTCTCGCCGCCGCCGCGGTCGCGATCGTCACCCACTTCGTGACCGTCGTGCTGTTCTCGGCGATCAACGGCGCCACGCTCGAGGTGCTCGTACAGGTCAACGGCGTGTTCGGCTTCTCGTCGATGCTGCTGTTCGTCTTCCTCGCCATCGTCGGCACGGCGGGCGTGCTCGACAACCGCTGGATCACTCTCGCTGTCGGCCTGCTCGCCGCCTTCGTGTCGTCGTGGCTCGGGGCGATGCTCGCCATCGTCTCCGCCGGCAACCCGATCACCGGCGCGCTCATCGACTACCTCTGGCTGAGTGTGTTCGGCTTCAACCTGCTGTTCCAGGTGGTCGCGGTGCTCGCGACCCTGCTGGTGGGCCGCCGCATCTGGGCCGCGCGCCAGGCCGCGGCCACCGCATCCCGCCGCATCGCGATCGTGCGGATGCCCAGCTCGCGCCTCGCCGACGGCGAGCTCACCCACCAGGAGCGCGTGCCGGTCGACCCGGACCTGGCCGAGCGGCAGTGGGAGGACTACGTCGGCACTCTGCGCGCCGAGGGCTTCACCATCGTCGAGGTGCCGCCCGCCGACGAGCTGCCCGACTCGGTGTTCATCGAAGACACCCTCGTCGTCATCGGCGGCACCGCGGTCGTCACCCGCCCCGGTGCCGACTCGCGCAAGCCCGAGATCGACGCCGCCGAGCAGACAGCCCGCGACCTGGGCCTGCGCGTCGAGCGCATCGTCGAGCCCGGCACGCTCGACGGGGGCGACGTGCTGCAGATCGGCTCGACCGTCTACGTCGGACGCGGCGGGCGCACGAACGCGGAGGGCATCCGCCAGTTGCGCGCGATCGCCGGGCGCCTCGGGCGCGAGGTCGTCGCGGTGCCCGTCTCGAAGGTGCTGCACCTCAAGAGCGCGGTCACGGCGCTGCCCGACGGCACGGTCATCGGCCACCCCTCGACGATCGACGACGCGTCGATGTGGCGCTCGTTCCTGCCGATGCCCGAGGTGGAGGGCGGCCACGTCGTCGTGCTGAGCGACGACGCCGTGCTCATGGCGGCCTCGGCGCCCGCTTCGGCCGAGCTCGTGCGCTCGCTCGGCTACCGGGTGGTGACGGTCGACATCTCCGAGTTCGAGAAGCTCGAGGGCTGCGTCACGTGCCTGAGCGTGCTCGTGCGATAGCGCGCGCTCGCGCGATAACAGCACCGTCACGATCCCGCCCCGGTTCGCCATAGGTATGACCTGAGGCATAGGGTGGAAGGCTGCCCCGGGCCACCCCCGGAGGCCGCGCACCACTCCGCCGCAGCACTGTGTCGCAGTACAGCGCCGCGGCACTCCGGCCACCACTACCGCACCGCGCCCGCCACGAGCGAGCGCGGCCCATCGAGGACGCACCATGTCGACGACCGCTCCACCCCCGCCCGCCGCGGCCCCCGCGCCGATGCCGCCGCGCCTGAGCACGGCCCGAGCGCTGGCGCGCATCCTGCCCTACGCGAAGCCGGCCATGCCGTGGATCTACGCCGGCATGGTCGCGGCCCTGCTCGCTGGCGTCATCGCGCTCGCGATCCCGCTCGTGCTGCAGGGGCTCGTCGACGGGCCGCTCGCGACCGGCGACCCGAGCCAGATCTGGCCGGCCGCCATCGCGGTGCTCGCGCTGGGCATCCTCGAGGCCGTCTTCATCGCTCTGCGCCGCTTCTTCGTGCTGACGCCCGGTACGCACATCGAGGCGCGCATGCGCAACGGGCTGTACGCGCAGCTGCAGGACCTCCCGGTCGCCTTCCACGACCGCTGGCAGTCGGGGCAGCTGCTCAGCCGCGCCGTCAGCGACCTGAACCTGATCCGCCGCTGGCTGTCGTTCGGCTTCGTGCTGCTCATCGTCAACGGCATCACGATCGTCATCGGCTTCGTCGTGCTGTTCAGCTGGAGCCTGTGGCTCGGTCTGCTGTTCTTCGCGATGAGCGTGCCGCTCTGGATCTACGGCTACCTCTTCGAGCAGAAGTACTCGGTCATCGCGCGGCGCGCGCAAGACCAGCAGGGCGACCTCGCCACGGCGGTCGAGGAGAGCGTGCACGGCATCCGCGTGCTCAAGGCCTTCGGCCGCGGCAAGCACTCGCTGCTGAAGTTCGCCGAGCAGGCCGAGCTGCTGCGCGCCACCGAGATCGACAAGGCGAAGGCGATCGCTGGCATCTGGTTCTGGCTCATCCTGATCCCCGACGTCGCGTTCGCGCTCTGCCTGCTCGGCGGCGTCGCCCTCGCGGCGAACGGCGAGCTGAGCGTCGGCGAGCTGTTCGCGTTCTTCGCCACGGCGACCGTGCTGCGGTTCCCGATCGAGTCGATCGGCTTCCTGCTGGCGATGACCTACGACACCCGCGCCGCGACCGACCGCTTCTTCGAGGTCATGGACGAGGTCAACACCATCACCGACCCCGACACGCCGGTCAGCATCGCGGCGCCGAGCGGTCGGCTCACGTTCGAGAACGTGGTGTTCCGGTACCAGGATGCTCCCGCCGACCAGCCCGGAATCCTGAACGGCGTCACCCTCGAGCTCGAGCCCGGCGAGACCATGGCCCTCGTCGGTGTCACGGGCAGCGGCAAGACGACGATGACGGCGCTCGCCACCCGGCTGTACGACGTGTCCGAGGGGCGAGTGCTGCTCGACGGCGTCGACATCCGCGACCTCTCGCGCGAGGAGCTGCGGCGCCACATCGCGATGGCGTTCGAGGACGCGACGCTGTTCTCGGCGAGCGTGCGCGACAACGTGCTGCTCGGCCGACCCGACCTGACCGAGGACTCGTCGCCCGAGGCGGCGGCCGAGGCCGAGCGCGTGCTCGCCGAGGCGCTCGACATCGCCCAGGCCGACTTCGTGCACGGCCTGCCCGATGGCGTCGACACGACCGTGGGGGAGGAGGGGCTCAGCCTCTCGGGCGGTCAGCGCCAGCGGCTCGCGCTCGCGCGCGCGGTCGCCGCGAACCCTGCCGTGCTCGTGCTCGACGACCCGCTCAGCGCGCTCGACGTCGACACCGAGGCTCTCGTCGAGGCGGCGCTGCGCCGCGTGCTCGCGACGACGACCGGGCTCATCGTGGCCCACCGCCCCTCGACCGTGCAGACGGCCGACCGGGTCGCCCTGCTGCAGGAGGGTCGCATCACCGACGTCGGCACGCACAGCGAGCTGCTCAAGCGCAACGAGCACTACCGCTACGTGATCTCGTCGCTCGAGGACGAGGAGCTCGCCGCGGCAGAGCGCGCCGACCGCGAGCTCAGCCAGGCCGAGCGCGAGAGCCGGCGCCGCGATGCCATCGACCGCGAGTCGCGCGTCATCGACTCCAGTACCGACATTCCACGAGGGGAGGTGGCCCGATGAGCGTCACCGGTGTGGAGGGCGAGGAGCGCTCCAACTACACGCGCGCCGAGTCGAGGCAGATCCGCGCCCGCTCGCTACGGCTGCTCGGCTCGCTCGTGCGGCCGGTACGAGCGCGCATCGCGCTGACGATGGTCGTCATCGTGGTGTCGATCGCGCTGCAGGTCGCCGGCCCGGCGCTCATCGCGCTCGGCATCAACCAGGGCCTGCCCGCCCTGCTCGATGCGAACGACTGGATGCCCGTCTCGCTGACCGTGGCCGCCTACCTCTTCACGGCCATCGCCGGGGCGTCGCTCATCGCCCTGTACCAGGTGATGAGCGCTCGGCTGAGCCAGGCGATCCTGCTCGACCTGCGCAAGCGGGTCTTCCTGCACACGCAGCGGCTGTCGCTCGAGTTCCACGAGTCGTACACCTCGGGGCGCATCATCGCGCGCCAGACGAGCGACCTCGACTCGATCCGCGAGCTGCTCGACTCGGGCCTCAACCAGCTGGTGTCGGGCCTCATCTACATGGGCTTCACCGCGGCGGCGCTCGTGCTGCTCGACCCCACGTCGGGCATCGTGCTCGCCGCGTCGCTCGTGCCGCTGCTGCTGCTCACGCGCTGGTTCCAGGTGCGCTCGCAGAAGCTCTTCCGGCAGACGCGCGTCGCCTCAGCCCGCCTCATCGTGCACTTCGTCGAGACCATGACGGGCATCCGGGCGGTGAAGGCGTTCCGCAAGGAGCCCCGCAATGCGACCCAGTTCGCCGGGCACGTCGAGGACTACCGGCACGCCAACGCCCGCGTCATCCAGCTGTTCGGAATCTTCGACCCGGGCCTCGTGCTCATCGGCAACGTCACCGTCGCGGCGGCGCTCGTCGTCGGCGCGTTCCGCGTGGTCGAGGGCGAGCTGCTCATCGGCACGCTCCTCGCCGTCGTGCTCTACACCCGCCGGTTCTTCGACCCGGCGGAGGAGATGGCGATGTTCTACAACTCGTACCAGTCGGCCGCCGCGGCGCTCGAGAAGATCTCTGGCGTGCTGGAGGAGAAGCCCTCCGTGCCCGACCCGACGACGCCCATCGACCTGTGGAAGGCGAAGGGTGCGGTGCGCTTCGACCGCGTGCGGTTCGCGTACAACCCCGAGACGGTGGTGCTGCCCGAGCTCGAGCTGAGCATCCCGGCTGGCCAGACGATCGCGCTCGTCGGCACGACGGGCGCGGGCAAGTCGACGCTCGCGAAGCTCATCGCGCGGTTCTACGACCCGACCGAGGGGGCGGTGACGCTCGACGGCGTCGACCTGCGCAAGATGCACCCGAAAGACCTGCGGCGTGCGATCGTGATGGTGACGCAGGAGGCGTACCTGTTCTCGGGCACCGTCGCCGACAACATCGCCCTCGGCAACCCTGAGGCGAGTCGCGAGCAGATCGAGGCGGCTGCTCGCGCGGTCGGGGCGCACGACTTCATCGTGTCACTGCCCCAGGGCTACGAGACCGACGTCAACAAGCGCGGCGGTCGCGTCTCGGCCGGACAGCGGCAGCTGATCTCGTTCGCGCGGGCCTTCCTCGCCGACCCGACCGTGCTGATCCTCGACGAGGCGACCGCCTCGCTCGACATCCCCAGCGAGCGGCTCGTGCAGCGCGGCCTGCAGACCCTGCTGGCCGACCGCACGGCGGTGATCATCGCGCACCGGCTCTCGACGGTCGCGATCGCCGACCGCGTGCTGGTGATGGAGCACGGCCGCATCATCGAAGACGGCACGCCCGCCGAGCTCATCGCGGGCACGGGCAAGTTCGCGCAGCTGCACGCGGCCTGGCGCGAGTCGCTCGTGTAGCGCGTTCACGCGCGCGGGGTAGGGTTCGGCATGTGACGGAGCGCGAGCGGCCGGGAACGGCGCGCGAGGTGCTCGGCGCGTTCACGCGCCTCGGCCTGACCTCGTTCGGCGGCCCCGTCGCTCACCTCGGCTACTTCCGCGACGAGCTCGTAACGCGTCGGCGCTGGATCTCCGACCAGGGCTACGCCGAGCTCGTCGCCCTCGCGCAGTTCCTGCCCGGTCCCGCCTCCAGCCAGGTCGGCTTCGCCCTCGGGATGCACCGGGCCGGGCTGCTCGGCGGCCTCGCCGCCTTCACCGCCTTCACCCTGCCGAGCGCGGTGCTGCTCGTGCTCGCCGCGCTCGCGGCACCGCAGCTCGAGGGGCCCGTCGCGGCCGGGCTCATCGGCGGGCTGAAGGTCGTCGCCGTCGCCGTCGTGCTGAACGCCGTGATCGGGATGGCGCGCACGCTCGCGCCCGACCTGCGCCGGGCGGCCATCGCGCTCGGCGCCGGCCTCCTCGTGCTGCTCGTCGGCTCCGGGTGGGCGACGTTGCTCGCCATCGCGGCCGGTGCCGGGCTCGGCCTGCTGCTGTGCCGCGCGGGCGGGGTGCCGGGCGCTGCGGCCGGAGGGGAGCAGGCCGAGGCGTCCGAGCACGCCGCGGCGCGCAACCCGGTCTCGCGCCGGGCGGGTGCCGCCTGCCTGGCCGTCGTCGCGGCCCTGCTCGTCCTCCTTCCGCTCGTCGCGTCGCTCGTGCCGAGCACGGCACTCGCCGTCGCCGACGGCTTCGTGCGGGCCGGCGCCCTCGTCTTCGGGGGCGGTCACGTCGTGCTGCCGTTGCTCGATGCCGCCGTCGTCGAGCCGGGCCTCGTCTCGTCGGAGCAGTTCATCGCCGGCTACGGCGCCGCGCAGGCGGTGCCGGGCCCGTTGTTCACGTTCGCGGCCTACCTCGGCGCGGCGATCGCCCCCGGAGCAGAGGGCCTGGCGCTCGCCGGCATCGCGCTCATCGCGATCTTCCTGCCCGGCCTGCTGCTCATGGCCGGTGTGCTGCCGTTCTGGGGCGCGCTGCGGGGCCGCCCGGCGGTGGGAGCGCTCGTGCGCGGCGCCAACGCGGCCGTCGTCGGGGTGCTCGCGGCCGCCCTCATCGACCCGGTCGCGTCGAGCGCGCTACTCGAACCGGCGCTCACCGCGACCGCCGGAGTCGACGTGCCCGCCGTCGCCCTCGCCGTGATCTGCGCGGCGCTGCTGATCGTCGTGCGCGTCCCGGCCTGGGTGGTCGTCATCGTCGGCGCCGGCGGCGGGATGCTCCTCGCCGCTCTCTGACCGCTGCGCGCTACTTTCGCATCGCGGCGGTGTTCTCGGCGATCGCGACGAGCGCCACGTTGACCTCGACGATCATGCGGGCCAGCACGACGGCGACCAGCGTGCCCATCGGTGCGAGCACGATGCCGCCGAGCACGGTCAGCACACCCGAGACCGGCTGGCCGCCGAGCATCTGGCCCACGCCCGTGACGACGATGCCGAAGAAGGCGACCAGCCCGGCGAGCACGATGCTCACCAGGAGGATCGCGTAGATGAAGCCCGCGATGCGCCGCGTCACGAAGGTGACGAACTTGAAGTCGATGAGGGCGCGGAAGAAGCCCGGCACGGCGCTGACATCGATCGCGAGGGTCTGCGGGGCGGCGCTCGCCGGCGCAGCAGCGACCGGCACAGCGGCGGCGACCGGCTCGGGTGCGGCGGCCGCTGAGGCAGTCGGCGCGGCGGTCTTGCGGGCGCGGGGCTTCGGGGCGGGCGAGTCGGTCACGAGAACCTCCGGTGGTCGGGATGCGCGGCGCGCGCCGCACCCCGGCACAGTACCGCCGCCGCGGGCGGGGGTCTAGGACGGTCGCCAGCGCGCCGCGCGCAGGTCGAGGCGGTACGCGAGCGCGTCGGTGCCTGCCTCGGAGGGGGAGCCGGTGCCGGGTGCGAGCAGCGGCGTGCCCTCCGCCCGGTAGTGCGCGAGCGCCTCGGCCTCATGCCCGGCGGGCGGGCGCCCGTCGGCGCGCACGACGCGCCACCACGGCACGCTCGAGCCCTCGAGCGCCATCACCCGCCCGACGGCGCGGGCCCCGCGCGAGCCGAGCTCGGCGGCCACGTCGCCGTAGGTCATGACGAGCCCCGGCGGGATGCCGTCGACCACCTGCAGCACGGCGCCGCCGAAGTCGAGACCGATGGCCATGTCAGACGTGCAGGGCGCCGATCTTCTCGCCGTACTCGGTCTCACCGATCTCGACGAAGCCGATGCGTCGGA
>VFQU01000421.1_pt1 | contig 39070 bp, 23 predicted proteins | sample 3512311 | NCBI WGS metagenome assembly VFQU01 (sample SAMN10412377, study PRJNA504923) | tailings metagenome | isolation source: Relicate 3 Philex TSF3 active mining site | place: Philippines: Tuba, Benguet | collected 2017-08-29
GATCAACGGCATGCTGGCGGTTCACATCGGCGCGCACGAGGCTGCCATCGACCGCGAAGCCTGTCCTGAGCCTGTCGAAGGGCCCTCGCCGCCAACCGGTCCCTCGGCAATGCAGCGCGCCACGGTCGTCTCGAACAGCTGGCGCAGCACATCGCTGTCGCGGAAGCGCCCGTGCCGGTTCTTCGAGAAGGTCGAGTGGTCGGGCACATCGCCCTCCAGCCCGAGGCGGCAGAACCAGCGATAGGCGAGGTTGACATGCACCTCCTCGCACAGCCGCCGTTCGGACCGGATGCCCATGCAGTAGCCGATGATCAGCATCCGGATCATCAGCTCGGGATCGACCGAGGGCCGACCGGTCGCGCTGTAGAACGGGCGCAGATGTTCGCGAATGCCCGACAGATCAACAAACCGGTCGATTGAGCGCAGCAGGTGATCAGCCGGAACATGCCGCTCCAGGTTGAAGCTGTAGAACAGCGCCTCCTGCGCCACCGTCCGCTCACCCATCATCCCAACATCTCCGCCTGCCTGCAGAGACATAGAATCAATACTTTAGCGCCATTGCAAGGCCGAGTTTATCAACACCATCGGGTCGTAACCAGACGTTCACCGTGACGACGCTGAACGAACGTCGCTGGGACGAGAGCCGACATTAGTATACCTCGCTGCGATTGCCGCCTCTCCAAGGTTCCGAGAAGCGCCGAGCGGCATCTCACATCCAAGAGGGCGACGCTGCGCATCTTATCGTTGTGCAGATGCTGCGTCGGCCGCTGTCATGAGTGCACCCCCAGAGGAGAAAAATGTCCACGCTAAGGACGACACCGTAACTGAAATCGTAACCTGCTGCGTTGAGTTGAGTCACTTGCGATGTTACGATTCGTAATATAGTCGTTGCGCGATGATCTTGCGACCTGTCTTGTTCGTGTCAGCGGCCATCAGCATGGGCGGCACCGCACCGCTTCATAGGGCCGCGGCGGCTTCCCCGGCTCCAACTGCTACGATCGCGTACGCTGAGGAGCTGCATGCGCTTGTGGAGGCGCACATTCTCTGGCGCGGAGGAAGAGCCTTCGAGGCTCTGACAGCAATCGAGGACGCCGGAATGCGAGACGCGCTCGGCGCGCGGGTGCCCTTTCGTCGCTGGGTGTCGGTTGACGGTCGCAGTCGCGAGGAACTGGACTACGGGCCCTTGCAGCAGACCCTGGTGGTCTCGGCCAATCCTTGGCAGAGGCTCAACGGGCGGTTTTCCGAATATGATCAGGCATCCGCCGAAGAGCAGCGCCGATTGCTGAAGCTCGAATTCGCAGCGGTGTTGCGGGGCGCAGGGGCCACCGTCGCTCTTGGGCCGCCCTCCATGCTTTCGGGGGCGACGAGGGCTACAATCCGCATCACCTTTCCGGATTCGCGCAATGCTTATGATCTGCTGGTCGATCCTCAGACGGGCGCTCTCCACGGCATGGCCGTGCACAGCGGCGGAGAGCTGACATTAGTCGAATTGTCCGAATGGAAGTTTGTCGGCGGGGTCAGGATGCCTTTCTCGCGTGTTCAGGTTGAGGAGGACGGCAGCACCTCGCGCATGAAGTTCGCCAGCATTCGGTTTCGCCGCGAGCTTCCCGAAGATCTTTTCGCAAAACCCGAGCTTGCCGAGCAGACCTTCTTTGCAGACGGCCGCAACTCGAGCGGCCCGATAGGCTTCCGCTTCCTCGCCAATCGCAGGATTTATCTCCCTGCCCGCGTCAACGGGACCAGCGTGGACGTGCTGCTCGACAGCGGAGCTGCCTGGACGGTCCTCGACCGCCGTTTCGCCGAAAGGCTTGGCATAGAGCCATTCGGGAGCCGGCAGACACTCGGCACCGGTGGGGCGGCGGCCTCACAATATGCGGCGGGCGTGAACGTGCAGATCGGAAACCTGCACTTCAACGATCTCATGGTCCTGATCCTTGACCTATCCGACGTGGAGAAGCGGCTGGGCATTCCGCTTCCGGTCATCCTCGGCCGGCAGGCCTTCGATGATCTGGTAGTCGATCTCGATTTCCAGAGAGCCACCATCGCATTCCACGAGCCGGCCAGCTTCACGCCGCCCGAGGGTGCCATCGCCATCGAGTTTCCCGAGGTGGAAGGACACCGCGCCGTACACGTCTTGGTCGAGGGGGATCGCCCCATCCCCATGGTTTTCGACCTCGGCAACGGCTCGATACCCGCTTCTCTCTACCCGCAATATTACGAGCACCGCGGGATCGACGGGGACCGACCGGTTGTCTCCACAGTCGGCGGGGCAATCGGCGGCGCCAAGCCGATGCGCATGACCACCCTGAGAACGCTCGAGTTTGCCGGGACACAGTTCTCCGAGGTTCCCGTCACGCTTCACCCCAGGGACCAGTCCACCGCCTCTTCCGGTTTCTACCTCGGCAACCTCGGGATCGCCGTCTTGAAGCGGTTTCGCCTCTTCACCGATCACAGGCGCGACAAGCTCTGGGTTCTGCCCTCGGCAGAAGCGGCGTCCGCTCCCTTCGAGAAAGATCGCTCCGGGGTCTCGACGCGCCTGACGCAGGACGGGTTGCTGATCACCTTCGTGTCGCCCGGCAGCCCCGCCGAGGCGGCCGGTCTCGCCTCAGGCGAGATCATCACCGCAATCGATTCACGCTCGACCCTCGGCCTGGAATTGGGAGCGATCCCTTCCTGGAACACCATGCCGGCGGGGACCTCGGTGCTGTTGTCGTTTCGTGACGGTTCTGTCCGCAAGCTGGTGTTAGCGGACTATTTTTGAGGCGTCCTTGCGGAAAACCTTACGGGCGGCGACGGGCGGCAGGATTGGAATAAAGGGAAAGGAACGTGGCGTGCAACTTACCGAGCTCGAGGGGTGCGCACTCGGACTGACCTGGCAGCTCGGCCCGTGCCCCGCCTACGCCATCAAGCGGCAGTTCGAGCAGTCGAACTCATCGAGCTGGAGCGCGAGCGCCGGAACGATTTACCCGCTCATGAAAAAGCTCGAGCGGCTGCATCTTATCGATGGACAAGACGACCTGTCGGGTCCGACGAAGAAGCGCCGTATCTACACGATCAGTGCCTCCGGCAGAGCGCAGCTCACCCACTGGATGGCGACCCTTCCGGACTGGGCCGGCGAAGCCGTCCCCGAGCCGATCCGGACGCGCACCTTCTTTCTCTCGGCTCTCAAGCCCGAGGAGAGACAAGCATTCCTGGATGAGGCGAAGGCTCGCACCGAGGGGATGATCTCAAGCTTGGAAGTGGCGGTGATGAGCGCCGAAGACAAGATCGAGTCTTTGGCATGCCTCGGTGCATTATATGAGCTTCGTGCAAGGGCAGAATGGCTCGAGAGGGTAGAACATGAATTGTGCTCGCAAACGCGGTAGAGAGTCTCGCGAGCCATACGGCATTGCCGGACGTCAAAGGATGATCAGGAGGCGATGACACGATTTTCGCAGGTCCTGAGGTCGCATCAGGTTCGGATCGGAGCTTTGTCCTCGCTGTTCCTAGCAAGTTTCTTGCTGACTTCGCTGCCAGCGTCCGGCAGCCTTGGGGCATCCGAAGGTTCCGTTGGTCGCGCAATAATCGAGCGTGCTTCTTATCCGGCCCTGTGGGACGGGACGGTACTCGGCGGAGCGGGAGTGCAGCGGCTGATCGCCGATGCTGAAGCCGCTCAGTTCGTCATAGTGGTCGAGTCCCACAATGACCATGCAACCCCATTGATAACTTTAGACTTGTTCCGGCAACTCAGCGAGCGTGAGGGTTTTCGTTTCCTCGCGATCGAACAGGACCCGCTCGGGATGGAAGCAGCATCCTCGCCATCGGTTCGCGGAAGCCGATCAGCCATCACCGCGCATGCCTGCCGCTATCCTTACAGCTTTACCTTTGCCACCGATGAAGAGCTCGCATTGCTTGAGCAGGTCGGGCGGATGTCTTCGGCTGGATCACCGATCTGGGGAATCGACCAGCTGTTCGGTGCAAGCGCCGCACTTGAAGAGCTGGCACACACCGCGCAGGACGGTCCTGCCAAAATGCTTGCACAAAGCCTTCTTGCGCAGGCAACGGAGTGGGAGCGATGGCGTGAGCCTGCGACCGCACATTACCTGAGCTCGCAAGCGACAGAACTCACGAGCCGCTTCGCTGAGCTTAAGGAGCTGATGCAGCCCGCTCCTGGCACCAGAACAGCGGAGCTGCTCGAACTCTTGCAGGTGTCCGCCCGCATCTACTCCTACTATACCAGAGCAAGAGAACCCGATGATGTCGGCGCACCCCTGGGCCTGTTGAACAACTGGGCAAGGGAGGAATGGATGAAGCATCGCTTCATGCAGAACTACCGTGCAGCACAGGACGCCGGGGACGATCACCCGCGCGTGCTGGTCAAAGCAGGCTATTGGCACTCTGTGCGCGGGCTGGGGCCCGGCAACGTCTTCACGCTCGGAACTTTTCTCCACGAGTTTGCCATCGCTAACGGGGCGAAGGCACTGACTGTCCAGATCCTGCCAATCCGGGAATGGTGGCCGAGCCATGAGCAGGTTGAACCGGCTTACCGCGCTTTGCTTGCACCGGACGCCCTCACGCGCGCGACGCTAGTCGATCTCCGACCGGTGCGGCAACATCTGCACATGGGCCGATCCTTCGGACTGACGGGCGAAGATCTTGTGCAATTCCGCAGCCTTGTTTTCGGGGTAGATTATGCGTTCTTTGTCCCCTCCCGTGCCGGTTCCGACGCCTTGGCGAAATGCCGCGCCGCTGCCTCAGAAGTGACTGCAGATCGAAAGCAGCGAAACCGAGGACGGTGATGCGATGTCGATGCATGATCTTGAAAATCCACTTTTTTGTGAGATTGGCGGGCGTACGCTTTGCCTTCTCTCCTTTGGAGCTGACCGCTCAAGGTGGCGGCCGTGATCCGGCGTGGGCCGGTCCGGTCCTTTGAGTCGGTGCTAGATCAGACCGGTCTCATCCGCTTCGCCGGAGGAAGCCTTGCTGGCCTTCTCGCAGTCTATTCCTTCGCTTTCATCGGCGCCGGATACCGCATTGAAGAATCGCTTTGGGGCGCCTTCGCTTATGCGTTGGCGGGCTGCTTGATCCTGACGCTCGTTTTCGGCGCTTTGGGGGCTCTCTTTCGCGAGCGGCCTATCTTACTATTCGTCCATCTGTTCAGTGCAGGCCTGTACGCTTTGGCGTGGTACGCAACGGCGCGGGTGCTGATGGCGTTACCCGATTGGACGCCGGGGCGCCCTCTTGTGGCACCCGCATTGGACGGTGCCGGGCTGCGTTGGCAGCTTGCGCAAGGAGTTTTGATCTACGCAGTCGCCGCTCAGTTCTTTTTCCAGCGCGACGCTACTCTCGTGGCAGACTCTCCTCCCATGACCTATGCGAAGGAGCAGCGCACTGCCGAATGGACAAGGCTATTGAGCCGGGTGGGCGATCAGATCCAGCCGTTCGACGTCGGAAACGTGGTCTATTTTGCTGCTGCCGACGATTATGTCGAAATGGTCACCTTGGCCGGCCGAAAATTGCTGCGCGTTTCGCTTGGCGAGTTGGAAGAGCGCCTTGATCCTGACAAGTTCGTCCGGGTGCATCGCTCAGCGATCATCAATCTTGATCGCGTTCTGTCCATGGAACCTGCAGGTAGTGGTCGGCTCGACGTAGCGCTCGAAACCGGAGACCGCGTGATCGCAAGCCGCGCGGGTGCTGAACGTCTTCGCAGACGGATTCTCTAGGAGACGCTCACCGAGTGAAGCGTCAGTTCACCGAATTAAACACGACCCTCGCGAGAATCGCTTAGACGTTCAGGCACTACGCCCTCTCGGAGTGCCAAAGATGGATCTGCGCCTTGCCACCTTGATTGTCTGCTTGTCCGCCGCCTTGCTTGGAGGGGGATCGGCGAGGGCGCAAAGCCTCTCGCTGCCAGCCGAGTACGAAGTGCTTGAAGGGCGGCCGATCGAGATCGCGGTGCACGGCGCCGAGGCGGAAGCCACTGTCGAGATCACTGCAACGATGCGATGGGGCGATCAAGCCTACCGATCGCAAGCCCAATTTCAATCAGACGCGAGCGGACGCGTGCGGCTTTCGGTCGACGCACCAACATCAGGATCGTACACCGGGGTCGACCCTTTCGGGCTGTTCTGGTCTGCCGCTCCGGTGACCGGAACCGATTTGCCGTCTCTGGTGCATGGCGAGGTTGAGATTGCCTGGCGTTCTGGTGATGCTGCGGGAACCGGGCGCATGCGTTGGGTTCGGTCCACTGGCGATTTGGTAACTGTGGAAGCGCGGGCGCCCGGCCTGAACGGGTGGCTCTTCGCTCCGAAGGACGCGATGAGAAGGCCGGTGCTTCTGGTTCTCGGCGGCAGCGAAGGCGGGATCGCCTTCGCGCGCGCCAGAGCCGAGAGGCTTGCAGCCGAAGGCTGGCCCGCTCTTGCGGTCGCCTACTTCGCGCCATCCTGGGCCCCCATGGATGACGTAACACCTCACTTCGAACATATACCTGTTGAGCTGTTCGAGCGAGCGCGGGCATGGCTGGCGCACCGGCCCGAAGCGAACACGGATGCCGTGGCGGTGCTCGGCGCCTCGAAGGGTGCTGAATTCGCCCTGGTTGCCGCCAGTCGATATGCGTGGATCAAGGCCGTCATCGCCTACGTCCCCTCGGACGTTGTGTGGCAGGGGTTCGCCGGCGCCGACATGTCGACGGGCGCAGGAAGCTCCTGGAGCGAAAACGGGCACGACCTACCTTTCGTGCCGCTTCTCGATTGGCCCGCCCAGGGACCTTACACCGACGTGCACCGCCGCAGCGAGGCATCCGCGGGATTGGAGATCGTAAGGGCGTCTATCCCTGTCGAACACTCGCAAGCTGCGATCCTGCTGCTAGCTGCTGAACGTGATGAGGTTTGGCCCTCAGCCGACATGACACGGCGACTGCAGACGCGACTCAAGCGCCTACCTTACTCGCCGCCAGTCGAAGCGGTCATCTATCCCGACGCTGGGCACGAACTCACAGGGACTGGCGTGCGTCCGGAACCTTCAGATGCTGGAGCGCTCGGCAGTTCACCCGCCGGTCGCGCTCGCGCGAAGGCGGACGCCTTTGCCCGTGCTATTGGGTTCCTGCGGGAACAACTGCCGCCGATGGATGCGCCAGAGCGGGCGGTGGTGCGCAATGTCGCATTTTGGGCGCCGCCGTTTGATCGACCGCCGCGGCGCCGGGATGTGATCCTGCAGAACGGAGCCATATCGGCGATTGTTCAGCCAAGCAGAGCCAAAATCCGCTCCGGCGACCTTGTGATCGACGGGGTCGGCCGCACCCTAGTCCCTGGGTTGTGGGATATGCACGTTCATGCCTTGGCCAAGGGCGAAAACTCGGTTCGTTCCATCTTGCCAAGGTATCTCTCGTGGGGCGTGGTCGGGGTTCGTGACATGGGTTCTCCCCCTGGTGCTTTCGAAGCCCTTTCTGGACGTCTGCGGGCAGGCCATGGCTTGCCGACTGTGATCGCACCTGGCCCACTGCTGGACGGACCGCGCCGCCCGTGGCAATCAACCTCCGCACTGCCGTTAGAAAACGCGGAAGCTGCCAGAGCGGCGGTAGAACGCCTAGTCGACGAGGGCGTCGACTTTCTTAAAGTCTATGCAAGCCTGACAGCCGAGCAGTTCGAGATAATCTCCCGCGAGGCACTGCGACGAGGCATGACCTTCGCCGGCCATGTCCCGCGAGCGGTCTCGCTGGACAAGGCGACAACCGCAGGAATGGGCAGTGTGGAACATGCCAGCCTTGACCTTCTGAGAGACTGCCTTCCGGATTCGGCTCAGGTAGACCGCGACTTGCTTGATGGCTGGATCAAGGAAGGGTGGGCCGGCCGGTTCAGCATTTGGTCAAAGTCCTACGCCGCTCGCGACCGGCATGCCTGTAACGCAACGTACCGCCTCCTCGCTGGTCACGGCGTCAGATTTACCCCCACGCTGTTCAACGAAACACGCGATCGAACAACCATCGATGCTGCTGCTTTAGCTGAACTCCGCGGGCGAGATCTGGCAGCGTGCGAGGCGGAATTGGCGGCGATCATGTCCGCTCCGGACCCAGTCCGCACCCAAGCTTATGACGATGTCCGGGCACTGGTTCTGGATGTCAGCATGCAAGGCGTTCCGTTACTATCCGGGTCGGACGCCGGCGCCGTATGTGTGCCTCACGGGCTTGCTGCGCATCGGGAACTTCAGGCGCTTGAACGCCTTGGCTTACCGCCAGCGGTTCTCCTTCGGATCGCGACGGTAGACTCTCGCAAATTTGCGAGGCTCTCACCACCTGTATTTAGATCAGGCGCGCGCGTGGATTTCATCTTGGTGGACGGAGAGCCTCACAAGCAGCTGCGCGATCTCGAGCAAGTGGTGGCGGTCGCGAAGGGCGGGCTTTGGCTTCGCGGAATTGCGCTTCGTTCGTACCGGGTTTGGTAACGGGTGCTAAGGCTCACCCTCGCTTCGTCGTATCCAGCACAAATCGCACCAGCGGACATCGCTAATGAACAGTCATAAGCGCTGGCGCAACGCTATCCTCGATCCGGAGCAGCAGTTTGCCCTTCCGGTGAAAAATTGCTGTCACGCAGAAATCGGCCTGGTTCCTGCCACCTGAGCGTTCGCGGCGGAGGCGGTGCCGAACAAGGTGGAGGTGGCGCTTAGGCTACTGCGCAAATTCAGCAATGAGCAGGGCTGATACGGAATCCTTAAAGCCGCCTGGCGGCTTTCGACGGAAGCAGACGTTACTTGCACTGAGCGAGAACGACCGGCTCTGGGTCGGGAGCCGTCACGGCTCAGATCGGGCCGGTGATGGCGGCTTCGCCCTCTTTCTGGAAAACTCCTGCCATTCAGCAAACGACGCCAAACTGACAATCGAGCTGGACGGGCTCGTATATGTAGCCTCGCCATCCACGCCAGGCGCTCTCCTTCCGACCTGCGGTTGCACCGGCAGCAGATCGAAGGCTCCAAGATAAGCAGCTTCTTTTGGATCATGACCGCAGAGCTCGAACCCCATGCCCGATGTGTCGCTTCATGATCCGTCTCAGCGTGGTGGCATCTAGGTACCCCACCCTGCGCGCAATCTCCTCGAATGGGAGGCGGCTGGTTTCAATCAACTCGATGGCACGTTCAATTCTCAGCCGCTGGACGAAGCGGATCGGTGACAGGCCGGTAGCCCTTTCGGTGCGCCGCGCAAAGGTGCGGGGACTAAGCCCGACTGCCGAGGCGAGTTGATATACGCTGAAAGGCTCCGCCAGATGCGCGCGAGCCCAGCTCTCGGCACGGGCGACATGCTCGTCGGATGCAGCTAGATATTCTAGGGCCATGTACGGCGATTGCGAACGCCGGTCGTCCAATACCAGATGACGCGCGCAAGCATTGGCTAGCGACGGACTTGCGTGCCGCGCCACAATGGCAAGCGCCAGATCGAGTTGTGCCATGGCGGCTCCGGCGGTGGTGACCGGGCCATCGGTCACGAGCAAGGCTTCAGTGTCGAGGTCCACCTCGGGGTGCAGCCTTCGAAAGAGCGCAGAGAGCCACCACGTTGTTGTCGCCCGGCGACCATTCAGGATACCGCTGGCCGCCATCAAGAAAACAGCCGAGCAAGCGCCCGCCACCTCGATATCGCGATCAACAGCGTCGGCCAAAACCCTCTGTGCAGCCAAGGCGTCCTTGTTCTCAAGCCTGCTCGTCAGCTCGTCCTCGCGGCTCAGTCCAAGGCCCGGCACCACGATCAGGCCGGCAGGTGTAATCGCGCGGCAATCCCCCAAGAGCCCCCTCAGCTGGTGCGCACCGGACCCGCTTGTGCGCAGTGCGAAGGCGGGCGGCAGGCCGCTGCGTTCCCTCAGGCGGTTGGCCGTCTCGAGGACATCGAAGGTCACGGCTATTCCGGAGAGAAACGCTCCTTTCAGGACCAAGATCTCGACTGTGAACGCCATGGCGAATTCTCCCCGAAGATTGTCAAATCCAACACTCGCTCCCTTCATGAGGGTGTTTATTCATCAGCGCAAGAACCGTGAACAGGAGACCGCCGATGCCCTCTTACTTGGACCAGACCGATCCGCTCAATGATTTCGCAGTGCGCGAGATCACGCTGAACGAAATCGCAAAGCGCGTTTACGTCGCCGGCACCGGTCCGGCCGTGATCGTGATGACGGAGATGCCCGGCATCAGCCCGCATGTCGCGCGGTTCGCGCGCTGGGTCCGCGACGCGGGCTTCACTGTTTTTATGCCGTCGCTGTTCGGCCGCGATGGTGCGGTGCCGACCACGGAAGAAGGCAAAGCGGTTTTCCAGCGTGCTTGTGTAAGCGCCGAGTTTAATGCTTTGAAACGAGATGCTTCAAGCCCGGTGACGCAGTGGTTGCGCGCGTTGGCACGGCAGGCACATGAAGAATGCGGCGGGCCTGGCGTCGGCGCCATCGGCATGTGCTTCACCGGCAATTTCGCACTGACAATGATGCTTGAGCCCGCAATGCTGGCCCCGGTGCTGTCGCAGCCTTCCTTGCCGCTTGGCGATCCGGGCGGGATCGAGATCGCACCCGCAGAGGCAGCAGCGGTCAGGGAGCGGCTCGAACGCGAAGATCTGACGGTCCTCGCCTATCGCTTCGAGGGCGACCAGTTCTGCCAGGCGCAGCGTTTTGCCGCCTATTCCGCAGCGCTAGGCGAGCGGTTCGTAGGCCGGGTGCTACCCGACAGTGCCGCGAACAATGACGTTCCCCCCTTCTTCGCCGAAGTCGTGAAAAACCCCCATAGCGTGGTGACGGCGCATCTGATTGACGAGGCGGGTCAGCCGACGATCAAGGCACGCAACGAGATCCTGTCCTTCTTCGCAGCCCGCCTTAAGGGCGCGCCGTTCCACGCCTGAGGAAACCATGACCGCCTTTATCATCTTCATTCGCGAGCGCCTGCGAGACGCGGAGCTATTCGAGCAGTATGCCGTCGACGCTGTCGCAACCGTGTCCGGTCACGACGTGAAGCTCCTCGCTAAAAACGGCAAGTGCGTGACGCTGGAAGGGGCGGAGGCTGCCGCGGTTCTGATCCTGCAGTTCTCTGATTTCGCTTCTGCCAAGGCTTGGTATGAAAGCCCGGCTTACGGCACTGTCCGCAAATACCGGCAGCAGAGCGCCGACTATCGGATCATTATGGTAGAGGGCACTCCGAGAGCGGAGTGAACCAGCCTTGCGGCCCAACTCTGAGGCGGCAAGTTTCCACCCATCCCCGGCCATGAGCGGGATCGATGGGCGATCCCAAAAGCGGTATGGCGGCTACGCCCTGCTCGCGAGAAGTTTCTGCCCTTCAGGTTTCGACCCCAATGTTGCCGTTCACGAGGAAAAGTCGACTGCCCGATAGCCGCCGTCAAACTACCGCGATACATTGATCGTATGGAAGAACAGCAGCGAGACATTTGTAAGCGGTATGGCGCTGGTTTCACGCCACCGGACGGCACCATAAGGTAGGCGTTTCTGAGAGCGCCTTGCGTGGCGAACTTCCACTTCATGGCCTGCGCCATAGGCCAGAGAGTGGAACGACGGGCTGGTTCATTTGGGCTGGTGATTGGTCAGACGACCCTGACTTCTTCAAACCATTGCACCTCTATCATCTTACCGATCATTGCCCGGCTGTCCTTCCATTCTTGGCCCTGCCGCCGGGATGGAGGTTCATGGTAGCCCCCGGGCATGAGGACGTATGGTCCGATCGCGGCCTATCGAGCGCCTAAAGCCGCCCTTCGGCTCTCCACCCATCTGCGGTCATGAGCATGACAAGTGCGCGGTCCCGAAAGCTGCATGACGGCTTCCGGCGGGATCAGACATTGCCGTTGATGCTCGGGAATGACTGCCTCGGGTCGAGAGCGGCCGTAAGGTCTTGGTACAAACCCGCCATCCACGATGGCCTTGCCAAATGGCGGGTTTAGTTCAGAGCCGTCTTTCGAATTTATAAGCCGAGATTACGCCACGCCTTCGGCATCTAAGACCAATCGCGTCCAATCAGGCCAAGTTCCGCGTTCGGCGATAGCAAAAATCACATCCGATACAAGCTTGTCGTATTCAGCATAAAGATGATCGTCGCCTAAGAATGACGGATTTTTAGTCGTCTTTAACTTGCCTGTGTGCACAGCCTTTGAACGCTCGGAATACAGATCACGTGCCGTCTTGAAAGTAGCCAAGCGATCCTTGCCAGATCCGCCTATCAGCCATGCCGCCCGGGTCGCGACCTTATTGATGATCTCGCCGGAACTCTCTGCGCCGTGCATCAGCACAATCTCTAGCGCCGTCCCTAGGTCGACCATCCGTTCATCAAGTCGAAGACGCCGCCGTGAAGATTCGAGCTTCCCAATGGCAAGGTCCATTTCATTCCCGAATTTGCGAAGTGCCCTAAACGCGACGATCAGTCGCTCAGGGTCGACAGGGCCCGAGTATGGGACCGGGACCGGGAAAGGTTCGCTCGCGCCAAAGCTAGGTGCAGCCATCCAAGGCCAGCCGGGACTATCAACGATGGTGAAGCTTTGACGAAAATGAGGCGCGCCCGTCGATGCAAGAACAATGGCGGACATTGCCGATGCAAATAGGTCGTCGTAACTGCGCGAAGTTGTTAAGGGCGGCATCGCACCCGTCGGAAGAGCGGTGATTTCAACATTGAAGGTCTCGACGCGAACGATAGCTGCACAAGGCGGTGCCCCGAAGCCATGCGATGGCACGTTCCCGTCCGAAAATATCAGGGCACCCGGACCAGTGCTTACGAGTTGTTCTCTTGGGACGATCGAAAGCCCGTCGCCGAGTTGGATGGCATGTTGGATTCTTAGCCCTTCGACTGCACGCATTTCGCGGACAACAACTGTAAGTTCGGCCGCAAATCTCAGCAAATCTGAAATAATCTCGGCCGGGGCCACCTCAATGGATCGTTCAATCAGATAAACAGCACAGCTAGCAAGGGAAATACGGGCGCCTCCGCCTGCGGGCGCGCGGATCCACTTATCGTTTATGGCCTGTAGGGTGGGTTCTAGCGCTAAAGTGGCGGCAAAAGGATCTATGGTGGTTGAGCTGAAGCTCGCCCATCGTGCAAGATTTGGATCACCTTTCGAGCTTAGGTCACGCAAGGCGGCGTGCTTTGCTAGTTCGAGTGCTGCGACAAGCTTTGAAGACATGCCGTTTCCTACAAGGATTAACCGTTCTCCACCAGATCATGCGATACGAAACGCCAGAGAACGATATTCCAACCACGGATCAGGCTCTTTCAAGCGTAAAGCTAGGACACCCTAATACCAACGAGGGCTGGGGATGACTCACGCGGCAGGATTGGCTGCGCCGTACTACGTTTCCCGGTTCGCAGTGGACCTGATTGTGCTGTGCACAGCTTCGATCCCACTGTCGACAAGCATCTGGAGGCTTGCGATGGCGGCAGCGATTGGGGTTCGAACGGAGCAGACATCCAAGAATTTGCGGCGGTTTGCGCGACGATGCGGCGATCCCGACCTGGTTCGACGACTGCTGGCCATTGCACTACCTCGTCAGCCAGTCATGGCGCATCATGTCCATCGGCATGCGACAATGAGCGCATGGGTCATGATTATTGCGCCTTGTATCAGGCTTGTCTGGTATTAGCCCGATTGTCCGAACTGGGGTGCTTCGCAGTTAATCCGATTCAAAACGTTGATACAAAAGATTCTATCAGCAGCAGACATTCGCTATGGCGAAGCTGAAGACGGGACCTCGGCCGGAAACAGTCATGGATTTATCGGGCGGCGCGATGCCGCGTATCGCCCGTCCTTCAGCCACCTAGCCATGCCGATGTCGGCGAGCGCTCCCAGCAACGGGCGGATGGTGGCGGCGCGTTGCCCTTGAAAGCTCGGACGACATCTTGTGGTGCGAGGGGCGCGGCGGCGGCGGTGAGGATGGACTGGACAGCGCTGACCTGTTCGGGCCGCGAGCTGGGCCAGGGGATAACGTTGTCGGGCAGCGCGGCGGCGGTTTCGCCGAGTTCGAGCGTGTGGGTGACGGGCGCCTTGTAGTCGGTCGCCTGATGTTTGGTCGGAGCCAGCGGATCAGGCCGCGGACTTCCTCGGCGGAGCGCTCCTTGTCGAGGGCAACGAGGCGCGTGAGGACTTCATCGTCGCAAAGGTCAGCGGTCCAGCCATAGACCTACGCAACCAGCGCATCGATTGCGTCATGGCGGCGGCGGATCAGGGTGACGAGCCCGCGATCATGCATGTCACGCTCGATATCGGTCAGCGTGCGGCCCTCTCGCAGGGCTTCGAGCACGTTAAAGAGCTTGGTGAGGGTCAGGTCTTCTTGGCTTTCTAGCACCCGCTTGCGCAGCGCATAGAGCGCCTCGGCTTCGGCACGGATATCGTCCTTGAGCGGTTCGGCGGCTTCGCGCAGCTGGCTCGCCTGACAGCAGGGCGGCTGAACCGAACTTTTGTTTGCTCAGGTGTCCGCTCGTGATAGAGAGGTGCACTTGGGTCGTTCGGGGTTTTCATGAGAAGTTCACGTGGGTTGCGCTGTGCTCTGGCACTGGCGGTGCTTGTACTTGCCTCCTGTGGTGGTGGCTCCGACAGCAGTTCGAGCACGCAATCTCCCCCCATAATCAGCGGAGGGGGCGGAGGTGGGGCGCCATCACCGACACCGACGCCGACTCCGACACCAACCCAGGCGCCACGCTTCAGCTTTGCGGCGCCATTCTCCTTCGCAACGGCTATCGGTGTCGAGGGTACAGAATTCACAGGACAGGGCGGCCTTAACAACGGCTTGCTCATAGCGATGATCGAGACACGCTTTCTCTCTCCAGACCGGAGCGCTCGCATGTCATTCACCCCGCAGGGCGATGACGTGACCATCGAGTTTCGCTACGACGACATAGCCCTGTCTGCGACAGGTCCTGCTGGATCGAACTTCGACTATCGTTTCGTCGGGCGCGATGTTGACCAGGAAAGTGTCGTGATCGGCCCGTTATCGTCCTCCGGTAATACATCATCGGGCGGCTCGGCTGAAATCACTGTCGTTCATTACCGCGCGCAGCGCACAGCTCGAACTTTCGAGACTGCCACAGGCACTGCCCAGCGGCAGGTCCTTGCGATAATTGGTAATGCTGCGACCGAGTTCGGCCAGATCTCGCGCTCGAAGGATTTTGAGACCTTCGGCCGTTTCACTGGAGGTCTGGGCATGGCGAGCAGGTTCACCCTGAGCGCGGACTACAATTCGAACATCGATGCCTCGGCGACACTCAGCAGGCTGAGTAACACCGGTCTTCCAGACCTGCAGCTTTACGTAGTCCTGCAAGGTTCTCATGACCCACTGACCAACCGCCTGTCAGGGCGTGTTAAAAGCCTTCAACAGGGAGAGATCATCGGCACCTTCGAAGGCGCGCTCTATGGCCCGGGTCGCAACCATGTGGGGATGGTCTTCGACATCATGCTTCCCCAGACAGGCCAGCGTCATATCGGCTGGGTTTTTGGTTCCGGTCAGGATGTAAGATAGCGTCTCGACGTTCGATGCCGCTGAGTTGATCGCCGCACCCCTTGCATCCCCGGCGTGCGCTCATCCGAGCAACTTGCCACTGGACATTTCGATTTGCTTGCCCGATTAGTGTAGCGCTTACAGGGGTGTGGTCGCTCACATGAAATTCGCTCGCTTTTGCGCCGGTGGCAGGCGTACGCCCGCGCGGGCGCCATCGGTGCACGCTCTTGCACCACCGCGTCACTGACGTGCGTCGTCCGAGGGGGAAAATCTGGCGCACGATCGTGCTGTCTTCCGCGCTCAGCGGGTTCGCCGCCTTTTTGGCCGATGGTGCACATGCACAGGATCGCTCGCTCAATCCAGTCCATGAACTCTATCCATCACCGCAGCTGCCGCTCCAAGCACTGGACACCGACCCGTCACCAACCGACACCTTGTCAGCAGCAATCGCGGATGCCTATGCAACAAACCCGGAGCTTGCCGCGCAGCGCTATGTCCTTCGTGCCACTGACGATGAAGTGGGCGTAGCACTTGCGCAAACACGGCCGCGGATCGATTTGCAGGTGTCTGGACGCTATGATCTGACGCTGCCTGGAGACATCACCAACGCAGCTCGTCCGATCTCTGACAGATTGAACAATCCGAACATCGAGCGTGACGAGGTCAATTCACAACTTGCTATCGAGCAGCCGCTATTTACCGGCGGTCGCGCCGCCGGAGCGTTGCGGGTCGCCAGAGAGCAGAGCGCCGCCGGGCGTGAAGCGCTCCGCGGCGTAGAAGGCGATATCCTTGTCAACCTCATCGCCGCGTACAGCGACGTGCGGCGCGATAACCGCATCGTCGAGATCCGCTCGCGAAATCTCAAATGGCTTGAAGCGACACTCGACGAGATCGCGGCTCGCCGTGAAGCAGGTGAGCTTACCCGAACCGATCTTGCACAGGCGGAAACTCAACTCGAGATTGCGCGGGTGCAGCTTCATGTGGCTCTTGCACAGCTCGAGGCGAGCCGGGCGTCGTTCGTGGCGATTGTAGGGCGAGCGCCGGGTGTTCTGGCGCCGGAACCTGACCTCCCCAATCTTCCGAAATCGGCGGATGAGGCGTTTCGCGTCGCGGAAGTGAATAACCCTGATCTGGCGGCCGCTTTAGCGGCGCAGAGGGCAGCGGAGGAACGTATCGGTCTCGCCAAAGCTGAAGGACGACCTGTCCTGAGCTTGCGAGGAACGGCTGGCACGTTCGGACCTGCGCTGCCCTTCGTACCTGACGATCAGGACGTTATCTTCACAGGCGGAGCAACCCTGACGATCCCCCTATCTGAGGGCGGTCGCGTCAGGTCGCGGGTGGCCCAGGCCCGAAACCAGGAAAGCGCTGAGCGCCTTCGGGTTGAAGCGACCCGCCGCGGCGTGATCCAGGCAGTCGTCAACAGCTGGAACCAGTGGGTCACCGCCGAGCGCAATCTGGCGGCGCAGGAATTGCAGCGAAGGGCCGCCGCGATCTTTTACGAAGGATCGCTCGAGGAATATCGCGAGGGCCTCCGCTCAACTTTCGACGTACTGTTCGCGCAAAACTCGCTGAATGAGGCGGAGGTCGATCTGTTGGCCAGTCGCCGGGAGAGCTATGTCGCACGGGCGGCGCTCCTGCGACAGATCGGCATGCTCGAAGCCGATCGGCTGCTGATCGATGCACCAGCCTATGATCCGGACACTTATCTCCATCGGGTCGAGCAGCGTAATGCAGTCCCGTGGGCGCCCGTCGTTCGCGCGTTGGATAGGTTGACGGCTCCAGAGGGGAAGCCTCAGGCAATCGTAGAACTTGAGAGCGCCGGGCAGGGCGCTCGGCTCGACGAGCCCGCACCGACACCGCCGCCGTCCGAACTGATCAGCAGTCCTGCACCTCAGCCTGCCACCAGAACGCCGCATCCTATCGGTATCGGCGAGGGCATCCGATGAACGAACCTCAGCCGAAATTCGAGACAGAACACGCCGCCCCGGACAATTCCGGGCTGATTGCTTACGCGACTGTGCTTGCGCTGCATCGCATCGCTGTCGATCCGGCCCAGTTGCGCCATTCGCTCGGGCACGACCGTCCTGTGGACGCCGACGATCTCAAGCGTATCGCAAAGCGCCAGGAAGAGGTCCGCGCGAAATCGATCCGCACGAGCTTCGAAAAGCTCGCTCAGACACCCCTGCCGGCTCTGGCAAACGGGCCATCTGGGTGGTTCATCATCGCCAAGGTCAGTGACGATGAGGTGCTGATCCAGCCTCCCTGCCGGGATCAGGGCGGCGTCCAGCCGCAGATCATGAAGGTCGACCGTTCGGCGCTAGAAGCCCTATGGTCGGGCGAACTGCTGCTGGTGACCACGCGCGAAGGTATTGGCGGGGTCACGCGCGCTTTCGACGTAACCTGGTTCATTCCGCAGATCGTCAAATATCGCCGCCTGATCGGCGAGGTTCTGCTGGTGACGCTTGCGATCAACCTTCTTGGCCTTGCATCACCGCTGTTCTTCCAGAATGTGATCGACAAGGTTCTGGTCCACAACACGCTCGACACCCTGACCATCCTCGTCATCGGCTTCGGAGTGGTGTCGGTCTGGGAGACGATCTTCGGGTGGCTGCGCACGCGGCTTTATTCGGAGACCAGCCAGAAGATCGATGTCGAGCTCGGCGCCAAGCTGTTCCGGCACCTGCTCGGTCTCAATCTTTCCTACTTCGAGGCCCGCCGGGTGGGCGATGTGGCGATGCGCGTTCGCCAGCTCGAGACCATTCGCGAGTTCCTGACCAATGCGTCGCTGACCGTGCTGGTCGATCCTTTGTTCACCGTCGTATTCCTGGTGGTGATGTGGTTCTACTCGACCGAGCTGTTCCTCATCGCCGTGCTGGCGATCCCGCTCTACTTCGCAGTGGCGATCTTCGTCACCGGCCCGCTGCGGAAGCGTATCGAGGAGAAGTTCGAGCGTTCCGCGGCTAACAACGCGCTGCTGGTCGAAAGCATCGGCGGGATCCAGACTGTCAAGGCAGGAGCGGTCGAGCCTCAGTGGCAGGATCGCTGGGAGCGGCAGCTGGCCGGCTACAGCTTCGCCTCGCAGCGGGTGATCAACCTTTCCAATACCGGCAGCCAGCTGATCCAGCTGATCTCCAAGCTCAACATGGTGCTCATACTTTACTTCGGCGCCAAGGCGGTGATCGACAAGGAGCTTACGGTAGGCGGGCTGGTGGCCTTCAACATGTTCGCCCAGCGGGTGTCCGGACCGGTCATTCGGATGGCGCAGCTCTGGCAGGATTTTCAACAGGTGCGGATCGCCATCGAACGATTGGGCGATGTTCTCAATCAGCCGACGGAGCCCGGTACCGGCTCCCGTGTCGCGCTTCCTTCGCTCAAGGGTGACGTGCGCTTCGAGAGCGTGAAGTTCCGCTATGGTCTTGACGGGCCGTGGACCCTGGAAGACATCGACCTGGTGGTGCCTGCCGGCACTTCGCTCGGGATTGTCGGCTCCTCGGGATCTGGCAAGTCGACACTCACCAAGCTGCTGCAGCGCATGTACGTGCCAGCTTCAGGCCGTGTCATGATCGACGGCGTGGACATCGCGCAGATCGACCCGGCTTGGCTGCGGCGGCAGATCGGTGTCGTCTTGCAGGAGAACCTGCTGTTCAATCGCACCATCCGCGAGAACATCGCGCTCGCCAATCCCGCCATGCCGCTCGACAAGGTCATCGCCGCCGCAGAACTCGCGGGAGCGCACGAGTTCATCGTCAAGCTGCCGCAAGGATACGACACGCAGGTCGAGGAGCGCGGGACGAATCTTTCGGGCGGTCAGCGACAGCGGCTCGCCATCGCGCGAGCCCTTGTAGCAAGTCCTCGCATTCTCATCCTCGATGAAGCTACCAGCGCGCTCGATGCCGAAAGCGAGGAAATCATCCAGAGCAACCTCAAGCGCATCTCGGCGGGACGGACCGTTATCATCATCGCGCATCGCCTTTCTGCTGTGCGTCAGTGCGATAGCCTGATCACGCTCGAGGCTGGTCGCATCGTCGAGCGCGGCAATCACGAGGAGTTGCTACGCGCAGGCGGGCGCTATGCGGATCTTCACCGACGTCAAAGCGGAGCGACCGGAGCATGAGCGGGCTTGGCCACCACTGGGACGTGTGGAAGGAAGCAATCAGGGCTGATCGCGAGCGAAGCAAGGCGAAGATCAAGTCGCACGAAAGCGATTTTCTGCCCGCAGCGCTCGAAGTGGCCGAACGGCCGGTTTCGCCGACAGGTCGGATCGTAGCTTGGGTTCTCCTGGTGGGCCTTGTGATCACGATCCTCTGGACTGTGTTCGGCCGGGTCGATGTGGTGGCCTCGGCGCCGGGAAGCGTGATCCTCACCGGCAATGTAAAGATCGTCCAGTCGCCAGGAGCAGGCGTGGTTCGTGCAATCCATGTGCGAAACGGGGATCGGGTCAAGAAAGGGCAGCCACTGCTGGTTCTTGATCCCACAATTGTCGGTGCCGATTTGGCAGCCGCGCAGAAGGCGCTTGCCAACGCAGAGCTTGAGATTGCGCGCAATCGCGCGATTGCCGATGCCCTTTCAGGGCGGGGCCTCCGCTTTGTGGCGCCGCGGGGGACGCCGCCGGAGATTGCAGACACGCAGCGCAGGCTGATTGCAGCGCAGATTGCCGAGATCGAGGCGACAACGGCTGGCCTGGCAAATGCTCGTTCGTCGGCGCTGGCCGACGCACAAGCGGCTGAAGCGACGGCACGACGGCTCGCTGACACGGTTCCGATGCTTGATCGGCAGATCGAACGCATGAACCGCCTTGATCAGCGCGGATATGCGCCAGGGCAAAGGTTGATCGAGCTCGAACGGCAGCGACGCGCTGAGGCTGGCGATCGCGAGGTTGCTCTTGCTCAGATTGAACGTGGCCGGGCAGAAGCGCGCAAGCTCGATCAACAGGTTGCGCAAACTCGTGAACAGGCCCGTCGTATCGCGCTGGCAGAGCTGGCTGATGCTGAAGCGGAAGCCATCCAGAGGCGCGAGGAGGTCACCAAGGCCACTCAGATGAACAGATTCCAGCGCTTGGTGGCACCCGTTGACGGCACTGTGCAGCAGCTTGAGGTGCACACGATAGGCGGGGTCGTGGAGCCGGCCAAACCTCTGATGACGGTCGTGCCTGCTACTGGTTCGCTCGAAGTTCAGGCCAAGATGCTCAATAAAGATGTAGGTTTTATTCGCCCTGGTCACGAAGTCGCGATCAAGCTCGAAGCCTTTCCGTTCACCCGCTATGGCACTGTGCCGGGCAAGGTCACTGCGATCAGCCGCGACGCGGTGCAGGACAAAGATTTGGGGCTCGTATACCTTGTGACCATAGCGCTTGAGCGGGACTATGTGATGGTGGATTGGCGAAAAGTGCAATTAGGGCCCGGCCTTGCCGCGACTGCCGACGTAAAAACAGGGTCACGCCGGATAATCAGCTATCTCCTCAGCCCCCTACAGACCACAGTGTCACAAGCTGGAAAAGAGCAGTGATAGAGCGACCGACTTTGACTCGACCGAGAGAAGATGGGCTTTTTATCCCAGCCAAAATTTCTAATTGCGCAAACCGAAAAATAGAATAATTTTGGCTACTTGGAGGGGGAGTGATGGTGAGTCGTTCCGGGAAAAGAAACGGTCTCTGGCGCTCGCCTCACAATAGCGATCGAAGAAGTCGTTTGGCAGGGGTTGCTTTGATCACTTCCGCCCTGTGCGTCGGTGGGTGTGGTGCAGTGGTTCGCGACAGCGTAGTCCGCAGCTACATGGGTGTTCCGTTCGACGCGTCGAGCACGTCACCTGAGGTCAGTAAATTGGCTCGCCGCGCGGTTAGTGGTGATAAACAGGCTCAGTTCGATCTGGGCTTAGCATTCGAAGAGGGCCACGACGTCGAGCGCGACATCAAAAAGGCGCGGAAGCTTTATCAGCTTGCCGCTGGCGATACCTGTGGAGCATTGACGATATACCAACCGGGAGTTGGAACAGCGCCGGGCAAGGTAGTGCAGCTTCCGCCACCATCATGCATCAAGGGCTTGGAAATCGCGAAGGCGAAGTTGGCGGAGTTGAACATTCCTCAGCATCAGATGAGGGAAGCGTTGGAAATGCCAGTGCAAGATCAACCTCATCCGCGTGAGTTTCTGCTAAGGGGATCGCCCAAAGCAATTATTCCTAAAGCATTCAGTCTTCTTCTAGGCAGGGACCTCGATCCAAATATGGTCGAGCAATCCTTGAGGAGTTTGGAGCAAGGTGAACCTGAAGAAGCGTACACCTTTATCTCTACTCAGAGGTTCACCTGCCCCACGGCGGTTGATGATGTTCCGTCGGCGTTGTGGCGCGAACATTGCTTGCCCGATCGGTACTATATTCGTGTTCTGATGGGGGGGCAGCCACTGACAGCAGAACGAAGGGCCCTTCTCGACGATCTGAGTGGAGGCGAGATCGAAACCTACCGCGACGATGGGTTACGAGAGGCGCTGGCTAAATTCGAGTTATCAAGTGCTGATTGGACTAATGACTACGCCATAGGTACGTACCGTCACTTTCCTTATCCATATAGCGTCAGAGCGATGTATGGCAAAGATAAGCTCCTTCTGATCAAGGGGCCGATTGCACGAGAAGCTGAAGATAAACCGATCTATTCGGTCGCACTTTTTCTCTTTTTTAGGACATAGACGATGCTGGATCCCAATGTTCAACGAATGTTTGAGCAAGCGCGCACAAGATACGTTGGCACGCATGGGACGCCGTCCGATCAGGCGCTGCGGCTAGTCCGATTTAATAACTTCTATAATCTGGTACTGAGTAATGATGCGCTCGTTGCGTCGATAAATTTGTCTTACTCGTCGGGGATACTAAAACTCGTTGATTACTTCCCTTCGACCGACCCTTCTAACCCGAGTGGGAGGAGTGGCTTTGCATCGGACACTCATAGGCAGCAGGGCGGGAGTTCATTACGAAGCTTAAAGCTAATAACAAGTCGCGGCAATGTGCAGGTTCGTCGTGGTACGCTGTACATTGGTGATGATATGATAAATCACGCCAATGACACAACGAGAACAAATCTAAATGCAGATGGACTCACACCAGGTCAGGCGACGGCGTTTTTTATCATAGCTCATGAATTCGGTCACGGCTTCGCGGCTGCGCGCATTGCCCCGGAGACTGTCAACTCTGTCAATGCCATGTTGGCCTATCTGGACTCGGTACCGTCCAGCCAGACTTCGATCAACGTTCAGTCCTATATCGAAGATTACGTCCGAGTTAGCATGCGAGGAGAAGGGGCAGCCACTCTCTATGCTTACAACATCTGGTTAGACAATCAAATCGCAAAAGGCATCACAGTCACCGATGCACACCGGAAAGATGCATTCGGAAACTATGGTGCTTATCTAATAGCGCGTGATCCGGTGACCGGTCTCTTTACTGGCGCGCTCGTGCCTGGTTTAAGTCTTGACGCGGCCGGTCGCATCATCGTTGAAGGAGCCGTAGGTGACGCTAACATCGATATCCTAGCGGCCATCAACAGCCGGGAGCAATCTGGCGCGCAAGGGGCTAGCGGCATCCAGAGCCACGTTGTGAACTACGCCGTCAAAGGTCTTTCGCTCGCTGCGGCGCATCGCAACGGTGCAGAACTGGAGTTCGACGGAGCGGCTCTCGGTCTTACAAACGGCGTCGCTGCAACAGGAAGCTTCACTACCGTTCAAGCACTGAGACAATTTGCAGTACTCTTCTTTCGCGGCACACAGGTACTTCGAGACGTTTCCGACGGGCAAAGGTACCGCGTAAATGGCGCCACCCGGGGAGCTGTGACCACCGTTTCCGTCTTGCCAATCTCGTCCGACGGAACGGTTATGGTCAATCCCAACGAAGCCTATTTAACGCTGGGCCATACGGACGGAAACCGAGTGTATGACCAAACAGTGCTTCATTTTGTGAAGGATGATCAAGGTAATATCTTAACCACTGTCACGGATGCAAATGGCAATTCGGTGACCCTGACGGCAGCGGAGTTCGAAGAACTATTCAAGGTTTCCGTCGCGAAAGCTTTCAACCGTGCGCGGGGTGTCCAGGCTGACGAGGACGGAGTGATTCGACCCGTCACAATCACGATCGACGGCAGCGCTGCGAGTATCGAATTCGCCCGGGAAAAGTTCCTACCTCCGAGCGTCACTTTGAAGGTTCTTGATGGGCGCCTGATCCCAGTCGACTATCTCGACCGGCAAGTCACTTACATAAGGAATCAAGAGACCGGTAAGATCGAAGGGTATACGGTTCGTGACGGCGGTGTCACCGTAATCACAATGCTGAACGACGATTTGGAACCGATAGCAACCGATATTGTAATCGACAATAATCCGATTGGCATTGATTTCTCCTACGGTGTGGGGCTGCTCGCGCGTCAGCTGGGTTATCGAATTGCAGGTGACAATGTAATTTCCGGTGCACTGTCGTCAGCATTTCTCTTAACCCTGGGCGACAATTTGGGTGATGTGCTTGACGGTGTATTTGGCAAACAGTCTTCGATTTCGAATACGACAAAGGACGCTTTCAAGACCTTCGGCCCCGAGCTGCTAGAAAATATCAAGGCCTCAGGGGTCGGCGCTCTGTCCTCATACCTGACAGCAGAACTGATCTCGGCAGTCGGCATAAGCGGATTTGTGGGGGAGCTAACAAACACCGCTGCTGGTGCGGTGATAAATCAAATCATCACGAACATGGCGGCAGGGGCCAACATCACTAATGTCGCCGAATTGTTCAATGGGGTCAATCCTGGTCTTCTTGTTACGGCAGTTGGATCCTTCCTTGGGAATAAGCTCGCTAACTCAGTCCATGAATGGACATCTGTTGGAGGACAAATCGGTGCGGCTGTTGGTTCAGCGATTTCGATCGCTTTGGATGCCAAACTTATAGCTACTCTTGCTGCAACAGGTCGGATAGAACTGATAGCCGTTGCGGTTGTGATCGTAATCATCGACGCTTTCATCGGCAATCTTATCGGCGGATTAATCGGTTCGTTGTTCGGCGGAACACCGAGGTCGGGCGCAGACACAGTCTGGAGCGAGAGCGAACAGAAGTTTATCGTGTCTAATGTTTATTCGAAGAAGGGTGGTTCAAAAGACGTGGCGCGAAGCTTGGCTTCGGCTGCTGCTGAGACGTTCAACGCCGTTCTGTCTGCGGCTGGTGGCACTCTTTTAAATCCGGAGGCTGTGACGTCTGGAAACTACGGTATGCGGAAAAAGGACTACGTATATCGACCCTATTCGACGCAAGAAACAAGCGCTATCAGTTTTCGGATCTCGTCAAAGGAAACGGACTCTTTCGGGCGTGTTGTCGGCTATGGTGTCGCCAAGGGCTTCACTGACGCTGACTTCCAGATCGCAGGTGGAAACACCTACGTTAAGCGTGCAATTTACAACACGTTCGAGATTGGTGGCATCGATCCAACTAATTTTGACCAAAAGGTTTTGTTTGGTAATATATCTTCCGCACAACAGTATGTAAGTTACATTTACAATGCCGGCATCATTAACGCGTTGGTCTCTGCTCAACCGGATAGTGCCTTTGCGATCGAAACGCTTGTTACGTTAGCCCGAGCAGAGGAATTGGCGCTTGGTCGGCGGCATCGCAGCGACTGGTTCGGTGGATTCAGCTTTCTTTTGAAAGAAGCGGGTGTGAGTGCGGCTGAAGTTGTCTTTGACTTCGCCTACGACACTAACATCGACAGGGTGAGTCGTCTCTTCGTACTCGGTGAGTACGTGCTCGATGATGCAATAGATGTGGCTGGACAAACCGTCATCGAACTCGATGAAAATGATACTGCCGCCCAGACGATAGATCTTCGCTCCGGCAAACTCGCTGATCAGCGAGGTTATATGGTCAACGGCCAAGTCAACGATAATATCGCAGCGTCTGATAGCGATTACCACGCGAAAAGCGCGGTAATCAACTTCGCAGCTGGCGATCTTCGGATGAGCGTGTCCGTAAATCTCTCGGATGACGGTGGGGCCGAAGCCGCAGAGGCTTTTCTCGGCCAAATATTCAATGCCACAGGGCTATCGATTGTAGGCGGGAGCGCCCATGCCACTATCGTCGATGGAACGGCCGCAGCACCGACCCTGATGGTTGGGCGTAGCTATGCGCGCGAGGGTGATGGTTATGCGACTTTCCGCATTTCGCTGTCGAAGGCGACGACCGGCGTAGTCGACCTTGCATTGGGTCTTGCTGATATCTCGACTACGGCGGGAGCAGATCTTGGAACGGTCCTCCAAGTCTCCAATGACGGAGTGACTTGGGCCGAAGCTGACGCACTGACTTTCTCGGCGGGGCAGACCCAAAAATTCGTCAGGGTCGCTGTCTTCGCGGATAATGCTTCCAATCCGAACTATGTTATAGGCGCCAATGGGCCGCAGACACTTGGCGTTGAAGCCAATGAGAGCTTTGCGCTGACCGCGACGGTTACGGCGGGTGCCAGCCTGATCGCCAATGCTGCAGATTTAAGTGGCGCTGTTACCGTGCGCGGCATCGGCACAATCCTCGATGCCAGCACGGGTACCTTACCGCTCGCGTGGATTGATGCCCTCGTGGTCGACGAAGCCAGCGGGCATGCGACCTTCTCAATCGCGCGATCGAAGAGCGGGTCGACCGGAAGCTTGACCTTCTCGACGGCCGATCGGCGCATGCTCGAAATCAACGTGGCTGCGACCGTTGATGCTGGGGCAGGGGATGACACCATCTACGCGTCGAACCTCGGCGACAATATATTCGGCGGCGATGGTAACGATACAATTTACGGCGGGCGTCTCGATGATTGGCTGCTCGGCGGTGATGGGGACGACACGCTAGACGCGGGAACACTCGACCAAGCTGCCCTCGGAGGGGATGGCAATTATCTCAACGGCGGAGCTGGCAATGACATCCTGCGTGGCCGTGAGGGTTCTGATTGGCTTGAAGGCGGTGATGGCACCGACGTTCTGATCGGCGGCTCGGGCGACGACATCCTTGCTGGCGGGGCCGGAGACGGAGACATCCTCCAGGGCGGCACTGGCGCAGATCAGTACATCGTCCGCTTAGGCGATGGCCTTGATATCGCTGAAGAAGATGGTGGTGACGCACCGGTGTCCTCCGGCGCAGGTGATGCGATCTCGCAGCGCATGGCCGGCATTGCGCTGTGGCGCTCCAATCCCAACGCCGCGGGCGCAATCCGCCCCGACTGGGTCGGCACATCAGCTGGCGCTGCTCTGGGTGCAATTGCTGGCGGCGAAGATGCAGTGGTGTTCGGTCAGGGCATTGGCATCGGCGATGTGAAGCTCCAGCGGTCGGGTACGAGCGCTGCGCCAGGAAATGACCTCATCATACAGGTGATGCAGACCGTTGACGGTGTCGAAACGTTCAGCGGCACGCAATTGACGATCCGTGACTGGTTCAACAATCCGTTCAAGCGAATCGAATGGCTTAAGTTCGTCGACGGAAACGAAATCCGTATAGGCGACATAACGAGCTTCATCATCGGCGGGTCAGGCAACGATGTGCTGATCGGCACCAACGGCAATGACTTCGTTTATGGCGGCGCGGGTGACGACGAGCTGCACCTGCTGTTGGGCAACGATATCGGCAACGGCGGCACCGGCAATGATCTGGTTCGCGGCGGCGGCGGTGACGATCTTCTGATCGGTGGCCTCGGCGACGACAACCTCGTCGGTGGAGCTGGTCGGGACGTGCTCAGCGGCGACGGCGGCGCTGACGAGATCTACGGCGGCGCAGGTAATGATATCCTCTCGGGCGGGCGCGGTGACGGAGATATCCTGGTTGGCGGTGCAGGGGACGATACCTTCAAGTACGCTCGCGGCGACGGGCACGACATCATCTTCGACGAGTATGCCGGCCAATGGGTCACCGTCTGGAGCGCAGCGGGGCAGTGGAACGAAGCTCAGGGGTTCCGTTTTGTAGGCGGAGAGGTCCTCGGGCCCAACGGGGCCGTGCTGCGTCGTAACGTCGGCACAGAGGATGAGCCGGTATACAAGTGGTTCGGGCACCTAGATTACGATGAGGCAAACCGGACGTTGAAGGTGCTGCTGGTGCCGCAGACGGGAAATATGACCGTCAATGCAGGCACCGACACGATCGAGCTGGCGCCCGGGATCAACATCCAGGACGTGATCCTGCAGCGATCGGCGGACGGCAAGGATCTCATCCTCGCTATGAGCAACGAGAACGACGACCTTTCCGTCACATCGCGCGTCAGGGACAGCATTACACTCAAGGAATGGTTCGTTGCACCCCGCCAGATCGAGCGTCTGGCGTTTTACCAAACCGGTGTTCTCGACATCTCGGCGGCCGGCACAAATCTCGTGGCCGGGACCGATGGCGATGATGGTACTCTCACCACACCGCTTCAGGGCACCTCGGGTGCCGATTGGATCACCGGTGCTGCTGGAGATGATGTCATCGCCGGTGGCGCTGGCAATGATATCCTCGCGGGGAACAGCGGATCCGATATTCTACGCGGAGAGGACGGGGACGATGTTCTCTACGGCGGAACCGGCAACGACATCCTCGACGGCGGTCGCGGCCGCGACATCCTGATCGGAGGATCGGGCCAGGACGTTGCCTCCTATGCATCCGCATCCGCGGCCGTTCGCGCGCATCTTTCTGCGAGCTGGGCCAACGCAGGTGATGCTGCGGGCGACGAATACACCAGCATCGAGGACCTGACTGGCGGCAACAGTGCCGACGTGCTTGGCGGCGATTTCGGTGAGAACGAGCTCATCGGCGGCGGCGGCAACGACACCCTTATGGGCAATGCTGGCGACGACACCTACGTCTGGAACATCAACAGCGGTGCAGATACCATCATCGAGGGCATGTTCACCGTCCAGGAAGCGGTGACGGCAGCAGGTACACTCGCCGCTGGCTACACTGTGTCAATCTGGCAGCCGACCGGCGGCCGCAACGGTACGAATTTCGTATGGCGACTGCAGATTACAGGGCCGGATGGTGAGGTGGTCTATGACGACAGCACCTATTCCTATCCTCAGAGCTCCGGTGTTCCGCAGCCTGCTCCCTCAGCATATGTCCAGCAGGGCTGGCGCGGCGGTTTCGCGCGCACCAATGGCCAGCAGGTTACGCGGGAGTTCTTCGACACCAGCGTCGATGGCGGTAATGATGATCTCGAGTTCGGCCCGGGTATCAGCCTCAGCGACCTGACTTTCATTCGTAGTGGCAACGACCTAATCATCAGGTTCGGCAGCTCGACCTCAACGCAAGTCACCATTCGCAACCAGGCGCTGGCCAACAGTGCGATCGAGAACCTCAAGTTCCACGATGGCCTCTCAGTGTCGCTTGCAAGCCTGCTGGTTGCGACAAGTGGCGCGCAGCTTTCCGGCACCGCCGGTGACGATCTTATGGCAGGTCAGGCGGGTACGCATGCCGACAACCTGTTCGGCGGCGCGGGAGATGATGTCCTGGTAGGTTACGCCGGAGACGACATCCTGAGCGGCGGCGAGGGTGATGACATTCTCGAAGGCGGTCTCGGTGCTGATTTGCTGGACGGCGGCTCGCACGTGGTTGTCGCCGGCCAGCAAACTGTCGGTGACACGGCGCGCTATGTGCGCTCCGCAGCCGGAATAAGCGTCGACCTCAACGTTACAGGTCCTCAGGGCGGCGCCGTCGGCTCTGATTCTATCGGCGACGTGCTTGTCGGCATCGAGAACGTCACGGGGTCGAATTTCGCAGACACGATCATTGGCGATGGCGGAGATAACCGGCTGTTCGGATTGGGCGGCAACGATACCATTCGCGGCGGCGCAGGTAATGATGTCATCACGGGCGATGATGGCAACGACCAGCTTTTCGGTGATGCTGGCGAGGACAACATCGCAGGGGGTCTGGGCGACGACCTGATTTACGGTGGGCTCGACAATGATGTGCTGGATGGCGGCGAGGGCGCCGATCAGCTTTTCGGTGAGGCGGGCAACGACAGTCTGACCGGCGGGTTCGGCAACGACACGCTCGACGGCGGGGATGGCGATGATGTGCTCTCAGGTGACGAGGGCGCCGATACGCTCATCGGCGGGGCCGGCAATGATATCCTTGTCGGCGGGGCAGGCAATGACACGCTGAATGGAGGGCAAGGTGACGACCGCTATCTGTTCGGTCGCAATTCAGGCAACGATGTCCTTACCGACACGAGCGGCGTCAACGCGGTCCAATTTGAAACCGGAGTTGCCTTCAACGACATCTGGATGACGAGGGTCGCTAACGACCTGCGCATCGCCGTCATCGGAGGTAACTCGGTCATCACTGTCACTGGCTTCTTCCTGGCCTCGAATGGCAGCCAGATCCGCACCATCGAAACCACAACTCATGCGATCTTCCTCGATCATCCCGAGGTTCGCGGACTCATCAACAGCATGACGGCCGCCACCGCCACTCCGGCGGTAACGCCCACCAGCATGCCAGCAGGGCTTGCCGCGCAGCTTACTTCCTTCTGGCATGCCGGCGGCAAGGCCGCACCCCGGGGGCCGGGCACTCCGCGCCAGCTCACCATGGCAGAGGACGGCTCCCTCAATGTCGATGGCAACTACGGCGTTGTCGATCATGATCAGAACATTACCGGCTATTCGATCAGACAAGGTGCGGGACCGATCCTCGGAACGATCACAAACTTCGATCCTGCTACGGGGGCGTTCCTCTACACGCCTGCACCTGACGCCAATGGCATCGATAGCTTCATCGTGCTGGCGACGGATGCTGACGGGCAGGTTGTAGAGCTGCCGGTCTCGATCACGATCACGCCTGTCAACGATGCACCACGCGGCCTGGCCGTTGCGGCAGGAGCCTCGCTGTCAATTGGCGAGTCGGCGCCGGGCAATATTCTGACCGCTGGCACCGTCGTGGGTGCGGTGACGGCGACTGATCCCGATGGCGACAATCTCACCTTCACACTGGTTGATGATGCGGGCGGCCGCTTTTCAATCGATGGCGACGGCACAATCAGGCTTGCAGATCCGGGCGCTATCAACTTCGAGCTTGCCGCTTCGCACTCGATCCGAGTGCGCGCGACCGATGTCTTTGGTGCATGGAGCGAGGCCACCTTCACGGTCGCTGTCGGCGATCGCAACGAAGCCAATGCCTTGCCTGCCAGCTATGATCTGACCGTCAACGAGAACGTTGCAATCGGCTCGATTGTCGGGTCAGTCGCCGCAACCGACCTCGATGCTTCGGGCGACTTCGCGAGCCAGCGCTATTTCTTCCTCAACGGCGCAGCTGTCAGCGCGATCTCGAGTGATGGGCGCTATCGAATTGACGCGTTAACGGGCCAACTCACGGTCAATGCGGCTCTGGATTTCGAGGCGGCCTCACCAAGCAGGACCTATCAGGTCGTCGCTCGTGACAATGCCGGCAACGCGCCGTTCAACCAGGCCCAGACGGCTGTCACGATCGCCATCGGCGATGTTAATGAGGCGCCCATTAGCTTGAACTGGTCGCCTACTGTCGCGAGCGTTGCAGAGCGCGACAATGTCGCGGCAGGCACTCCTAAGCCAGCTATCGTACTCGGCACGCTTTCGGTCACTGATCCCGACACGGCGGGGCTTCCAGGCGCGACTTATCATTATAGCGTGTCGGACAGCCGATTCGAGATCGTCAACGGTTCGCTGCGGCTCAAGGCTGGGGCATCGCTCGACTTCGAGGCGGGACCGAGCGTAACCGTCACGGTTACAGGAACCGATCAGACCGGCTCGCCCTTCTCGATAAGCCGGAACATCACGCTTGTCGTTACCGACATCGACGACGTCTTCGAAGGAACTGCAGTTGCGGACACCATAAACGGTCAGTCCGGGCGCGACATCATCTTCGGCTACGCTGGAAATGATACGCTCTCGGGGCATGGTGGCGACGACACCATCGACGGGGGGGACGGTAATGACACCCTCTATGGGGGTGCGGGCAACGACACTTTGCTCGGCCAGGCAGGCGCTGACGTTCTCTATGGCGGTGCGGGTAACGACACGCTTCACGGTGGCGCCGGAGACGACCGGCTGCTGGGCGAGGATGGCGATGACAGCCTTTATGGCGAGGACGGATCCGAAGGCGTTCGCGCCGCGGGTGGAGCTTCCTACCGCGGATTTATTCAAGCCGGCCTGGTCGGCGGCGCGGGCAATGACCTGCTCGATGGCGGCGCAGGAGATGACTACCTTGATGGCGGTGCCGGAGCCGATCAGCTAATCGGCGGCGAAGGTTTCGATGGTGTCGACTACAGTGGTTCGAACGCTGCCGTGACTGTGAATCTGACCACGGGAACCGGCCTCGGCGGCCATGCTGAGGGTGATACGCTGAGCGGTATCGAGCTCATCAACGGCTCAGCCTTCGGTGACACGCTGATCGGGTCGAGCGGCTCGGATGTCATCTATGGCGGTGCTGGCAACGACATCATCTATGGCGGTGACGGGAATGACTACCTTTTCGGAGGTGATGGCGACGACATAATCTATGCCGATGCTGGCGACGACATGCTGGACGGCGGTGCCGGGGATGACATCCTTTACGGCGGGATCGACAACGATGTTTATATCGTCACCCGCGGTTCCGGAAATGACCGGATCAACAACTACGATCCCACCGGCGACGATGTCGATGTCATTGGCTTCAACGATGCTCAAGGCATCATTGCTGATCAGGACCTTTGGTTCGAGCGGATTGGAAACGACCTGAGGATTACGGTCATCGACGGTAATGCCAGCGTGACGGTAACCGATTGGTACGCAATGACCGACCCGGGCAGCCGCGCAAACCACAAGATTGACTTCATCATCGCCGGGACCAGCTATAGCCGCGAGATCAACATCGAGGGCCTGGTCAACTTGATGGCGACCAGAACCAAGCCCGCGACCGCCGCTCAGCGCGATGCGCTGATGACCGATCTGGGTTATAAAGTCGTCTGGGCGACGCATTGGAATTCGAATGCGCTGCCAGAACTGTCGGCGATCGCGCAGCAGTCGACCAGCGAAGATACGGCGATTGCCGTGTCGGTTACAGCGACCGATGACATAACTCCGAACGCACAGATCCAGATGTCGGCTGTCGTGATCTCGGGCGCAAACGTCGTGAGCAATGCCGGCATTACGTTCGGCGCAGCTAATGCGAACGGTGTCCGGATGATGACGATCAATCCGATCGCCAATGCCAGCGGCACTGCGCGGATCCGGGTGACGGCCACCGATGCGGGCGGTATCTCGTCATCTCGAGAGTTCGATATCTTTGTTGCAGGCGTTCCCGACACGCCGACCATCTCCCAGTTCTCAAGCCCGGGCGGCACATCTGGCTATCCGATCGGCATCCCGCTCAATCTGGCGGCGAGCTTCCCGGATGGTGATGGGTCAGAATTCCAAGAGATCTGGGTCACTGGGGTTCCCTCGGGCGTCACCCTCAGCGCAGGAACGTTCGACACTGCGAGCCAGACCTGGCGCCTGTCGCTCTCACAACTCAGCGACCTCAAAGTACTCGCTCCTGCCGGATGGCATGCCGATCTGACTCTAACGGCCACTGGGCGCGCCACCGAAAATGGCCAGACCAGCGTATCCTCACCCGTGCAGGCGACAATCATTATCAATGCCAGACCGACTGGTGCAAGCTTCAGTGGCAGCGTCAACGAGAACGCGCCAAACGGGACTTTTGTTGGCAGCGTCGTCGGTGTCGACCCTGACAACGACCCGCTCACCTACTTGCTAATCGATAATGCGGGTGGACGCTTCACTATCAGCGGCAGTGGCGTTGTTTCGGTCGGCAACGGCGCACTCATTGACTATGAGGCGCAGTCCTCGCACACCATCACCGTTCGCGTCAGCGACACGCGCGGCGAGTTTATTGATCGCAACCTGGTCATCGCGGTCAACAATGTGAATGAGGCGCCGCACGCCCCAGGCGGTGGGGCAACGGTCTGGTCGTTCTTCGATGAAAGCGGGCTTGGATCGAAACCGGCTGGTCCGGGAGCGGTGGTCGCGACCTTCGCGATGAGCGATCCCGACGGCACACAGCCAACGCTTCGGTTCGCGGGGAATGCAGATTGGGGCAACTGGTTCACGATCGTCGGCAACGAGGTCCGCTTCGGCGCCACTTCATGGGACTATGAGTGGTTCCGGGGCCAGGGCTACGGCATCCACGACTGGAACGGCGATGGCCGGATTGATGCGCATGTCGCCAACGTGTGGGTTGAAGCCGTCGACGCAGGCGGCTTGGTCTCGGGTTCGACCCTGCTCCAGGTGTTTATCTCGGACGTGAACGAGCGGCCTAACAACCTCGTGCTCGAAGCTGCCAACCTCTTTTCAGAAACCTTGAATGGTGAAGCGGCGCACTCGCTCAATCTCATCGCTCGCTTCACCATGGCGGACCCTGATGGCACGACGCCCAACCTTGTAATCCTTGGCGGCAACCAGAACGGATGGTTTCAGGTCTCCGGCCATAATCACCTGCAGTTCTCGCCCGGAGTCAATTTCACCGCGGATTGGCTTCGTGCCCATCGCGGTCAGTTCGGCACGGAAGCCGACTTCTATCACGATACAGATGGTGATGGCCTGCGCGAGATCAGGGTGGCATCGCTGACTCTGGCAGCCCGGGACGCCAGCGGAGCGCTGTCGGATCCATTCACCTACAACGTCTTCATCGAAGACAGGAACGAGGCGCCTGTCTGGTCGCAGAACCCGTTCTCATTCAATCTCAATGAGAACACGGCATGGTACCAGTACGTCGGAAGCGTATCTGGATGGGACATCGATGGACCTGCCAGCGAAATTCGATACGTGTTTTCCAATTGGGACCGTTACTGGGACGGCAATCTCAATACATGGGTCTCGCGAAGCACGGACCACCGCTTTGTGATGACAGAAGTCGGGCATATCTACGTGAACGGCAACCAGAATATCGACTACGATATTCCCGGTCTAGGTCTGCGGAACCTTAGCTATTCCACACTCATCTATGACAAGGCGTTCGGTGCTCATAATACTCATACGTGGGGCAGCGTCAGCATCAACGTTCAGCCAGTAAACGAACCGCACTTCCTATCAAACCGAACGATTCACCGCGCTGAGGACATTCACCGCCAAGATGGCGACTATCCGACACCTTACCCCATCATGGGGTCCAATAGTCAAATCTACGATTTGCGATCCCTTATGTTATCTGATCCAGAGGGCGGTTCCGGATTGCAATGGACCTTCGCCGATGGCTCCAGTCAGAGCGGGATCTGGTCTATCGAACGGCACACTGGTATCTTGTATCTGACCGCGGGATGGGTCGATTATGAAGCCTTGACGACTAGGACTGAGACCTACTGGGATTACGATCCATGGTCTGGTGAGCCAATCGAGCACACCTATTCGTACCGCGACCACTCCCTCGCAACACAGGTGCTATCGGTGCGCGCATTCGATGGGATGCACACGGCTTCGGCCAATGTGACTACCGTGATCACGGACCAGAACGAGGGTCCATCATTAGGATGGTCGCCAAGGTTCATCGTTCGAGACGATCAGGGGAATGGTCTGCTTGGCCAATTGCGCGGTTATGACCCCGAGACCGGAGCTCTAGCATCTTCCTACAGCATCAATATCTTCAGAAGTACTGAAAGTTTCCATTCGCCATCAGGCAGCAGCGACATTGATAACTATGCCAACCCGACTGTTTGGGTGAATGCGACGACCGGACAGCTGTATTTCAACACACCCGGAGATGGCGAGTGGGAAGGCGGTATTCGGAACCATCCGACGCTGGGCGGAAGATGGGCGTACCAGCTTACCTATGACGTGGCCGTCACCATGACGGACGCATCCGGGGTGCAGTCGACACAGACATTCCAAATCATTTTCTTGAAGAATGGCACCTCGAGTGTCCTGCCGATCATCCTCGACCTCGATGGAGACGGCATCGAGCTCGTGGACTTCGATACCTCGACAGTCAGCTTCGACATGGATCGTGATGGGATCGCAGACCGAACAGGTTGGGTTAGCGCCGACGACGGGATGCTGGTTCTGGACCGGAACGGCAACGGGATCATCGATGACAGCCGTGAGATTTCCTTCGTCGGCGATGATGAAAACGCCATTACTGATCTTGAGGGTCTGAGGGCCTGGGACACCAATCGTGACGGTATCCTGGACGCGCGCGACGATGAATTTGCTCGCTTCCAGATCTGGCGCGACCTCAACCAGGACGGGATCAGCGATGCAGGCGAGCTTTTCAGCCTCGCAGAACTGGGGATCTCCGGCATAAACCTGACCCTCAACCTGACGGGTGAAGAGATAGTGCCCGATCGCAATGTCCTCTACGCGACCAGTGAGTTCTTCCGAACCGACGGGACGACCGGCATCGTCGGTGATGTCAGCCTCGTGTTCGATCCTTCCAAGCCAGACCCGGCAGAACTGGAGGAGAACTCAGGACAGAGCAGCAGCGTCTCGAACCCCGCGAACTATAACATCGCTGCGCCAATCGTTTTCGACTTCGATGGCGATGGCTCCGGTCTGGTCAGCCTTGCGGCGAGCACCACCCGCTTTGACATGAATGGCGATGGCATCGCCGACGAAACTGGCTGGATTGCCATCGGCGATGCATTCCTGGCTCTCGACCGAAACGGCAATGGCCTGATCGACGACGTCTCCGAGATTTCGTTCGTTCAGGACAAGCCCGGTGCTCGAACTGACCTCGAGGGATTGGCTGCTTTCGATACCAATGGCGATGCCGTGCTCGATGCAGAAGACGAGCGCTTCGTCGAATTCCGGTTGTGGTTCGACGGCAATGCCAACGGCGTGACCGACGCCGGTGAGCTGCTAAGCCTTGCGGAAGCGGGTGTGGTCTCGATCTCGCTTACCGGAACTCCGACAGGCGAGACGCTTCAGGAAGGCCGCAACATCGTCTTCAACACCGCCACCTACAGGTTGGCGAACGGAGAGACCGGTACGCTGCTGGATGCAGGCTTGGCCTTCAACCCGCTCTCAGCTCTGCCCGAGATCAAGTTCCAGCAAACCAGCTGGGAGGGAAGGGCGAGGAACTGGCGTGTGTCCGCCAGCAACGGAAATGCCCGGATCATACCGCGTGAAGCCAACGGCCTGCTGTCGGCGGACGGTGGCCGTATTGCTGGAGCGTCACTGATCACTTTCGGCAACTTCGAGCTGGGTCTTCTGTCCACCATCATCCTGGATCTTGATGGTGATGGCCTCGAAGCGCGCTCACGGCGCAAAACGAGGGCCGGCTTCGACATGAACGGCGACGGCGTCATCGATGATACAGGATGGGTCGCGGGAGGTGACGGCATGCTGGTCATCGACCGGGACGGAGATGGCACGATCAGCCATGTGTCTGAAATTTCGTTCCTCTCGGAGGGCGATGGCGTACGCAACTCGTGGGCGGGCCTCGCGGAGCTTGATAACACAAGAGATGGCCGCCTCGATGCATCCGACGCGCGGTTTGGCGAACTGCTGGTCTGGGTTGATCGCAACGGTGATGGCGTGAGCCAAGCCGACGAGCTTCGAACACTTGCCGAGATCGGCATCACGCAGATCAATCTCAGAAGCGTGGCAACCACCGACACAGTCAGGGCGGGCCAGAACATCGCAGCCTCTACTGCGACGTTCGAATGGGCAAGCGGACTTACTGGAACCGTTGGCGATGTGTTCCTCGCATTTCAGGCGAGCACTCCGCCTGCGAGAGAACCAACCCCTGCGCCAGCTGAGCCTGACCAGATGGATCCGGATGTGGAGCTTCGTGACGGACCGCTCCAAGAGCGCAGACACCCCCTGCTGCAGAGTGAACTGCATCACAACAGGGGCTACATGGGACCAGACACTCGCGGTTATGACGACCTGTTCAGGCATTCCGTTGCAGTGGCCGGCCTACAGTCGACGATTAACGGTGATGATCCTGACGAGATCAGGAGTGAGGCCGGACCAGATGGGGCATTCACGGGTACTCCGGAGCTTGGCGAACAACTGTCTGCCATGCTGGGCGCGGGGGGCGGAGCGGCAGGTATGGCTGTTCTTGCGGGAGGCGAAAATCGAGCTTCACAATTTGCTGCATCGCGTATGGCTCATCAGCTCGTCGAAGCTATGAGTACCTTCGGCATCGAGGGCACGCATGAAGTGCTACGCAAGGTAGACAGCCACGGCACGATGGCCCACGATCTTTTCGCCAGTGCGGCTGCTTGAGGACTGACAGTGATCGACGATATTCCAGAGACTACAGGTACAAACGATGCTGCGGTGGGTGGTAAGGTGCCACCCACCGTCAGCCATCTTCTCGGTGAGATGACGTGGCTGTTGACGCAATCCCCGCTCCACAGGACGCTTGCGATCGGTGACCTTGAGTGGCTGATCATGCCGGCGCTGATCCATCGGCAGTTCTACCTGTTCCGCGATGGGGACCAGCCAGTTGGCCTCGCCATGTGGGCGAAGTGCACGCCGAAAGCCGCGGCCAAGCTGGAAGGCGGCATGACCGAGCCTGAAAACCGACTGACGTTGGAGGAGTGGACCTCCGGTGATCAGATCTGGCTAGTGGATCTCGTTGCGCCATTTGCCACGAATGAAAACCGGCAGCGCGAGATCATGATCGCTGATCTGATCTCCCAGCCGCTAAAGGGCAAAGAGTTCCGCTTCCATCAGACCGATCCCGCAACTGGCGAGCGCAAGGTTCAAATTGTCGGTGCTGATGCGGGTGAAAAGCTGAAGCAGGCTGTGGAAGCTGCCACAGGTTCCAGGCACTGACCCATGGGCGGCCGCTGCCTTCTTCTCCTGCTATCGCTGGCGATTGGGGCCTGCGTTGGCAGATATATGGGATTGGATGAGGCTCAGCTCGACAGCGAGACTGCGCTGCTCGCGTAACGAGCCCAGCTCGGTGACAAGCCGTGATGAAGCTGCTGTCGCTCAACGCCAGAATTGGCGCCACTCAACCGTGAGAAGAAGCTGGCGGTCCAGCCATGGGACCGGCATCGCCATCACGGGCATGGGTAAATCGCGCTCCGGCATTTCGGCGTGGTTCGCGCTCGCCGCGCCGATCGCCGGCGCTCTCGCTTCGTCGTCGAGCACGTCGCGATCCTTTCGGTGCGATGCCTCTGGCTCCAGTGTGCCACGCGCACAACTCCGGAAAGCCTGCCTAGTGCGTCGGCGGAGAACACCGATGTCAAGTAGCAAGTCGATTCGCTTGCATCTCGTATTACGATGCAATACCAGAACATACGGTGTACGCCGGAGAGGCATATGGCAGATGATATCGTCGTGACAGTGCGGGTGCCGAGGACGCTCCTGCAGCGAGCAAGGAGGGTTGCTGATAGCCGTGATGAGACGATGAGTCAGGTTATCCGGCGTGGTTTGCGCGGCTATGTTGGTCGCGCGTCAAAATCGATAGAAAATGAGGACGTAGCCTAATGTCAGAACCCAAGCGCCAGACGTCTCGGAAGTCATCGGAGCATAGCCCCGCCGGTCTCGACCTGTTGAACGTAGCCGGCGGCGGTGGATTCAAAACTGTGCTCGCGGATCCGCCGTGGCAGTTTCAGAACCGCACCGGGAAGGTGGCTCCTGAGCATCGTCGCCTCAGTCGCGATGGCACGATGACCTTGGACGAGATTTGCGCCTTGCCCGTCGAGGAAGGCGTCGCAG
>VFQU01000422.1_pt1 | contig 39058 bp, 34 predicted proteins | sample 3512311 | NCBI WGS metagenome assembly VFQU01 (sample SAMN10412377, study PRJNA504923) | tailings metagenome | isolation source: Relicate 3 Philex TSF3 active mining site | place: Philippines: Tuba, Benguet | collected 2017-08-29
ATCGCCAGGGCCTTACACCAAAAGGGCCACCCCACAAAGGGTGGCCCTTTTCTTTGCGCAGATTAATTAGCTCGGCTGACCCCAAGCTCAGCCGCAGCATCCGCAACTCGCCGGCAGCGAAGGGTTTCGCGGGTCCCCGCAACGCCGTTGAATCGGAACGCAGTCGCACCACGCCGCTTTGTGCCTCTCCAATTCATTGCCGTGAGCAAACTGCCGAGCTTTCAAAAGCCAAAAAGAAGCCCGCTCTAGGCGGGCTTCTCGCGCAACCGCTTTCGCCTGCTTACTTCAAGGCGTAGCCAAATTGCTGGCGGAACTGCTCGGCGAACTCCTCATAGTCGAAGCGCTGGTTCTGCGGGCCAAGATGTTCGATCTTCAGTGCTCCCATGAGTGACGCGATCCGGCCAGACGTCGCCAGATCCATCCCGTTCATGAGTCCGAAAATAAGACCCGCTCGATAAGCATCTCCACAGCCGGTAGGGTCCACCACACGCATCGCATTCGCTGCGGGGACATGCATGACGCCTTGGCGCGTGTGAACCTCGGAGCCCTTAGGGCCGCGCGTGATGATGTAGGCCTGCACCCTTTCAGCGATGTCCTTGGTACTGAGGCCGCTCTTGTCCTGCAGCAGACTCGACTCGTAGTCATTCACCGTGACATAGGTCGCCTGCTCGATCATCTGGCGCAATTCCTCGCCGTTGAAAAGCGGCATCGCCTGACCGGGATCGAAGATGAAAGGGATTCCCAGTTCAGCGAACTCGCGTGAGTTCTGCAGCATCGCTTCGTAGCCGTCGGGACCCACGATGCCGAACTTCACGCCCGGCACGTCGCGGACGTGGTTTTCGTAGGATCGCATCATCGCGCCGGGGTGGAACGCTGTGATCTGGTTGTCGTCCAGGTCCGTCGTGATGAAGGCTTGCGCAGTGAACAGATCCTCGATCACCTTGACGTGGTCGAGGCTGATGCCGCAGCTCACGAAATGCTCCCGGTAGGGAGCGAAGTCCTGTCCGACCGTCGCCATCGGGATGGGATGCCCGCCAAGCAGCTTCAGGTTGTAGGCGATGTTCCCAGCGCAACCACCGAATTCGCGGCGCATGCGCGGTACCAGGAAGGACACATTCAGAATGTGGACCTTGTCCGGAAGGATGTGATTCTTGAACTGGTCCTGGAACACCATGATGGTGTCGTAAGCGAGCGATCCGCAGATCAGGGCAGGCATGGAGGCTCCGGTACGAGGCCGATGGTCGGCGCTCAATGAGGGGTGTGGGTCGGCCACAGCCGACGAACCTGCAAGTTTGAAGCATGCCGAGGCCATCCGCATCCCTTGCGCGCCTGCAAGCACCAAGCTGCCCGTGCTGCTCGATACATGCCTCGGGTTCTTACGGGCGAACGCCCGATCCGGACCTCGCCAACAGCTCCTCACGCGGGCCCCTGCGCGCGTTTTGAACGGCGTGCTGATTGGCGAAGGCCCGGCCTGAACAGCGCCCGCCGCTTTCGCTCTGCTATCTCCAATGCCGCCATGCGATTCCTTGCTGAGTGAAGGGGCACTTGCTAGGCTTGAGCGCTTTTCTGCCGGAGCGCGCTGCGCCATGTTCAAGAGCCTTCGAGGCCTGTTCTCCAACGATCTCTCGATCGACCTCGGCACCGCCAACACCCTGATTTACGTCAGGAATCAGGGCATCGTGCTGAATGAACCCTCGGTCGTCGCGATCCGTCAGGACCGTGGACCCGGCTCGCACAAGTCAGTGGCTGCGGTGGGTCATGAAGCCAAGCGCATGCTGGGCCGCACGCCGGGCAATATTTCCACGATCCGCCCGATGAAGGACGGCGTCATCGCGGACTTCAGCACGACGGAAGAAATGCTCAAGCACTTCATCCGCAAGGTGCATCGCTCGCGCTTCCTCCGTCCGAGCCCGCGCGTGCTGATCTGCGTGCCCTGCGGCTCCACCCAGGTCGAGCGCCGCGCGATCAAGGAATCGGCGGAAGAGGCGGGCGCGCGCGAAGTGTTCCTGATCGAGGAGCCCATGGCAGCCGCGATCGGTGCCGGCATCCCGGTGCACGAGGCGCGCGGTGCGATGGTGCTGGACATCGGCGGCGGCACGTCCGAGGTGGCGGTGATCTCGCTGAACGGCATTGTCTATTCTCAGTCTGTCCGCATTGGCGGCGATCGCTTCGACGAGGCGATCATCAGCTACGTCCGTCGTAACCATGGCACGCTGATCGGAGAAACCACAGCCGAAAAGATCAAGATCGAAATTGGCTGCGCCTTCCCGCAGGCGGAGGTGCGCGAGATCGAGTTCTCCGGCCGCAATCTGGCCGAGGGCGTGCCGCGCAACTTCACTATGAACTCGAATGAGGTGCTGGAGGCCCTGCATGAGCCTCTCGCCGGCATCACCAGCGCCGTGCGCGCTGCCTTGGAACAAACGCCGCCGGAACTCTGCGCCGACGTCGCCGAGCGAGGCATCGTGTTGACGGGAGGCGGTGCCCTGCTGCGCGACCTCGACCGCCTCATCTCCGAGGAGACTGGCCTGCACGTGCATGTCGCAGATGACCCGCTCACTTGTGTTGCCCGCGGGGGCGGTCGCGCGCTCGAACTGATCGATATGCACGGCAACGACTTCTTCGCTCCGGAGTGAACAGCGGCTTTGGGTTGAATCGGTGCAATCGCCGCAGTCGCCAGCAGGCCACGCGGAGTCTCCCCATGACGAGGTCCCACGTGAGCACCGCCATCCGGGGGGCCTGCGTTTTGGTTCGCGGGCAGCCTCCGCGCGCCGAACAGCCGTCTTCTGAAGACGCTCGCACGTGAACTACAACCCTCGCCAGACACCGGGCCTTTTCGCCGATACCGGTGTCGGCCCGATACGTCTGCTGATCTATCTGCTCGCAGCCGTCGGCCTGATGGTGGCCGACCACCGGACCGCCCTGTTGGAGCAGGCGCGCGCACATGCCATCGCGGTGGTGCAGCCGATCTACGTGCTTGCCGGGCTCCCCTCGCGCACCGTGGGGGCGGCCTCGGATCTGCTCGCATCGCGCCAGCGTCTGCAGGACGAACGCGATGAATTCCAGCGCCGACTGCTGGTCGCCGAAGCGCGCCTCAGTCGCCTGCAGGCCGTGCAGATCGAAAATCTGCGCCTGCGCGAGCTGCTGAACGGCACGCGCGGGCTCCAGCTCAGCGTGCAGATGGCCTCCGTGCTGGACGTCGATCTTGATCCTTTCCGTCATCGCATCGTGCTGGATGCCGGCGCTCAGCGCGGCGCGCGCGAGGGGCTTGCGCTGATCGACGCCGGTGGCGTGGTGGGGCAGATCCTTGAGGTCTCGTCTTTCACCTCCACCGCGCTTCTGATTTCCGATCCCAACCACAGCGTCCCCGTGCAAGTCGTCCGCACTGGTTTGCGCACCATCGCCTACGGCACCGGCCGCACCGACGAGCTGGTTCTGCCCAACATCCCCCAGAGCGCGGATCTCGTGATCGGCGACCAGCTGGTGACATCGGGCATCGGCGGGCGCTTTCCTGCCGGCCTGGCGGTCGGCGAGGTGACTGCGATCAGCGCCGATGACACGCGGCTGTTCCTCGTCGCCAGTGCGCGTCCGGCGGCGCGCCTTGATCGCAGCGGTGAGGTGCTGCTGCTGTCGATGAGCGACTCCCTGCCGGACTTCGGACCACCAATCGAGCTGATGGCGCCGCCGCCGGAGGTGCACTGATGCGCCTCCGCAACTACGCTCTGTTTCCGGCTTCGCTCGTCGTCGCGCTGCTGCTCGGCCTGCTACCGATCCCGGCGGAACTGGCGGGGCTGAAGCCTTTCTGGCTCGCACTCGTGGTCTGCTATTGGCTCTTGGAAGCCCCCGAGCGGGTGGGCCTTGGAGTGGCGTTTTCGGTCGGGCTGGCAGCCGACGTGGTGCACGGCAGCCTGCTGGGCGAACACGCACTGCGGCTGTGCATGCTGGCCTTCATCGTCTTGCGCTTTCGTCCTCGACTGCGCTTCTTCACCTTGTGGCAGCAGGCGCTGGCGGTCGGAGCGATGCTGCTGAATGACCGCGTGGTCGTGCTGATGATTCGCGGCTTCAGCGGCGAAGCCATGCCGCCTCTCGATTACTGGCTGTCGCCTCTGGTCGGGCTGGCGCTCTGGCCTTGGCTGTTCCTGGCACTGGACGGGCTGCGGCTGCGTGCCCGCCAGCGGGGCGATTGAGCATGCGCGGCGCACGTCGCTTGCGGGATGCGGCCGCGGAGGCCCGGCTGTTCCGGTCTCGCGCAGCCACGGGTTTCGTGATGGCGCTGCTCGTGCTCACGGCGCTGGGCGCGCGCTTCGCTTATCTGCAGGTGGTGCGCCACCAGGAGTACGCCACCGAATCCGAGGCGAACCGCATCCGCTCACGGCCGATCGTGCCCGCGCGTGGCCTGATCTACGATCGCGCCGGCCGCCTGCTGGCGGACAACGTGCCGGCCTACCGGCTCGAGATCGTCCCCGAACAGGTGGAGGATCTCGAAGCCACCCTGCGAGCGTTGACCGAACTCCTGCAGCTGACCGAGGAGGAGCTGCAGAGCTTCGAAAGCGACCGCCTTGCCAAGCGCAGCTTCCAGGCGGTGCCCTTGAAGCTGCGGCTCACCGAATCGGAGGTGGCGCGTTTCGCGGTGCGCAGGCACGAGTTCCCGGGCGTCGATGTGGTTCCCTATCTCACGCGCCGCTATCCGTATGGCGAGCTGCTCGCGCACGTGATCGGCTACGTCGGGCGGATCGACGCCAAGGACCAGGAAACCCTCGACCCTGCCCGCTATCGCGGCGCCACCCATGTCGGCAAGTCGGGCATCGAGCGTTACTACGAAAGCCGCCTGCACGGGCAGGTCGGCATCGAGCGGGTCGAAATCAATGCCGAGGGCCGCACTCTGCGCGTACTGGAGCGACAGGCGGCGGAGTCCGGCGAGCATCTCTACCTGAGCCTCGATCTGGAGCTCCAGCAGGCCGCGGTCGCCGCGTTTGCTGGGCAGTCGGGGGCGGCCGTCGCGATGGACCCGCGCACCGGCGAAGTGCTGGCGATGGTGAGTCTGCCGAGTTACGACCCCAACCCCTTCGTCAACGGCATCGGGCGTACTGCCTATGCCGAACTGCTCAACGCTCCCTCGCGACCCTTGTTCAATCGTGTGCTGCTGGGCGGCTATGAGCCCGGCTCGACGATGAAGCCGTTCATCGCGCTTGCCGGCCTCGAGCTCGGTCTGCGTCGGCCTGGCGATACGGTGTTCTCCAGCGGTGCCTTCCGGTTGCCCGGCCAAGAGCGCGAGTACCGCGACTGGCGTCGAGGGGGGCACGGCACCATCGATCTGCGCGAGTCCTTGGCGCAGTCGGTCAACACCTACTACTACCAGCTGGCTTTGGACCTGGGCATCGAGCGGCTGACCGGCTACGTTGCCCAGTTCGGTTTCGGGGCGCCGACCGGGATCGACCTGATCGGCGAGTCCAGCGGCATCCTGCCGACGCCGGCCTGGAAGCGCGCGGCGCGCAACCAGCCCTGGTACCCCGGAGAGACCGTGATCGCGGGTATCGGCCAGGGCTTCTGGGTGACCACTCCGCTGCAGCTGGCCTACGCCACCGCCATCCTCGCTGCGGGCGGACAGCGCCACCCGCCGCACCTGCTGCGTTCAGTGCAGGCGGGGTTCGATGCCGAGGTGGTGCAGATCGAACCGCCTACGCTCGAGCCGCCGCTGTCCGTCCGCCCAGACCACCTGCAGGCCGTGGTGGAGGGCATGGAGGCGGTGATGCACGGCCCGACCGGCACGGCGCGGGCAATGGCCGAGGGCCTGCCCTACCGCATCGCCAGCAAGACCGGCACGGCCCAGCGCGTCAGCCGCAGCGGCGACACTGATGTCGATCCCTCGCGGCTGACGGCCAACCAGCGCAACCAGGCCCTTTTCATCGCTTTCGCGCCGGCCAGCCAACCGACCATCGCGCTGGCCCTGGTGATCGAGGCGGGCGGCTCAGGCACGCGCGCGGCGGCACCGGTGGCGCGGCAGATCCTGGATGCCTGGGTGCTGCGCGAGGCCTCGCCATGAACCGCCCGCTTCGCCCCGTTGGCGGCCTGCTCGGCGCGTTCGTGCCGCGGCTTGACCTGCCGCTGCTGGCCGCCCTGCTGGCTTTGGCCGCGGCGGGGCTGATGACCCTGCACAGCGCCACCCACGGCAACCCGGCGCTGTTCACCGCGCAGGCGCTGCGCTTTGCGGCAGGCTTCGGCGCGCTGTGGGTGATCGCGCTGATCCCGCCGCAGCAGCTGCGCCTGTGGACGCCGTGGCTGTTCGCGCTCAGCCTCGTGCTTCTGCTGCTGGTGCCGGTGCTGGGCACGGGTCGAAGCGGCCGCCACTGGCTCAACCTCGGCGTGTTCTACCTGCAGCCGGCGGAGCTGGTGAAGCTCACCCTGCCGATGGCCGTCGCCGCCTTCCTGCACCGGCAGTCGCTGCCGCCGCGCTGGAGCAGCCTGCTGGTCTGTGCGCCGATCATCGGTGTGCCTGCGGCCCTGATCGCGATCCAGCCCGATCTGGGCGGCGCCGTTACCGTCGCAGCCTCGGGCTGCTTCGTGATCTTCTTCGCCGGGCTCGCCTGGTCGCGCATTGCGCTGTTCGCCGGCATCGGACTGGTGGCAGCCCCCGTGGGCTGGTTCTTCCTCAAGGACTACCAGCGCGCCCGCCTGACCACCTTCCTCGACCCGGAGAGCGATCCTTTGGGTTCGGGCTGGAACATCATCCAGTCGAAGATCGCCGTCGGCTCGGGCGGTGTGTTCGGCAAGGGCTGGGGCGAGGGCACGCAGTCGCGGCTCGACTTCCTGCCCGAGCACACGACCGACTTCATCTTCTCGGTGTTCGCCGAGGAGTTCGGCCTGGTCGGCGTGATCGGCATGCTGCTGCTGTTCGCCTTCATCATCGGCCGCAGCCTGTGGATCGTCGCGCAGTCGCGCGACACCTTCGCCCGCCTGGTCGGCAGCGCGCTGGCGATGACCTTCTTCCTGTTCGTCGTGCTGAACAGCGGCATGATCTCCGGCGTGCTGCCCGTGGTCGGCGTGCCCATGCCGCTGATGAGCTATGGCGGCACCTCGGCTGTTTCCCTGCTGGCCGGCTTCGGAATCATCATGTCGGTCAACGCGCATCGCCGGTTCATGGGGGAATGAACCGGCCTCGTGACTTCAAGCCCTGCACCGTGCTGGCGCCCCCGCCTAGCCTTGTCGAAACACCACCGGAGACCCGCATGACCTCGCGATTCCGTCCCACCCGCGGCCTGCTGGCCGCGACGCTCGCCTCCCTGTTCCTTGCCGGCTGTGGCGGCACTGCCCTCGAACCCGCTGCCCCCCAGGCAGCCCCTGCCAATACCGAGGAGACCCGCGTGGCTGCGGCCGAAGACCCCTATCTCTGGCTGGAAGACGTCGAGGGCGAGAAGGCGCTCGACTGGGTGCGCGCGCAGAACGCCGCCTCCAAGGACATGCTGGAGAGCATCGAGGGCTTCGCCGAGCTGCGCGACGATCTGCGCGCGATCCTCGACTCCAACGACAAGATCCCCTACGTCCGCGAGATGGGCGGCTACCTGTACAACTTCTGGCAGGACGCCAACAACCCGCGCGGGCTGTGGCGCCGCACCACGCTCGACAGCTACCGCTCGGCCGCGCCGCAGTGGGAGGTGATCCTCGACCTCGACGCCTTGAACAAGGCCGAGGGCGAGAACTGGGTGTGGGCGGGGGCCGAATGTCTGCGGCCCGAGTACACCCGCTGCCTGCTGTCGCTGTCGCGCGGCGGTGCCGATGCCAACGTCACCCGTGAGTTCGACATCGCGACGAAGTCCTTCGTCGAGGGCGGCTTCTTCCGTCCCGAGGCCAAGGGCGGCTTGGGCTGGATCGACCTCGACACGGTCTTCGTCTACACCGATTTCGGCGATGGCTCGATGACCAGCTCGGGCTATCCGCGCATCGCCAAGCGCTGGAAGCGCGGCACCGAGCTCGCCACCGCCGAGACCGTGTACGAGGGCCAGGCCGATGACATGTACATCGCCGCCACCCACGACGACACGCCCGGCTACGAGCGCAGCTTCGTCTCGCGCACGCTGGCCTTCTACAACGACGAGCTCTATCTGATTGGCGAAGACGGCCAGCTGACCAAGATAGATGCGCCCAACAGCGCCAACAAGTCGGTGCACAAGGACTGGCTGCTGCTGGAGCTGCGCGAGCCGATGACGGTGGCCGAGACCACCTACGCCGCCGGCAGCCTGCTGGCCGCCAAGCTCGATGCCTTCCTGGCCGGTGAGCGCCGCTTCACCGTGCTGTTCGCGCCCAGCGACACCACCTCGCTGGCGGGCTACAGCTTCACCGCCAACCACCTCGTGCTGAACGTTCTCGAAGACGTCAAGAACCGCCTGAGCGTGCTGACGCCTGCGGCCGAAGCGGGCCAGCCCTGGGCCTCGCAGCCGCTGCCCGGTGCGCCGGCCTTCGGCACTGTGTCGGTCAGCGCGTATGACGAGGAGAAGTCGGATCTGGTGTGGATGACCAGCACCGACTACCTCACCCCGACCACCCTCTATCTCGGCGAACTGCTGGGCGAGAAGGCCAAGCTGAAGGAGATGCCGTCCTTCTTCGACAAGGAAGGGCTTGAGATCACCCAGGGCTTCGCCACCAGCGACGACGGCACCCGTGTGCCCTACTTCATGGTGGCGCGCAAGGGCATGGAGCGGAACGGCAAGAACCCGACCCTGCTGTACGGCTACGGCGGCTTCGAGATCTCGCTGACGCCGGGCTACTCCGGTGCGGTCGGCCGCGCCTGGCTGCAGGACGGAGGCGTCTACGTGGTCGCCAACATCCGCGGCGGCGGCGAGTACGGCCCGCGCTGGCACCAGGCCGCGCTCAAGGCCAACCGCAACAAGGCCTATGAGGATTTCGCTGCGGTCGCGAAAGAGCTCATCGCGCAGAACATCACCGCGCCGGCCCACCTCGGCATGCAGGGCGGCAGCAACGGCGGCCTGCTGATGGGCAACATGACCGTGATGTACCCCGAGCTGTTCGGCGCCGTGGTCTGCCAGGTGCCCCTGCTCGACATGAAGCGCTACCACCTGCTGCTGGCCGGCGCCTCGTGGATGGCCGAGTACGGCAACCCCGACACCGCCGACTGGGACTTCCTGCAGAAGTACTCGCCTTACCAGAACGTCAAGGCCGACGCGAAGTATCCGCCGGTGCTGTTCACCACCTCGACTCGCGACGACCGCGTGCATCCCGGCCACGCCCGCAAGATGTTCGCGCGCATGCAGGAGCAGGGCCACAGCGTCGCCTACTACGAGAACATCGAGGGCGGCCACGGTGGCGCTGCCGACAACGGCCAGCGCGCCTACATGCAGGCCATCGCCTACAGCTTCCTGCGCCAGCATCTCTTCCCCAAGAGCTGAAACCGCTGGCTTCGCGGCCGGCGTAGACTCCGCCGGCTGCGGCAAAGAATTCGCCGCACCACACCCACCCGACCCCGGCCTGCGACCGCAGGCCGGGGTTCTGCATGGAAGGAGACCCCATGAGCAAGCACGCCTCTCATCGCCAGCTGCCGCGGCTCGCCGCGCTGGCGGCTTCAATCCTCGCGGTGGCCGGCTGCTCGCGCGGCCCCGATGCGGGCGGCGGTGCCGCCGACACGGCTGCCGCGGACACGCCCAAGCCGCCTGTTGCCGAGACCCGGCCGCACGAGGTCAAGGCGCCGCACGGCGCGGTACGTCAGGACGAGTACTACTGGCTGCGCGACGACAGCCGCAAGGACCCGCAGATGCTGGCTTATCTGCAGGCCGAGAACGCGTATGCGGACGCCATGCTGGCGCCGCTGGCGGCGCTCAAGGAGCAGCTCTATGGCGAGCTGGTCGGCCGCATAAAGCAGGACGATGCCAGCGTGCCCTTCCTGGAGAATGGCTACTGGTACTACACCCGTTTCGAGGAAGGCCGCGAGTATCCGATCCACGCGCGCCGCAAGGGCAGCATGGAGGCGCCCGAAGAGGTGCTGCTGGACGTGAACACCTTGGCGGAAGGGCAGGGCTTCTATCAGGTCGGCCGCTACGAGGTCAGCCCGGACAACCGCCTGCTGGCCTACTTCGAGGACACCAGCGGTCGACGCCAGTACACCCTCAAGCTCAAGAACCTGGAGACCGGTGAGCTCTTGCCGGTCGAGATCAAGGGGCTGTCGGCCAGCATCGCTTGGACGGCGGACAGCGGCAGCTTCTACTACGTCGAGAACGATCCCGAGACCCTGCTGACCACGCGCGTCCGCCTGCACACCCTTGGCCTCGCCGAGGGCAACGACCGCGTGGTCTACGAGGAGCGCGACCCCAGCTTCTACATGGGCGTCGGCAAGACCACCTCGGACAAGTACATCTGCATCAGCGTCAGCAGCACCGTGTCCTCGGAGACCCGCTGCACGCTCGCCGCGCAGCCCGGCGACTTCGAGATCCTGGCGCCGCGCGAGCGCGACTTCGAGTACTCGGCGGACCACCTCGGCGAGCGCTGGGTGATCCGCACCAACTGGCAGGCGAAGAACTTCCGCCTGATGCAGGCCAGCGAGAACGACGTGCGCGCGCGCAGCGAGTGGAAGGACCTGATCGCGCATGACGACAAGGTGTTCATCGAGGATTTCGCCCTGTTCGATGGCTTCCTCGCGGTCGAGGAGCGCTCCGAGGGGTTGACCCGCCTGCGCCTGCGCAAGAACGACGGCAGCGAGCAGTACGTCGCCGCCGACGAGACCGCCTATGCGATGGGCCTGTCGGTCAACGCCGAGCCGTCGAGCGACTGGCTGCGCTACAGCTACACCTCGCTGACCACGCCGGCGACCACCTTCGAACTGAACGTCGTGACCGGCGAGCGCAAGCTGCTGAAGGAGCAGCCGGTGCTGGGCGGCTTCGACAAGAAGAACTACGTCACCGAGCGCCTCTGGGCCACCGCCCGCGACGGCACCCGCGTGCCGGTGACCGTGCTGCATCGCGCCGACTTCAAGCGCGATGGCACCGCCGCCCTGCTGCAGTACGGCTACGGCAGCTACGGCAACAGCATCGATCCGGCCTTCAACTCGAACGTGCTGTCCCTGGTCGACCGCGGCATGGTCTACGCGATCGCGCACATCCGCGGCGGCCAGGAAATGGGCCGCGCCTGGTATGAGGACGGCAAGCTGCTGAAGAAGGTGAATACCTTCACCGACTTCATCGACGTCACCGACTTCCTGGTGGCCGAGAAGTACGCAGCAAGCGACCGCGTCTCTGCCATGGGCGGCAGCGCCGGCGGCCTGCTGATGGGCGCTGTGGCCAACATGGCGCCGGAGAAGTACCGCGCGATCGTCAGCCAGGTGCCCTTCGTCGACGTGGTCACCACCATGCTCGATCCGAGCATCCCGCTCACCACCAACGAGTACGACGAGTGGGGCAACCCCGAGGACAAGACCTACTACGACTACATGCTGGCCTACTCGCCCTATGACCAGATCGAGGCCAAGGCCTACCCGGCCACCTTCGTCGGCACCGGTCTGTGGGACAGCCAGGTGCAGTACTGGGAGCCGGCCAAGTACGTCGCCCGCCTGCGCGCCAAGAAGACCGACGACAACCTGCTGGTCTTCCGCACCAACATGGAAGCTGGCCACGGTGGCAAGTCGGGCCGATTCCAGCGCTTCCGCGAGGCCGCCGAGTACTACGCCTTCCTGCTCGACCAACTCGGTGTGAAGTAGACGATTGGCCATGGAGGTCGCGAAAGGCCCGGCACTGCCGGGCCTTTCGCGTTTCAGCAGTGCGCTCTCGATCGATCAGAACGCGTGATCGAAGGCGACTTCGCCGCTGACGCCTACCTGATAGGCCGAGACTCTGCGTTCGAAGAAGTTGGTCAGCTCCTGCACGTCCTGCAGTTCCATGAAAGGCAGGGGATTGCGCACGTGGTAACGCTGTGGGAGCCCGAGCTTGGCGAAGTGCTGGTCGGCGCAGTGCTGCAGGTACTGCCGCATGTCGCGCATCGAGATGCCGGCCACGCCGCCCGAGAGCACGTCCTCGGCAAACGCGAGCTCGCATTCGATGGCCTCTTCCAGCATGTCGTAGACCTGCTGCTGCATCGCTTCGTCGAACAGCCCGGGCTCCTCGCTGCGAATCGTGCGCACGCATTCGAAGGCGAACTCCATGTGACAGCTCTCGTCGCGGAACACCCAGTTGGTGCCCGAGGCAAGGCCGGGCAGCAGACCACGCGAGCGGAAGTAGTAGACATAGGCGAAGGCGGCGAAGAAAAACAGGCCCTCGATGCAGGCCGCAAAGCAGATCTGGTTCAGCAGGAACTGCCGACGCTGTTCGCGAGTCTCGATGCGCTTCAGATCCTGCAGGCTGTCGATCCACTTGAAGCAGAACTCGGCCTTCTTGCGGATCGACGGGATGTTCTCCACCGCAGCGAAGGCCTTGAAGCGCTCAGCGGGGTCCGGCAGGTAGTTGTCGAGCAGCGTCAGGTAGAACTGCACGTGCAGCGCTTCCTCGTAGAGCTGCCGCGACAGGTACATCCGCGCTTCCGGCGCATTCAAGTGCTGATATAGGTTCAGCACCAGGTTGTTGGACACGATCGAATCACCCGTTGCGAAGAAGGCCACCAGCCGGTGGATCAGATGCCGATCCGCCGCCGTCATCTTCGAGTGCAGGTCGCTGATGTCGATCTGGAAATTGATCTCCTCCACCGTCCACGAGTTCCTGATCGCATCGCGATACATCTCGTAGAACTGCGGATAGCGCATGGGGCGCAGGGTGAGTTCGAAGCCTGCGTCCAGCAGCGTCGGCTGCACCGAACCGAACACCACAGACTTCTGCCTCGTCGGGACTCCCGCCTCGGCGTTCATTGGCAGGCCTCGCAGGCTTCGGGATTCTCCAGAGAGCAGATGACAGCTTGTTCAGCTGCGCTGGAGCTCAAGGTGGCCTTGGCGATCTTTGTTGCAGGGCGCGAGCGCAGGTAGTAGGTGGTTTTCAGTCCCTGCTTCCAGGCGTACATGTACATGGACGACAGTGCACCGATGTTCGGGCTCTCCATGAACAGGTTCAGCGAAGCAGACTGGTCGATGAAGGGGCCGCGCTCGGCGGCCATGTCGATCAGCGAGCGCATCGGCAGCTCCCAGGCGGTGCGGTAGATTTGCCGCAATGGCTCGGGAATTTGCGGGATGTTCTGGATGGAACCTTCGGCCAGCTTGATTGTGTCGCGCATCTCGGCGGTCCACAGGCCCAGCTTCTTCAGCTCATCGACGAGATAGCGGTTGATCTGCAGGAAGTCGCCCGACAGGGTCTCGCGCTTGAACAGATTGCTGACCTGCGGCTCGATGCATTCGTAGCAGCCCGCGATTGAGGCAATCGTTGCGGTCGGGGCGATTGCGATCAGCAGGGAGTTGCGCAGCCCATGCTGCTGGATGCGTGCGCGCAGCGCGCTCCAGCGCTCCGCCTTGGCGGGCACCACGCCCCAGGCGTCGAACTGCAGCTCGCCGCGTGCCGCGCGGGTGTCGGCGAAGGCGGCATGCCGTCCGCGTTCCTGTGCGAGTTCGACCGATGTCTCCAGCGCGTTGAAATAGATCTCTTCGGCGATCCGAGCCGACAAAGCGCGTGCTGCTTCGCCGTCGAAGGGCAGACGCAGCCGGAAGAACACATCCTGCAGGCCCATGCAGCCCAGGCCCACCGGCCGCCAGCGCAGGTTGCCGCGGCGCGCCGATTCAATCGGATAGAAGTTCAGGTCGATCACCCGATCGAGTTGGCGAACAGCCAGTCGCACGGTTTCAGCCAAGGCCTCGAAGTCGAACTGGCCATCGGCATCGAAATGCCGCGCGAGGTTGATCGAACCGAGGTTGCAGACTGCGGTTTCCTCGGCCGAAGTCACCTCGATAATCTCGGTGCACAGGTTCGACAGGTGGATGACGTTGCCGGCCTTGGCGGTCTGGTTGCTGGCCGTGTTGCACTTGTCCTTGAAGGTCATCCAGCCGTTGCCGGTCTCGGCCAGCGTGCGCATCATTCGCGCGTAGAGCTTGCGCGCGGACACCGACTTCACCGCCTTGCCCTGGGCTTCGGCCTGCGCATAGGCGCGCTCGAAGGCATCGCCATACAGGTCGGTCAGCTCGGGCGCCACGCGCGGATCGAACAGCGACCACTCCTGATCGGCCTCGACCCGCTTCATGAACAGATCGGGCACCCAGTTGGCGAGGTTCAGATTGTGCGTGCGCCGCGCTTCGTCGCCGGCGTTGTCGCGCAGTTCGAGAAAATCCTCGATGTCAGCGTGCCAGGTCTCCAGGTATACGCAGGCCGCTCCCTTGCGCTTGCCACCCTGATTCACTGCGGCCACCGACGAATCCAGCGTCTTCAGCCAGGGCACGATGCCGTTGCTGTGCCCATTGGTGGAGCGGATCAGCGAGCCGCGCGAGCGCACCCGCGTATAGCTGACGCCGATGCCACCGCTGAACTTCGACAGCTGGGCGATATCGCCATAGCGCTGGTAGATGGATTCCAGCGAATCCTGCGGCGAGTCCAGCAGAAAGCAGGACGATAGCTGCTCATGTGTCGTTCCGCTGTTGAACAGCGTCGGCGAGCTCGGCAGGTACTCGAGCTGGGCCATGCGCCGGTACAGTGCCAGGGCTTCCGGCACGTCCTCACTGAGCGCACAGGCGATGCGCAGGAAGAACTGCTGCGGTGTCTCGATGACCTTGCGTGCGTGCGGATGGCGCAGCAGATAGCGGTCATAGAGCGTGCGCAGGCCGAAGTAGTCGAAGCCACGGTCCAGTGACGCATCGAGCGCGTCGTTGAGCTTGCGCGCATTGGCCTGCACGAAACCGAGCAGGCGTTCGTTGATCAGGCCCAGCTCATGGCCGCGGGTGATTGACTGGGAGAAGGCGTGGATCTCCTGGCCGGCGACTTCCTTTTCGATCACCTGGGCCAGCAGGCGTGCCGCCAGACGTCCGTACTCCGGGTCCTCGGCGGTCAGCAGCGCGGCCGTGCGGATCGAGAGTTCGTCCAGCTCGCGCGTGCTGGCGCCGTCGTACAGGCCCGAGATCGTTCGGGTGGCGACCCGCATCGGGTCGACCGAGTGCAGGTCTTCGCAGCAGCGCGTCACCGCGCGCACGATCTTGTTCAGATCGACCGGCTCGCGGCGGCCGCTACGCTTGGTCACGCACATGCCGGGGGCGTCGTGCGGTGGGCGGAGTTCAAGGAAGGGCAGAGCTGAGGCCCCGCAGCCAGTGATGCGGTTCGAGTCCGCTTTGCTGGCGTCGAGCGACGCCGGTCTCTTCGCTTCGGTCGCAGCGCCAGGGGTGTCCTGTATGTGCATGGGTTGGGTCCGTGTGACGCACGGTGCGCGGCCCCTCCCTCGCGGAGTCGCGCGCTGAAGCGAACGTCGACACAGACGCAGGCGCCGATCGGACAGCCGATCGCGCGCACGACTGCGGCAACGCCCCCTCGGGCGTTGGGCTTGCACGGTCTGCGCGACAGGACGTGCGCCGGGCATGTTCGGCCCGAGCGAGAACGTCCGGCCGCTTCCCCGCGGAAGCCCTTATGCCGGGACCGTGCGTGTGTGCTTCGCACGGCTGTCGGCAGGTCTTCGGGCTCATGGACAAGCCCGGTGGATCCCGGGCACCTACTGGCCGTCGCTTCCCGGAGCCTTGAGCTCCAGTGCCAATGACGGCGGTCGTTTCCACATACCGCTGCGGGGCAGCGCCGGCTTCGCACCGGCTTCCCTATTAAGCCGACCCTGCGGGGTTCGGCACCGACGGGCCACAAGCTATTGGGGTTTGGTTTCCGAGTCAACCCAAGATGTTGTGGTTGGTCCCCTCGCGTGGAGGGCGGTCAGTGCGAGCTTGTGGCAGCTCGTGGCGGCAGCAACCGCCCCAGCACCCACATCAGGCCGAGCGCCGAGAACAGGGTGATGAACATCAGATGCAGGTAGTGCAGCGGCGTCCAGCCAAACGTGAACCAGGCATACAGGGCGGCGCCGAACACCAGCGCGACCTTGGCCGCGCGCGGGTCCGGACGCTGGAAGAACACCGCGGCCAGGAAGACAGCCAGCACCGGCATCGAATACAGGCCGTTCAACTGCTGCAGCGTGGCGATGATGCTCTGCGAGTTCTGGTAGAGCGGCACCAGGGCAATCGAGACCACCGTGGCGACCACCGCCACGGTCTGCCCGATGCGGCGTACGTTTGCCTTGGCATCGATGTAGCGCACATGCAGGTCCAGCGTGTACAGCGCCGCCGCCGAGTTCAGGCAGGAGTTGTAGCTGGACAGCACCGCGCCGGTGATCACCGCGGCGAAAGCGCCCGACAGCCAGGGCGGCAGCACATCGCCGACCAGGCGCCCGTAAGCGACGTCGCCGATGTCGCCGTAGAGCTTGTAGGCGATGATGCCCGGCAGCACCACGATCAGCGGCAGGATCAGCTTGAAGGCTGCCGCCGCGTAGATCCCTTTCTGCGCTTCGCGCACCGTCTTCGCCGCCATCGCCCGCTGCACGATCACCATGTTCGTGCCCCAGTAGAACAGGTGGGCGAAGAACATGCCGGTGAGCAGGGTGGTCCAGGGGATGTCCGAGTCGGCGTCGCCGATCAGGCTGAAGCGCTCGGCGGGAATGCCCGAGAGGTCCCAGTCAATCGCCGTCATCGCGAACGCGGTCACCGCCAGGCCCATCACCAGCAGGCCGATGCCATTGAAGGTGTCGGAGATCGCGATCGCGCGCAGGCCGCCGAAGGCCGCGTAGGCCAGCCCGGCGAGGGCGAAGACCGCGGCGATGGTGAGCACTGAGAAGTCGAGGCCGAACATCGACTTCATGAACACCGCGCCGGTGTAGAGCACCACCGGCAGCAGGATGAACTGGTAGCCGAACAGGAACAGCACACCGACGCCGGCACGGATGCCGGGGTCGCCGAAGCGGTGCTCCAGCAGCTCGGTGGTGGTGGTGCAGCGGTACTTGTAGTACAGCGGGATGAGCACCTTGGCCAGCACGATTAGGGCGACCGCGGCGCCGAATTCCCACCAGGCCACCAGGGCCATCTGCGCACCGTTCATGCCGACGATCTGCTCGGCCGAGATGTTGGTCAGCAGCAGTGAGCCGGCCACGATGGGCCAGGTGAGGCCGCCGCCGGCAAGGAAATACTCGCGCGAGGCCTCGGTCGAATGCTCGGCGCGGCGGCAGCGCCACCAGGTCAGCACGGCGACCAGGGCGGTCAGGCCGATGAAGATGCTCCACTGCAGCGCGCCGCTGGACATGCGATGACTCCATGGCCGCCCCCGCGGCCCGCGGCGTACGCTAACCCTTGGGGCGGAGTCGCCCGTTGTGCAGCTGCGTTGAATACGTATTCACGGACATCGCCCGGACGCCCATGGCCGCCGACACCGCCGACATCGAGATCCGCGTGCAGCGCATCGAACAGCTGTTCGACTCGCTGGACCCTTCGCCCTTCCGCGAGAAGTCGCTCGACGTCGACTTCGAGACCTACCTGCGCGACTGCGCCGGGGAGCACTCGCCGGGCACGCGCCTGAGCGTGCACATCCACGCGCCCGCCGAGCTGCGCGCGCGCGGCGCCGACATCGAGTCGGCCATCCACGTCCATTTCCGCTTCCTGCTGCAGCAGGCCGAGCGCCGCCACCGCGCCAGCCAGCGGCGCTACCGCAGCGTGGTCGTCGCCGGCTTCGCCGTGCTCGCGGCGAGCCTGGTGCTGCGCCGGCTGATCGAGGGCTGGCACAGCGCCGCCAGCGAAGTGCTGATCGAAGGGCTGCTGGTGCTGGGCTGGGTCGCGCTGTGGCGGCCGATCGAGGTGCTGCTGTTCGAGCGCCATGAAGCCCGCCAGCATCGGCAGGTGTTGGCGGCATTGGCCGCGATCGAGATCGACTGGCGTCCGGTCGAAGGCGCGATCGAGCCGGTCTGAGCGGCCTCGGGCCCGATTCGCGCAGGGCATCGAAGTTCATGCGGGCTGAATCCGGGCCGCCGCCGCGGCCGATCCGCGCTTGACGACCCTTATGCTCAAACCTAGCATTACGCCCTCCTTATGCTCACTGCGAGCATAAGCGTCCGGCGACAAGGCCAGAGTCCCATCCACGGCCGCGCCGCGCTTCCGAACACGGAGTGCCTCATGAGCCCTGCCAGCCTGTCGACCCTGCCAACCGCCGATGACGCCATGGCGCGTCGCCACGCCGCTCTGCGCGAGCGCACCCGCCAGGTCATCTCCGATGCCGAGTGGGCGCTGCACCTGCCCTACATCGATGCGATCAATCGACTCAAGAGGGAAAAGCGCGCGGTCATCCTGGCCCACAACTACCAGACGCCGGAGATCTTCCACGGCGTCGCCGACATCGTGGGCGACTCGCTGGCCCTGGCCCAGCAGGCGGTCAACGTCGATGCCGACATCATCGTGATGGCCGGCGTCCACTTCATGGCAGAGACGGCCAAGATCATGAACCCGGCCAAGACCGTGCTGATTCCCGACACCGCCGCTGGCTGCTCACTGGCCACCGGCATCACTGCCGAGGACATCCGCCTGCTGCGCCAGCGCTATCCCGGCGTGCCGGTGGTCACCTATGTCAACACCACGGCCGAAGTGAAGGCCGAGAGCGATGTCTGCTGCACCTCGGCGAACGCGGTGCACGTGGTCGAGTCGCTGGGCGTGGACCGCGTGCTGTTCCTGCCGGACCAGTACCTCGGCCAGTACGTGGCCTCGAAGACCAAGGTTGAGGTCATCCTCTGGCAGGGCAGCTGCGAGGTGCACGAGCGCTTCACCGGCGCCGAGCTGCGCGACTACCGCGCAGCGCAGGGCGACGTGCACATCCTCGCCCACCCCGAATGCCCGCAGGACGTGCTGGCCGAGGCCGATTTCGTCGGCAGCACAGCGGCGATGATCCACCACCTCGACGCCAAGCGGCCGAAGCGCGTGGTGATGGTCACCGAGTGCTCGATGAGCGACAACGTTGCGGTGAATTTTCCCGACATCGAGTTCACCCGGCCCTGCAACCTGTGCCCACACATGAAGCGGATCACCCTGCCGAAGATCCTCGACGCCCTGCGCCTGGGCCAGCACGAGGTCCATGTCGATGCCGAGACCGCGCGGCGCGCCCGTCAGGCCGTGCAGCGCATGCTCGACATCGGCCGCCGCGAGGCGGCGTAAGCGCGTGCGCGCCGAAGTCCTGATCGTCGGCTCGGGCATCGCCGCCCTGAGCGCCGCGCTGGCGGCGGCGCCGCGGCGGGTGCTGGTCCTGACGCCGGGTCGGCTGGGCCTCGATGGTGCGAGCCACTGGGCGCAGGGCGGCATCGCTGCCGCGATCGGCGCGGGCGACAGCGCCGAGGCGCATGCGCAGGACACGCTCGCGGCGGGTGCAGGCCATAGCGATGCCGAGCGCGTGCAGGCGCTGACTGCCTCAGCACCCGAACTCATCGATTGGCTGGCCCGCATCGGCGCGCGCTTCGACCGCGATGCCGCCGGCGCCTTCAGCCTCGGTCGCGAGGCCGCGCACTCGGCGCCGCGCATCGTGCATGCACAAGGCGATGCCACCGGCGCGGAAGTGATGCGCGCGCTGGCTGCAGCAGTACGGCGCGCGCCGCACATCGAAGTGCTGGAAGGCTTCGAGGCGCGCGCGCTGCTGGCATCAGAGTCGGCCGTGGCCGGCGTGCTGGCCGAGGACCGCAGCGGTCGCCGCTATGCGCTCACCGCCGGCGCGGTGGTGCTGGCCACAGGTGGCATCGGCCAGCTCTACCGATACACAACCAACCCGGCGCACGCGGACGGCAGCGGGCTGGCGATGGCAATGAGTGTCGGCGCCGAGCTGCGTGATCTGGAGTTCGTGCAGTTCCACCCCACCGCGCTGGCGGTGCGCGGGCTCGATCCTGCGCCGCTGCCCCTGCTGACCGAAGCTCTGCGAGGTGCGGGTGCGGTGCTGCTCGATCACGCGGGTCGCCGCTTCATGGCCGACACGCCCGGCGCCGAGCTCGCCCCGCGCGATGTGGTCGCACGCGCGGTCTACCGGCAGCTGCGGCAGGGGCCGGTGTGGCTGGATGCGCGCGAGGCCGTCGGCGCGGACTTCCCGCAGCGCTTTCCAGCGGTGTTCGGGCTGGCACGCCGGCATGGTCTGGATCCGCGCATCGAGCCCCTGCCGGTGGCGCCGGCCGAGCATTACCACATGGGCGGCATTGCGGTGGACGCTGAGGGCCGCACCAGCATCGATGGCCTGTTCGCGATCGGCGAGTGCGCCTGCACCGGTGTGCATGGGGCCAATCGCCTCGCCAGCAACTCCCTGCTCGAAGGCCTCGCCTTTGGCCGCAGCACTGGTAGGCATCTGGCAGCGGCCGCGCTGCCCTCGCTCCGGGCCTGGCGTGCGCCCGAACTGCGCGCCGAGCCCGCCGAAGCCGAAGCCTTGAGCCTGCGTCTGCGCCGTCGGATGTGGGATGGCGTCGGCATCGAGCGCGAGGCCCAGGGCCTTGCCGATGCCGCCGAGTGGCTGGGCGAGAACCTGCGTGCTGCCCCCGCGGGCAGCCGCGTGCACGCCCGCCTGCGGGTGGCTCAGGCCATCGTTGAAGCCGCCTTGTCGCGTTCGCACAGTCTGGGCGCGCACTGCCGTGTGGATGACGGCGCCCGGATCAAGGCCGAGGCCCGACGCCAGCGCGCCTGAAGTCGCGCGCTGCCGGAGCGCGCTGGACGCGCACGCCTATACTCGCCGCAGGCAGGGGCATGTGGATCACGGCATGAGCGAGCAGGGCACGGAGGCGGCGAGGGTCGGCGATACGGCGACCGATCTCGGCTTGCGTCGAGAGCTGTACTTCTTTGCCCTCTACCGCGCCCTCGAAGCGGCACTGCTCGTGTTCGTGGTGTTCAGTCCGATCGCTGCCGATCTGGTGCAGCTCGGCTCGCCCGGCCTTGCGCGCAGCGCGGCGGCCCTCTATCTCGTGTTCGCGCTCGTGCTGGTGATCGCCGCCAGCCAGCTGCGCCTTCGCCTGCAGGCGCAGGCCGCGATTGGCCTTGCCTTGGACATCGGCATCGCCCTCATGTTTTTCCATGTGTCCGAGGGCATCGATACCGCGATCAGCCTGATGATGCTGGTCAACATTGGCGCCGGCGCGCTGCTGCTGCCGCTCAAGGCCAGCTTGGGTCTGGCTGCGGTCATGGCCTTCGGCGGGGTCACCGAGTATGTCCTGACGGGCTACGGTGCCCGCAGCGGCTCGCGCGACTTGATCGAGGCAGTGATGCTGGCGATCAGCTATTTCGCCGCAGCCGTGCTCTGCAACCTGCTGGGCCGGCAGATGCGCGAGGCCAATCGGCTGGCTGCACAGCGCGGGGAGGACCTCGCCAACCTCTCCCAGCTCAACGAGCTGATCATCCGTCGCATGCGCACCGGCGTGCTGGTGGTCGACGCGGGCAACCAGATCCAGCTCAGCAACGAAGCGGCCTGGAACCTGCTTGGCCAGCCCTCGCCGGCCCAGCAGTTCCTGGGCACCGTGGCCCCGGCCCTGGCTCGACGGCTCGCCGACTGGCAGCGCGGACGCGAGGGTGCCAGCCAGCCCCTGCAGTTGGCCGGCGAGGGCATCGAGGTCATCCCGCGCTTCGCCAAGCTCTCGGCCAGCGACGGCCTGGTGCTGATCTTCCTTGACGACGCCAGCCTGGTCTCGCGCCGCGCCGAGGAGCTGACCCTGTCCACCCTCGGCCGGCTGTCGGCGAGCATCGCCCATGAGGTGCGGAATCCGCTGGCGGCGATCAGCTATTCGGCGCAGCTGCTGGAGGAGTCGCCCGATCTGCCGGAGACCGACAAGCGCCTGGTCGAGATCATCCTCTCGCACTGCCACCGCATGAACGGGATCATCGAGAATGTGCTCAACCTGTCGCGGCGCGAGCGCTCGCGGCCCGAGCAGCTCGACCTTTCGCAATGGGTCAGCCAGTTCGTCGACGACTACCAGGCCAGCCATCACCTCGACCAGGACCAGCTGATTGCTGCACCGCCGGCGCGCCGGCTCTACGCCGTGGTCGATCCCGCCCAGCTGCACCAGGCGGTCACCGTGCTGGTCAGCAACGCGCTGAACTATGGCCGCCTGCCGGGCGAACCGGCGCGCGTCACGGTGAGCGCGCGGCAGGCGCTGGATTACGGTCCGCCGGTGGTGGAGGTGATGGACCGCGGGCCCGGCATTCCCGCCAAGGTCGCCGCCAGCATCTTCGAGCCCTTCTTCACCACCCATGAGCACGGTACCGGGCTGGGTCTCTACATCGCCCGTCAGCTCTGCGAAGCCAACCAGGCCAGCCTCGAATACGTGCCGGTGCCGGCCGGTGGCGCCTGCTTCCGGATCACCCTCGCCAAGTCCCGCAGTTTCGGCCAGCCGCCCGGCGACACCTAGCCCGGACGGTGTCGTATCCTCACGCGGGCTTGAAGCCCGTTGCCTCCGCTACCGCCGCGGGGCCCGAATCCTGACAGGTGACCATGTCGACCACGCGCTGTGCCCTGATCGTCGACGACGAGCGTGATATCCGCGAACTGCTGGTGCTGACCCTCGGCCGCATGGGCCTGCGGGTCGAGACCGCGGCCGACCTCGCGTCGGCGCGCGAGCAGCTCTCGCGCCAGCGCTACGACCTGTGCTTCACCGACATGCGTCTGCCCGACGGCAGCGGCCAGAGCCTGATCGAGCTGATCTCGCAGAAGTATCCCGAGACGCCGGTGGCGATGATCACCGCTTACGGCAACGTCGATGCGGCGGTCAACGCGCTCAAGGCCGGCGCCTTCGATTTCGTCTCCAAGCCGGTCGATCTGCACGTGCTGCGGCGACTGGTGCAGAGCGCGCTGCAGCTCGGCGAGCAGCGCCGCGCCCAGCTGCAGCTGTCCGCTAACAAGCTGCAGGGCGACTCGCCGGCGATGCAGCAGCTGCGCGCCACCATTTCCAAGGTCGCGCGCAGCCAGGCGCCGGTCTACATCAGCGGCGAGTCCGGCGTCGGCAAGGAGCTGGTGGCCCGCCTCATCCATGAGCAGGGCCCGCGTGCGGAAGGGCCGTTCGTGCCGGTGAACTGCGGCGCGATCCCCTCCGAACTGATGGAGAGCGAGTTCTTCGGCCACAAGAAGGGCAGCTTCACCGGCGCCCACGGCGACAAGGAAGGCCTGTTCCAGGCGGCGCACGGCGGCACCCTGTTCCTCGACGAGGTCGCCGAGCTGCCGATCCACATGCAGGTCAAGCTGCTGCGCGTGATCCAGGAGAAATCGGTGCGGCCGGTCGGCGCCAACACCGAGCAGCTGGTCGACGTGCGCATCCTCTCGGCGACCCACAAGAACCTCGCCCAGCTGGTTGCCGAAGCCAAGTTCCGCCACGACCTCTACTACCGCATCAATGTGATCGAGCTGCGCGTGCCGCCGCTGCGCGAGCGCACCGGCGACATCCTGCCGCTGGCCGAGGCGATCCTGCGCCGGCTCGCGCAGGAGAACGGCGACCCGCCCTACCGCCTGAACGACGATGCCTCCGCGGCGCTGAAGGCCTATCCCTTCCCCGGCAACGTGCGCGAGCTGGAGAACATCCTGGAGCGCGCGGTGGCGCTCTGCGACGGCGGCAGCATCGGCGTCGACGACCTGCACCTGCCGCGCGCCGCCGCGATGTTCGTGCCCGAGGCGCAGGTGGGCGCCGTGTCGCCTGTCGCGCCGACGCCTGCCGTCGCCGCTGTCGCGGGACCGGCCGCGGTCGAGCCGGCCACGGCCGCGCGCTCGCCGACCGAGCCCCTGACCGATTTCATCGAGCAGGTCGAGCGCGAGGCGATCATGAAGGCGCTGGAGGAGTGCCGCTACAACAAGACCAAGGCCGCGGCCAAGCTCGGCATCACCTTCCGCGCCCTGCGCTACAAGCTGAAGAAACTTGGCATCGACTGAGCCGTCGGCCTCGGCCAAGCCTTACGCCGGGCTGGATCCGGCCAGCGTGATCGCCGCGGTCGAAGCCCAGGGCCATGCCTGCAGCGGGCATGTGTTCGCCCTCAACAGCTTCGAGAACCGCGTGTTCCGCGTGGGCCTCGACGATGCCGCGCCGCTGGTCGCCAAGTTCTACCGGCCTGGCCGCTGGAGCGATGCGGCGATCATCGAGGAGCTCGAATTCACCCGCGAGCTTGAAGCCGCGGAGATCCCGGTGGTGGCACCGCTGGCGCGCGAAGGGCAGTGCCTGTTCCGCCACCAAGGCTTCCGCTTCGCGCTGTTCCCGCTGCGCGGCGGGCTTGCCCCCGAGCTCGATGCGCCGGCCACGCTGGAGCAGCTCGGCCGCGCGCTGGGCCGCCTGCACCAGGTCGGCGCCCAGCGCCCGTTCCAGCATCGTCCGCGTATCGACCTGCTGAGCCACGGCGAGGCGCCGCTGGAGTTCCTGCTCAACGAAGGCTGGCTGCCCGCCGAACTGGAGGAGAACTTCGAGCGCACCGCAGAAGCCCTGCTGGATGCCGTCGAGGACGCCTTCGACGAGGCCGCACCGCCCGCTGAGCTGCGTCTGCACGGTGACTGCCATCCGGGCAACCTGCTCTGGCGCGAGGGCCAGATCCAGTTCGTCGATTTCGACGACTGCGCCACCGGTCCGGCCATGCAGGACCTGTGGATGCTGCTGTCCGGCGACCGCGAGTCGATGCGTCGCCAGCTCGGCGACCTGCTGGAGGGCTACAGCCTGTTCCGCGCCTTCGAGCCGCGCGAGCTGGTCCTGATCGAAGCCCTGCGCAGCCTGCGCCTGCTGCACTACCACGCCTGGATCGCGCGGCGCTGGGGGGATCCGGCGTTTCCGGCAGCGTTTCCGTGGTTCGAGGAGCGCGCGCACTGGGATCGGCTGCTGAACCAGCTGCGCGAGCAGCTGGATCTGCTGGAAGGGCCGCCGCTGAGGCTTTAGAGCCGGGATTCGGGATGAGCAGGCACCTGCGACGCGCTCCCGCGAGCGCCAGCGAACTGCCCGGTGCCGCGCAAGGTGAAGGGCCGCAGTCCACGACGGGCGCGGCGCTCGCAGGTTCGCGTCCGCTGCAGGCTTGAGGCCCACGTCGCGCCGGTTCACAGTCGGCGCACCCGATCACCGGAGCCGAGCCATGCGCCACCTGTTTGCCCTTTGCCTGCTGTTTGCCGCGGCCGCGCACGCGGAAGTCCCCAAGCCGCTCACCAGCGCCGAGGTGCTGGCGCAGGCGCCGGCCGAGGCCTGGCGTGAGGTCGATCCGGAGAATCTCGTTCTCCTGGAGCTCGAGTCCGGCACGGTCTACATCGAACTCGCCCCGGACTTCGCGCCTAAGCACGCGGAGCAGCTGCGCGGGCTGATCGCGCAGGGCTATTTCGATGGGCTCGCAGTGCTGCGTTCGCAGGACAACTACGTGGCCCAGTGGGGCGATCCCTTGGCCGACGACGTCGAGCGGGCGCGCCCGAGTGGCGAACAGGTCGAGCGCCTGCCCGCCGAGTTCGACCAGGCCAGTGACAAGGTCGGCGCTTTCACTCCCGTGCCGGACGGCGATGTCTACGCGCCCGAGGCCGGCTACATCGACGGCTTCCCGGCCGCGCGCGATCCGGCCACGGGGCGCAGCTGGCTGGCGCACTGCTACGGCACGCTCGGCGCCGGCCGCGACAACGCCCCCGACAGCGGCAGCGCCGCCCAGCTCTACGTGGTGACCGGCCACGCTCCGCGCCATCTCGACCGCAATGTCACCCTGTTCGGCCGCGTGCTGGAGGGCGTCGATCATCTGTCGAGCCTGCCGCGCGGGCGCGCCCCGCTCGGCTTCTACGACGCCGATCAGGCCAAGCCCGCGGTCAAGGCCATGCGCCTGGCCAGCGCGATGGAGGCCGCCGAACGGCCGCGCTTCGAAGTGATGCGCACCGACTCGGCGAGCTTCCGCGCCTTCATCGAATCGCGCCGCTTCCGTCACGAACCCTGGTTCGCGCATCCGGCCGGGCGCATCGAAGTGTGCAACGTCGCCATTCCGACGCGTCGCAGCATCGCCGCGGACTGACAAGGGCCGAATCCGCATACGACACTTTGGTCATATGCCCGCAAAAAACGCTGGCAGGCTTGACACAAACCCGCTAGGTTCGATCCGTCGCGTCATATGACGCGATGCATCAACCGTTCGGGCCTGTCGGCCTGTCCGGTTCAGCAAGACCCCCGCACCACCCAAAGCACTCCCGGGCGCCGCGTCGCCCACACCCGAGGTCACGACCATGAAATCGATTAATACCGGCAACCCGTGTATTGCCATGTCCTACGTAGGCGGTTGGGGCTTTACCAGCGCCCATTGGTACACCCTTGACGCCAGCAGCGACAGCCAGCACCAGCCCTTGCGATCTCCCGGAACGACATCATGACCCTGACCCAGCTCCGCACCGTCCTCGCCATCGTCGACTCCGGGCTCAACGTCACGCTCGCCGCCGAGCGTATCCACGCGACCCAGTCCGGCCTGTCCAAGCAACTCCGCCAGCTCGAATCCGGGCTTGGCTTCCGCCTCTTCAAGCGCCGTGGCAAGAGCCTCGAAGCGCTGACACCCGAAGGCCAGGAAGTCGTGCAGCGCGCCCGCCGCATGATTGCCGAAGCCGAACAGATCCGTGCGCTCGCGCAGAGCCTGAAGCGCGACAACGGCGGTGTCCTGTCCATCACCTCCTCGCCCACGCTCGCGCGCAGCATCCTGCCCGCGGCCATGTCGGTGCTCCAGGCCGAACAGCCGCAGCTGGTGATCCGCCTGCGCCACGCCAGTCGTGAGGATGCGCTCACCCAGCTCGCCACCGGCGATACCGATATCGCCCTGGTCAGCACCTCCACCGATGTCCCGCCCGGCCCGCTCGCGGTGCCCGTGCTGCGCTGGCAGCGGGTGGCGGTGGTGCCGCGCAACCATCCGCTGGCCGAACTGCGTCGGGTGAGCCTGTCCCAGCTCGCGCGCCATCCCCTGATCAGCTACGACTCGACGCTCGACGAGCGTTCGAGCCTGCGCCGTGCCTTCGCCTCCGCCGGCTTCAGCCTGCGGGTCGGCTGCACCGCCCAGGACAGCGAGCTGATCAAGAGCTATGTGCGCCGCGGCATGGGCGTGGGCATCCTCGCCGAGCTCTCGCTCGACGAGAACGACACCGACCTCGTTGCCCTGCCGCTTGGCCACCTGCTGCCGATCTGCACCACCTGGGCTATGCCCCGCACCGACCGCGCGCTGTCCGCCCCGGTCGAGCGCCTCTTGGCCCTGCTCGCCCCGCATGGCGACCGCGTCGCCGTACGCCGCTGGCTCGCCGGCGACCGCCGCAGCGGCCCCGCTCCGCTGGAACCGGAGCAGGTGCCCGTGTGGCAGCTGCAGCGTCCCACGCCCACCGTCAGCTCGCGGGCGGTGCTGGCTGCGGTGTGTGCTTGAAGGGCCGGGAGTCGAGAATCGGGAATTGGGAATCGTTTGAGGCGAGCAGTTGGCAGGTTCAGCGTCCTCGCTCAATCGATTCCTAGTCTTTAATCCGGTCCCTCAGAGCTCCCTCGCGCCTATCGAAGCGCTGCTCTCAAGCCCCTCTCCCCTTGCGGGAGAGGGGTTGGGGAGAGGGGACGAACCCGCCTCGGGCTCGAACTTCCCTGCTTTCTGGCGCTCCCTTGCGCTCATCCAAGCACCGCTCTCAAGCCCCTCTCCCCTCGTGGGAAGCGGAGGAGAGTGCTTGTCGGCTGCCGGTGGCAGCCGACACTCTCCGTAGCCCGAGCGAAGCGAAGGCAGGTTGGGGAGAGGGGGCGAATCTCGCCCCAGCCTTCGACTTTCCTGCCCTCAGCTCGCGTCCGGCGCGACAAAGCCCGCGACCGCATCCGCGCCACCGCCGAACAGGAACTTCTCCATCTGCTCGCCCAGGTAGGCGCGGTGCTTGGGGTCCATGGGGGACAGGCGGTTCTCGTTGATCAGCATGGTCTGGTGGGCCAGCCATTCGGCCCAGGCCGGCTTGCCGATCTCGCTGTAGACGCGCTTGCCGAGTTCGCCCGGCCAGGGGGCGAAGTCGAGGCCATCGGTTTCGATCTTGTGCTTCACGCAGAACACGGTGCGGGGCATGAGAGGGGCTCCAGCTGGCTGTCAGGGGGAATTGCCCTCAGCGCGCGCCGCGCCGGGGGCTTCGAGGTGTTCGGCCAGCAGCGTGCGCACGGGCGCGGGCAGGCCAAGAGAAACGAGATCGTCAGCGCTGAACCAGGCCCGCTGCGGCGCGCTGTCCGAGCCTTCAGCGATGCCTTCGATCGCCCGCGCGCGCCAGCGCAGCGGCTGTACGTCGAGATGGTAGTGGCTGAAGGTGTGGCGGAAGCCGGGCAGGGCTTCGGCTTCATCTTCGATGCGCGCAGGCAGGGCGCGTGCGGCACGCTCGGCATCCGCGTCCTCGGCGCATTCCGGCAGGCTCCACAGCTCGGCCCAGACGCCGGTCTGTGGCCGCCGCTCCAGCAGCACGCGCCCATGGGCATCGACCAGCAGCAGCATCCGCGTGCCGCGCACCGGACTCTCCTTGCGCGGCCGCGCCGCCGGAATCAGGCCGGTCAGGCCCTGCGCGTGGGCAGCACAGCTCTCGCGCAGCGGGCACAGCAGGCAGGCCGGCTTGCCGCGCGTGCAGACGGTGGCGCCGAGATCCATCTGCGCCTGCGTGTAGTCGGCGAGCCTGTCCTCGGGCAGATGCGACTCCGCCAGCCGCCACAGCTGCTTCTCGACGGGCAGCAGGCCCGGCCATTCGGCGATGCCGTGATGCCGCGCCAGCACGCGGCGCACGTTGCCGTCGAGAATCGGGAAGCGCAGGCCGTGGGCCTGGGCCAGGATGGCGCCAGCGGTGCTGCGGCCGATGCCCGGCAGGGCCGTCAGCGCCTCCAGCGTCATCGGCAGTTCGCCCGCATGCTCTTCGACGCAGCGCTGCGCCGTGCGGTGCAGGTTGCGGGCGCGGCTGTAGTAGCCCAGCCCCGACCACAGTCCGAGCACCTGGTCCAGCGGCGCGGCGGCCAGCACCGGCAGTGAGGGCAGGGCATCGACGAAGCGCTCGAAGTAGCTGATCACCGTGCCGACCTGGGTCTGCTGCAGCATCACTTCGGACAGCCACACCCGGTAGGGCGTGCGCGGACGCTGCCAGGGCAGGTCGTGGCGGCCGTGCCGCGCGTGCCAGTCGAGCAGGCGCGCGGCAAACGTCGATTGCGTCGCTGCGTTCGACTCAGTCGGCATCGGCATTCGCTTCGGTTTCCGCTTCGCGCAGTTCGATCTGCAGGCCTTCGATGCGCAGGCCCTGCTGCTCGATCAGCGGCATGGCCGCGCGGAACTGCGCCGGCGGCAGGCTGCGCGGCCCGAGCTGCGCGATCCAGTCCAGCAGCTCGGCGGCATCCGCCTGCAGCTCGGCCTGCAGGCTGTCGCGGGAGAATTGGGCCTTGAGCGGGCCGCGGCCCTCGGGCGTGCCGACGAACTCCAGGGCCAGGGTGTACGCGCCGGGCGATTCGTCGAGCGCCTGCGGCAGGGCGGGCCAGGCCTGCGGCCAGTGCTGGCCGCGGCCTTCGAGCAGCAGCTGCAGGCGGTGCGGCCAGGCCAGTTCGAGCTGGCCGTTGAGGCGCAGCAGCTCTTCGCCTTCGCGCTCGGGATCCAGCCAGCGTAGGGCCAGCGGCGCCAGCTCCAGCGGCATGCCTGGCGCATGCAGCTGGCCGGCCGCATCGGCCTGCAGCGGTATCCGCAGCGCGCCCTCGCGGTACTCCAGTGTGAGCGAGAGGCGGAAGTCCTCGCCGGGCAGCAGGCGCGAGAGCTGCAGGTCGATGCCGCCGAGCTCCCAGCTGTCGGCGGCGCGGCCGAACACGCGGCCTTCGCTGATCGCAAGTTCGGCGGCGAGCCGGGGCAGCCTGGGCGGCGCCGCCGGTCCGACCGTGCTTGGGCGCGCCGACAGCCAGTGGGCCAAGGCATCGCGATCCAGCTGCGGGCGCTGCAGGCGCAGCGCGGTGAGCTCGATCTCGCGACCCCAGAGCGTGCCCCAGGGCAGGGCCAGTTCGACCCGCTCGGCCGTCAGCAGCGGGCGAGCACCCGCTTCCGAGCGGGCCTCCAACCCGCGCAGCACAATGTTGAGATCCGGCCACAGCGAGACGTCGGCGGGCAACGCCAGCTTCAGGCTCAGGCCCGTCGCCGCTTCGGCTTGGGCAAGCAGGCTCGCGGACAGGCGCTCCGGCTGCATGTGGTGCCGCAGCAGGGACAGCAGCAGGATCAGCAGCAGGATCACGCCGCCGGCATACAGCGGCCAGCGCTGCCCGCGCGGGGCCGCGCCGGCGTTCACGCGCCCAGCGACTCCGGCAGCAGGGCGTCGACGAAGGCGGCGGGCTCGAACTCGCGCAGGTCGGTGGCCTTCTCGCCGAGGCCCACGAAGCGGATCGGCAGGCCGAACTCGCGGGCCAGCGCGAACACCACGCCGCCCTTGGCCGAGCCGTCGAGCTTGGTCACCACCAGCCCGGTGACGCCGGCGCTTGCGCGGAATTGGCGCACCTGGTTGACCGCGTTCTGGCCGGTGGTGCCGTCGATCACCATCAGCACCTCGTGCGGGGCCGAAGCGTCGAGCTTGCCCAGCACGCGGCGGATCTTGGCGAGTTCATCCATCAGCCCGCTCTGCGTGTGCAGGCGGCCGGCGGTATCGGCGATCAGCAGGTCGGCGCCGCGCGACTGCGCGGCCGCCAGCGCGTCGTAGATGACCGAGGCCGAGTCAGCGCCGTTGCCCTGCGCGATCACCGGCACCTGGTTGCGCTCGCCCCAGGTCTTGAGCTGCTCGACGGCCGCCGCGCGGAAGGTGTCGCCGGCGGCCAGCAGCAGCTGCTTGCCCTGGCCGCGGTAGCGGTGCGCCAGCTTGCCGATGGTGGTGGTCTTGCCGACGCCGTTGATGCCGACGGTGAGGATCACGAAGGGCTTGCCGCCGGCAATCGACAGCGGCTGCGCCACCGGCTGCAGCAGCGCCTGCAGCTCGCCGCGCAGAGCGTTCATCAGCGCGCGCGCATCGGCGAACTCGCGGCGATTCATGCGGGTGCGCAGGCCGGACACCAGGGATTCGGTCGCGGCCACGCCGACATCGGCGGTCAGCAGGCAGGTTTCGATCTCGTCGAGCAGGTCCTCGTCGAGCTTGGGATTGCGCGAGAACAGCGAGGCGAAGCCGCGCGCCAGTGCGCTGCCGGCCAGACGCTCGCGCCAGCTCAGCTTGGCCGGGGCAGGCGAGGGCACGGTCGCAGGCGATTCCGCGGGCGGCGCCGTCGGTTCGGCGGCGTGCTCGGGCGCCGCGGCCATCGGCTCGGGCGCCAGGGGCGCGGCCACCGCGTCGATCGCTACGGCTGCGGGGGCGACGGCTGTTTCGTCCGACTGCACTGCGGGTGCTGCCTGTCTGTCCTGCGGCAGGGCATCGGCGCTGGCGATCTCGCCGGCGGGGGCTTCCGCCGGCGCCGGCGCGGGCGTCGCGGCAGGTTTCTTCTTCCAGAACTTGAACATGCAGGCGCAGGCATCCCGGGGGATGCGCATGGTAGCAGCAGGCCCCCGCGCGCCTAGTGCGCGGGCAGGCGCGAAGCCTTAGCCTTGACGCCATGTCACGAGCACCCAAACGCGCCCCTGCGCCCGCCGCCGACGGCGAAGTGCGGATCATCGGCGGCCGCCTGCGCGGCAGCCGGCTCAAATTTCCCGCCCTGCCGGGCCTGCGCCCCAGCTCTGACCGGATGCGCGAGACCCTGTTCAACTGGCTGATGCACGACACGGCTGGGCGCGCCTGCCTCGACCTGTTCGCCGGCAGCGGCGCGCTGGGTTTCGAGGCGGCCTCGCGCGGTGCGTCGCCGGTGCTGCTGATCGAGCGCGATCCCGCCGCGGCCGCCGCCCTGCGCGCCAGCGCACAGCGTCTCGGGGCCGCTCTAGACGTCCACTTAGGCGACGCCCTTGCCTGGCTGCGGCAGCCGCCGGCGCGTGGCTGGCAGCTGGTCTTCATCGACCCACCCTTCGCAGCCGGCCTGCAGCAGACCGTCGTGGACCTGGTCGAGCCGCATCTCGCCGAGCGCGCCACGGTCTACGTCGAATCGCCCCCGGGCCCGGCGCCGGCGGTGCCGCCGCACTGGCAGCTGCACCGCGAGCTGGCAACCCGGCACGCGCACGGCCGCCTGTACCTGTGCGACCGGGCGAGGCCGGAATCCCCCCTGCTACACTCCGGCGCCTGATGCCGAAGGCCCTGACCGCATGAGTTCGACCCGCCAGCGCACTGCCGTCTACCCCGGCACTTTCGACCCGATCACCAACGGCCACATCGACCTGGTGTCGCGCGCCGCGCCGCTCTTCGAGCGCATCGTCGTCGGCGTGGCCGAGAGCCCGCACAAGGGCCCGGGCTTCGCGCTCGCCGAGCGCATCGAGCTGGCCCGCATCACCCTCGGCGACATTCCGAACGTCGAGGTGGTCGGCTTCGACAGCCTCCTGGCCGATTTCGTCCGCAAGGTCGGCGGCGGCGTGCTGCTGCGCGGCCTGCGTGCGGTGTCGGACTTCGAGTACGAGTTCCAGATGGCCAGCATGAACCGTCATCTGATCCCCGAGGTGGAGACCCTGTTCCTGACCCCGGCCGAGCAGTACAGCTTCATTTCCTCCTCCCTGGTCCGCGAGATCGCCCGCCTGGGCGGCGATGTCTCGGGTTTCGTCCATCCGGCCGTGGATGCAGCGCTGAAGAAGCGCTGGAACCGCGCCTGACCCCGTCGGTCGGGCCCGTGCCCGGCCACCGATTCACACACAACGCAAACAGGAGCCCCCCCATGAAGTCCACCTTCCGCTTTGCGCCGATCGCGCTCGTGGCCCTGCTCGGCCTCGGCCTCGTCGGCTGCGGCAAGCAGGAGCAGCAGGCCGCGCCGGCCGCCACCGAGCAGGTCGCCCTGACCGTGCCCGCCGATCCCAACGACGAGCGCGCGTGGAAGCTCTACCTGACCAACGTGGTCAAGCAGAACCTGCCCGAGAAGCTGCGCACCAGCCCGTTCATGTACTACCTGCCGGCCGCCACCCGCGAGGACTTCCAGGGCGAGTACGAGCGTCAGCTCGACAACGTCTACGGCACCGTGTCGCGCGGCGTGCTGCCGGGCAACATGCTGGCCTTCGGCTCGCCGGAGTCGGCCAAGATGGCCGACCTCATCGTCGAGGCTTTCAAGGAGGCGTCGGCCGGCTCCTTCAACGAAGTGCGCGTGCTGTTCATCGGCAAGGCCGAGGACTCCGAGCGCGTGGCTCAGGCCCTGCAGTCCTCGGGCGCCGAGTACGTCTTCGTCGAAGCGAAGTAATCCCCGTTTTGAAAGCTCCACGCCGCCCCGGGGCATCGCGCCCCGGGGGCAGGCGGCAAGCGCAGGTACAGCATGGCCCTGATCATCAACGCGCTCTGCGTCAACTGCGACGTCTGCGAGCCGGCCTGCCCGAACGGCGCGATCAGCCAGGGCGAGGTGATCTACGAGATCGCGCCCGAGCGCTGCACCGCGTGCGCCGGCCATTACGACGAACCGCAGTGCATCGAGGTTTGCCCGGTCGAGTGCATCGATCTCGATCCCGCCCATCCCGAATCGCGTGAGCAGCTGCTCATCAAGTTCGAACTGCTGACAGGAGTCGCCAAGTGCGCCTGAGCATCCTTCGCGGGGCGGCGCTGGCCGGCCTGCTGCTGTGCGTTTCACTCAGCTTCGCCGCCGAGAAGCCGCGCCATCCGGCCATCGCCAGCGCCAACGCGCAGGCCACCGACGCCGGCATGGAAGTGCTCGCCGCGGGCGGCAACGCCTTCGATGCGGCGGTGGCCGTCAGCGCCGCGCTAGGCCTGGTCGAGCCCGAGAGCTCGGGCATCGGCGGCGGCGGCTTCTTCCTGCTGCACATCGCCGCCGAGGACCGCTACGTCTTCATCGACGCCCGCGAGCGCGCGCCGCTGGCGGCGACCCGCGACATGTTCCTCGACGAGAACGGCGAGCCGGTGCGCCGGCGCAGCATTGACGGCCCGCTGGCGGCAGCGATTCCCGGCCTGCCGGCGGGGCTGGTGCATCTGTCGCAGAAGTACGGCCGCCTGCCGCTGTCGAAGTCGCTGGCGCCGGCCATCCGCATGGCCCGCGAAGGCTGGACCTTTGGCCGCAAGAATTCGCTGATGCTCGGTTTCCGCAAGGACGTGATCGCCGCCGATCCCGGCGCCGCAGCACTGTTCCTGCGCAACGGTGACATCCCGGCCGAGGGCACGCGGATGGTCAACCCCGACTACGCCGCGATGCTGGAGAAGCTTGCGGCGCAGGGCCACGACGGCTTCTATCGCGGCGAACTCGCGCAGACGCTCGTGGACGGCGTGCGCGAAGCGGGCGGCATCTGGACGCTGGAAGACCTCGAACAGTACACCGTGGTCGAGCGCGCGCCGCTGTCGCTGCCCTTCGGCGAGCACCGCATCATCACCGCACCGCCGCCGTCCTCCGGCGGCATCGCCATCGCGCAGGTGCTGAACATTCTCGGCGGCTACGATCTGGCGCCGCTGTCGCGCGTCGACCGCATCCACCTCACCGTCGAGGCCATGCGTCGCGCCTACCGTGACCGCGCCCTGCATCTCGGCGACCCCGACCAGGTCGAGGTGCCGGTCGAGCTGCTGATGAGTCCGCAGTACGCCGCTGGCCTGCGCGCCGGCATCCACCCGCAGCGGGCCACGCCCAGCGAGCTGCTGCCCGGCGTCGGCATGGGCGCGCGGCCGGACACCACGCATTTCTCGCTACTCGACACCGAGGGCAACCTGGTCGCGGTGACGCAGACGGTGAACCTGCCCTACGGCAATGCCATGGTCATCCCCGGCACCGGCTTCCTGCTCAACAATGAGATGGACGACTTCTCGATGAAGGCCGGCGTGCCCAACGCCTTCGGCCTGGTCGGCGAAGACGCCAACGCCATCGCACCGGGCAAGCGCCCGCTGTCGTCGATGAGCCCCAGCATCCTTGTCAGCCCGGAGCGCACCGCCATCCTCGGCACGCCCGGCGGCAGCCGCATCATCAGCATGGTCATCCTCGGCCTGATGAACCTCATCGACGGCGGCGGCGCGCAGGCCACGGCCGACCTGCCGCGCTTCCACCACCAGTACCTGCCGGACCAGCTCTCGGTGGAAGCCGAGGCGCTGTCGCCGGCCGAAACCGAAGCGCTCGCCGCCCGCGGCCACGTCATCCAGGCCGCCGAGCGGCCCTGGGGCAACATGCAGGTGGTGGTCTGGAACCGCGCCACTGGCGCTGTCGAAGCCGGCACCGACTCGCGCTGGGAAGGCGTGGGCAAGGCCGCCGACGGCAGCGGCGACGACGCCATCTTCCGCTGAGCAGGAGCTGCACATGAACACCCGACTGTGGTCCTTGATCGGCAACTCGCAGAAGCTCGACGGCGGCGCCATGTTCGGCAACGTGCCGCGGGCGATGTGGTCGAAGTGGGTCGAGGTCGACGAAGAGAACCGCATCGACCTCGCTTGCCGCGCCCTGCTGGCCGACGGCGTCAACGGCAAGCGCGTGCTGTTCGAGACCGGTATCGGTGCCTTCTTCGAGCCCAAGCTGAAGGCCCGCTTCGGCGTGGTCGAGGATCGCCACGTTCTGCTCGATTCACTCAGCCACGCTGGCTTCAGCGACGCCGACATCGACGTGGTGGTGCTGAGCCATCTGCACTTCGACCACGCCGGCGGCCTGCTCGCCGCGCATGAGGACGGCCAGGCGCCGCGCCTGCTGTTTCCGAACGCGCGCTACGTGGTCAGCCGCGCCTGCTTCGAGCGCGCCAAGCACCCGCATCCGCGCGACCGCGCCAGCTTCATCCCCGAGCTGCCCGAGCTGCTGGAGCGCAGCGGCCGGCTGGAGCTGGTCGACGGCCCGCACTGCGAATCGCTGGGCGAGGCCGTGCGCTTCCACTACAGCGACGGCCACACCCCGGGCCTGATGCTGGCCGAGATCGTGGGCCCCAACGGCCACGGCGGCGTCGTGTTCTGCGCCGATCTGATCCCCGGCGCGCCCTGGGTGCACCTGCCGGTGACCATGGGCTACGACCGCTACCCGGAAATGCTGATCGACGAGAAGCGCGCCTTCCTGGAGGACATGCGCGCCCGCGGCGTACGCCTGTACTTCACCCACGACACCCGCTGCGCCATGGCCGAGGTCGCGCTCGACGACAAGGGCCGCTACGGCGTGGCCCAGCCGCAGGCCGATCTGCAGGCCCAGCCCTTGGCGGCCTGAGCCCCGCCTGCGCTATCGTGCGGGCTCGTTCACACGCGGCACGCGCCGCCCGGAGCCCAGCCATGCGCACGACCCTCATCGCCTTCTGCCTGTCCGTCCTGCTGCCCGCGCTCGCTGTTGCGGGCAGCTATGGGCTGGAGCCCATGCCCGCAGGCGAGGCCACGCCGGTACAGGCCGCCATCGCCGACTTCGACAAGCATGCCGAAGGCCGGCAGAAATTCAGCGGCCGCATCGTCGAGGTCTGCCAGAACAAGGGCTGCTGGGTGGTGCTGGAAGACCAAGGCGAAAGCGTGCGAGTGATGATGCACGACCACAAATTCGACGTGCCCAAGGATTCCAGCGGCGCCGCCGTGGTCTACGGCCAGCTGCAGCGCAAGGAGCTGTCCGAGGATCACCGCCAGCATCTGCAGGAGGAATCGACCCGCGGCATGGAAGTCGCCAAGGTCGAATACCGCATCGACGCCTTTGCCGTCGAGATCGCCGACGGCGCGGCCGAGTAAGGCACAGTGATTCCTGGGCTGCGCATGCCGCGCGCGCAAGGCGGCAAGGGCGTGCTGGGCGGTGCCCTGTTCGGGCTCGCCCTCATCGCCGTGGCACTGGGCCTGCAGTTCTGGAACGAAGGCCGCGCCATGCGCCGCACCCAGGTGCTGGACGCGGCCAGCGCGCAGGTGCAGCCGCTGGCGCAAACGGAGGCCGGCGCGCTGGCCCACGTCAGCGCGGCCGCCACCGCCAGCGCACCGGTGGCGGACCCGGATTTCGGCGTCTCCACCCAAGGCCTGGCGCTGCGCCGCGAAGTCGAGATGTTCCAGTGGGTGGAAAAGCGCGAGACCCGCACTGAACGCCGCGCCGACGGCAGCACCCGGCAGGTCGAGGAGTACCGCTACGAGCGTCGCTGGTCCGAGGAGCATCAGGACAGCAGTCGTTTCGAGAAGCGGTCCGGCCACGAGAACCCACCACCGCCGCCCTTCCGCAGCCAGCGTTTCAGCGCTGAGGAAGTGCGCGTCGAGGGCCGCGTGCTGGAGCCTCAAATCGTTGGCGAGATCGGCGGCTGGGAGCCGCTGCCGGCTAGCACCGAGGCGCTGCCGCTCAACCTTGCCGCCAGCCTGCGCCCCTTCGACGGCTGGCTGTACAGCGGCGAGAACTTCGCCTCGCCGCAGGTCGGCGACCTGCGCATTCGCTTCGCCCGCATACCCGAAGGCGAGGTCAGCCTGATCGCCGCGGCGGCGCCCGGCCGGCTCGCCCCGGCCAAGTTGCGTAGCGACGAGGCCTTTTTCCTGATCGAGCGCGGCCAGCACACGCCGGAAGCGCTGATCGAATCCGCGCGCAGCAGCAACAGCGCGCTGGCCTGGGGCCTGCGCGCCGGTGGCTTCGCGCTGCTCTGGATGGGCTTCGGCCTGCTGCTGCGGCCGCTGGTGGCGCTGGCCGAATGGGTGCCCCTGCTCGGCCGCCTCGTCGGCGGCGCCGCCGCTGCTGTGTCGTTCGCGTTCGCCGCCCTGTTCAGCCTGATCGCCATCGGCAGCGGCTGGCTCTGGTACCGGCCGTGGTGGTTGTTCGGCGCTTTGGCCCTGCTGGTGGCCGTTGGCGTGCTGCTGTTCCGCCGCAGCCAAAGCCCGCCCAGCGCGTCCGCCGCCACGCCGCCGCCGCCGCCGGTCTAGCGGCTACGACGGCGCTCGCTGCCTGCGCGCGCGTCCACAAGCGCAAGCACGCCCAAGCGTTTCAGTAGAACGCGGAAACCCACCGACGAGGCGCAGCCGCGACAGAAGCCAGCGAGCGGCACCAGAGCGAGGTGCAGCAGCTCGGCACCCGCGCCACCTTCGCGATGTATCTGCAAGCCCGCGAGCAACGGGCCGAAGAAGGCCAAGGGTGACAGCACCCCCGTCACCGTCAGCCCGCCCAAGTGGTGGCGGCAGATGGAGGGCCGGAAGGCGACAACCAGCGCCAGAGATGCCGCCGGAACCAGCGGGGTGGAGGGGCCGAGAAAGCCCGGCGGAATCGCGTCCATCCGTGTCGGTGGTTTCCAACCTGTGCGCCGGGTGGAGCAACGCTGCGCGGCGCTGGGGAGCCCCGCGACCTGTTCAAGCCTTGCGCGATGGATCGGAGCCCGTCGGCTTCGATCGCGCCCGCCGAGCGGCCATCAGGCCCAGCGCCGCGCCGACCGCGATCCCCGGCCCCATACCCAGCGCGAGGTTGCCGAGCGCGACGCCAAGACCGGCTCCAATCGCCACGCCGAGACACAGACCGATGCCGACGTAGCTGCGGGTTCCCAGGGGGGGGGCGGTGGGGCATGGGCAGCGTGTCCTGTGTGGCGTCGACACTGGCCCCATGCATCGGCTCCACCAGGTGACGCCGGTTCTCTGCAGGTGCAAAGGGCTCGGGCCAGTATTCGACGAGGCGGATGATCTTGCCCGCTTCTACAGTGAAAAAGGAGACCGGCTCAGCGGATTGCGCGCCATCGGTGACACTGACCTGGGTGACCACCGACTCGCCGCTGGCGACCAGGCGGTTGATCTGGAAGCGCCAACGCGAAGTCGTGGGGTACTCGGCATTCATCCGACAAAAACGCTCCGCGCCACGGATGCGCTCTCCAGATTGTGGCCATTCCACGATGAGTTCTGGTGCAAGCACCGCGTTGACCGAATGGAAGTCGTTGCTGGCCATCAGCCGCCAGAACTCCCGAACTACTACTTCTGCTGACGGATTCGACATGGCAATGGGACGGCCTGCGCGGGATAAGGATTGGCATGAGCGGTGGTCTGAGGACGCAGCCGGCAGGCCACTCGCCGGAATGGGGGCGGCCCGCCAGTAAACGGATACAGCCGCTTGCTCTGGCGCGGGAAGAGCGGGTCAGCAGGAAACAGAGAACAGCCGAATCGTCAGCGATTGACGGGGGAGTCCATACACATAGTTAGCTTTGCTCTAGGGAACCTCTGAACAAAGCGCCCCGTCCAGCAATCGAGCTCTCTGCGACGATCTT